>Ga0209794_1000049_pt1 | contig 301146 bp, 299 predicted proteins | sample EBPBio232013_DNA_FD_185869 | JGI IMG/M metagenome (GOLD analysis project Ga0209794, IMG submission 185869) | Wastewater treatment Type I Accumulibacter community from EBPR Bioreactor in Madison, WI, USA - Reactor 1_5/23/2013_ DNA (SPAdes)... | ecosystem: Engineered > Bioreactor > EBPR >...
TCTGGGATTATCGAGACGCGAACGGCCTTGCAGGAGCCTCTGCCTGCATCGTGGTCCCCTGGTTCGCGGATCGCTATGCCGAGGGCGCGGACTGGCGTTCGCTGGCCTGGTGGATACACGACCACCTGGACTATTCCGAACTCGTGTTCTTCCCCAAACTCTGCGCCTTCAACATCGCCTGGCACGAGCGCCCCAAGCGCACCATCAACAGCCACATCGCGCCCAAGGGCTTCCTCATCGCCCCCACCGACGCAGTGCCCCAAGGCGGGCACGAGCGCTGGTATCGCGTTGAATTTGGTACGATACGGTGATACAAAGCAATTCAGTGCTAGGGTGTTTTATGCATTGAAATAATTGAATAAAATGGCGATCAGGGCCGTTTCCCATCGTCTCCGCCATTCCTGCTGCATGGGCTGACTATTTGGCTTCTGGAAACCCCGCACCTCAGTAAAGAGGATAAGGGCCGTGAAGCGGACATCGAGCGCGCCATGCGCGTTGCTTTCCATGAAAGCCGCTCGCCACGCGCATGCGCCTACAGAGCGAATTTGCGCCGGATACGCCCCATTTCATCCGTGCCTGCACGGATCGTCAGCGTGATCTTGCCGGTCCGCCCGGTTTTGCGCGCCAGCACCTCGGCATTTTCATAGAGCCAGGCGAGGCCGGCGCCATCATCGGCCGCGAGGGTAATGGTGAGCGTCTCGCGCCCTTCCGCCAGCCGGCGTTCGATCTCGGCGAGAAGCGCGGGTATCCCCGCGCCGGTCATCGCGGAAACGAGGATCGGCGCGCCCTTCCCGCGCCGCGCCGCGACTTCCGAAAGGCGTTGCGCTTCCGCCGCGGGCAGCAGATCCGCCTTGTTCCAGACCTCGACGATACGGCGGGTTTCCGCGCCGGCGATTCCCAATTCGCCAAGCACCTGTCTGACATCGAGTTCCTGGGCCTCGGTATCGGGATTGGCGATATCGCGGACATGCAGGATGATGCGGGCCGAAATCACGTCCTCCAGTGTCGCCCGGAAGGCCGCGACGAGCTGGGTCGGAAGATCGGAGATGAAACCGACCGTATCCGACAGCACGATCCTGAGCCCATGCGGCAGCGCCAAGGCGCGGGTGGTCGGATCGAGGGTAGCGAAAAGCATGTCCTTCGCCAGCACTTCCGCTTCCGTCATCCGGTTGAAGAGGCTCGATTTTCCGGCATTGGTGTAACCCACCAGCGCAACCGTGGGATAGGGCACCTTGTCGCGCGAGGCACGGTGAAGGGCGCGCGTGCGCTTGACTTCCTCAAGATCCTTCTCGATCCGCGTCATGCGCTCCTGAATGAGCCGGCGGTCAGTTTCGATCTGGGTTTCGCCGGGACCGCCGAGAAAGCCGAAGCCGCCGCGCTGGCGCTCAAGATGGGTCCACGAGCGGACAAGACGGGATTTTTGATAGGCCAGATGCGCCAGCTCGACCTGCAGGCGTCCTTCCCGCGTCGAGGCACGGCGGCCGAAAATCTCAAGGATCAACCCGGTACGGTCGATCACTTTGGCCTTGAAGGCCTGTTCGAGGTTGCGCTGCTGAACCGGAGAAAGCGCGCAATCCATCACGACAAGGCCGATTTCCTCCGCCTCAATCCGCCTGGCGATTTCCTCGACCTTGCCGAGGCCGAGATAGGTCGCGGGTCGCAACTGGCGGATCGGCACCATGATCGTATCGGCAACAAAGAGATCGATTGCCTGCGTGAGCCCCACCGCTTCCGCCAGCCGCGCCTCGGGCGCGCGCAAGGTAAGGATACCGGAGGCCGCAGCACTGCGCTCTCCCAGATAAGGGCCGACAACGAAAGTGCGCGTGCGCTCCGCGATGGCCTTCTCAGGCTCAAAAACCTTGCCGCTACTTCCCATCGTCACATCTGGCCCGATGCGAAAGACCCTAGCACGAAGAACTCAGTCCTCGTCATTCGGACCCGGCAGGTGAATCGGCGAAGCCGGCATGATGGTCGAGATCGCGTGCTTGTAGACAAGCTGCGACACGCCATCACGCTTCAGCAGCACGCAGAAATTGTCAAACCACGTCACGGCGCCTTGCAGCTTGACGCCGTTGACGAGGAAAATTGTGACAGAGATCTTGTTCTTGCGGACGTGATTAAGAAAATTATCCTGCAAACTTGGGGCTCGTTCCGTGGCCATTCTTCTTCATCCGTTTCTATAGGCGGCAATCTTTGCGTCCGCGCCCGGGCCCAGCCGAGGTACCCGGTTTGGCAGTCTGGATCAAAAATCCACTGAGGCACAATAGCAAGATTCGATTGGCAGCCCTGACAAACTTACATTGCTGCGCCGCAAACCAAGTCGCCATCCAGCACGAAACGGATGGGTAGCCAAGTGGTTTTCGATATTCATCATATCCCAAGTGATTTCAACTTCCGGTGAAGTGCGGAGCGCTCCATGCCCACGAACTCCGCCGTTCGGGAAATATTCCCACCAAAGCGGTTGATCTGGGCAATCAGGTAATCCTTCTCGAAGACTTCGCGCGCTTCGCGCAGGGGCATCGAGAGCAGCCTCTCCCCACCGGCACCGCTCGGCGTGGCGGGCGCGGAAGAGCCGACATCCTGCGGCAGCATCTCGGCCGTGACCTCCTGGCTTGCATCGCCCGTCGCAAGAATCATCAACCGCTCGATATTGTTGCGCAGCTGACGCACATTCCCCGGCCAGTCATGCGTCTGGAGGATCGCCAACGCATCCGCGGCGATCCGCCGTTTCGGCAAGCCCGAAGCCAGCGCGATCTGCGCCATGAAATGATCGATGAGCGCGGGAATATCCTCCCGCCGCTCGGATAGCGCCGGCACGCGAAGCGGAACCACGCCGAGCCGGTGATAGAGATCCTCCCGGAAACGGCCGGCGGCGATTTCCTCGCCGAGATCACGGCTGGTGGACGAAATGATCCGCACATCGACAGAAACGCGGGTATTGCCTTCGACACGCAGGAAATTCTGGTCAACGAGCACGCGCAGGATCTTGCTCTGCGTCTCGCGTGGCATATCGGCGATTTCATCGATGAACAGCGTGCCGCCATGCGCCTCTTCCAAAGCGCCGATCCGTCGGTTGCGTCCCGCGCCCGCTTCCACGCCGAAAAGCGCTTCCTCCATTTTCTCCGGGGTGATCGCCGCGGCGTTGATCACAACGAAAGGCCCGCCTGCCCGCGCCGAGAGCTGATGCACGCAGCGCGCGGCAAGCTCCTTGCCCGCGCCAGAAGGGCCGGTTACCAGAATGCGCGCATTGGTGGGGGCGACGCGCTCGATCTGAAGCCGCAACTGCGACATGATTGTCGAAAGGCCGATCAACCCCTCCGGTTCGCCGGAACGTGTCTTGAGATCGCGGATCTCACGCTTGAGCGCCATCTGTTCGAGCGCGCGCGCCGCGACCAGCACCAGCCTGTCCGCCTTGAAAGGCTTCTCGATGAAATCGTAGGCGCCCTTGCGGATGGCCGCGACGGCGGTTTCGATATTGCCGTGGCCGGAAATCATCACGACCGGAATCTCCGGGTGAAGCTCCTTGATGACCTCGAGCAATTGCAGCCCGTCGAGCCGGCTGCCCTGAATCCAGATATCCAGGAAGATGAGATTGGGCCGGCGCGTCTCGATCGCGGCCAGCGCCTCGTCGGCATGGGCGGCGACACGGGTGCGATACCCCTCGTCGTCCAGAATGCCGGCGACAAGTTCGCGAATATCCGCCTCATCGTCGACGATCAGAATATCACTGGCCATTCGGTTGCGCCTTCATGCGTTCTTGTTCAGGAGATGAAATGCCGGATTCTCCGGCAGGAACAGCAGCTTGCGGAAGATGGATGCGCACCACCGCGCCCGGTTCTCCCGAAGGCGGATCGAGCAGCTCGATCCGCCCGCCATGGTCTTCGAAGATTTTCGCGACGATGGGCAGGCCGAGGCCCGTCCCCCCATCGCGGGTCGTCATATAGGGTTCGAGGAGCCGGGCCCGGTTCTCCTTGGGAAATCCCTTGCCGTTATCCAGAATGTCGATGACGATTTCGCCCGGCCCCGCCTCCGGCATGGCGAGGGCGATAAGCCCCCTGCCCTCCCTGCCCGCCGGCGTTTCGGCAATGGCCTCGCAGGCGTTCTTGAGCAGGTTCTGCACGGCCTGCGAAACAAGCCGGCGATCATAGCGCGCCGCGACCACCGCCTGTGGCAGGTTGTCGTCGAAAGTCACGTCGGGATTGCCGACGCGCATGAGGAAGATCACCTCGCGCAAGGTGGCGACAAGGTCATCCTGCGCCGGCTGCGGCTTGGGCATCCGCGCGAAGGAGGAGAACTCGTCGACCATGCGCTTGATGTCCTCAACCTGCCGGACAATCGTATCCGTGCATTGATCGAAAATCGCGCGATCCTCGGTGATCACCTTGCCGAATTTCCGGCGAATGCGCTCCGCCGAAAGCTGGATCGGCGTCAGCGGATTCTTGATCTCATGCGCGATGCGCCGCGCGACATCGGCCCAGGCTGAACTGCGCTGCGCGGTCACGAGATCGGTGATGTCATCGAGCGTCACCACCTGTCCGCCACCGGCATCGCCCGTGACGCGGACGGAGAGAATGCGCTCGCGTCCGCCGCGGGTCAGCGACAGATCCGCCTGCGCGATCCGCGTGCCTCCGCCCCTGGCTTCCTCGATGAAGTCGGTGATTTCCGGCACAACAGAGGCAAGCTGGCGCCCGACGATCTCGCCCTCTCCGGCGCTCAGGATCTGGCGGGCCGTGGGGTTGGCCAGGGTGATGCGCCCCGCGCCATCCAGCCCGATCACGCCCGCCGGAACGCCCGAGAGTACCGCCTCCATGAAGAGCCGGCGCTCATCGAGAGTCCGGGTGGCTTCGTTGAGGCTGTCATGCTGTTCACGCAGCACGCTGGTCATGTTGTTGAAGGTCGCGCCGAGCTGATCGAGATCCGCGCCCATCTTTGCGAGGGGCACCTGCACATAGAGATTGCCGGCGGAAACCTGCCCCGTGGCGAGCATCAGACGGCGGATCGGATCGACGAGGCGATCCGCGAACCCCATGGCAAGAAGCACGGAAGCCAGCAATCCGATCAGGGTGAGCAGCAAGAAAACGAGCGCGATGCCGATCTGCGTCGCGTTGCGGCGCGCTTCGAGCGTCTGGTATTGCAGCACGCCCGAGCGCGCGATGACCGGGAATTCGAGCATCCGCGCATCGATGCCGCGCGCGACCATGAGATAGGCGTCGTCGCCGAAACTCTTGAGCTTGATCAGCCCGCCGATCGTATCGCGCGAGAACATGCAGGGTGGTTCATCGGTCGCGGCATCACGAAAATCCTCGGGGAGGATACGGGGCGGCTCGATGGCGCGGGCGCCGATATCCGCCTTCTCGATCATGCTGCCATCTTCCTTGAAGATCACGGCATGGGGAAAGCCCAGGGCGGTGGCGCGTCCGTTGATGAAGGCCTGAAAACCGGCGCGATTGCCCAGATAAAATCCGGAAGCATTCGTCCGGTCGAGATCCGCCGCCATCAGGCGCATCTCGCGCCCGATATTCTGGCAGATCTGCTGCTGGAAATTCTGCGAGATCACCTCGGCATTCTGCACCAATGCGCGCAAATCGCCCGAGAACCACGGCGTCAGGCCGCGTTCGAGCGCGATCAGCGCCGCGCCGGCGACAATGGCCGTCGGCACAGCGGCAACCAGACTGAACAGGCCAACGACGCGTCGGTGCAGCCGCGCGCCGGCGAGCCCGGCCCTGTTCTCGCGGCGGATGCGCAGAAGATGGCGCACCACGATCACCAGCAGGGCAAGGATCAGGGCGAGATCGAAAGCGAGGAAGGCCAGCCCCACCCGCTCGTTCGGCTCGATCCCGAGCGAGCCGATCAGGAACAGGAAGGTGAAAACCGCCGCGAGCAGCGCCAATACGACAATGGTGGGCGCCCAGAGCGAAGTGCCGCGTTCGGGCAGGCCGGCGGCAATGTCCGCACGTGCCGAAGCCGACGGACGCGCGCCTTCATGCGCGTCTCCCTGCGCGTCTTCCTGCGCATTCCCGGCTTGTGTCGTCGTCATCCGCGCTCCGATGGACCGCGCTGCCGCGAGAAGGGCGGCAACGCCCGCGCAGATCTAGGCGCGAATGGATCTTTCGCGCAACACTGTTGTTGAATTGCGACAATTCTGCGGCGGATTATCCGACCGCGCTGGTCATGCGGATGCCGAGTTCGCGGATCTTCTTGCGCAGGGTATTGCGGTTGATACCGAGAAGATCGGCCGCCTTGACCTGGTTGCCGTTCGTTGCGGCCAGCGCCGCCGCCACGAGCGGGCGTTCGAATTCCACCAGAAAGCGGTCATACAGGCCGTCGGGCGGCAGGTGATCGCCATATTCCGCGAAGTGGCGCTTGAGATGCGCGCGAAAGAAGCTTTCCAGTGTCTGTCCGGGGGGAATCTCCAGCTCCGGCGGCGAGACGGCGGCGCGGGCCGGGCGAGGCGGCGCTGATTCGCGTGCGGGCGAGAGGACGCGGCGCGAAGCGGAGAGTTCGGCATCGATGGCCGCCGCGTTGATCACGTCATCGGCGTGCAAAGCGGCGAGGCGGCGCACGAGGTTTTCGAGTTCGCGGATATTGCCGGGCCAATCGTGATCCTGAAGCCGCGCCAGCGCGCGGGCCTCGATCCGCTTTTCCGGCAGTCCTTCGCGCGCTGCCACGCCAAGGAAATGGCGCACGAGATCGGGGATGTCTCCCTTGCGCTCGCGCAGGGGCGGCAGGCGGATCGGCACCACCGAAAGGCGGTAGTAAAGGTCCTCGCGAAACAGCCCCTTCTCGATCAGGGTCGCGAGATCCTTGTTGGACGCCGCGACGATCCTCACATCCGTGCGTACGGGCGCCCGCCCGCCCACGCTCATATATTCGCCCTGCTGGAGCACGCGCAGGAGGCGCGTCTGCGCTTCCATCGGCATGTCGCCGATCTCGTCGAGAAAGAGCGTGCCGCCCTCCGCCTGCTGGAAGCGCCCTTCGGCGCGCTGGGCCGCCCCGGTGAAAGCCCCCTTCTCATGGCCGAACAATTCGCTTTCGATCAGGTCGCGCGGGATCGCCGCCATGTTGATCGCAACGAAGGGCCCCTTGCGCCGTCGACCGAAATCATGGAGCGCGCGGGCAACAAGCTCCTTGCCCGTGCCGCTCTCGCCCGTGATCATCACGGTGAGATCCGTGTTCATCAGCCGCGCGAGAATGCGGTAGACCTCCTGCATGGCCGGAGAGCGGCCCACGAGCGGCATTTCCTCGCTCTCGGGCACCGGCGCCGCGGCGCGCGGCGCTCCGGTTGTCGCCAATGCCTGCCCGGCGATGCGCACGAGCTGATCGAGATCGAAAGGCTTGGGGAGATATTCATAGGCGCCGCGCTCGGAGGCACGGATCGCGGTCATGAAGCTGTTCTGTGCACTCATCACCACGATGGGCAGATCAGGCCGCGCCTTCTTCATGCGCGGGAGAAGCTCGAAAATATTCTCGTCGGGCATGACGACATCGGTGACGACGAGGTCGCCCTCTCCCGCCTCCACCCAGCGCGCGAGCATCAGCGCGCTGCCTGTGGCACGCACCTCGTAGCCGGCGCGCGTGAGCGCCTGCGTGACCACGGTACGGATCGCCAGATCGTCATCCGCAACGAGAACGAGACGTGCCATCGACAGCCGGTTCCTTTCCTGGTGCCGGCGCGGGCGCCGGTTCAGAGCGGGCGATCTGCCTCAATCAGATCGCCCGCTCTACCTTTTTGTTTTGGCGCATTTTCTTTCGATCAACCGGTATCCACTTGATCGGAAAATGCTCTAGGTTTCTCGCGGTGGAGCGGCAGCAGGATACGGAAAACCGTACCATGCTCCAGCGCCTCGTGCTCGATCACTCCGCCATGATCGCGCACCACCTTCGCCACCAAAGCAAGACCGAGGCCAGTTCCGCTCGCCTTGGAGGTCACGAAGGGTTCGAAGAGATGCGCGGCGAGATGGTCGGGTATGCCGGCGCCGTTATCGATGATCGAAACCTCGAATGGCAGGGCGAGGCGCTGCCCGCTGGTCGGCACGACAACGGAAACGCCGGGCCGGAAAGCGGTTGCGAGCGTGATCCTTCCCTTGCGTGCCTCCGGGCCGATCGCCTCGGCGGCGTTTTTGACGAGGTTGAGAAGGGCCTGAAGCAGCCGGTCGCGATTGCCCAGGATCGGCGGCAGCGAGGGGTCGAAGCGCTTCTCGAAGGCGATATGGGCGGCAAAGCCGCTCGCGGCGAGTTGCGCGACATGGTCGAGCACTTCATGCAGGTTGACCGGCTCGGTCGCGAGCGGGCGCTCGTCGGAGAAAACCTCGAAGCGCTCCACGAGCCGCACGATGCGGTCGACCTCCGCCCGGATCAAGGCCGTCAGCGGTTTTTCGTCTTCGGGCAGCGAATGCTCGACAAGCTGCGCCGCCCCGCGAATGCCGGAAAGCGGGTTCTTGATCTCATGGGCCAGCATCGCCGCCATCGCGCCGACGGAGCGGACGGCATCGCGATGGGTGAGCTGGCTTTTCATCTTGTCGATCATCGCACGCGGCTGAATAACGATAAGCAAGCCGTTTTCCGGCTCCGGCAGCGCGGTGACATAGATATCCGCGAGCCGTTCCGCGCGTGGCTGGCGCGCCGAGGCCAGCTCGATCGCGTACTCGGTGATGGAGCCGCCCTTGAGCCGGGCATGGGCGACAAGCTGGAGCAGCGGCGAGGCTGGCGGCGCCAGTTCGGCCAGCGCCCGGCCCCGGAGACGCTCCCGCGCCGCGCCGAACCATTGCTCCGCGGCCGGATTGGCGAGCGTCACGCGATCCTCGCCGTCAATGCCGATAACCGGCATCGGCATTGCCTCGATCATGCCGGCAGGCGCGAAATCGTCAGGCCGCGAGATCATCGGGATCCGCCGCCCTGCTTGCGAAAAGCGAGGCCAGAAAAACCTCGACGCGCCGCGCATCCGGGCATTCGAGGATCATCACCAGCTCGGCCCTGTCCTGCACGAATCCACGCCGACGCGCCTCCTCGGCATAGGCGGCGACATGCTTGCGCGCGTGGCGCACGCCCTGCCCCGGCCCCATCGCCTCGACAAGCGCGCGGTAATGCGCAAGCGCGGAATCGGTCATCGCCTGCGCCGAGGGCGACATCTCGCCACGCCCATCGAGCCCCGCCGCGATCTCGCCCACAAGCCAGGGCCGACCAAGCGCCGCGCGGCCGACCATCACGCCATCGGCCCCCGAAAGGGCGAGCGCTTCACGTGCTTTTCCAAGGCTGTCGATGTCGCCGTTGACGATCAGCGGCAGGCGCGTCGCGGCGCGCACGGCCCGAACCGCGCCCCAATCCGCCGATCCCTTGTAGAACTGCATCCGCGTGCGCCCGTGCACGATCACCATGGCCAGGCCGTTATCCTCCGCCCTGCGCGCGAGTTCGGGCGCATTGAGGCTGGCATGGTCCCAGCCGAGGCGCATCTTGAGTGTCACCGGCACCTTCACCGCCGCGCGCACGGCGGCGATCAGCCCCTGCGCATGGTCGAGATCGCGCATCAACGCCGAGCCGGACCAGCCACTGGTGACGCGCTTGGCGGGGCAGCCCATGTTGATATCGATCATATCCGCGCCCGAAGCCTCGGCCACCCGCGCGCCTTCCGCCATCGCACCCGCCTCGCATCCCGCGAGCTGAACGACATGGCGCGGCAATCCCGCGCCCTCCGCGCGCAGGCGCGCTTCCTCGTCGCCCGCCGCGAGCTGATCCGCCGCCACCATTTCCGAAACCACCATGCCCGCGCCGAACCTGTCCGCGATCTGGCGGAAGGCGTGATCGGTCACCCCGGACATCGGCGCGAGCAGGGCCCTGCCCGGCAGCGCCTGCCCGGCGATGGTCAATGGCGAGAGGAATGGCGCGATGCCCGTCATGGCGGCAATATGCCTGTTTTTTGCGCAAAGGAATGAAAAAGCCCAAAGAGTGGTTACGCCATGCCCGCGCGCGCCGCAAGCCATGGCGCCCAAGCGGCAGGCAGGGCTCGAAAGCGATTGACGAAGCCGCCACTTTTCCCGATGCATCGACGAGGACAGGGGCGGATGAAATGAACGGCTTTCCCGAAATCGCGATGGTGATCGTCGCCGCAGGTCAGGGTACCCGGCTGGGCGGAACGCCCAAACAATACCGCCTGCTCGCGGGCAAACCGCTTCTCGCCCATGCCCTCGCCCATGCCGGGGTGAACGGCCATGTCTCGCGCCTTGTCACGGTGATCCACCCGGAAGCCGAAGACGCATATCGCGACGCCGCAACCGCGAGCGGCATCGCGTCGGGGCGCCTTGCCTTCGCCCATGGCGGCGAAACGCGGCAGGCTTCCGTGCGCAACGGGCTCGAATCGCTCGCGAAGGCAGGGTTTGACGCAGAAGGAATCGTGCTTATCCATGATGCCGCGCGCCCCTTCCTGCCCGAAGCGACCCTATTGGCGCTCGCGATCGCGGCGGCGCGCAATGGCGCGGCGATCCCGGTCCTGCCGGTCGCCGATACGCTGGCGCAACTCGACAGCGCGGGCAATCTCGCCGGAACGATCGACCGCGCCAAGGCCCGCATCGTGCAGACACCGCAGGCTTTCCGCTTCGGTTTGATCCTCGACGCCCATCGCAAGGCGGCTGCTGAAAAGCGCGAGGATTTCACCGACGATGCCGGCCTCGCTACCGCCTATGGCCAGATCGTCGCGAGCGTGCCGGGCGATGCCGCCCTGTTCAAGGTGACGGAAGCGGCCGATTTCGCCCGCGCCGAGCGCCATCTCGGGGCGGGTGCGGAAATCCGCACCGGCCTGGGCTATGATGTCCATGCTTTCGATGACGGCGATCATCTCTGGCTTGGCGGCGTGAAAATCGCGCATAGCCGCAAGCTCTCGGGCCATTCCGATGCCGATCCGGTTCTTCACGCCCTCACCGATGCCTTGCTCGGCACGATCGGCGACGGGGATATCGGGATGCATTTTCCGCCCTCGGACCCGCAATGGAAGGGCGCGCCCTCGCATCTCTTCCTCGCGGATGCCGCGCGGCGCGTGGCGACCAGGGGCGGACGCATCGTCTCGGTCGATTGCACCGTGATCTGCGAACGGCCGAAAATCGGCCCGCATCGCGTGGCGATGCAGGCGGCGATCGGCGCGGTACTCGGCCTTGGGCCGGAGCGGATCGGAATCAAGGCGACCACATCGGAAAAGCTCGGCTTCACGGGGCGGGAGGAAGGCATCGCCGCGATGGCGGTTGCCTCGGTCGCGTTCTGAACGTCTGATACGGCGAAGGAGATGCTCATGCCGCGCGCCAACGTCCCCAGCATGCCCGCCCTCGCCCGGCAGGTGCTTGCCGAGGCGCGCGCGAAGGGCCTGACCATCGTCACCGCCGAGAGCTGCACGGGCGGCATGCTTGCCGCCGCCTTGACCGCGATTTCCGGCTCATCCGACGTTTTTGATCGCGCTTTCGTCACCTATTCGAATGCCGCCAAGATGGCGATGCTTGGCGTGCCGGAAGCACTTCTGGCGCGGCACGGCGCGGTTTCACCGGAAGTCGCCGGGGCAATGGCGGAAGGCGCTCTCAAAGCCTCCGGCGCCGGGCTCGCAGTTGCGATCACCGGCATTGCCGGGCCTGGCGGGGGCACGGCGACAAAGCCGGTGGGGCTGGTGCATCTCGCCGCCGCCTCGCGCGACGGCAGGCTCCAACGGCTCGAACGGCATTACGATCCCGCTCTCGGACGCGCTGGCATCCGCCGCGCCGCGACACGGGACGCGCTTTTCCTCCTGAAAGGAATGGCCGAAGATACGCGGGTCTCAGCCTGAAGGCGCCCGCGCGGCCAGGGCGTCGGCACGTGCCTCGAAGGCCTCGGCCATCTTGCGGAAAACCTTCTCGAAAACCGCACCGGCCAGCATCTGGAACGTGCGGCTCCTGAACTCGTAATCGATGAAGAATTTGACGTCACAACCGCCATCGGCACGTGCAAGGAAGGTCCAGCGATTCTCAAGATGCTTGAACGGACCATCGACATAGGCAACGCGGATCTGACTCGCGGCGGAGTCCAGCTCCACCCGGGTCGTGAAGGTCTCGCGGATCATCTTGTAACCAATCGACATATCCGCGAGCAGCGTGATCACACCCGACGCTTCCGAGCGGCGGCGGATGACGAGGCTTTCGCACATCGGCACGAATTCGGGATAGCGCGCGATATCCGCGACGAGATCGAACATGGTCTGCGGCGAATGGCGAACAGGGCGCGTGGTTTCGAAACGGGGCATTCTCAGAGCTGCCCTTTTGCAATCGCCCCGCTCGTCCGAAGCGGGCTTCTCAGCTCAGCGGGATACATGCCGGAAACCGCCACGAAAACATCGGGGATGCCGGCTTCCGGGGGCTGGAGAGGCACGCAATAGGAATCGCAGAACCATGCACCGATAAACCAGCCCGGCCCCGGCGCGCTTTCGCGCGGAACAACGCCGGTCGCGATCAGCATGGCTCAGCCATTCATTGCCCCGGATTTCGCTTCGCGCGCCGCCTTCAGCCGCGCGAAATCCTCACCGGCATGGTGCGAAGAGCGCGTGAGCGGCGAGGCGGAGACCATCGCGAAACCCTTGGTATAGGCGATGGTCTCGTAGCCCTTGAATTCGTCCGGCGGCACGAAGCGCATCACGGCGTGATGCTTCTTCGTGGGCTGGAGATATTGCCCGATCGTGAGGAAATCGACCTCCGCCGAGCGCAGGTCATCCATGAGCTGGAGCACTTCGTTGCGCTCCTCCCCGAGCCCGACCATGATGCCGGACTTGGTGAAGATGGTCGCATCCAGCTCCTTGACGCGTTGCAGGAGCCGGATCGAATGGAAATAGCGGGCGCCGGGCCGCACCTTGAGATATTTCGACGGCACGGTTTCGAGATTGTGGTTGAACACATCCGGCCGCGCCTTCACCACCACTTCAAGCGCGCCTTCCTTGCGCAGGAAATCCGGGGTGAGGATCTCGATCGTGGTCTTCGGTGATTTCTCGCGGATCGCGCGGATGGTACGCGCGAAATGCTCCGCGCCGCCATCATCGAGATCGTCGCGATCCACCGAGGTGATCACGACATGGGAAAGGCCGAGCTTGGCGGTGGCGGTCGCGACATAATCCGGCTCGTTCGCGTCGAGCGGCGCCGGCATGCCGGTCTTCACGTTGCAGAAGGCGCAGGCCCGCGTGCAGGTATCGCCCATGATCATGAAGGTGGCGTGCTTCTTCTCCCAGCATTCGCCGATATTCGGGCAACCCGCCTCCTCGCAGACGGTCACCAGCCCGTTTTCCTTGACGATGGCATGCGTGTCGCGCCAGCCAGGCGATCCCGGCGCCTTCACACGGATCCAATCCGGCTTGCGCTGGATGGGATTATCGGGCCGATGCGCCTTTTCCGGGTGACGGGCCTTCGCCGCCTCCGCGATCGCCGCGACACGCTCCTGCCCATCGGGCGAGAGCGCATTGCCGCGCTGCTTGCGGGGATCATTGGTCAGAAGATCGATCGTCGCCATGGTGTTCCCGCTCCGGGCCAATTCTACGCTTCACCTAGTCGGCTCCGCGCTGTTCGGCAAGAGAGGGGGCAGAATGCCTCCAATGCGCGAAAGAGCGGATAGATTTAAATTTTCATCACCCGATTTATCGAAAGATGAAGGTTTCATGGGAAAGTTGTCTCTGGAGAACTCGGATACCTGTCCTGGAGAGGGAGAAAGGAGGTCTCCATGAAACGTATTCTTCTTCTTGCCGGTATGCTTGCAGGCCTCACGCTCGGCGCCAGCGCCCAGTTTCGTGCCCCCGCCATCGGCGATGCCAGCCCCTTCATCATCTATGGCTGCGATCCGTGCTGCTTCGTGACCAACACGCATGCGAGCCGCCCCATCCACGTGGTGCTCTACATGATCCTGACGAAATACGAAGCGGAGATCGAGCCGGGCCATACGGCGCGCTTTCCTGTCGGAAAAAGCTGCGCGCGCGGCGCGATGGGGCTTGAGGTCCAGTTCGCGGGGTAACCTCAGCGGGCAAGAAAACGGGCCACCACGATGACGATCACACCGCCGAGCACGGCGGCGATCATCGAATGCATGAATGGGCCGCCAAGGCCGATGCCGAGAAAGCCGAGCACGATATGCCCGACCACGGCACCGACAAGCCCGACGATGATGTTGCGGATGATCCCGCCCGATCCTCCGGCGATAAGGCTCGCGAGCCAGCCGGCGATCCCGCCGAGGATGAGGGTGACCAGAAGCGGTGGGAGGGAAAACATGAGAACTTCCTCGCTTGAGACGGGTTCACGGCGCGCTGGGTTCGGACAATTCTGTCCGGCCCGATTTCTTGTTGTAGAGGCAATATTTCGTTCCAGGCGCATTGTTCATATGCGGCTGGGGATGCCTGCCCTCGACGATCCGCATGATCGAATCCTGAAACTCGACCAATACGTTCGATTTCGCCTGCCGGAACTTTGACGCGGTGAGGCAGGCACGCTCGGATTTCTGCCACAGCTCCTGCCAGGCATCAGGGCTCGAGGCACGCGCTGGCATCGCGAAAACGGCCAGCAGGATCACGATGGAAGAATGCTTGAGCATCAAAGAACCTCCGGAGCCTTGCGAACAGCCGCCTTCACGCGTTGAGCGCGCGACCATAAGCGTCGAGCACGCTCTCCTTCATCATTTCCGAAAGCGTGGGATGGGGGAAGACCGTATGCATCAGGTCTTCCTCGGTGGTCTCCAGCCCCATCGCGACCACAAACCCCTGGATAAGCTCGGTGACTTCCGCGCCCACCATATGCGCGCCGAGAAGCTGGCCGGTCTTGGCGTCGAAAACGGTTTTCACGAGCCCGTTATCCTCGCCGAGCGCGATCGCCTTGCCATTGGCGCCGAAGGAGAAGCGCCCGACCTTGACGGAATAACCCGCCTCCTTCGCCTTCGCTTCGGTGAGGCCGACGGAAGCAACCTGCGGATGGCAATAGGTGCAACCGGGGATTTTCAGCTTGTCCATCGGGTGGACGTGGAGCCCCTTGATATGCTCGACGCAGATCACACCCTCATGCTCGGCCTTGTGCGCGAGCATCGGTGGGCCGGCGACATCGCCGATCGCGTAGATGCCCGGCACATTGGTGCGGCCATAGCCATCGATCGCGATGCAGCCCCTGTCAGTCTTGATCCCCAGCGATTCAAGCCCGAGCCCCTCGATATTGCCGACGACACCGACGGCGGAGATCATCCGCTCGGCGGTGATGTCCTGTTTCACGCCCTTGTCGTCTTCCACGGTCGCGGTGACGCTGTTGGCGCCCTTGACCACTTTGATCACCTTGGTGGAGGTGAGGATCTTCATGCCCTGCTTGTCGAAAGCCTTGCGCGCGATGGCGGAGATTTCGGCATCCTCCACCGGCATCACCTGCCCCATCACCTCGACGACGGTGACCTCGACGCCGAGCGTGCGGTAGAACGACGCGAATTCGATGCCGATGGCACCCGAGCCCATGACGATCAGCGATTTCGGCATCGCCGGCGGCACCATCGCCTCGAAATAGGTCCAGATCAGCTTGCCGTCGGGCTCGATGCCGGGCAGCACGCGCGGGCGCGCGCCGGTTGCGACGATGATATGCTTGGCGGAATAGGTTCCGGCACCCAGCGCCCCTTTGGGAACAGGCGGTTGCGGCTGCATCGCCGGCTTTTTCGTTTCGGAAACGACAATTTCACCGGGTTTGGTGAGCTTCGCCTCGCCCCAGATCACATCGATCTTGTTCTTCTTCATCAGGAAGGCGACGCCGCCATTCAAACGCTGGGACACGCCGCGCGAGCGCTTGACGATCTCGGCCGTGTCCGGCGTCACCTGTCCTTCGAGCTTCAGGCCGTAAGCCTTGGCATGAGTCGCGTAATGGTAGATCTCCGCCGAGCGCAGCAGCGCCTTGGTCGGAATGCAGCCCCAGTTGAGGCAGATGCCGCCGAGATGCTCGCGCTCGACAATGCCGACCTTGAAGCCGAGCTGGGCGGCGCGGATCGCGGTGACATAGCCGCCCGGACCCGAGCCGATGATGAGGATATCGTAAGCGGACATGGCCTTCCCTTTCGTCGAGCCATGTCCGGTGCCTGTCAGGCCGAGAGCATGGCGTAGATTTCGTCTTTCAGCTTCATGCGCTTCTTGCGCAGGCTATCCATCGCGAGGTCTTCCATCGGCTCCACCAGGGTCTCCGCGCGATGCACCTGCCGGTTTATCGTGTGGTACTCTTCGGCGAGCCGCGCGAAATGCGCGTTGCTGGTCTTCAGCGCGGTGATTTTCGCGCCATGCTCCGGGAATTCCTCATGCAATTCATGCGGGGTATTGCTCATCCGGGGTCTCCTTCTCGGATTGGTTTGTTTGACCCCCTCAGTCTAGTTGCCCCGCCTTGTTCCTCCTTGATTACGGTCAATCGGTCAGAAAATCGCGCACCAGCGGCGCGATCGCTCGCCCGATGGCGCGGGTATTCTCGACATCGAGATGCACACCATCCACCGGCGAGGCGATGGCATGGCGCGCGCAATCGAAGAAGGCGCAGCCCATTTCCGCCGCCAGCGCCTCATAAAGCGGGCCGATCTTCCGCGACTGTTCGACCGCGCGCGAGAAAATATCGGCGTAAAACGGGTCCGTCGTCTTTACGAAATGCGGCGGCGCAGCAATCAGCACCTTCGGCGCTGCAACGCCCGGCAGGCGCGGGGAATGCTTCTGGACGATCTCGACGCAGCGGCGCATACCCTGCATGGCGACCGACGCCTTGGCCGCGAACATGTCGTGAAGGTCATTCGAGCCCAGCATCAGGATCACGAGGTCGAGCGGCGCATGGGTGTAGAGAACCGTCGGCAGCACGGATGCGCCATTGCGATCGCAATCGGCAAGGCCGGTATCGAAAGCGGTGGTGCGACCGCGCAAACCCTCGGCCAAGACGTGATAGCCGGGGCCGAGTTCGGCGCGCATCACCTCCGGCCAGCGATCCTCACGCGCATGGCGCAGCCCTGGGCGATCAGGGTCCGATCCCCAGGTGATGCTGTCGCCGTAGCAAAGGATGGTTTTCACGAAAGTGTCTTTCTCTCACGCGTTTCCACGCAAATCGGTTCCACTTGCCTGAAAACCTTTCCGCCTAGACCAGCATCCCCATCGGGTTTTCGATATAGCGCTTGAAGGCCTGGATCAGCTCCGCGCCCAAGGCGCCATCGACCGCGCGGTGATCGGTGGAGAGCGTGACGCTCATCACGGTCGCGGCGACGATCTGCCCGTTCTTCACCACGGCGCGCTGCTCGCCCGCGCCGACCGCGAGGATGGTCGCGTGCGGCGGGTTGATGACGGCCGAAAAGTCCTTGATGCCGAACATGCCGAGATTCGAAACCGCCGTGGAGCCGCCCTGATATTCCTCGGGTTTCAGCTTGCGCGCCTTGGCGCGGGCCGCGAAATCCTTCATCTCGTTGGAAATCACGGAAAGCGTCTTCGTCTCGGCGCTGCGGATCACCGGCGTGATCAGCCCGCCGGGGATCGAAACCGCGACGCCGACATCGACAGTCTTGTGCTTCAGCATCGCCGTATCGGTCCACGAGACATTGGCATCCGGCACGGCTTTGAGCGCCATCGCCATCGCCTTGATCACCATATCGTTGACCGAGAGCTTGAAGGCGGGCTTGCCGTCCTTCTCGGGCGCGGATTTGTTGATCTGCTCACGCAGCGCCAGCAGCGCATCGAGCTCGCAATCCACCGTGAGGTAGAAATGCGGCACGGTGGATTTCGATTCCTGCAGGCGCCGGGCGATCACCTTGCGCATGTTGTCGTGCGGGATCTCCTCGTAGGAGCCCTCCGCGAACAGTTTTCTGATCGCATCGCCGGACGGGCCGGCGGGCACGGGCGCGGCAACGGGGGCCGGCGCAGCCGTGGGCAGCGGGATGACCTTCGCCCCTCCTCCGGCTTTCGCGGCCTCGACATCGGCCATCACAATGCGGCCATGCGGGCCGGACCCGGCGATCGCCGCGAGGCTGATGCCCGCTTCTTTCGCGATGCGCTTTGCGAGCGGGGAAGCGAACACGCGGGAACCTCCAGCGGCAGGTGCAACAACGGGCGCGGCGGAAACAGGTGCTGGCGCAACCGGAGCCGGGGCTGCGGACTGCGCCGCCGCGGGCGCCGGGGCAGCTGGTGCCGGGGCGGGTGCAGCGGCAGGCGCGCTGCCGGCGCCGATGGCTTTCGCATCCTCGCCCTCGCCGGCGATCACCGCGATGAGCTGGTTGACCGGCACATCCTGCGTGCCCGCGGCGACGACGATCTTCGCGAGAATACCTTCATCCACGGCTTCCACTTCCATGGTCGCCTTGTCGGTCTCGATCTCGGCGATGACATCGCCGGATTTGATCTTGTCGCCCTCTTTTTTGAGCCACTTGGCGAGGTTGCCCTTTTCCATCGTGGGCGAGAGGGCGGGCATCAGGATGTTGATGGGCATGGTTTTTCTCCCCGATGCCAATTCTCAGCGATACAGCACGGCTTTCGCCGCCGCGACAACCTCGCCGACATTCGGAAGCGCTAGCTTTTCGAGATTGGCGGCGTAGGGCATCGGCACGTCCTTGCCGGTGACGCGGGCGACCGGCGCATCGAGATAATCGAAGGCCTGTTCCATGATCTTCATGCCGATCTCGGCGGTGACGCCCGATTGCGGCCAGCCCTCCTCGATCGCGACGCAGCGATTGGTCTTCTGGATCGAGCGCACCACGGTCTCGATATCCATCGGGCGGATGGTGCGAAGATCGATCACCTCCGCCTCGATCCCCTCGCCCGCCAGCGCCTCGGCGGCCTTGGTGGCGTAGGTCATGCCGATACCGAAGGAGACGATGGTGACGTGATGCCCGGGACGCACGATTTTCGCCTTGCCGATCGGCAACACGAAATCATCGAGTTTGGGCACATCGAAGCTCTGCCCGTAAAGAATCTCGTTTTCGAGGAAGATCACCGGGTTGGCGTCGCGGATCGCAGCCTTGAGCAGCCCCTTGGCATCCGCCGCCGACCAGGGCTGGATGACCTTCAAGCCCGGAATCTGCGAATACCAGGCCGCGTAATCCTGGCTGTGCTGTGCCGCCACGCGCGCCGCCGCGCCATTCGGGCCGCGGAAGACGATCGGGCAGCCGAGCTGGCCGCCGGACATGTAGAGGGTCTTGGCCGCCGAGTTGATGATATGGTCGATCGCCTGCATGGCGAAGTTGAAGGTCATGAACTCGACGATGGGCCTGAGGCCCGCGAGCGCCGCGCCTGTGCCGATGCCGGCGAAACCATGCTCGGTGATCGGCGTATCGATGACGCGGCGGGGCCCGAATTCCTGAAGCAGCCCTTGCGTGATCTTGTAGGCGCCCTGATATTCCGCGACCTCCTCGCCCATGACGAAGACATCGCCATCGCGGCGCATTTCCTCGGCCATCGCGTCGCGAAGTGCCTCGCGCACGGTCATCTTGACCATTTCCGTGCCGGCGGGGACTTCGCCGGAGGCATCATAGCCAACGACTTCGGCTCGCGGCTGGGCAGGAACCGTGGCGGCGGGAGCCGGAGCAGCGGGCGCCATAGCAGCGGCAGGCGCAGCTGCGACCGGCGCGGCGACCGCGGCAGCACTCACATCCTCGCCCTCCGCGGCGATCACCGCGATCTTGGTATTGACCGCGACATCCTGCGCGCCGGCATCGACAAGGATCTTCGCGAGAACGCCCTCATCCACGGCTTCCACTTCCATGGTCGCCTTGTCGGTCTCGATCTCGGCGATCACGTCACCGGCCTTGATCTTGTCGCCTTCCTTTTTCAGCCATTTGGCGAGATTGCCCTTCTCCATCGTGGGGGAAAGCGCGGGCATGAGAATGTCGATCGGCATGGGAATGCTCCGTCAGAAAAGGAAAAACGGGGATCAGTTCGTGATGTCGGTCCAGAGCTCGGAAACATCCGGCTCGGGGTCGACAGTCGCGAATTCCGCGCTTTCGTTGACGATGCGGCGCACCTCGGCATCGATCTTCTTGATCTCGTCCTCGGAAACCTTGTGCTTCTTCATGAGACGGTCGCGCACCTGATCGATCGGATCATGCTCGGTGCGCATCTTGTCCACTTCATCCTTCGAGCGGTATTTCGCCGGATCGGACATGGAATGGCCGCGATAGCGGTAGGTCTGCATCTCGAGGATATACGGGCCCTTGCCGGAGCGGGCGAATTCCATCGCGCGAAGGCCGGCCTCGCGCACGGCCTGCACATCCATGCCATCCACCTGCTCGCCGGGAATGTTGAAGGAGATGCCGCGCTTGGAAAAATCAGTCTGCGCGGAAGCGCGCGTCACCGCCGTACCCATGGCGTAGCGGTTGTTCTCGATGATGTAGACCACAGGCAGGCGCCAAAGCTCCGCCATGTTGAAGCTCTCGTAGACCTGGCCCTGATTGGCCGCGCCATCGCCGAAATAGGCAAGGCTCACCGCGCCGTTGTCGCGGTAGCGGTTGGCGAAGGCGAGCCCCGTGCCCAGCGCGACCTGCGCGCCGACAATGCCATGGCCGCCGTAGAAATTCTTCTCGCGGCTGAACATGTGCATCGAGCCGCCCTTGCCCTTGGAATAGCCGCCGCGGCGGCCGGTCAGCTCGGCCATGACACCGTTCGCTTCCATGCCGCAGGCCAGCATATGGCCATGATCGCGATAGCCGGTAATGACCTGATCACCAGCCTTGGACGCCATCTGCATCCCGACAACGACTGCTTCCTGCCCGATATAGAGATGGCAGAAACCGCCGATCAGCCCCATGCCGTAGAGCTGTCCCGCCTTTTCCTCGAAGCGGCGGATGAGCAACATCTCGCGGTAAGCGACAAGATCTTCTTCCCGCGTGAAGGGCTTCGGCCCTTTCGCCACGCCATTAGCGGCGACCGGCGCCGTCTTCGCGGATTTGGCGATGGGCGCGCTTGCGCCTTTCGCCGGTTTTGCAACCGAAGAAGCCTTGGATACCATGAAACCCCTCGTCGTTTCGACCCTGACACGCGCCATTCGGGCATCTTGTCTGCCGGCTAGGCTAAAGTGTTTTGCCATAAAGGCCAGAGCCAAAAAACAGCGCTCACGGCATTCGCACCATGCGTTTTTTGCAGAGCTGTATAAAATTAGCTAAAAATATTGCACTGCACAACAGAAATTCAGCCATGCCGTTGCGCAGCCCTGCGCCTGACGCAGGGCTTGCTGAACGGCACCTCAGCGGTCGAGCTGGATGACGAGATCGTTGCGATGGCCGAGATTGAGCATGGCGCGCTGGCGCTCGTCGAGCAGGTCGCGATCGACTTCCGCCCCTGAGAGCTGGCTGACGCGGCGCTCCCAGGCAAGGCGCTCGGCCCGAATTTCGGCGATCTTCGCGCCGACTTCCTGCGTCCTGATCTTGGCATCCTGCTTGGCGACAAGCCCGCGATCGCCGGTATAAGCGGAATGCGCGAAATAAGCGCTCGCGCTCCAGGCGGCAGCGTGAAACGCGACAAGAAAACCGATGCGCCGGCGGCGGGTGCGGATGATCATGCGTCCCCTTTGCCGCTTCGCGGCCAACCCCAGCACAGGCTCGGGCGCCCATTCGGGCTCTAGAAGAGAAGAAAGTCGGTCTGCACTATCGGCCGCGAGGGTTAAGGAAGAATTGGCGTCGGGCGTGGAATACCCCCGTGGTCACTTCCTCGTTGTCAGCATCAGACCGCCGACGATGAGGGCCACGCCCGCCCATTGCAGCGGCACAGGCCATTCGCCAAGCAGAGGGATGGCGCTCAGCGTTCCGATCACCGGGATCAATGGCGGGAAGCGCCCGGTCACCGTCGCGCCGATCCTGCCGACGGCAAAACCCCAGAGCCAGAGCCCGATGATCATGTTCAGGATGCCCTGGTTGAACGCATGGAACACCACCAGCCAGAGCGGTGCGGCGGCGATCGTCGCGCCATAGCCGGCGAGAATGTAGAAGGGCAGGAAAACCAGCGCGGATATGACCGAGAGCACGGTGGTGGCTTTCAGCGCATCCACCTTCCACACCTGCAGCATCAGCGGATAACCGCCCCAGAGCAGGCCGACGCCGAGAAAGCACAGATCGCCGAGCAGCATGGTGGGCGAGCCGGATATCCCGGCCGCAATCGCGATGCAGGCCAGCCCCGCAAGCACGGTGGCGATGCCCGCAATCACGAAGCGTGACGGCTTTATACCGAAAAGAACGATGCCACCGATCACACCGATGGTCGTGACCGTGCCCGGCCCGATCGAGGCACCATGGGCAGCGGGCGCCATGGAGAGACCGAGCATCATGAGGAAGGTCATCGGAACGCCGCTCATCAGCGTCAGCACGAGGCCCTTGCCCCAGCCGATCCCCGCGCAATCGGCGATGCCCGCGCGCCAGAAGAGTGGCGCCAGCACCAGCCCCGCGGTGGCAAAACGCAAGGCCGTCAGGTCGAGCGGGGTCAGGCCGTTGACGATGGCGTGGCGGGAAATGGCAAAATTGGTGCCGTAAATGGTGACCGCAGCAAGCATCGCAAGGATCGCGATACGGCGGTCCGCGGGCGCGGCAAATGCGGCGCCTCTATCGAGTTGAGACATGCTGATAGCTTTCGGGCAGGGTGACGCGGCGTCAGGCCCGCCGCTTCGTTACCCAAGAGCTAGGGCGCATAGGCGCGCCCGTCAATGCAGACGGGCGCGCAAGGCCTTACGCCAGCGCTTTCAGCGCCGAACGACCGGCATAAAGCGCGGTATCGCCCAACTCGCCCTCGATCCGCAGGAGCTGGTTGTATTTCGCGGTACGGTCCGAACGCGCAAGCGAGCCGGTCTTGATCTGTCCGCAATTGGTCGCGACCGCGAGATCGGCGATGGTGCTGTCCTCGGTTTCGCCCGAGCGATGGCTCATCACGGCGGTGTAGCCGGCGCGCTGCGCCATATTGACCGCGTTGAGCGTCTCGGTGAGCGAACCGATCTGGTTGACCTTCACCAGGATCGAGTTGCCGGTAGCCGTCTTGATGCCGCGCGAGAGGCGCTCGACATTGGTGACGAAAAGGTCGTCGCCAACGAGCTGGCATTTTGTACCGATGCGATCAGTCAGGAGCTTCCAGCCCTCCCAATCGTCCTCGGCCATGCCATCCTCGATGGAGATAATCGGATAATCCGAGACAAGTTTCTCAAGATACTTCACTTGAGTCTTGATATCACGCTTCTTTTTCTCGCCATGATAATCGTAGACGCCATCCTTGAAGAACTCGGTCGCGGCGCAATCGAGCGCGATGGCAATGTCGCCGTCGCGGCCAGGCTTGAAACCGGCCTTCTCGATCGCGGCCATGACGAAATCGAGCGCGGCCTCGGCGCTCTTGAGGTTGGGCGCGAAGCCGCCCTCATCGCCGACATTGGTGTTATGGCCCTTGTCCTTCAGCGCCTTTTTCAGCGTGTGGAATACTTCCACACCCATGCGCAGCCCTTCGGAGAAGCTCTCCGCGCCGATCGGCATGATCATGAATTCCTGAAAATCGATAGGATTGTCGGCATGGGCGCCGCCATTTACGATATTCATCATCGGCACCGGGAGCACCCGCGCCGCCGTGCCGCCGACATAGCGATAGAGCGGCAGACCGCGTGCTTCCGCCGCCGCCTTCGCCACCGCGAGCGACACGCCGAGGATCGCGTTCGCGCCAAGGCGCGCCTTGTTTGGCGTACCATCGAGATCGATCATCACCTGATCGATGCCGACCTGATCTTCCGCATCCATGCCGATGATCGCGTCGGAAATCTCGGTCACGACATTCTCGACGGCCTTCACGACGCCCTTGCCGAGATAGCGCGCGCCGCCATCGCGCAGCTCAACCGCCTCATGCGCGCCGGTCGAGGCGCCCGAGGGCACCGCGGCGCGGCCGAACGTGCCGTCCTCGAGGACGATATCCACCTCGACCGTCGGATTGCCGCGGCTGTCGAGGATTTCGCGGGCAAGAACATCGGCGATCAAGGTCATGGGGGGCTCCTCAATTGGCAAATCCGGTAAAGGCCGGTATGGCTGCGCTCTTAACCGTATTGTACCGATTAGAAAAGCGCCCCGCGCGCGGAAAAGAGCGCCTCGCGCTCGGAAACGTCGGAAAGAGCATCCGCATGGCCCCTATCGAAACCACGCAACTGGGCAAGGCCTCTCCCCTGCCCGCCTCCCCGGAAGAAGCCGCGCTCGACCGCGTGCCCAACCCGCATGATGGCACTGATTACCTCGCGCGCTTCACCTGCCCGGAATTCACCTCGATCTGCCCGGTGACGGGGCAGCCGGATTTCGGCATTCTCGTGATCGACTACCTGCCCGGAAAATGGCTGGTGGAATCAAAATCGCTGAAGCTCTATCTCGGATCGTTCCGCAATCACGGCGCCTTCCACGAGGATTGCACGGTGGCCATCGGCAAGAAGCTGGTGGCATTGCTCGAACCGCGCTGGTTCCGCATCGGCGGCTATTGGTATCCGCGCGGCGGGATTCCCATCGATATCTTCTTCCAGCATGGCGAGGCGCCCAAGAATTTCTGGGTGCCGGATCAGGGGGTTGCGCCCTATCGCGGGCGGTAAAAATTTGCCTTTTTACTTAGGTATCTACTGCTAGACTGTTACTCTAAGAGAGGAGATTTGCCGTTGGACGATTTCGTTTCATTTTTTGCATCCGTACCAAGCCCCGTCGCTGCGGGGATCGCTGCAGGAATTGGTTTCGGCATCGGCCATACGGCTGGAAACTTCCTGAGGCGCTGGATAGCCAACGACTTTCTTCCGCTCATTTTGGGCATCGGGATCATGACCGCAATGTCTGGAGTTATTTCAGGCCTTTCAGATCATGCGAGAGCGATAAAATCTACCGAAGACAACATCAACATATTGAAGAAAAATGCGGTTTTTGGAAAATTATTCGCAATTGAGCCTCATTCGGAGAAAGAATTTTATAATTCCCTCCTTGGCTTAATAAAATCAAAAAAAGCAACAAAGGAGAATGGAGAAAAAGAATCCAGATCAATAATAACAAAATATTTGAACAAAAATATCCCCAATGCATCGGCAGAAACAATTATAAATTTACTGTCATGGAATGCCTATGTTGTAAATAAATTGCAAAATGAGCACAAGGGCTGCATGGATTATTATTCAGGGACACGGATTCCAGATTCAATATCTGGACTGGACCAGGCAGAAATCATAGCTCGGGATGGGGAGCTAAAAATAGCGATTATAGAAAGCGCGCTTAAAAACCCCGAGACTTTCACCCCCTATGAATCAACTGATGCTCTGAACAAAGATATAATTCTGCTCTATGATCAATCAAAGCAAAGCAAGGCGGATCTTGCACTCCTCGCCAAGGCTGAAGAACTGCCCCCTCAAGACGGATGTCGTGTCGCGCGATCTTTTTTGACAGCCCTCGCCACAGGTGATCCAGCGATTGCGGTTCGCATCCTCAAACATGTCACGGTATTATTGCAAAAGCAAAAGTGACGTGCCCAGACCAATCCCAACCGGAGTTCAGCGGCAGCTGCGTGATTTCTTGCCGTGAACGAGGGAGTTCATTCTTCCCAAAGCTCTAGTCGCGACAATGTCGCGGGCCTACAGCCGCGCGAAAAGGGAAAAACGGTGGACCAACGCCCTCGGCTATGGCGGTCGAGAGCGGGCGCATCGCAATCCTCCCGACCGTTCTTGGTATCATACGCACCGGCGCCGCGGTGCCTTGCCTGATGCGCGCCGCCTTTGTCGAAGGCGTGAGCCTTCTCAATATCTGGGCTTGCTGGTCCCCCCTATTGCCGCAACGCGCATGACCTACCGATGCGGCTATCCGAGCGGTCCGGCATCCGCCTGTTCGAGCTGGTGGCGATGGTACGGGGGCGAAAGCCCTGCCCCATCGCCTGCCTTGCCCAGAGGGAGGCTTCAGGAGAAAAGGCGGCTTCTCGCCGCCTACGCTCCGACATCCAGGCGGAAGCGCGCGAATCCGTTCTGCCCCTCGCCGAGATAGCTGACGCCCTTGACCGTTCCAGCAAGATCCCGACCCTTGGGGTTGCTTTCGAAAACGACATTCGATGCGCCGGGGACCGCCTTGAACCGCCAATTGCCATCGGCCTTGGGATTTAGCGTACCTGTCTGCTGGAAATACTTGATGATCACGTCGCGCGTGGCGTCCGGCGCCTCAACGACAATCGTCGTGCCGTCATTGCCGGGGAAGTTGCCACCGCCCGACGCGCGATAGTTGTTGGTGCAGACCACGAATTGCTGATCCGCCGTGACCGGCTTGCCCTGATAGGCGAGGTTGACGATGCGGTTGGCGTCGGGCGCGATCAATTTCCCGTCCCCGTCATATCTTGAGGGCTGGGCGAGATCGATCTCGTAAGTCACACCGTCGATCATATCGAAGTTGAAGGCGGGGAACGAGGGATTGAGAAGCGCCTGCTCGGCATCACCTGGCTTGATCTGGTTGAAGATGCCGGCCGAACGCTCGAGCCAATCCTTCAACTGCCGGCCATTCACCTTCACTGCGCGCAAGGTATTGGGGTAGATGTAGAGATCCGCGACATTCTTGAGCGCAACCTGCCCCTCCGGCACTTGCGTATAGAAATCAGCGCCGCCACGCCCGCCTGCCTTGAACGGCGCCACGGCCGAAAGAAGCGGCAGAGAGGCATGCGGGGTCCCCGCCAGCAATTGCTTCACGGCCCATATTTGTGCATCGGAAATGACCTGCAGCGCGGCATTGTCCGAGACAAGTGCGAAATAGGTATCCATGGCCTTCGCCGTCTTGCCCACCGGACGGCGGACATATTCAAGCGTCGCATTGTGATCGGCCTCGATCGAAACCAGCATCGAGGCATTTGGCGCCGCAAGCGGCACGATCTTGCCGGATTCGCGCTTGAAAATAGGGATGGCACCGCTCTTGTGCTCGACCACGCGGTAGGTGCCGCCATCCTTCTGCAAGGTAAGGTCGATCTGCCCGAGATGGCTGCCCCAGAAACCGGCCATCACAGCCGGAATGCCATTGAGCGTCCCCTTTTCAATATCGACGCCCGGCCGGTCCTTGTAGTTCGGACCCGGGAAGACAAGATGCGAATGGCCGGTGAGGATGACGTCAATTCCCTTCACGCCCGCGAGGTAGAAGGCCGCATTCTCATCCATCCCCTGCGGATTGCCGGTCGCGATGCCGGTATGGGCCAGGGCGACGACGAGATCAGCGCCGCGCTCCTTCATCTCGGGGACGAAAGCCGCTGCGCTGGCAACGATGTCGCGCGTTTCGACATTGCCCTTCAGATGCGTCTGATCCCATTGCATGATCTGCGGCGGGGTGAAGCCGATTACCCCGATCTTGATCCGATGCTTGCCGCCTGCCTCATCGACCACTTCGCGTTCGAGGATAACATAGGGCTTCAGCAAGGTCTGATCAGCGCGTGCATTCGCGGCGAGCTTGCCTTTGGCGACATTGGCGAGCACCAGCGGGTATTCCGCGCCGGCAAGCGATTTTTCAAGAAAGGCGAGGCCGTAGTTGAACTCGTGGTTACCGAGCGTTCCGGCATCGATCTTCAGGCTGTTCATCGCGCGGATGAGAGGATGCCGGTCACCCTCCTTGAAACCGCGCTCGAAGGCGACGAGGTCGCCAAGCGGATTGCCTTGCAGGAAATCGCCGTTTTCAAACAGAAGCGTGTTTTTCGCCTCGCCGCGCGCCTTTTCGATCAGTGTCGCGATGCGTGCGAGACCAACCGTGTCATCCGGCTGGTCACGATAATAATCGTAGGAATGCACGTGGACATGGATATCCGTCGTCTCGAGGATGCGCAGCTTGACGGTTCCTGCTCCGGCTTGCGCGAAGGATGTATTGCTGGCCAAAGCAGCGCCAAGCAGGCTTGTCCCCGCGATAAGCGCATCGCGGCGCGTCATGCTGCCATTACAATCCTGCGTCATGTCGATCTCCCTGCCCAAAGAACGCTGCTGCGTCCTGTTTGAGTGGCGATGCTAATCCAGCTTCGCGACAGTAGCGAGACATAAGCCGGCAAAAAATTTACGCCGTCTGCCTTTTCGGAGGCGCCTGATCGTAGCCCCATCCTTGAACGATTATGCAGCCGATATCGCGGTCGCGGGCCACAACAAACCGCCAACCGGATGATCTTGGGCCGGTCTTGAAGCAGTGGAAAATACGCGCACGGATTATGCCATAGAGGGGAGCGGAACACGCGCCAGCGTCAACCCGATTTTGCTCTGACAGAACCGACCCAGGCATGCCTCTCCGGCCAGCTGCTGCCGGCCTTTGAGAAAGCCGTTTCCGCCTGATCACCCCTGATTGCCGGTATAGCTCAGCCGCCGGCGCATCCGTTCGATCATCGCTTCCTGCGCTTCGGTCGCGCCACCGTGAAGCGCCGCGATTTCACTCATCATCGCGAAAAGATCGTCCATTTCCTCGCGCGTGAGACGCGTATGGAAAAGCGGCGAGAGATCGGCGACGACATGATCGGCATCCTTCGCGGCGCGTGCAGCGAAAGCCGCGAGCGTGGTGTGATGCTCAGGCTTGCCTTCGAGTCCCAAGCGATCCATCGCGATCTTGCTCAGGGCGAGATTCTGCTCGGCGGTAATCTCGCCACGCAGCATGGCAAGCTTGGTGAGCAGGATCATCGCCGCCTCGCGCGGGTCCTCCAGGGCACGAAGCGGCGCGCGCTGCGCCCGCTCGCGCGCATCGGCGATGGCCTTGGCGTTCTTGTTCTCGCTCTCGCGTTCCTTGCGGGTATCGAGCCAGTGATTGACGACCTGAATCCCGTTGCCCCAGATCATCCACAAGATCACGCCCCAGATGACCGCGCCGAGAATGACCCCGATGACCGGCATGGCATTCTCCTTTACGCCTTGGCGAGCCGATCGAAGGCCATGAGCCGTTCGAGCAGGGCTTCCATCTCGTGAAGCGGCACCATGTTCGGCCCGTCGCAGGGCGCGTTGTCAGGGTCCTGATGCGTCTCGATGAAGAGGCCGGCGACGCCGACCGCGATCGCGGCGCGTGCGAGCATCGCGACGAATTCCCGATGTCCGCCGGAAGAACCGCCCTGCCCGCCCGGTTCCTGCACCGAATGCGTCGCGTCGAAAATCACGGGGCAGCGGCATTGCTCGGCCATGATCGGCAGGGCACGGAAATCGGTGACGAGCCTGTTATAGCCGAAGGTCACGCCGCGCTCGCAGGCCATCACCTGATCATTCCCCGCATCGCGCAGCTTCTGGATCACATGCTGCATGTCCCAGGGCGCGAGGAACTGGCCCTTCTTGACGTTGATCGCCTTGCCGGTCTTCGCCGCCGCGACGAGGAGATCGGTCTGGCGGCAGAGATAGGCCGGGATCTGGAGGACATCGACCACCTTGGCGACTTCCGCGCATTGCCCGCTCTCGTGAACGTCGGTGATCACGGGGAAGCCGAAGTCGCGCTTGAGATCCGCGAAGACCGCCATGCCCTTTTCGAGCCCGATGCCGCGGCTCGCGCTGTTCGAGGTGCGGTTGGCCTTGTCGAAGGAGGATTTGTAGACGAGGCCGATGCCGAGCCGGCCGCAGATCTCCTTGAGCGCACCCGCCATGTCATAGGCGTGCTGGCGGCTTTCCATCTGGCAGGGGCCGGCGATCAGCGCGAAGGGCAGATCATTGCCGAAGGTGACATTGCCGATCTTCACGGTTGTTCCGGGCATCCGAATTCCTTTCTTCAACGCTGGCTCGCGCCGGAGCCGATGCGGGTGTAGAGGGGCTCGCCTTTGGCCGTACCGTTTTGGTCGCGGGCAATGCAGACCTTTTCAGGCACGGGGACATAGCCGCCGACCACGACCGCATGCGGCTGGCAGCGGGCGAAGGCCTGCAGGCAATCGTTCTGGGTCGAAAACGGCGCGTAATCTTGGATGGCCTTGCGATGGGCCAGCGCGAAGCCCGCGCGGCAGAAGGCCGCATCGAAACCAGCCGCGGCCCGGCACTCGGCTTCGCTGGCGAAGGCCTTTCCACCGGGACACTCGCTCTGAAGCATGAAATACCCCATCACCGCGCCGACAAGGGCGAACAGGGCAAGGAACAGCGCGCGCATCAGCGCCCGCCTTCCGCCACGAAACGCAAGGCGGTCAGGAAATCCGGGCGCGGCGGCAGGGTAGTGCCGCCAGCATGCGCCAGGGCCGGAATTCCCGCCGCATCGGCACGCGATTTCGCACCGGCGGGGTCATTCGTCTCGATCTCGAAGCCGGCGAAAACCGGGGTTTCCGCCTGCGGCGCCGCGCAACCATAGCGGAAGGCGAAGCCCTCGCGTGAGAGGACCTCGAAAATGGCGCGCTTGCCTTTCCCGTTCGGCCCAAACTCGATCTCGATGCCGAACGAGGTCGCACGCATCTCGCGTTCGCCGATAAAGGCAGCAAGGAAGATGTGGTGATCGGAAGGGTTCTCCGCCACCATGGTCACGCGGGCGATGCCCGTCGCGCCGTTTACATGTCGTTGCGCCGCCTCGGCCCAGAAATTCTGCGAAAAATGGTGCAGGCAGGAGAAGAAGATTGCCTCCGGCATCGCCTTGTCTTCGGCATTGGCGAGCGTGAAGGCAACTTCCGTCTCGCTGCCATCCGGGCGCCGCCCCTTGCGCGAGAAGTTGAATTCGTCGAATCCGCCGATGCCCGAGGCGGAAAAATCGGCATTGTCGCCCGCCTTGCCCGCCAGCGCGATCATGCCGAGGCCGGGGCCGCGTTTGAGGACCTGCCCGACATAGGCGCCGAAGGAGCGCAGTTTCGGCTGGTGCGGGGGAATGAGGCCCGGTTCGGCAATATGGACAAGCTCCAGGAAAGTCCGGTCGCCGAGCTGGATGATCCGGTTCTCCGTGCCCCAGGGATGACGGTTGACGGGGCCGACCTGAAACCTGAGAGTCTCGAAAAGCCGCGCCAGCGCGCCAAGATCCGCTCCGCAAATGACAAGATGATCGATCGCGCGCGCCATGACACTTTCCGAAGGGCTGAACCGGGAGGTTCGTCTAGCATCGGCGGGGTGAAACGTCACCCCTCATGGCTCGATCACATGGGGCACGAAACGCGCGAGATTGCCGGTGATCGGCGAGCGGTCCTCGCGCACGAGCATGCCCGCCGGTTCGCTCGCCACCATCCAGGCGCCGAGAATGACATGGCCATGCCCGAACTCGGGGATCGTGATCTTCTGCTGGCGGATGAACCCTTCCTCGCCATAGGGGCCTTGCGTATCGCCGATCGCGCGCCCATGCTCGAACAGGCGCACATTCGAACCCTCGCGCGAGAAAAGCGGCTTCTCGACATAGGAAGCCCCGAGATCCGGCGCCGCTTCATCCGGGAAATAGGCCGGGACGAGATTGGGATGCTTCGGCGCCATGCGCCAGAGATAGGGCAGCAGCCCCTTGTTGGAGAGCAGCGATTTCCAGATCGGCTCGATGAAGCGCGCGCCCGAGCCGGGGATCGCCTTGCCGAATTCCTCGCGCAGGATCCACTCCCAAGGGTAGAGCTTGAACAGCATCTCGATCGGCGCGTTGCCGAGATCGACGAATTTTCCTTCCCTGGTGAGCCCGATCTCGTCGACATGGAGAAAGCTGGTCTTCACGCCCGCCTGCTCCGCGCATTCCTCGAGATAGGCGATGGTGCCGCGATCCTCCTCGCTGTCGCGCGCACAGGCGAAATGGAGGGAATAGGATCGGCCGTCGCGGAAATTTGCGAAGGCGGCGACAAGCTTGTCGTGCAGGGAATTATACTGGTCGGAGCCGCGCGGCAGCGTACCGTTCGCGATCATCTCCTCCAGCCAGAGCCATTGGAAAACGCCGGTCTCCAGCAGGCCCGTGGGCGTATCGGCGTTGTATTCCAGCAGCTTTGCCGGCCCCTGCCCGTCATAGGCGAAATCGAAGCGCCCGTAGAGATTGCGGTCGCCGCGCTGCCAGCTGTCGTAGATCTCGGCCCAGAAGGCGCGCGGAATCGCGAGGCGCGTGAGGATCTCCTCGTCCCGGCAGGCATGGCCGACAAATTCCAGCGCCATTTCCTCCAGCTCCGCGGAGGGCGCCTCGATATCGCGCTCGATCTCCTCGAGCGTGAAAGCGAAGGCAGCACTTTCGTCCCAATAGGGTACGCCATCGGCGGAGTGAAAGGTGAAGCCGACTTTCTCGGCCTTTTCGCGCCAGTCCGGGCGCGGCGGAAGGGCGAGCCTGCGCATCCTACGACCCCGATGAGATCGATCGCCCGGTCGAGCCGAAGCCGCCGCGCGAAACCGTGCTGCCCGAACGGGAGGAGGACGCGCTGGACGAAGTTCCGATGGACGAGGATCTGGCACTGACGGCGCCGAGGCTGTGACGCGGCGCGGGCGGCGTGGTGGCGGCGCCCGGCACGCGCGCCGTCGCGTTGGTCGGGCCATCCTGGCGGCTGACACCGTAGCCCGAGGAGGTCGAATAGCTGCGCCATCCGCTGCTGGAGGAAGACGAGGACGAGCTGGAGGATGCCTGCCGTGGCACCACGCAGCCCGGTTGCATCTGCGGCGTCACGCCGGGCGGACAGAGCGGGATGCCGCGCTGCGGCGGCAGCAAAGCCTGCGCCCGGCGGTTGTTCGAGAGGTGATTGGCGACCATCATGCCGATCATCGCCGGCACGAAGACGGAGGCCCCGTTGAAGCTCGCGGGTTTGCACTGGCCGGCACCATACTGGTTCTCGCATTCGCCGCTGTTGGCGAATTTCGGCGCGGCGGCAAGATGGTTGGCCTCGGCATTGCGATATTGCTCCTCGCATTGCTCGCGGGTGAGCAGGCCGGAGCGGACGCATTCGGTCGTATCCGAGAAGATCGCGGCGTCCTTGCTTTCGTCGCCGCTGCCGCGCCCGAGCCAGGCACCGGCGAGGATCACGCCGGTCGCGCCGAGGGCAATCGCGTGCGAGCGCTTCATCGCGCCCTCCTAGAGGCTCATCGCCGCGGCATTGAGCATGCCGGAGGCGATCGAGACTGCCGCGAGGAAAATACCCGCCGCGATCATGTTGCTGCCGATCTTGCCGGAGAGGTCGGGCACCATCAGCCGTGCGGCGGCATAGGCGATGAGCTGGACAACGAAAGCCGCGAGCCCCCAGACCAGCATGTCGGGAATCGAGGTCGCCTGCTGGATCGCTTTTGCGAGCGGAATCACGAAACCGAGCATGGTTCCGCCAAGCGCGATGGCGGCGGTGGCGTTGCCTTCGCGGATCAGTCCCACCTCATCATGCGCGGTGAAGCGGATATAGACCATGAGGAACAGGGCCAGCAGGGCGGCGCCCACGACCATATACAGCAGGAACCACGGAATTCCGAGCAGCGAGGAGAGAAGTCCGGCACCGGCATGCATCATTGTCGATCCTCCTGAGGATCGGAAGATGCCCCAGCGCGGGCCGGATGAAAAGGCGGAAGGTGCCCCCGCGCGGTGCGGGAACGCATCGCACAGGGGAAAACAGGCTTAGGCGGCGGAAATCAGCGCCCGTTCGACGAAATCAAGGCGGTCCTGTCCGTAGAAATTCTCGTCATCGACGAAATAGGTCGGCGCACCCAGCACGCCCCGGATGATCGCCTCCCGGCAATTGCGCGCGAGCTCCGCCTGGACATTCTCGCTCAGCGCCTCGTCCATCAGGGCCTCGGGATCGGCAAAACCCGCTTTTGCGCAAAGCGGGCCGATCACCGCGCGGTCGGCGATGTCGCGATCCTCGATCCAGAGCGCCGAAAGAACAGCCAGGCTGAGCGCATCGACATCGCCCTTTTCGCCCCGCGTGACGGCACGTTGCGCCGCGATCACGATTCCCGACGGAAGTTCCACCGGGCCATCATGGTGAACCGGCTCGCGCAGCAGCTTGATCCCCAGATGTCTGGCGTAACGCAGGGCATCGGTCATGGAATAAAGCGAACGCAGCGGCGGGCGCTCGCCGAAGGGCTGCCCGCCGATCGGCGGCATGATCACCGACAGCAGGATCGGGCGGTGGATGATGCGGCGATTATATTTCTTCGCCAGCGCATTCAGGCGCTCGGCCCCGAGCAGGGTGAAATTCGAACGGGTGGAGTAGTAATAGTCGATTGTTTTCATGCGCCACCGGATTGCGGAACGAGGAAGGAGCGCCAGCAGATCAGCGCGGGCGCCTGCTGGCAAGCTCCCCGATCGTCACACCAGCCGGCTATGCGCCAGAGCCGCCTCGATGAAGCTCGCGAAAAGCGGGTGCGGCTCGAAGGGGCGCGATTTCAGTTCCGGGTGATACTGCACGCCCACGAACCATGGGTGATCCGGGTATTCGATGGTCTCCGGCAGCAGGCCATCCGGCGATACGCCGGAGAAGAGCAGGCCCTTCTCCTCGAGTTTCTCGCGGTAGGCCATGTTGACCTCGAAGCGATGACGATGGCGTTCGTTGATCGTGGTCGCGCCATAGATCCCGGCGATTCGCGAATTGGCGACCAGTTTCGAATCATAGGCGCCGAGGCGCATCGTGCCGCCGAGATCACCACCGGCGGCGCGTGTCTCGAGCTGGCCCTTGTTCATCCATTCGGTCATCAGCCCGACGACGGGCGCGTCGCAGGCGCCGAACTCCGTCGATGAGGCCCCCTCGATGCCGGCGAGATTGCGCGCCGCCTCGATGCAGGCCATCTGCATGCCGAAACAGATGCCGAAATACGGCACCTTGTGCTCGCGCGCGAAACGCGCCGCCTGGATCTTGCCCTCCGCGCCGCGCAGGCCGAAACCGCCCGGCACGAGGATGCCATGGACATGCTCGAGATAGCTCGACGCATCCTCGCGCTCGAAAATCTCGCTGTCGATCCAGTCGAGATTGACCTTGACGCGGTTGGCGATGCCGCCATGCACCAGCGCCTCGATCAACGACTTATAGGCATCCTTGAGGCCGGTATATTTGCCGACGATGGCGATCGTCACCTCGCCTTCGGGGTTGCGCAGCGTATCGACGATATGGTGCCAGCGGGAAAGATCGGGCGAGGCCTTCTGTTCCATGCCGAAAATGCGCAGGACTTCGGTATCGAGCCCCTCCGCGTGGTAGGCAAGCGGCACGGCATAGATCTGGTCGACATCGCGCGCCTCGATCACCGCGCTTTCACGCACGTTGCAGAACAAGGCGAGCTTGCGGCGCTCGCCATCGGGGATCTCGCGATCCGTACGGCACAGGAGGATATCGGGCTGGATGCCGATCGAGCGCAATTCCTGCACGGAATGCTGCGTCGGCTTGGTTTTCAGCTCGCCCGCGCTCGGGATGAAAGGCAAAAGCGTGAGATGCACGAAGAGCGCGTGCTTTTCCGGCAGGTCGTTCTTGAGCTGGCGGATCGCCTCGAAGAAGGGCAGCCCCTCGATATCGCCGACCGTGCCGCCGACTTCGATCAGCGCGAAATCATAGCCCTCATTGCCGGAGATCACGAAATTCTTGATCGCGTCCGTCACGTGCGGGATCACTTGCACCGTCGCGCCGAGATAATCGCCGCGCCGCTCCTTGGCGATGATCTCCTGATAGATCCGCCCCGTGGTGATGTTGTCCGCCTTGATCGCCGAACGCCCCGTGAAGCGCTCGTAATGGCCGAGATCGAGATCGGTCTCGGCGCCGTCATCGGTCACGAACACCTCGCCATGCTGGTAAGGGCTCATCGTGCCGGGATCGACATTGAGATAGGGGTCGAGCTTGCGCATGCGGACCTTGTATCCGCGCGCCTGGAGAACGGCGGCAAGCGCCGCCGAGGCAAGGCCTTTTCCAAGGGAGGAGACCACGCCGCCGGTGATGAAAACATATCGCGTCATGGGAGCCGATCTTTAGCGCTGTTGATCCGATTCGTGCAAAGCTTTTCGCCGCCATCCCCCGGAAATTGCCCTTGCCGGGCGGGTCATGCCGCAAAAAGAAAGGCGCCGCCCCGGAAGGCGGCGCTTTGGGTCGTCAAGAAGCGCGTGGCGCTTACGGTTTGGGCGGTGTGGTCCCCTGCTGCTGGCGCAGCTGGTCGAGCACGCTGCCACCCGGCGCCGGCGCGGCCGGCGTTCCGGTTCCGCCAATCGGCGGTGGCGCCACCACGTCAAGCGGCGCGGTCGGCGCGCGGCCGCGGGTGGCAACGACGCCCAGGGCGAGCGAGGTCACGAAGAAGGCCGCGCCGAGAATGGCCGTGGCGCGCGTGAGCAGGTTCGCCTGCCCGCGTCCGGACATGAAGGAGGATGGGTTTGACCCCATGCCGAGCCCGCCGCCCTCGGAACGCTGGAGCAGGACAACCCCCGCCAGCGCGATGACGATGAGAAGGTGAACAACGATAAGAACGGTTTCCATCAGGAAGCCCCGGATGCAGCCGGAAATCCGGCCAGAAAAGGAAGAAGGCGCCTCATAGCTTCATTAGTGGGTGGGGGAAAGCGGAATTTCAACGCGCCATGCCGCCTGCCCGATAAAATCGTCGCTCCGCCCCTCACCCCGCCGCCTCGGCGATCGCCATGAAATCGACGGCCTTGAGCGAGGCGCCGCCCACCAGCGCGCCATCGACATCCGCGAGATCGAGGATTTCCTTCGCGTTCTGCGGCTTCACCGATCCGCCATAGAGAATGCGCATCTGCGCGGCCTGGTCCTTGCCGATCTCGCGGCCCAGGGTAGCGCGGATATCCGCGTGCATCTCGGCGATATCCTGGATCGTCGGCGTGAGCCCGGTGCCGATCGCCCAGACCGGCTCATAGGCGATGACGACATTTGATGCCTTCGCGCCTTCCGGCAGCGAAGCCCTCACCTGCGCGCTGACCACCGCCAGCGCCTTGCCGGCCTCGCGCTCCGCGCGCGTCTCGCCGACGCAGACGATCGCGGTCATGCCCTCGGCGATGACGGCCGCTGCTTTCGCCTTGACATCGGCATCCGTCTCCGCGTGATCGGCACGCCGTTCCGAATGCCCCACGATCACGGCATTCGCGCCCGCATCAAAGAGCATCGCGGCCGAGAGATCGCCGGTATGGGCGCCCGATGTCTTGGCGTGGCAATCCTGCGCGCCGATGGCGATTCCCGACCCCAGCGCGCTGGCGACAGCGGGAAACAGCAGCGTCACCGGCGGGCAGACCACGAGATCGACCTTCGCGCGCAGGGCGGCGGGATAGGCCCGGGCCATGCCGGCCAGCTCGATCAGGCTCGCGCGCATGCCGTTCATCTTCCAGTTTCCGGCCACAAGCGGTTTGCGCATTCCGATTCTCCCAAAGCGTTCCGTTTTTCTTGAAGCCGCCTAACACGGTGTGGAAGCGGCTTCAATCTCGCGCGGGCTGCCCGGCTCGCGCCTCTGTTGTTGTTTGGCCCGGCTCGCGCCTCTGTTGCCTTCCGCGGCGCCAATCCCTATGGTCCGCGCCCGAAAGTCACCCGATCATCAAGCGACAGACCATGCTGAATGCCATCCGCACCGCCGCCGCCAACTGGCTCGGCCGCCTCGTTCTCACCGTGATCATGGGGATTCTCATCGTCTCCTTCGCGATCTGGGGAATCGGCGACATTTTCCGGGGCGGCGTGAACCGCACCGTCGCGACGGTAGGGTCAACCACGATCAGCGCGGAGGAGATCCGCACGCAGTTTTCGAGCGAACTCGAAAGGCTCCAGCGCCAGCTTCGCCGCCAGATCACGGCGGAGGATGCGCGCGCCTTCGGGCTCGACCGCGAATTGCTCAACCGCACCATCGACGAGGCGGCGCTCGATGAAACCGCGCGCAAGCTCGGCCTCGCGCTCGATCCCGCGATTGTCGCGCGCTCCATCATGGAGATGCCGGAATTCCGCACCTCCGGCATGTTCGACCGCAGCAAGCTCAACAGCGTGCTTCAGCAGGCCCGCATGAGCGAGCAGAGCTTCATGAAGAAGCAGGCAAACCTCCTGCTGCGGCTTCAGATCGGCAGCGGCATGACAGGTGGCCTTGAGGCACCCGAAGCGCTCTCGCTGGCCCTCCACCAATACCGCAACGAGGCGCGTGATCTCGATCTCGTCATCGTGCCGGCGGACAAGGTCGCCGCCCCGGCGGAACCGGACGAGACAGCGCTCAAGGCATTCCTTGAGGCGCACAAGGCGGAATTCCGCACGGTTGAAACGCGCAAGGTCACGCTGATCCGCTCGGTGCCGACCGATTTCGCTGCCGGACTCTCGCTATCGGATGCCGATTTCCGCGCCTATTACGACCGGCAGGTTCCCACCGGCCGTTTCGGCACCCCGGAAAAGCGCCAGATCCAGCGCGTCCTGTTCGAAACCGAGGCCGATGCGAAGGCCGCGGCGGAGAAGCTCGCGGGCGGCATGAGTTTCGAAGCGCTGCTGACCGAGAGGAAACTGGCGGAGAAGGATGTCGATTTCGGCACGCTGGCCCGCGGCGAAATCCGCGACCGTGCGATGGCGGAAGCCGCTTTCGCGCTTGACCAGGGCAAAGTCTCCGCGCCGCTCAAGGACCCGTTCGGCTGGGTGCTGGTGCGCGTCGCGCGGATCGAGCTGTCGCGCGTGCAGCCTTTCGAGCTGGTCCGCGCCGGACTCGAGGCGGAAGTGCGCGCCGAGAAGCTGCGTACGGACCCGGTGATCAAGACCAAGCTCGACACCCTCTTCCGCAAGATCGAGGATCAGCGCATCGCCGGCAAGGGGCTCGCCGAGGCTGCCCAGACCGCCGGCACCACCACGGTTATTCTCCCCGCCCTCGACCGCCAGGGACGGGACGGCGCGGGCAAGCGCGTCGAGGTTCCCGGCGGGGCGGACGTGCTGAACGCGATTTTCGCCTCCGATATCGGCCTCGACAACGAGCCGGTCCAGACCGCCGATGGCGGGCATGTCTGGTACGAGATCAACGCGATCGAACCCGCGCGCGACCGCAGCTTCGAGGAAGCGCGTAGCGAGATCCGCGAGAAGGCGATCGCGGATCTGCGCAACAAGGCGCTCGCCGCCTTTGTCGCCGATCACGTCAAGCGTCTCGAACAGGGCGCGCCGCTCGCCACCATCGCGCAGGAACTTGGCCTGCCGGTCCAGCGCATTGCGGGCGTCAAGCGGAATACGCAGGATGCCGTGCTGGGGCGCAACGGCGTGGACCGCGCTTTCGCGGGCATTATCGGCAAGGTTGTCAGCGCCGTGGGACCGGACGGCGCGAGCCGCCTCCTGATCCTGCCGGCCTCGGCCACCATGCTGCCCTATGATGCCGCCGCCGACCAGCAATCCGGCTTCGCGCGCCGTCTCTCGCAAGGGATCAGCGAAGATATGCTCGCGCAATATACCGCCGCGCGCCGCAAGACGCTCGGCGTCTCGATCAACCAGCCGCTGTTCAACCAGGCGGTTGGCGCGCAGGCAAACTGAGCGGGTTGCGCGATGTCTGTCGAACCGGGTTACGATCTTTTTGCGGCGCGTTACGAGGCCGGCGAGGCGCAATGCCTCGCCCTTCGCCTCGTCTCGGATCTGGAAACGCCGGTTTCCGCCTTCCTCAAGCTGAAAGCCTATTCGGGTGAAGCGCCGGGTTTCCTGCTCGAAAGCGTCGAGGGCGGCGCGGTGCGGGGCCGCTATTCCATCATCGGAATGCTGCCGGACCTGATCTGGCGCTGCAAGGATGGGCGCACCGAAATCGTTCGCGATGGCAAGGCGGAGGCGCTTTCCGAGGCGCCGCTCGACACGCTGCGTGCCCTTATCGCGGAAAGCGCGATCAAGCATCTTGAAGGCCTGCCGCCCATGGCGAGCGGCATTTTCGGCTTTCTCGGCTACGACATGGTGCGCCATATGGAGCGCTTGGGCCCGGCCAAGCCCGACCCGATCGGCATTCCCGATGCGCTGATGATCCGGCCGACCATTCTCGTGGTCTTCGATGCGGTAAAAGACGAGATTTTCGTCATGACCCCGGTCTTCCCCAGGGCCGGCGGCAACCCCAAGGCAGCCTATGAAGCCGCTTCCGACCGGCTTCACGCCATTGTCGGCGCGCTCGACGCCCCGATCCACCATAAGCAGGAACCGGCGGATCTCGCCGCGCGCCTGCCCGTGCAGGTTTCCAATACCAGCCCGGCCGAATATACCGCCATGGTGGCCAGGGCGAAGGAATACATCCTCGCCGGTGATATCTTCCAGGTGGTGCTGAGCCAGCGCTTCACCTCGGAATTCGATCTCGACGCGTTCTCGCTCTATCGCGCCCTGCGCCGCGTCAATCCTTCACCCTATCTGTGCTATCTTGATTTCTCCGAATTCCAGATCGTGTGTTCGAGCCCCGAAATCCTCGTGAAGGTTGACCATCGCGAGGGGGGAAAGCGGCGAGTCACCATCCGCCCCATCGCGGGGACGCGGCCACGCGGCGCGACGCCGGGCGAGGACAAGCGGCTCGAAGAGGAGCTTCTCGCCGACCACAAGGAACGCGCCGAGCATCTCATGCTGCTCGATCTCGGTCGCAATGATGTCGGCCGGGTCGCGGAGATCGGCTCCGTCGAGGTCACCGACAGCTATTTCGTCGAGCGCTACAGCCAGGTCATGCATATCGTCTCGAATGTCGAGGGGGATCTCGCGCCGGAACACGACGTGATCGACGCGCTCGCGGCGGGTTTTCCGGCCGGAACCGTCTCGGGCGCGCCGAAGATCCGCGCCATGGAGATCATCGACGAGCTGGAGAAGGACAAGCGCGGCGCCTATGCCGGAGCGATCGGGTATTTCGGCGCCGATGGCGCGATGGATACCTGCATCGTCCTGCGCACCGCGATTGTGAAGGACGGCAAGATGCATGTGCAGGCCGGCGCCGGCATCGTGCATGACAGTGACCCCGCCTCCGAACAGCGCGAATGCGAGAACAAGGCCAAGGCCTTGTTCAAGGCGGCGGAGGAAGCCGTGCGGTTTGCCTCGCGCGGCAAACGCGGGCAATAATCACCGAAGAACTGGAAAAGGCCATGCGCATCGCCCTGATCGACAATTACGACAGCTTCACCTTCAACGTGGTCCATGCCCTCGGCAAGGAAGGCGCGAAGGTCGAGGTCTGGCGTAACGATGCGATCACGGCCGAGGCGCTGATGGCGCGCGCGCCGGAGGCGATCGTGATTTCGCCAGGTCCGTGCACGCCCAACGAGGCGGGGATCTCGCTCGATGTGGTCAAGGCCGCCGCCGGCAAGGTGCCGCTGCTCGGCATTTGTCTCGGCCATCAGGCCATCGGGCAGGCTTTCGGCGGCACGATCCGCCGCGCCGCGCCGATGCATGGCAAGGTGTCGCGCATCCAGCATGATGGAAACGGCCTGTTCCGTGGCATCAACGGGCCGCTGGAAGTGACGCGCTATCATTCGCTGGTGGTGGAGGCGTCGGATCTCCCGCCCGCACTCGTCGCGAATGCGCGGAGCGATGATGGGCTGATCATGGCGATGAAACACCGCGAATTGCCGGTTTTCGGGGTTCAGTTCCATCCCGAGAGCATCGCCACCGAGCATGGCGCGGCGATCTGCCGCAATTTCATCGACCTCGCCCGCGATTTCAACGCCCGCCGGAAGGCAGCCTGAGAGTTCAGTCATGGATGCGTTCAAACCCCTGATCGCCAAGGTGGCGGCTGGCCTGCCGCTCAGCACCTCCGAGGCGGAAATGGCCTTCAGCCAGATCCTCTCGGGCGAATCGACCCCCGCCCAGACCGCCGCCTTCCTGATGGCGCTGCGCGTGCGCGGCGAGAGTACGGATGAGATCCGCGGCGCTGTCAAAGCCATGCGCGCCAAGATGAACGCCGTGACGCCGTTCCCCGGCGCCATCGATGTCGTCGGGACGGGCGGTGACGGTTCGGGCTCCTGGAATGTCTCGACCCTGGCGGGGCTGATCGTGGCGGCCTGCGGCGTGCCCGTCGCCAAGCACGGCAATCGCGCGGCCTCGTCGAAATCGGGCACGGCGGATGTCCTGCAGGCGCTGGGCGTCAAGATCGGGCTGACGCCGGCGGGGGTCTCCGCCGTGCTCGCGAGAGCCGGCTTCGCCTTCATGCTCGCGCCGGCGCATCATCCGGCAATGCGCCATGTCGCGCCGGTGCGTACCGAACTCGGCACGCGCACCATCTTCAACCTGCTCGGCCCGCTCTCCAACCCGGCGCAGGTCTCGCGCATCCTTCTCGGCGTTTTCGCGCCGTCCTGGCTGATGCCGATCGCCGAAACGCTGCGCGATCTCGGCACGGAGCGCGCCTGGGTGGTCCATGGCTCTGACGGGCTGGATGAAATCACCACGACAGGCCCCACCGAAATCGCCGAATTGCGGGACGGGAGAATCACCCGTTTCACGATCACCCCGGCGGATGCCGGCCTGCCGGTTGCCGATCCCGAGGCGCTGAAGGGCGGTGAGCCCGGGCAGAATGCCGAAGCGCTCCAGGCGGTCGTCAAGGGTGCGAAAAACGCCTATCGCGATATCGGCATCCTCAATGCCGCCGCAGCACTTCTTGTTGCGGACAAGGCGAGCGACCTCAAGGAAGGCGCGCAGCTTGCCGCCGAGGCGCTCGATTCCGGCAAGGTCGCGCGGCTGCTCGCGGAAGTCGTCGCCGCTTCCAACGCGGAGAGCTGAGATGGCCGATATCCTGCGCAAGATCGAGGCGACGAAACGCGAGGAAGTCGCCGCCGCCAAGGCGCGCATGCCGGAAACGACCTTGCGTGCTCAGGCCGCCGCGGCAGCGCCGGTGCGCGGCTTTACGGCGGCGATCGAACGCAAGCTTGCCGGGGGCGGCTTTGCCCTGATCGCGGAAATCAAGAAGGCCAGCCCGTCCAAGGGGTTGATCCGGGCCGATTTCGACCCGCCCGCCCTCGCCCGCGCTTACGAGGCGGGCGGCGCAGCCTGTCTCTCCGTGCTCACGGATACGCCCTATTTTCAGGGCGCGCCGGAATATCTCGTCGCCGCGCGCGCGGCGACAAGCCTGCCGGTGATCCGCAAGGATTTCCTGATCGATCCCTATCAGGTGATCGAAGCGCGGGCGATGGGCGGGGATTGCATCCTCGTCATCATGGCTTCGGTCGATGACGCGCTGGCGGCCGATCTCGTCGCCGCCGCGCAGGCACTTGGCATGGATGCGCTGATTGAGGTCCACGATGAAGCCGAAATGGAACGCGCGCTCCGGCTGCCCTCGCGTCTCATCGGCATCAACAACCGCGATCTCAAGAGCTTCAACGTCGATCTCAGCGTTTCCGAGCGCCTCGCGCCGATGGTACCGGCGGATCGCATCCTTGTCGGCGAGAGCGGGATCTTCACGCATGAGGATTGCCTGCGTCTCGCGAAAAGCCGCATCGCGACCTTCCTTGTCGGTGAGAGCCTCATGCGCCAGAGCGACGTGAGCACCGCGACCCGCGCCTTGCTCACGGGCGAGGCGACGGGAGAAGCGGCGTGACCTCCCCTCGCCTCACGCATCTCGATGCCGCCGGCGCGGCCAACATGGTCGATGTCGGCGACAAGGCCGCCACCAGCCGTGAGGCCCGCGCCGAAGGGCGCGTCGTGATGCGTCCCGAAACGCTGGCGCTGATCCGCGACGGCATGGCCAAGAAAGGCGACGTGATCGCCACCGCGCGCATCGCGGGGATCATGGCCGCGAAGAAAACATCCGACCTGATCCCGCTCTGTCATCCCCTGCTGCTGACCAAGGTGCAGGTGGATATCGCGCTCGACGAGAGCCTGCCCGGCCTCAGGGTCTCGGCTCTGGCGCGCGTCACGGGACAGACCGGCGTCGAGATGGAGGCACTGACGGCTGTTTCCGTCGCCTGCCTCACCATTTACGACATGGCCAAGGCCGTGGATCGCGGCATGCAGATCGAAGGCATCCGCGTCATCGAGAAATCGGGCGGGAAATCCGGCGACTGGACGGCCGAAGCCTGAGAGGAATTCCCATGAGCGACGCAGCAAGACCGCCCGTGACGCCGATGCTGCCCGTCGCGGAGGCGCGCGCGCGCATTCTCGCGGCGGCGGGGCAGCATCCGCGCCGGATCGAGCATGTCCGCGTCGAGGAGGCCGATGGCCGCGTGCTCGCGGCTGATCTTTGCGCAAAACGTACACAACCGCCTTTCGATGTCTCGGCGATGGATGGATTCGCAATCCGCGCCGTGGATAGCGATCCGCCGGGCCAGCCCTTGATGATCATCGGCGAGAGTGCGGCCGGACACCCGTTTCCCGGTCGGATCGAGGCGGGCGAGGCCACGCGCATCTTCACCGGCGCGGTTGTTCCCGAAGGCGCCGACAGCGTGCTCATCCAGGAGCGCGCGCGCGTCACCGGCTCCATGCTTTTTCCCGAAGCCAGCGTCAGCACCGGCCTGCATATCCGCCGCGCCGGGCGCGATTTTACGGCCGGCGTCACCGGATTGCGGGCAGGCACCCGGCTCGATCCGGGGACGATCGCGCTTGCCGGCGCGATGGATCACGCCACGCTCGCGGTCTTCGCACGTCCGCGCATCGGCGTGCTGGCGACCGGAGACGAGTTGGTGCCGCCCGGCACCGAGGGCGCGCCGGCGGATAGCATCGTCGCCACCAATTCCTTCGCCATCGCCGCGATCCTGCGTCGCCATGGCGCGGAAATCCGTGATTTCGGCATTGCGCGCGATACCGAGGAAAGCCTTGATGCCGCGCTGGATTCCGCGCTCGGCTGGGGCGCGGATTGCCTGATCACCATCGGCGGCGCCTCGGTCGGCAAGCACGATCTGGTCCGCCCTGTCCTCACGCGGCGCGGCGCGCGGCAGGATTTCTACAAGATCGCGATGCGCCCCGGAAAACCCCTGAATTTCGGCCAGCTCGGCACCATGCTTGTCGCCGGTCTGCCGGGAAATCCGGTCTCCTCCTTTGTTTGCGCGCATCTTTTCCTCGCACCGCTCGTCGCGGCGCTTCAAGGCGAAAGCGCGCCGATCCCCATGCGCGAGAGCGCCCTGCTCGGACGTGACCTGCCCGCGAACGATGAGCGCGAGGATTACCTGCGCGCCCGCCTCCATACGGATGAGAACGGGATGCTGGTAGCGACCCCGTTCGGGGATCAGGATTCCTCCCTGATCTCGGTCTATGCCGAGGCCCGCGCGCTGGTTATCCGACCGGCCCATGCCGGCGCAGCCAGGGCCGGCGAAAAAGTCGACATCCTGCGCATCTGAACGTCTCCGATTGAACCTGCCGCACGAACGCAGGTCCCCGCCTGCCAGCGCAGTCTGCCGGCCTCTTGGTCTAGGAATGCAGTCTTATTGCCCCTCTCCTTTTGTGCGTTTTTGCAAAGATGCGCCGCGAGCCCCCTCTGCGGGGAGCTTCCATCACGATTTCTTATGGGTTGGGCGGGGCTCGCTCTCCGGCGTCTTTCATGTCGAACACTTGCCGAACGCTCGCGGAACATGGTAACGATGTTCCGGTTTTGTTTTTGGTGATTCCCTTGGGGCGCGTTCTGACGGCGGAGGCAGGCAATGCTCACGAAGAAACAGATTGAATTGCTACGCTTCATCCACGAGCGCCTTACGGAAAACGGCGTGCCGCCCTCTTTCGACGAGATGAAGGAAGCGCTCGATCTCAAATCGAAATCCGGCATTCACCGGCTGATCCTCGCGCTGGAGGAGCGCGGCTTCATTCGCCGCCTGCCCAACCGCGCCCGCGCGCTCGAGGTCATCCGCCTGCCGGACGCGCATGTGCCGCGCCCCGGTCGCCAGCGTTTCGCCCCTTCGGTGATCGAGGGCAATCTCGGCAAGGTCCCCTCGCCAGCTCCGGCTGCCGCGCCCGAAATCGCTTCGCGCAACATCGCGATCCCGGTGATGGGACGCATCGCCGCCGGCACGCCGATCTCCGCGATCCAGAGCCGCAGCCATACCGTGGATATCTCGCCCGATTTCCTCAGCCACGGCGAGCATTACGCCCTTGAGGTACGCGGCGATTCCATGATCGAGGCCGGCATTTTCGATGGCGATCTCGTCGTCATCCGCAAGCAGGAAACCGCCGATACCGGCGATATCGTCGTCGCGCTGATCGATGACGAGGAGGCAACGCTCAAGCGCCTGCGCCGCAAGGGAGCCTCGATCGCCCTCGAAGCGGCGAACCCCAATTACGAGACGCGCATTTTCGGGCCGGACCGCGTACGCGTGCAGGGCAAGCTCGTCAGTCTTGTCCGCCGCTACTGAGGGAACCGGCTTCAGGCCCCAACGCGCCTGCCTGTGCAGGTGCAGATGCCTGCAACGGCGAAGAAACGCGCCGCCAGGGACGCATCTGCTCCGGGGCAAGGCTACTCGTGACGCGCCATTCGTTGGGGTTTGTGGAGAAGATGCGGCTCGCGCCAAAGCGCTGGAAATGCGCCTTGTCGAGCACGCGCTTGCCCTCGCAGGGCGCCGGCGCCTCAACCGGCGTGATCACGATATCGGCGCGCCGGCAATCCTCGCGCAGCGCCTGAAGCGTATTCGACAACACGACGATCCGGCCATCCATGAGGCGGCCCACACAGCCCGCGCGATCGCAGGCGATGCCTTCGCGCAAGCTCCTGTCCTCTGGACGGCGCGCATCGCCCAGAGCCGGAAGCCATTGCGAGAGCGTGAAGCGACGCGGAGAGCCGACCGAAAGCAGGCGATATTGCCCGCCCTCGCCCCGGATCAACACCATCCGCCCCGACGAATCGACGAGGAGATCGGGCAAGGGAGCGGCCTGCAACGTGATCCCCCATACACCAAGCGGCAGGATCGCCAATGCTCGCAGGCGCGTTCGGAATCCCACCGCCAGAAGCAAGGCGAACACCAGCAGCGCGAAGGAAAAGCCGGGCATGCGCGCTACGGGAAAGCTCGCATTCTCGATCGCCGCGACCTTTTCCGCGACAATCAGGACCCCGGCCACCCCCTCGCCCATTAATCGCCAGATCAAACCGTCGAACCCGAACGGTACCAGCAGCGTGCCGGCAACCGCCGCCGGCATCACGATGAGCGAGACAAGTGGAATCGCGAGCGAATTCCCGATCAGCCCATAGGGGTTGAGCCGGTGGAAATGGAAAGCCGAGAACGGCGCCGTCGCGAGGGTCGCGACCAGCGTGGTCACGACAATCCCGGCAAAAGCGACGAGAAGCGCGAGCAACAGGCGCTCGACAAGGCCACGAGAGTGCAATACGGCGCGCGGGGAGCGCCGATCGCGCCAGATCTGGTTGGCGGCAATCAGGCTTGCCACGGCGGCAAAGGACATCTGGAAGCTCGGTCCCAGCAGCGATTCCGGCTCGCGCGCCATCACCAGCAAGGCGGCGAGCGCGAGATTGCGCATGGCCAGAGCCGGCCGGTCGACAAGGATCGCGCCGAGCATGACGAGGGTCATGATCAGCGAGCGCTCCGTCGCCACTTCGGAGCCGGAGAAGACACAGTAGAAGCTTGCGCCGGCCATCGCGCACAGCGCCGCGATCTTCTTGACCGGATAGCGCAGCGCGACGGCGGGCGAAGCCGCAAGCAGGGCCCGCACCAGCCAGAAAAGCACCCCGGCCGCCAGCACCATGTGAAGGCCGGAAATCGAGACGATGTGATAAAGGCCGGAAGCGCGCAGATCCTCGTTCGTTTCCTCGGAGATGAGCCCGCGCTTGCCCGTGACCAGCGCCGCGGAAAGCGCGCCCGCCTCGCCGCCGATGGCGCGCGCGATGCGCGCGGTCATGGCGTTGCGCCAGCTATCGATGCGGGCATTGAAGCGCAGCGCCAGCGGCGCCTCCCGTGGTGCCGGCGCAAGTTCGAGACGTCCGGTCGCGTAGCCCACGCCGCCGATGCCACGAAAAAAAGCCTCGCGGCGAAAATCGTATCCGCCGGGCATGGCCGCTTCGGCCGGGGGCGAGAGGCGTACGCGCAGGACGATGTGATCACCCGGTGCGATGCCGGGCTGCGATGCCATGCCTACACGCAGGCGCCCTGGCAATTTTTTCGGCGTGATCCCCTCCATGGCGCTGGGCGCGATCGTGAGGCGGAAGCGCGCGCCGGTATCATCGAGCGTCTCGATGAAACCCTTGATCTCGCCAAAGAAATCGCGTTCGAGCATGGGAGTCGCGACCGAGGCGGTCCGCAGGCTCGCCGCCGAAAACCCCGTCGCCGCGACCGTAACGCCGAGAAGGATCGCCCTCGAAAACGCTCCGGCACTTTCGGGCAGACGCAGGTAGAAAAGCAGCGAGAACGCGGCAAGCGCCGGCCCGGCCCATCGCGCGGGTTCCTCTGCTGCGGCGAAATAGGCGAGGATGCCGAGGCCGAAAGCGACCGGAAGCCACAGGAATCCCGAGCGGAATTCACGCTCGCGCGCCAGCAGCGCGCCCAAATCATGCCCAAGATTATCAAGCAGCCCGCTTCGCGCCCCCCGTTCTTCGGCCTGAGGCGTCGGCACGACGAGGGCGCGCGCGCGTTTCATCGGGCGCGTTTTCCGCGCGGCCCGGAAGGCGCGGGCTTGCGGGATTGGGGGTGAAGGCACGGAGCGATCGCCATAAACCGCCTTTCATGCGCTGTTTTGCCATGCTAGAGCGCGCTCGAACGTGCCGCAACCGGCGCCAGACGCCTTCCCCAATTCCGAGATCGAGATGTCCGCTCCCGTCGTCACCCGCTTTGCCCCCTCGCCCACCGGCTTCCTGCATATCGGCGGCGGCCGCACGGCCCTGTTCAACTGGCTCTATGCGAAGCGCCATGGCGGCAAGATGCTGCTCAGGATCGAGGATACGGATCGCGAGCGTTCAACCCCCGAGGCGATCGACGCGATCCTCGACGGGCTGAAATGGCTCGGCCTCGATTGGGACGGCGATGTCATCTATCAGTTCGCGCGCGCGCCGCGCCATCGCGAGGTGGCCGAGGAGATGCTGGCGCGCGGGCGCGCCTACAAGTGCTACGCGACGCAGGCTGAGCTGGAAGCCATGCGCGAGAAGGCGAAGGCCGAGGGCAAGCCGATGCGCTATGACGGGCGCTGGCGCGAGCGCTCCGAGGCGGACAGGCAGGCGGCCGAGGCGGCGGGGCTCAAGCCGGTGATCCGCCTCAAGGCGCCACTCGAAGGTGAGACGGTGGTCGAGGATCTCGTCCAGGGCCGCGTCACCTGGTCGAACGACAATCTCGACGATCTCGTGCTGCTGCGCTCCGACGGCACGCCCACTTACATGCTCGCGGTCGTGGTCGATGATCATGACATGGCGGTGACGCATGTGATCCGCGGCGACGACCACCTGACCAATGCCGCCCGCCAGACCCAGATCTATCAGGCGATGGAGTGGAAGGTGCCGGCCTTCGCCCATATCCCGCTTATCCATGGCGCGGATGGCGCGAAACTCTCCAAGCGTCACGGCGCGCTCGGTGTCGATGCCTATCGCGCGCTCGGGTATCTTCCCGCAGGTTTGCGCAATTATCTCGTGCGACTTGGCTGGAGTCACGGCGATCAGGAAATTTTCTCAACCGAGGAGATGATCGCCGCGTTCGACCTCAAGAATGTCGGACGTTCTCCCGCGCGCTTCGATTTCGCCAAGCTCGAGAGCATCAACGGCCATTACATGCGCCATACCGGGGACGAGGAACTCCTCTCGGCCATCGAGACCATGCTGCCGTATATCGAAGGCGGACCGGCCCTGCTCGGCGAGCTCAACCAGTTGCGCCGCGCGCAATGGCTTCAGGCCATGCCGGGCCTGAAGGAGCGCGCGAAAACGTTGGTCGAGCTGGTGGAGGGCTCGCGTTTCCTCTTCGCCACGCGCCCGCTGGCGCTGGACGACAAGGCCCGCGAGATCCTCGAAAAAGGCGGGCGGGCGCTCCTCAAGGCCCTGCTGAATCGCCTCGAATCGCTTGAGACCTGGGATGCGGCGACGCTGGAGGCTGCGGTGCGCGCCGAAGCGGAAGCCACGGGGCAGAAGCTCGGCAACCTCGCCCAGCCCCTGCGCGCAGCCCTGACCGGGAAAGCGACATCGCCGGGCATTTTCGATGTTTTCGTTGTGCTGGGGCGGGAGGAAAGCCTCGGCCGGATCCGGGATCAGGCAACAGCCTGACGCCCGCAACTTCAGGGTGCAAAATTTGGTAGGAATTTGTTGTTATAACGCGCGAATTCCCAGGTCTTCAACCTAAGCCGAACTTGAACCTGAACGGATGTTAAGGTACGGGTCGATCGACCACGATGCGGCGGTGCAACAATGTGTTGCCGGCCGGGCGGGCGTGTGCGGTCGGGGGAGAGCACGCGCCCTTTTGACGAGAGGATTTCTGCCATGACCGCACATTCCACAACGCTGAAGGTGGGCGAAAAGGTCGTCGACCTGCCGGTGCGAGAGGGCACGATTGGCCCCGCCGTCGTCGATATCGGCAAGCTCTACGCCCAGACGGGCATGTTCACCTATGATCCGGGCTTCACCTCCACGGCGGCATGCGAATCCAAGATCACGTATATCGACGGCGACGAAGGCGTGCTGCTTCACCGCGGCTACCCGATCGAACAGCTCGCCGAGCATGGTGACTTCCTCGAGACCTGCTACCTCCTCCTTTACGGGGAATTGCCGACGCCGGCGCAGAAATCGGATTTCGACTACCGCATCACGCGCCACACGATGGTGCATGAGCAGATGATGCGCTTCTTCCAGGCTTTCCGCCGCGACGCGCATCCGATGGCGGTGATGGTGGCCTCCGTCGGCGCGCTTTCGGCCTTCTATCACGACTCGACCGATATTTCCGATCCGCATCAGCGCATGGTCGCCTCGATGCGCATGATCGCGAAAATGCCGACGCTGGCGGCCATGGCCTACAAATACTCGATCGGCCAGCCCTTCATCTACCCGAAGAACGACCTCGACTACAGCTCCAACTTCCTCAACATGTGCTTCGCCGTGCCGTGCGAGGAATACAAGGTCAATCCGGTCCTGAGCCGGGCGCTCGACCGCATCTTCATCCTGCACGCCGATCACGAGCAGAATGCCTCGACCTCCACGGTGCGCCTCGCGGGCTCCTCGGGCGCCAATCCCTTCGCCTGCATCGCCGCCGGCATCGCCTGCCTCTGGGGCCCCGCCCATGGCGGCGCGAACGAAGCCGCGTTGACGATGCTGCGCGAGATCGGCTCGGTTGACAATATTCCCAAATATATCGCCAAGGCGAAGGACAAGAACGATCCGTTCCGCCTCATGGGCTTCGGGCACCGCGTCTACAAGAACTATGACCCGCGCGCCAAGATCATGCAGAAAACCTGCCATGAAGTGCTCAACGAGCTGGGCATCAAGGACGATCCGCTCCTCGATATCGCGATGGAACTGGAGCGTATCGCGCTTTCCGATGATTATTTCATCGAGAAGAAGCTCTATCCGAACATCGATTTCTATTCGGGCATCACACTCAAGGCCATGGGCTTCCCGACCGAGATGTTCACGGTGCTCTTCGCGCTCGCCCGCACGGTCGGCTGGATCGCGCAGTGGCGCGAGATGATCTCCGATCCCGCCCAGAAGATCGGCCGTCCGCGCCAGCTCTATACCGGCGCCCCGCAACGCGACTACGTGCCGATGGCGCAAAGGCGCTAACGAACGTCATGAAAAGAAAGCGGAAAGGGCATCTTCGGATGCCCTTTCCTTTTATACGCCATCTACCTCAAAATCGTCGATTGAAAGGCAAATGGCATGGCCGAAATCATCGCCCGCACGCCCCTCTGGGTATGGGCAATCCTGCTGGTCTTGATCATCCTCGGGTTTTCCCAATCGCGGTCGCGCGAACTACGCCGGATCGTCCTCATCCTGCCCGCGCTCGGATTCGCGGGCTATTCGCTTTCAGGTGTCCTGCGCAGCTTTTCCGGCAGCAGCCTCGCGATCGCGGCCTGGCTTGCTACGTTTGCGGCCGTGTTGGCTGTTGCCCGCCCATCGGCACGCACAAGCGCAAAGAGCGCGCTGCGTGCCCCCTTAGGCCGCGTGACCGTTGCAGGCTCGTTGATGCCACTCACGCTCTATCTCGGCATTTTCATGATCAACTACGCGCTCAACGTCCTCAAGGCGACGAACGCAGCCCTTCTGGCCCAAAGCGCGGCACCGGCGGGTTTTGGCGCCACGCTGGGTTTGCTTTCCGCCTTGCTGTTCCATCGCGCCTTGCAGAATGCCGCTGGCCCGCGCTGACTGGCTATTCCACCGTCACGCTCTTCGCGAGATTGCGCGGCTGATCGACGTCTTTCCCCATCACGACCGCCGTGTGATAGGCGATCAGCTGCACCGGCACGGCATAGGCAATGGCGGTGAAATCCGAGGCCATGTCCGGCATTTCGATTTCCGCCATGGTGCGGATCGCGGCCGACGCACCGACGCCTTTCGGGCCGATCAGCACGATCTCGCCGCCGCGCGCGGCGACCTCCTGGATGTTCGAGACCGTCTTCTCGAACCAATGATCCCTCGGCGCGAGAACGATCACCGGCAGGATCTCGTCGATCAGCGCGATGGGGCCGTGCTTGAGTTCGCCGGCGGCATAGCCTTCCGCATGGATATAGCTGATTTCCTTGAGTTTCAGCGCCCCTTCCATCGCCAGCGGATACGAGGTGCCGCGCCCGAGATAAAGCACGTCGCTCGCCTTGGCGAGGTGGCGGGCGAGCGCCTCGATCGGCGCCTCGTGCCGGAGCGCCTCGTTGATCAGTCCCGGCACCGCGATAAGCTGCGCGACGAGTTCCGCCTCGCGTTTGGCATCGATGACACCACGCGCGCGCCCCGCCGCGATCGCAAGGCTCGCGAGCACGGTGAGCTGGCAGGTGAAGGCCTTGGTGGAGGCGACGCCGATTTCAGGCCCGGCCAGCGTCTGCGCGACGACATCGCTCTCGCGGGCGATGGTCGAGGTCGGCACGTTGACCACGGAAAGAATCCTGTTCCCGCATTGCTTCGCATACCGCAGGGTCGCGAGCGTATCCGCCGTCTCGCCCGATTGCGAGATGACGATCATCACCTCGCCCGGTTCGAGCGGCGCATCGCGGTAACGGAATTCCGAGGCGATATCGATCTCGACCGGCAGGCGCGCGAGGCGCTCGAACCAGTATTTGGCGACCTGACCCGCGAGAAAGGCCGTGCCACAGGCGGAGATGGAAAGGCGCTTCAGATCCTTCCAGTCGAACGGCATTTCGAAAGGCAGCGCAACCTTACCTGCGGCCATATCGACGTAATGGGCGAGCGTGCGCCCCACCACCTCGGGCTGCTCATAGATTTCCTTGAGCATGAAATGCTTGTGGTTGCCCTTGTCGATCGTGAAGGCGCCAGCCTGGCTCTTCACCACCTTGCGCTGGACCGGGTGGTTATTCTCGTCGAAGAATTCCGCGCCCTTGCGCGTGAGCACCACCCAATCACCCTCTTCGAGATAGGCGACGCGATCGGTGAAAGGCGCGAGCGCCAGCGCATCGGAGCCGAGATACATCTCGCCCTCCCCGAATCCGACGGCCAGCGGCGCGCCGCGCCGCGCACCGATCAGCAGGTCTTCCTCGCCGCGAAACAGGAAGGCGAGCGCGAAAGCACCATGCAGGCGCGGCAGCGCCCGCGCGACCGCCTCACGCGGGGAAAGTCCCTCGCGCAGATGCGAATCCACGAGATGGACAACCGTTTCGCTGTCCGTGGGCGTGGCGAAGCTGGCGCCTTTCGCGACCAATTCATCGCGCAACTCGCGGAAATTCTCGATGATGCCGTTATGGACCACCGCGAGACGTTCCGTGGCATGGGGATGGGCGTTGTTCTCGATGGGACGACCATGGGTGGCCCAGCGGGTATGTCCGATGCCGGCATGGCCGGAAAGCGGCGTCGTGCGCAGCTTCGCATCGAGGTTCCTGAGCTTGCCCTCGGCACGGACACGGGTGATCTCATGCCCCTCAAGCGTCGCAACACCGGCGGAATCGTAGCCGCGATATTCGAGCCGCTTCAGCGCCTCCACGATCTGGAAGGCGACAGGCTCCTGGCCAAGAATACCGACGATACCGCACATGATAATCCCCTTGTCTTGATTCTTGCCCCGGATGAATGCCAGCCGAAGGCAGGAGCGACAAATCACGTTGAGAAACAAAGTGTAACCGAAAGGTAGCTACACTTTTTGTAAGTCAGCCAGAACGCAGAAATGGCATCCCTGACCTTCACGGATCAGCCCTTTTCCTTGCGGGATGCGCCTTTGGATTTTGCTATATTTTCAGGTTTTGCCCTGAATTGCGTCGCCCAATCGGCTTTTATTGCCTGACGACCGCGTGCCAGCGCGAGCGCGTTGGCCGGCACATCCTCGGTGATCACCGAGCCGGAGCCAACATAAGCGCCCTCGCCGATCCTCACCGGCGCGACAAGCGCGGAATTCGAACCGACAAAGGCATTGTCGCCGATCTCGGTACGGAACTTGCGGAACCCGTCGTAATTGCAGGTAATCGTGCCCGCGCCGATATTCGCCTCGGCGCCGATCGAGGCATCCCCGAGATAGCTCAGATGGCTGACCTTGGCGCCGGGGCCGAGATCGGCATTCTTGATCTCGACGAAATTGCCGACCTTGGCCTTCTCGCCGAGAGTGGCGCCGGGGCGCAGCCGCGCGAAGGGACCGACCCCGGCCCCCGCGCCGACCCGCGCGCCTTCGAGATGGGAAAACGCGTGAATCACCGCACCATCCCCGATCGAGACGCCGGGCCCGATCACGACATTCGGCTCGATCACGACATCGCGCGCGATCACCGTATCGAGCGAGAGGAACACCGTTTCCGGCGCGATCATGGTCACGCCGGCCTGCATATGCATCAGGCGCAGGCGCTGCTGGAGCACCGCTTCGCAAGCCGCGAGCTGCACGCGATCATTGACCCCCTGCGCTTCTTCCGCCGGCACTTCGACAAAGCCGGCACGCAATCCACGCGCAAGCGCCAGTTCCGGGCAATCCGTCAGGTAGAACTCACCCTGCGCGTTGTTCGGCCGAACAGCCTGCAGCAACTCGAGCGCGACATCCCCGCGCAGGGCCATCATGCCCCCGTTGCACAGGCGGATAGCGCGTTCGGCCTCGTTCGCATCCTTGTGCTCGCGGATCGCCAGCAGCGCGCCATTCTCGACAAGAAGCCGTCCATAGCCGGTCGGATCGGCGGGCGTGAAGCCCATCACGGTAACCGCCTGCTCAGCGTTGACGCTCCCTGCCAGCGTGCGGATGGTTTCCGGGCGCACAAGCGGCGTATCGCCGAAAAGCACGACCAGCGCATCGCATCCCGCGGCGATCGCGGGCGCGGCCTGAAGCACGGCATGCGCGGTACCGCGTCTTTCGTGTTGCTCGAAACAGCGCGCCTCGGGGGCAAGGCTCGCGACTTCCGAGGCCACATCCGGGCGATCCGGGCTGATGACGACAGCAAGATCGCTTACGCCAGCGGCCTGCGCCGAATGGAGGGCATGGCCGACGAGGCTGAGCCCGGCGACCTTGTGCAGCACCTTGGGCCGCGCGGACTTCATCCGCGTTCCATCGCCCGCCGCCAGAATCACCGCGAGAACGCGCGGGTTCGCCTTCATCTGCCTCTCCTTCTGCTGACGCGGCTTTTAGCTTGAATTGATGAAACTTGTCCAAGCATGCCGGGTTTATGGTGAAGAAATCGGCCTTTTCGGCTCAGCCCGGCAGTCGAGAGATCTTGTCCGTTGACCTCGTTGCAACGCTCCCGGATAGTCCTGCGCGTACGTCTCCCGCCCGGGGAGGCGGGATCACGCGATCCGCCAGGAGGGTAAAATGGGATTGTTCAGTTTCGTCAAATCGGTCGGCAACAAGATTTTCGGCGCCAGCGAGGCGCAAGCCGCGCCAGCCGAGGAATTGGCCAAGGAGGTTGGCAAGCACGGGCTCGACGTTTCCGGCCTCGACATCAAGGTCAATGGCAACAAGATCACCGTGGGCGGCTCCACCAAGGATACGGCGGAAGCCGAGAAGATCATTCTCGCCCTGGGGAACACCTTGGGCGTTTCCGAGGTCGAATCGAACCTCACCATCGTCAAGGAATATCCGCCGGCGGTGATGTACGAGGTGAAGAAGGGCGATACGCTCTGGAAAATCGCGGAAACGCACTACGGCAAGGGCAAGGGCGCGCAATACGAAGGGATTTTCGAAGCGAACAAGCCGATGCTCAGCCACCCGGACAAGATCTATCCCGGCCAGATCCTGCGCATACCGCCGCTGGCGTGATATCTGCACTCACATGATGGCCGGGTTTCCCGGCCATTATTCATGACACCCGGCTGCACCGCCGGTTTCCTGCGCGCCGGAAGGAAAAATCAATCTTCCCCGAAAAGGCGCGCTTTGATCCATTGACCCCGCGCGTCAGAGCCTCTATCAGGCCCCCTCACCCTGCGGTGAACGCGCGCTCGATCCCTTGAGCAGGCGTTCCATTCAGGGGCATCCATGGCGTCTATTGCCGCGCGCATGGAAAATCGGAAACCCTGTCACCTTCCATGAGGCAGACGGGAAAGTTGGTGAGAGCTCGTAGCTCAGTCGGTAGAGCACGTGACTTTTAATCATGGGGTCGTGGGTTCGAATCCCACCGAGCTCACCAAGTCTTCCAATTGATCAGCAAGAAGATCAAAGACAGCGGCGCCGCAACCTGCGGCGGCTGCGCGGCGCGCCCCTCCTCCAGGCCGCGAGGCGGTCGATACCGCCTCACTTGCAACTGCTTGCGCCGTCCTAACCGGCATAGGGTGCGCAGGAGGTGCCGATCCGAAGGCGTGGCGGAATGCGCCGGATCTCGGGAGCGACATCACCAGCCACATCGCCCTTGGCGTCGATCCGCATCAGGAGCCGTTCGACGGCGGCATCGCTGAGCGCCTGCGTATCCTGGACCAGACACGTGATCACAGGAGCCCAGCCTTCCGGGGGATTGAACCCGTCAAAACTGACAAGCGACACATCCTCGGGGACCTTGAGGCCCATATTCATGAGCCCGGCCATGGCCCCTCGCACCTGAGGGTTGGAGATGCAGATCAGCGCGCTCGGTCGGTCCCGCCGCGACATCAGTTCCTGGACCGCGCTGTAAGCGCCTTCCGCCGTATGGATCGAATGCCGCGTGAAGTTGGGATCGAGCGGGCAACCGGCCTGCGCCATCGCGGCCTGAACCGCGTCGAATCGCTCGAAAGAAGCGGAGATGCCCGGCCGTCCAACCAGAAAACCCACCCGGCGATGCCCCAATCGCCGGAGATAATCGGCCAGCAATGTGCCGCCTAGGGAATTGTCGTCGGCGACGGCATCGAATCGGTGCGGCGCCACATGCCGATCTACCAGCACGACCGGGCAGGTCACCGCTGCGGCGAAGCGCGCCGCATAGCCTTCTCCCAGGCTCGTGGGGGCGATGATCAGCCCCGCGACACGATGCGCGATCATCAGCGCGATATCGCGCATCTCGCGATCGGGATCATCCTCGTTCGAAGCAAGCAGCATGTTGTAGCCGTGCCCGCCCAGGGATTTCTGCACGGCCCGCGCGAGATGCGATGCCCAGGGCGCGGCGATATCGGGCGCGATGAAGCCCATGGTCATCGTCGAACCACGGCGAAGATTCTGCGCCAGCGGGTCCGGGCGGTAATTGGCCTTTTCCACCGCCTCCCAGACGCGGCGCTTCAATTCGTCGCTGACAGGGGCGTTGCCGCTGAGCGTGGCGGAAACCGTCGTGGGCGATACGCCCGCCAGTCTGGCTACATCCCGGATCGTCGCCATCTGCCCCCCAAAAAACGCGAAACCTTTCGCGCGGCTATTTCCTCAATTTTGACGCGGGATTCAAGGCCCCTCGCCCATTTGGCGCAACAATCGCCTGAAGCTTCCACTCCAACACGTAACGTTTCGTGTTGATGCAAACACGATCATCTGTTACATACCGCTACAAAAGAATGGAGCGACACAAAACGATTTGTGCGCCGACTGGAGGAAGCATCATGTCTCGCTTGAAACAGAGCGCCCTGGGCGCGATTCTGATTGCAGGTCTGACCTGCGGCGCTCAGGCGCAGGGCACCTTGCGCCTGCGGATGAACGGTGACGTCAACACACTCGACCCCGTTGCGACCACCAATTTCACCATCCGCAACGCCTCCTACCTGATGTACGACACGCTGTTCGCGCTCGACAAAGATTATGCCGTGCGCCCGCAGATGGCCGAGAAGGCAGATGTCTCGAAAGACGGCCTCGTCTATACGATCACCCTCCGCGACGGGCTGAAATTCCATGACGGCGCCAGCGTCACGGCCAAGGATGCCGTCGCTTCGCTTAATCGCTGGGGCGGCGTCGATGGGCTCGGCAAGATCCTCTATTCCAAGATCGCCTCCATCGCGCCGCAGGACGACAAGACCTTCGTCATCACCCTGAAGGAGCCCTGGGGGCTGGTGCTGGAGGCGCTCGCGAAGATCTCCTCCAACGTCCCCGTGATCATGCCTGCCGCGATGGCCGCGCAGCCGGCCTCCCAACCCGTGAAGGAGCCGATCGGCTCCGGCCCCTACAGGCTTGTTCCCAAGGAATGGGTACCGGGCTCGATCGTGGTGTTCGAGAAATTCAAGGATTACGTTCCGCGCAAGGAACCGGCCAGCATGGCCGCCGGCGGGAAGGTCGCACATTTCGACCGGGTGGAGCTGAAATACATCCCCGACACCACAACCGCCATCAACGCGCTGATCGCCGGCGAGATCGACTGGATCGAGGAAGTTCCGGCTGACATGCTCAAACTCTTCAGCGGACAGAAATCCGCGAAGACGGTCGCGGCCCGCCAGTCCGGCAATTCCATGCAGCTGGTGGTGAACCACCTCAACCCGCCCTTCGACAACCCGAAGATCCGCCACGCGCTGCAATGGGCGGTGGAGCAGAAGCCCTTCCTCCAGGCGGCTTACGGCGACGCCACCGACCGCTATCTCGCCTGTGCCGCGGTCTTCTTCTGCGACACGCCCTATGCCTCCGACGTGAATACCGAGCGTGTGCTCAAGCGCGATCCGGCCAAGGCCAGGGCGCTGCTCAAGGAGGCGGGTTATGACCGTACGCCGGTCGTGCTGCTGCATGTCACGGATATCGCGACGCATGATGTCTATTACTCGGTGCTGAAATCCATGCTGGAGGAAGCCGGCTTCGTGGTCGAATCCCGCCCCTCGGACTGGGCGACGGTCGCCACGCGCCGCGCCTCGAAGGAGCCGGTCGCCAAGGGCGGCTGGAATGTCTTCTTCACGGGATGGGGGTTCATCGATCAATCCAACCCGATGACCAATGTCTATGTCTCGGGCGATTGCGGCAATGCCTGGTTCGGATGGGCCTGCTCGACGGAGCTTCAGGAATTGCGCAAGAAATTCGCGATCGCCACCACGGATGCCGAGAAAAAGGCGCTCGCGGTGCGGATGCAGGAGGTCGCGCATGACCTCGTGAGCTTCGTTCCGCTCGGACAGGCCTTCCCATCGATCGGAATCGCGGCGAACCTTGAGGGCTATCTTGAAAGCCCGGTTCCCTTCTTCTGGAATTTGCGGCGCACGAAATAACCAACGGACCGCCGGTCTCCGGCGGTTCCCCTCTTCTTCGGGGAAAGTCCATGCTCCGCTATGCCGCCACCCGGCTCGTCGCCGGCGTTCCGACACTTGTGCTGGTGTCGGTCTTCATCTTCTCGTTGATTCACATCACACCCGGCGACCCGGCTATCCTGCTCGCGGGGGATAACGCCACCCCGGCGCAGGTCGAGGCGATCCGCGCGCGCCTCAAGCTCGACCTGCCCCTCTGGCAGCAATTCGGGCTGTGGTTCCTGGATGCGCTCCGGCTTGATCTCGGCAGTTCCGTCTATTCGGGGAAGCCCGTGACCGAACTCATCATGCAGCGGATCGAGCCGACCCTGGTGCTCGGTCTCACGACGATCCTCCTGACGATCCTGATCGCCATCCCGCTCGGGGCCTACGCGGCCTGGCGGGTGAATACCTTCGTGGATCGGCTCGCAATGGGTTTCGCCGTGATCGGCTTTTCGGTGCCGGTTTTCGTGATCGGCTATGTCCTGCTCTATGTCTTCGCGGTAAAATGGCGCCTCTTTCCGGTGCAGGGATACAAGCCGCTCTCGGAGGGCATGTTCGCCGCATTGCATTCGGTTACGCTGCCGGCGACGGCGCTCGCGCTTGTTTTCGCGGCGCTGATCGCCCGCGTCACCCGCGCCGCGGTGCTCGATGTGCTCGGGGAGAATTACATCCGCACCACCCGCGCCAAGGGGCTGTCGGCGCCGCGCATCCTCTTCATCCATGCGCTCAAATCCGCGGGCGTTCCCGTGGTGACTGTCGTTGGAATCGGCTTCGCGACATTGATCGGCGGCGTTGTCGTCACGGAAAGCGTCTTCAACATTCCCGGAATCGGGCGGCTGACGGTCGATGCGATCACAAGGCGGGATTACCCGGTCATCCAGGGGGTCATCCTGTTCTTCTCAGCCGCGCTGATCCTGATCAATCTGCTTGTCGATCTCACCTATGCGCTGATCGACCCGCGCGTGAGGGGCTGAGATGATCGCAGAACCCGCCGCCCCTCCGCCCGCCAATTGCCCGCGTCGCCGCCATGCGACGATGGAAGCGCTCGCCTCGGCTTTGCGTGAACCCTGGACCCTCCTGTGCCTGCTCCTGCTGGCCGGTTTCCTGTTCGTCGCCTTTTTCGCGGGCATGGTCGCGGGCGATCCGCTGGCGATCAATCCGGCACAACGGCTCAAGCCGCCCTCCGCGCAATTTCCCTGGGGGACCGACCATCTCGGCCGCGATGTCTTCGCCCGCGCGATGCATGGAACCCGGATGTCGCTCGCGGTCGGCGCTTCCGTCGCGCTTCTCTCCGCCATTCCCGGTGTCGCGATCGGCATCTTCGCCGCCATGAGCCGTCTTGGCGGCGCGCTGGTCATGCGGATCATCGACGCCATGATGGCGATTCCGGCGGTTCTGCTGGCCGTGGCCCTGGCCGCCCTGCTCCAGCCCGGACTGACGACGATCATCATCGCGATCACCATCCCGGAAATCCCGCGCATGGTGCGGCTCGTGCGGGCCGTCGTGCTCTCGGTGCGCCAACAGCCTTACGTCGATGCCGCGATCGCTTCCGGCACGCGGGGCCCAACCCTGGTTTTCCGGCATATCCTGCCGAACACCCTGGCGCCGGTGATCGTGCAGGGCACCTATGCCGCCGCTTCGGCGATCATCGCCGCGGCGCTGCTTTCGTTTCTCGGCGTGGGCACCCCGCCCGACCTTCCGAACTGGGGCGGCATGATGGCCGATGCCCGGCGCTATTTCCAGCAGGACCCCATGCTCATGGCCTATCCCGGCATGCTTCTTTCCGTCCTCGTGCTGATCACGAATATCCTCGGCGACCGTCTCTCGGATGCTCTCGACCCCCGGAAATCGACGAGGAAAATCTGACATGATCACGGCTTCACCAACGCTTTCGGTTCGCGATCTCTCGGTTTCCTTCGGGGCGACGGGCGCGCGCCTGCAGGCGCTCGACCGCGTTTCCTTCGATGTCGCGCGCGGGGAAATCCTCGCGCTTGTCGGCGAGAGCGGCTGCGGCAAGAGCGTGACGATGATGGCGATCCTCGGGTTGCTCCCGGAGCGCGTGGCCCGCATCGAGGCGCAGCGGATCCAGCTCGGCGAGCTGGATCTGCGCAAGGCCACGCCAAAGGCGTTGCGCACGGTCCGGGGACGGCGGATCGGCATGATCTTCCAGGACCCGATGACCTCCCTCACCCCTGTCCATACGGTCGGCTTCCAGATCGCCGAGGTCATGCGGGCGCATCAGGGCCTTTCCCGGCGCGCAGCGCAGGCGCGCGCCCTCGAATTGCTCGATCTCGTCCGTATTCCCGATCCACGCCGGCGGCTGGACGCCTATCCGCACGAACTATCCGGCGGCATGCGTCAGCGCGTGATGATCGCGATCGCGCTGGCCTGCGCGCCCGAACTTCTGATCGCGGACGAGCCGACAACCGCGCTGGATGTCACGGTACAGGCGCAGATCATGGAATTGATCGCCGATCTGCGCCGGGAGATGGGCATGAGCGTCGTGCTCATCACGCATGATCTCGGCGTGGTCGCGACCACGGCCGATCGCGTCGCGGTCATGTATGCCGGAAGGATCGTGGAGGAGGCGCCGGTGGCGGATCTCTTCCGCAACCCCTCGCATGGCTACACCGCCGGCCTCATCCGCTCCCTGCCAGGCGGCGAGACCGAGCGCCAGACCAGGCTCGCCGAAATTCCCGGCAACGTACCCCGCTTCGCTGCACCCCCGAATGCCTGTGCGTTCACCGAGCGCTGCGCTTTCGCGTTACCCGGTTGCGCCACAACACGACCACCGGATGAGCAGATCAGCCAAGCCCATCGCTGCGCCTGCTTCAACCGCGAAGCCGTCGCCGCGGCCTTGCGCGACACCCCTTTCGTGAGGGCATGGGTATGAAACCGGGCATTTCCCCCTTGATGCGGGTCGAGAATGTCTCGCGCATTTTTCCGGTCGGCAGCACGCTTCTCGGTGGGCCACGTCACCGGGTCCGCGCCCTCGACCGGGTATCGCTCGATTTGCGGCGCGGCGAGACACTGGGGCTCGTCGGCGAATCCGGTTGCGGAAAATCGACGCTCGCGCGCCTGATGGTGGCGCTGGATGCACCGAGCGAAGGGCGGATCACCTTCGATAACGCGCCGCTTTCCGGCCTTCCCGCCGGCGAACTTCACCGGCGGCGCAGACAGATCCAGATGATATTCCAGGATCCGTATGCCTCGCTCAATCCGCGCATGACCGCGCGCGCTTCCATCGCCGAGCCGCTCGCGAATTTCACCGGAATGGGCCGCGCGGATATCGAGGCACGCATCGAGGAACTCGCGGCGCAAGTGGGTCTGCCGCCTCACCTGCTCGACCGTTTCCCGCATGAGCTATCCGGCGGCCAGTGCCAGCGGGTCGGGATCGCAAGGGCGATCTCCGCCGGGCCCGACGTCATCATCGCCGATGAGCCGGTCTCCGCGCTCGATGTCTCCATCCAGGCGCAGATCCTCAACCTGCTGCTCGAGATCAAGCGGCGGATGGGCCTTTCGATGGTCTTCGTCTCGCACGATCTCTCGGTGGTCTCGCATATCGCGGACCGCGTGGCCGTGATGTATCTCGGCCGCATCGTCGAGATCGGCCCGACCGCCGAGATTTTCGCGCAGCCGCGCCATCCCTACACCCGGATGCTGCTCGATGCCGTCCCCCACCCGCTTCCCGCCGGACGCGGGCGAAAGACGCAGGCGCAGGGCGAATTGCCCAGCCCGATCGATCCGCCCGCGGGATGTCATTTCCGCTCGCGCTGCCCCCATGCCGATGCCTCCCTGTGCGGCGCCACCGTCCCGCCTCTCGTCACGGTCGGCGAAGCAGAGATCGCCTGCCTTCGCCTGGACGAGATTACCCTGGAGCGCGCCGGTGTCTGATCCGCTCGTCCTCATTCCCGGTCTGCAATCGGACGCCTCTGCCTGGATGCCGGTTCTGCGGCAGCTCGGGCATTATCATGCGTTCTGCATCCCCATGGGGCATCAATTCGCTCCCGATCTTTCGATGATGACGCAGAAAGTGCTGGCGCAAAGCCCGCCGCGTTTCCATCTCGTGGGGTGGTCGATGGGGGGCTACATCGCGCTCGACATTCTCAGGCGCGCGCCTGAGCGGATCGCCAGCCTCATCCTGATCTCCACCATGGCCGGCCCGGAAAGCGAGGCCGCGCGGACGCGCAGGGGAGAAGTGCTGGAAATAGCCGACACGCGCGGGGTGCGGCACTATCAGGCGGAGAATCTCGTGACCTGCCTATTCCGCCCCGAGGCGATCGAGCCGGGCATCATCGAGCCCATGCTCGCCGCATCGGAAATCCTCGGCTACGGCGCCTTCGAGGCGCAGATCCGTGCGATCATGGATCGCTCCGACAGCCGGGCGGACCTCGCGGCCTCGATAGCCCCCTTGCTCATTGTCGTCGGCCGGGAGGACACGATCATCCCTGTGAGTCATGCACGGGAAATGCAACGCCTGCGCCCGGATGCCGCGTTTCACGAGATTCCCGAATGCGGGCATTGCCCGCCGCTGGAGCACCCGGAACTGGTCGCGGACATCCTCAATACATGGCTGCGGGATTTCGAGGCCGGCGCGGGAAGCGGCATGCGCAAGAGCGGAGGGGCATGGTCATGACCTATTATCTCGGGATCGATGTCGGGACGGGAAGCGCGCGCGCTGGTCTCTTCGACGCGGCGGGAGGCCTTCTCGGCGCCGGAAGCCATGCGATCGCGACCCATCGCCCGAAGGCGGATTTCGCGCAGCAAAGCTCGCGGGACATCTGGGAGGCGATCTGTGCCGCGACGCGGAAGGCGCTTGATGAATCGCGCATCGATCCATCGAAGCTGCGCGGAATCGGTTTCGATGCGACATGCTCGCTCGTCGTGCGCGATGACGCGGATGCGCCGGTCAGCATTGATCCAGGCGGCGCGCCGGAGCAGGATGTCATGCTCTGGATGGATCACCGCGCCATCCCGGATGCCGAGGCGATCAACCGGATCGGCGGCGCGCCGCTCGCCCATGTCGGCGGCACCATTTCCCCGGAAATGGAACTGCCCAAGCTGCGTTGGCTGAAGCGCGAATTGCCCATGACCTGGGCGCGCGCGCGGCATTTCTGGGATCTGCCGGATTGGCTTGTTCATCGCGCGACCGGCACCTTCGGACGTTCGCTCTGCTCCTCTGTCTGCAAATGGAGCTATCTCGGCCATAAGGGAAACCGGGGAGAAGGCTGGGATGACGGGTTTCTGGCCGCCATCGGCCTTGAGGAACTCGCGCGCGACGGCCATGCCGCGATCGGCGCCCAATTCGCGGCGCCGGGCGAGGCGATGGGAAGCCTTTCGCCGGAGGCAGGCCGCGAATTGGGACTTCCCGCAGGGATCGCGGTCGCGGCAAGCATGATCGATGCCTATGCCGGCGCGATCGGGACGCTCGCGCTCGGCGCCTCTAGCCCGGAAGCGATCGAAAACCGTCTTGCCGTCATTGCCGGCACATCAAGTTGTCATATCGCGGTTTCGAACAAGGCAGTTTTCGTTCCGGGCGTGTGGGGCCCCTATTTCTCGGCCGCGCTGCCGAATTCCTGGGCGTTGGAAGGCGGACAATCCGCGGCGGGCGCCTTGATGGACTCCGTGATCACGCGGCATGGCGCCGGCATCCCCCTGCTCGCCGAGGCCCGCGCGACCGGGACCAGCCCCGCCACGCGCATCGAGGCGCATCTCGCAAGAATGGCGGAGGAAACCGCCTTTCTGACCATGCACCGCCATATCCAGCCCGATTTTCACGGCAATCGCTCGCCGCTTGCGCAATCCTGGCGAAAGGGCGGTGTTTCGGGCCTGACGCTTGAATCCGGCCTTGATGACCTCGCGCTCGATTATCTGGCGAGCGTGCAGGCCCTCGCCTACGGCACGCGCCACATCATCGAGGCGATGCGCGAACAGGGGATCGCCATCGAGACGATCGTCATGAGCGGCGGGCTTGCACGCAACGCGCTCTATGTCCGCGAACATGCGGATGCGACCGGATGCACGATCCTGTTGCCCGATTGTGCTGAGCCGGTCCTGCTCGGCGCGGCCATGCTCGGCGCGGTCGCCTCGGGCGATGCAAGCAGCCTGCCGCACGCGATGGCCGCCATGTCCGGGCGCTACCGGGAGATCAAGCCGAGATCCGGCGCGATCGCCCGCTACCACGACCGTAAATATCGCGTGATGCGCCGGATGCAGGACGATCACGCGCAATACAAAGCCATCATGGAGGAATGACCATGGCCCGCATCCAGCTTGTCGCGAGCGGCGACCTGCGCGAGAGCGCGAATATCCAGTGCTGGTCCGCCCAGCGGGAAATGGAGGAGAAGATCGCCCGGGTGCTGGCCGGACTCGGCCACGAACTCGTGCGCGCGCATCCGGTGAAGGCGCAGGGGCATGGCTTCATTACCAGCCAGCGCGAAGGCATGGATATCTTCGCAGCGCTCGACCCCGATGCCCCCCTGATCGTGGCGGAAGCGGTCTGGCAATATTCGCATCACGTCCTGGCGGGGTTGATCACCCATCGCGGCCCCATCCTCACCCTGGCCAATTGGTCCGGGCAATGGCCGGGACTTGTCGGCCTGCTCAACCTCAACGGCTGTTTGACCAAGGCCGGCGTGGCCTATTCGACGCTATGGAGCGAGGATTTCCAGGACCCGTTCTTTCTCTCCAAGCTCTCTGAATGGCTCGAAAGCGGCGCGATCCGGCATGATATCTCGCATGTTCGGCCCTATCGCGGCGGCAAGGACGGGGCCGGAGACGATCAGCTGGCAAGCAAGATCGCCTCGGAATTGAAGACGAAAAAGATCATCCTCGGCGTCTTCGATGAAGGCTGCATGGGCATGTACAACGCGATCATTCCCGATGAGCTGCTGATGCCGATGGGCGTCTTCAAGGAGCGGCTTTCGCAATCGGCGCTCTATTTCGCCACTAGGCAGGTTTCCGAAAAAGAGGCCCGCGCCGTCTATGACTGGATGCGCGCGGCGGGCATGACCTTTCATCTCGGTCAGGATCCGGCAAGCGAGCTGACCGAATCCCAGATCCTCGACCAGTGCCGGATGTACATCGCCGCCGTCCGCCTCGCCGATACATTCGGGTGCGAGGCGATCGGCATTCAGTACCAGCAAGGGCTCAAGGACCTGCTGCCGGCCTCCGATCTCGTCGAGGGCATGCTGAACAACGCGGATCGACCGCCGGTCCTGCGCGATGACGGCACGATCATCCGCGACGGCAAGGCCATCGTCCATTTCAATGAAGTCGACGAATGCGCCGCGCTCGACGGGGTTCTCACCAACCGGATCCATGCCGCGCTCGGCCAGCCGGTCGAGACAACCCTGCACGACCTGCGCTGGGGCGCCCATGATCCCTCGGGCAGCACGGACAAGTTCGTCTGGGTTCTCGAAATCTCCGGCGCCGCGCCGCCCGCGCATCATGCGGGCGGCTGGGCGGGGTCGGAAAGCCATCGCCAGCCGCCGATGTATTTCCCGCTCGGCGGCGGAACGCTCAAAGGCTACGCCAGGCCGGGCGAGATCATCTGGAGCCGGGTCTTCGTCGAAGGCGGCGCGCTCCACATGGATATCGGGCGTGCCTCGGCCATCACGCTCCCCGCCCCCGAGCAGGCGCGGCGCTCCGATGCCACGACGCCGCAATGGCCGATCATGAATGCCGTGATCTCCGGCGTCACCCGCGATCAGATGATGGCGCGGCACAAGGCAAACCACATTCAGGTCGCCTATGCCGATTCCGCCGCGGCGGCCGATCACGCGCTATATACGAAGGCGGAACTGGCGCGGCAGCTCGGGCTGAAGGTGTGGCTCTGCGGCGTGTGAGAGGCGTGATCGGTAGCCATGATCGGAAGCTTCGCCGATCAGGGGGTTGAAGTCGCGGATAACGGGGCTAAACCCGTGGGGAACGACGAGAAAAGCCGGCGGGCGCAACCTGCCCGCAAGCGTCGCGGAGCGCCCATGACAAACGACTTCACCTTCACCATCCACGCGCGCGACGGCAAGGCCCGGCAGGGTACGATCACGATGCCGCGCGGCGAGATCCGCACGCCCGCCTTCATGCCGGTCGGCACGGCGGGCACGGTGAAGGGGCTTTACATGGATCAGGTCCGCCAGACCGGGGCGGATATCATCCTCGGCAATACCTATCACCTGATGCTGCGCCCCGGCGCCGAAAGGGTCGCGCGGCTCGGCGGTCTGCACGAGATGGCGCGCTGGCCATGGCCGATCCTCACGGATTCCGGCGGATTTCAGGTGATGAGCCTTTCAGCGCTGCGAAAGCTCACCGAGGAGGGGGTGACCTTCCAGAGCCATATCGACGGCGCCCGCCACGCGCTGACGCCGGAGCGCTCGATCGAGATTCAGGTGCTGCTCGATTCCAACATCATCATGCAGCTCGACGAATGCATCCGCCTGCCGGCTTCGGATGAGGAGGTCGCGCGCGCAATGCGGCTCTCCTACCGCTGGGCCGAGCGCTCCAAGGCGGCTTTCGAGCGCCTCGTGAAGCCGGGCGACGGGCGGGCGCTGTTCGGGATCGTCCAGGGCGGCACGCATCCCGCCCTGCGCCGGGAGAGCGCGGAGGCGCTCGCCGCGCTGGATCTGCCGGGCTACGCGCTTGGCGGGCTGGCGGTCGGGGAGCCGCAGGCCGAGATGCTCGCGACGATCGAGGCGAGCGAGCCCTTCCTGCCGGACACAAAGCCGCGCTACCTGATGGGCGTCGGCACGCCCGACGATCTGATCGAAAGCATCGCGCGCGGGATCGACATGTTCGATTGCGTCATGCCCACCCGCGCCGGGCGCCACGGCACGGCCTATACCCGCTTCGGCAAGATGAACCTGCGCAACGCGAAATTCGCCGAGGACAAGCGCCCGCTCGATGAAGCCTCGGAATGCCCGGCGACACGCGATTATTCCCGCGCCTATCTGCATCACCTCACAAAATCCGACGAGATGCTGGGGCAGATGCTGCTGACCTGGAACAATATCGGCTATTATCAATGGCTGATGCGAGAAGCGCGCGCGGCGATCCGCGCCGGGCGCTACGCCGATTTTCTCGCCGAGACGAAAGCAGGCTGGGTGCGCGGGGAATAAGCAGGAACGGCGAGCAGGTTGTGGATAATTTTACCGCTTCCCTCCCCGTCACACGCTTCCGGCCCCCTTCCCCGTCAGCGAAAAAAGTACGAAAAGCGGTTTTCGAAGCCGATTTGCACGCCTTTTCGTTTGAGGCGCATACGGCTACACATCCGATGCACCGTGGCGGACGCATGTTCGTGCGCCAGCCGAAACATCAAACGAGAGCTGCTCAAGCTCCATTCCGGGATGAGGCGTTTACATGGCAACGGATATCGAAATCGCCCGCGAGGCCAAGATGCGGCCTATCGCCGAGATCGGCGCGAAGATCGGCGTTCCGGAAACACAGCTTTCGCCCTATGGCCGCCATATCGCCAAGGTCGATCTCGACCATATCGAGAGCCTGTCCTCGCGCCCCGACGGCAAGCTGATCCTTGTCACCGCCATCAACCCGACACCGGCCGGCGAAGGCAAGACGACCACCACCGTCGGCCTCGGCGACGCGCTGAACCGTATCGGCAAGAAGACCATGATCTGCCTGCGCGAGCCCTCGCTCGGCCCGTGCTTTGGCGTCAAGGGCGGGGCAGCCGGCGGCGGCTACGCCCAGATCGTGCCCATGGAGCAGATCAATCTCCATTTCACCGGCGATTTCCACGCCATCACCGCGGCGCATAACCTGCTCTCGGCGATGATCGACAACCATATCTACTGGGGCAACGCACTGGGTTTCGATACGCGCCGCATCGCCTGGCGCCGCGCGATCGACATGAACGACCGTTCCCTGCGCCAGATCGTCTCCTCGCTCGGCGGGGTTTCCAACGGCTTTTCCCGCGAGGATGGGTTCGACATCACCGTCGCCTCGGAAGTGATGGCGGTCTTCTGTCTTGCCACCAGCCTCGCCGATCTCGAGGAGCGGTTGGGACGGATGGTGGTGGGGTATACGCGCGAGCGCAAGCCGATCCATGCGCGCGACCTCAAGGCGCCCGGCGCGATGGCGGTATTGCTGAAAGATGCCGTGGCGCCCAATCTCGTGCAGACCCTGGAAGGCAATCCCGCCTTCGTGCATGGCGGTCCATTCGCCAATATCGCGCATGGCTGCAATTCGGTGATCGCGACCAAGGCGGCGCTGAAGCTGGGGGATTATGTCGTCACCGAAGCCGGGTTCGGCGCGGATCTCGGGGCGGAGAAATTCCTCGATATCAAATGCCGTTCTGCCGGCCTGAAACCCGCCGCCGCCGTGATCGTGGCCACCGTGCGCGCGCTGAAAATGCATGGCGGGGTGGAAAAGGCGGATCTCGGCACGGAAAATCTCGCCGCGCTTGAAAAAGGGCTGGTAAACCTCGCGCGCCATGTCGGCAATATCCGCAAATTCGGCCTTGAGCCGGTGGTTGCGATCAATCATTTCACCGCCGACACGCAAGCCGAGAACGCGCTCGTCGCGCGCTACTGCCGCGAGACGCTCAAGGTCGAGGTCGCGCTCTGCCGCCATTGGGCGGAGGGGGGCGCCGGCGCGGAGGATCTCGCGCGCAAGGTCGCGGCTATCGCCGATGCGAGCGACGGAACACGCTACAAGCCGCTCTACCCCACCGAAATGCCGCTCTGGGAGAAGATGGAGACGATCGCGCGCGAGATTTACGGTGCAAGCGGCCTTTCCGCCGATTCCGGGATACGCGCGCAATTCGACAAGCTCCAGGCGGAGGGATTCGGCCATCTGCCGATCTGCGTCGCGAAGACGCAATATTCCTTCTCGACCGATCCAGGACTGCGCGGAGCCCCATCCGACCATGTCGTGCCCATCCGCGAGGTTTCGCTCTCGGCTGGCGCAGGCTTCCTTGTCGTGATCTGCGGCGAGATCATGCGCATGCCCGGTCTGCCGAAAGTGCCATCCGCCGAGAAGATCTTCATTGACGCGGACGGACGGATCGAGGGACTTTTCTAGGGTGCAGCCCCCTTTCGTATGCAAGCCGGGTATGCGGCGCTTGGTCGAATAACGAATTGATCTTGGCGTACGAAAGAGTAGGACCATGATCCCGCCCTTATCGGGTCTGTTGCAGGAGAGTGATCTTGAAAGCCAGTCTGATCGATGGACAGGCCATTGCAGCCGCGTTGCGCGAGGATCTCGCCCGGCGCGTCAGCCACCATGTCGCGGCGCGCAACCGCAAGCCGGGGCTCGCCGTGGTTCTGGTGGGAGAAGACCCGGCCAGCCAGGTCTATGTCGCGGCAAAGGCGAAGCAGACGGTCGAGATCGGCATGCGCTCAATCGAGCATCGTCTCGTGACCGAAACCACGGAGGCCGAGCTTCTCGCCCTGATCGACCGCCTCAACCGCGATGAGACGGTCGACGGCATTCTCGTCCAGTTTCCGTTACCCCGCCAGATCAATCCCGACCACGTGATCGACGCGATCGCGCCCTCCAAGGATGTCGACGGGCTGCACCCGATCAATGTCGGGCGGCTCGCGAGCGGCGGCATGGGGTTCGTGCCCTGCACGCCGCGCGGTTCGCTCAAGCTGATCAAGGGCGTGCGCCGGGACCTTTCCGGCCTTCACGCTGTCGTGGTGGGACGGTCCAACCTCGTCGGCAAGCCTATCGCACAATTGCTGCTGGCCGAGAATTGCACGGTGACCATCGCGCATTCGCGCACGCGCGACCTGGCGGGCACCTGCCGGCAGGCCGATATCCTCGTCGCCGCCGTGGGGCGGCCGAAGCTGATCGGCGCAGCGCATGTGCGCCCCGGCGCGATCGTGATCGATGTCGGCATAAACCGCATCACCGATGGGGAGACCGGCAAATCCCGCCTGGTCGGCGATGTCGATTTCGACGCGGTGAAGGATATTGCCAGTGCGATCACGCCTGTTCCGCGCGGAGTCGGGCCGATGACGATCGCCTGCCTGTTGGAGAACACGCTCGAATCCTACGAGCGCCGGCTCGGGAATGCTTCGCGCTTCGATGTGGCGACGGATTGGCTGCGCAATTCGGGCAACATCCAGCCGTGAAGCATTTTCCACTTCCGTGGAGATCGGTTGAGCGGGAGAATCCGCGTCGAGACAAGTGACAGAGCGGGCGTTTCCCTTCAATCGGATCGCCCGAACGCATCGCCGGATATCGGCGGCGCGTTATGCCTCCTGGCGAAACAGCAAGCTCCCATCGCCATAGGAATAGAAGCGATATCCGTCGCCAATCGCATGGGCATAGGCGCGGCGCATGGTTTCGAGGCCGGCAAAGGCCGAGACAAGCATCAGCAGCGTCGATTTGGGCAGGTGGAAATTCGTGATCAGCGCATCCGTGACACGGAAGCGATAGCCGGGCCGGATGAAGATATCCGTCTCGCCCGCGAAAGGCGCGATGGCGCCGGTATGCGCGGCGGATTCAATGAGGCGGCACGCCGTGGTCCCCACCGCGACCACGCGCCCGCCGCGCGCGCGGGCCGCCGCAATCGCCGCAGCCGCTCCGGCGCTCACCTCGCCCCATTCGGCATGCATGCGATGCGCGTCGAGATTGTCGCTCTTGACCGGCAGGAAGGTCCCGGCGCCGACATGCAGCGTCACGAAACAATGCGCGATTCCGCGCGTCGCGAGGCGCGCGAGCAGATCGGACGTGAAATGCAGCGAGGCGGTGGGCGCGGCGACCGCCCCCTCCCTGGCCGCAAAAACGGTTTGATAATCGGCCTCATCCGCCGCAGGCGCTACGTCGCCAAGACGCTTGCGCGCTTCGAGGATATAGGGCGGCAAGGGCATCGCGCCGACAAGCGCGATCGCCTCATCGAGAAACGCGCCCGCCCTATCAAAGCGGAAGGTCACCAGCCCTTCCTCATCCTTCGCCATCACCTCGGCGGAAAGAGCGCCCATCAAACAGACGCGCCCTTCCTCGCCGAACACCACCCGATCGCCCGGCTTGAGCCGTTTTCCGGGTTTGGCGAAGGCTTGCCAGGTGCAATCATCGAGGCGTCTGGTCAGCAAAGCCTCGATCGCGACGACGTTGCCCTCGCGGTGGCGATGCCCGGCAAGGCGGGCCGGGATGACTTTGGTATCGTTGAAGACGAGCAGATCGCCGGGCGCGAGCAGATCGGGCAATTCACGGAAGATGCGATCCTCGCATTCCGGCTTCCCGCCCGGCCGCACCACCAGCAGGCGCGCGCTATCACGCGGATCGGCGGGGTGAATGGCGATCCGCTCTTCCGGCAGATGAAAATCGAAATCAGCGAGGGTGAGCATGGACAGCGCCGCCTTCATCTCACGCCAAAGCCGTCCTGGAGGGGCGCAAGGTCGTGGATGGCCGGGACAAGCCCGGCCATGACGGCGGTGCGGCTGGAAACGCCCTCACGCATCCGCGGCGATGGTCGCCTTGTTGATCCGGTCCGGGTTGCGGACAGGCTCGCCACGGGCGAACTTGTCGACATTCTCCATGCCTTCGACCACCTTGCCCCAGACGGTGTATTGCTTGTCGAGGAAGGTCGCGTCGTCGAAGCAGATGAAGAACTGGCTGTTGGCGGAATCGGGGCTGCGCGAACGCGCCATCGAGCAGACGCCGCGCACATGCGGCTCGGCGTTGAATTCCGCCTTGAGATCCGGGTAGTTCGAACCACCCATGCCGGTGCCGTCCGGGCAGCCGCCCTGCGCCATGAAGCCATCGATCACGCGGTGGAAGGACAGGCCGTCGTAAAACCCTTCGCGCACCAGCTTCTTGATATGCGCGACATGGCCCGGCGCGAGATCCGGCCGGAGTTCGATCGTCACCACGCCCTTGGTGGTGTCGAGAATGAGGGTATCTTCGGGAGAGGCCATTTTCGTTTTCCTTTGTTGTCCCTCGCAACGGGCTGCATGGCAGCCCTGCTCGGCGTCGCATTCGCTCCTAGGCTTTCCGCAGCGCGAAAAGCCAGGGGTTTCCTTTGTTTGTCCCTCGCAACGGGCTGCATGGCAGCCCTGCTCGGCGTCGCATTCGCTCCTAGGCTTTCCGCAGCGCGAAAAGCCAGGGGTTTTCCTTTGTTTGTCCCTCGCAACGGGCTGCATGGCAGCCCTGCTCGGCGTCACATTCGCTCCTAGGCTTTCCGCAGCGCGAAAAGCCAGGGGGTTCGTCAGTTTGCGTTGGCCAGCAGGCGGACCTTGATCATCTTGTCCGGGCCGGAAACCGCGCCGTTATTGTTGCGGTCGCCCTTCTTGATCTTGTCGACGAGTTCCATGCCCTGCACCACCTTGCCGAAAACGGTGTATTGACCGTTGAGGAAGCTGGCATCGGCGAAGCAGATGAAGAACTGGCTGTTGGCGGAATTGGGGTCGGAGGCGCGCGCCATGCCGAGCGTGCCACGCCCGAACGGCTCCTTCGAGAATTCCGCCGGCAGGTTCGGCAGGTCGGAGCCGCCGGTGCCGTTGCCCTTGGGATCGCCGGTCTGGGCCATGAAGCCTTCGATGACGCGGTGGAAGACGATGCCGTCATAAAAGCCGCGTGCGGCGAGCGTCTTGATGCGCTCGACATGCTTGGGCGCGAGATCGGGCCTGAGCGCGATCAGCACGCGGCCATCCTTGAGATCGATCGCGAGCGTGTTCTGCGGGTCGAGCTTGGGCGCGCCCTGCGCGATGGCGGCGGCGGGAGCGAGCGCGGCGAGGCCGGCAAGAAGCGTACGACGAAGCATGGTCTCTCCTGAATGGCGGCGATCAGCCGCGCTTGGGGTATTTGGCCTGAAGCGCCCTGGCAACAGCCTCGGGCACGAAGCTGGCGATATTGCCGCCCATTGAGGCGATCTGCCGCACGATTGTCGCGGTAATGGGGCGGACATTGGGCGAGGCGGGCAGAAAAACAGTCTGGATATCCGGCGCCATCGCGTCGTTCATGCCGGCGAGCTGCATCTCGTAATCGAGGTCCGTGCCATCGCGTAGGCCGCGGATCATGATCGTTGCACCATGCCGGCGCGCGGCATCGACCGAAAGATCGCCGAAGGTCGCCACCGTGAGCTTCTTGCCCGCCGCAACCGGCTTCGCCACGGCTTCGAGCAACGCCTTGCGCTCCTCGACCGAAAAGATCGGCGCCTTGCCCGGATGCGTTCCGACAGCGATCACCAGCTCATCCGCGATCGCATAGGCGCGGCGGATGACATCGAGATGCCCGTTCGTGGGCGGATCGAAAGAACCGGGATAGAAGGCGATATGCGACATGGCGGCGCCCCGTGGAAGCGATATGCCAGCCTGCTAGCCGCAATCGCCGCCGAAAACAAGTGAAGCGGGAGCACTCGCCCTCTCCTAGCCCCGCAGGGCGGCAACGGCTTCGGGCAATCTGTCCATGTGGTGGACCACCATCAGCGCCCCGGCGGCAAGAAGCCGGGCGTCGAGCCCCTCGACCCCGTTCGAGGCGCCGTGAAAGCCGATCACGCGCATGCCCGCCCGCAGCCCCGCCGTCACCCCTGCCACGGAATCCTCGATGACGATGGCATTCGCCGGGTCGACGCCGATCTTCGCGGCCGCGTAAAGGAAGACATCGGGCGCCGGCTTGCCGCGCGCGACCTCGCTCGCGGAATAGATATGCGGATCGAAAAGCGGGGCGAGGCCGGTGCGGATGAGGTTCTTGCGCAGGCTGTCGAGCCGGGTCGAAGAAGCGACGGCGCGCTTGCCGCCGATCGCCCTCACCGCTTCCGCCGCGCCGGGAATCGGCTGCAGCTCGCTCTCGAAGCGGCGGTAAATCTCGGCGTCGATAGCCTCGTTGAACCCTTCCGGCAAAGCGAAGGGAATTTCCTCCTTCAGAATTTCCCAGGTGCGCGGCGCGGGAATCCCGGTGAAGCGCGCGTTGAAGGTCTCCATCGTCATCGGAAAACCGATACGGGTCAGCGCCTCGGCGCAGACCGAGCCGGCGATATGCTCCGAATCGATCAGCGTCCCGTCGCAATCATAGAGGATGGCGTGTTCCATTCCCGGCTCTTAGCCGTATGCGCCGCCGCTGCGCAAGCCGCGACATCCGCCATCTTGCAGGCAGGCACGTCTTCGCGCCATGCTAGGGCCGAACCGGAGAGAACCATGCCCATCGACAATGCCCAGCGTTTCGTCGCGCCCTTCCGCGTCACCAACGGGAAGAAGTTCCGCCTCGCCGATTTCGCGACAGACAGCCTCGGCGGGCACGATCTCACCAAGGACGAGGGCAAGGCGCTGCTTGAGGAAGGCAAGGTCAAGCTCTTCGCGCTTCAGGAAAAACTCTACGCGGCGGATCGATGGTCCGTGCTCATGATCCTTCAGGCCATGGATGCCGCCGGCAAGGATTCGACCATCGAGCACGTGATGAGCGGCGTGAACCCACAAGGGTGCCAGGTCCATTCCTTCAAGGCGCCCTCGCCCGAGGAGCTCGATCACGATTTCCTCTGGCGGACTTCGAAGGCCCTGCCGGAGCGCGGACGGATCGGCATCCATAACCGCTCCTATTACGAGGAGGTTCTGGTGGTGCGCGTGCATCCCGAATTCCTTGGCAGCCAGCGCCTGCCCGAAAACGGAATCGGCAAGAAGGCGGGGAGCAAGTCTTTCTGGCTCGAAAGGCTCGAAGCGATCGCCGATCACGAACGCCATCTCGCGCGCTCGGGCACGAAGATCATGAAGTTCTTCCTCCATGTCTCCAGGGACGAGCAGAAAAAGCGCCAGCTCGAGCGCATCGATGATCCGAAAAAGAACTGGAAATTCAACGCCCGCGATGTCGCCGAACGCGCCCATTGGGACGATTACATGGCGGCCTATGAAGAAGCGATCCGCGCGACGGCGGCGGATCATGCGCCGTGGTACGTCATCCCCGCGGATCGCAAATGGTTCATGCGCCTCGCGGTGATGCAGGCGATCATCGCCGAGATGGAAAGCCTCGAACTCGAATTTCCCAAGCTTGACGCCGAAGCGGCGGCAAAACTCGCCGAGGCCCGCAAGGCGCTGGAGGCGAGCTGAATCTCACCCCGCCGCGATATTGTCGATAAGCCGCGTCGCGCCGAGTTTCGCGGCGACGAGAATGCGCAGGCTTTCCGGCCGTGCGCCCGGCTCCGGCCTGCCAAGCGTGGCGGCATCGCGGATCGCGACGTAATCCGTGATGAAACCATGGCTTGAGAGTTCGCGCAACGCGCCGCCCTCGATCACATCAAGCCTCGTCCCGCCCCTGATCGCCTCGGCCGCGCCCAGCAGGACCTGATGGAGCACCGGCGCGATCCCGCGTTCGGCCTTCGAAAGATAGACATTGCGCGAGGACATGGCGAGCCCGTCCGCCTCGCGCACGGTTGCCCCGCCCAGGATCTCCACCGGGATATCGAGGTCGCGCGCGACGTGGCGGATCACCGCGAGCTGCTGGAAATCCTTCTCGCCGAAAATCGCAACTTCCGGCAGGCATTGCAGCAGCAGCTTCGTCACCACCGTCGCGACACCGGCGAAATGCGTGGGGCGGAAAGCATCTTCCAGTCCTGCCTTGGCCGGGCCGCCGGGCTCGATGGCGGTCGCAAAGCCTTCGGGATACATATCGAGCACGCGCGGGGCGAAAACAGCCTCGGCACCAACCTCCGAGAGAAGTTCAACATCGCGATTGAACGTTCTGGGATATTTCGAGAAATCCTCATTCGGTGCGAATTGTGTCGGGTTGACGAAAATCGAGACCAAAGCCTCATCCGCCACCCTTTTCACGCCGGAAACAAGGCTGAGATGGCCGGCATGGAGCGCGCCCATCGTCGGCACGAGACCGATGCGCCGACCTGCCGCGCGCCGCTCTTCGCGCCACATTCGCAAGGCGGCGATGCTATCGAGAATCACGGGATCTGGCATGGCATTCTCCTGTCCGGCGCTGCCATGCCCGAGAATGGACCTGATCGTCAAACGGGTTTGAGCATGCGGGTTATCGCCCGGAACGGAAAGAGATGGGAAAGCGGCCAGGTGCCAATCGTCTTTTGTGCCGTGAACCCCTCGCGCTCATAAAGCTTGCGCGCGCGCGGGTTGGTATCCACAACATCAAGGCGCACACCCTTCTTTCCCTGACTGCGCGCATGCTCGGCGATGGCCCCGAGAAGGGCCGTTCCAACCCCGTGACCGCGCGCAGCGGCTGAGACCGCAATGCCGTCCATCACCAGAATGTCCGGTTCTTCGGCACGCTCCACCATGGCCAGCAGAATCAGCCGCAGCGGCGCGGACCATCGGTATTCGATAAAAAAGTCCCGAACGGGTCGATGGAACATACCCTTCCCGCCTTGACGGAACCCGGCAACGCCAAGGACTTGCTCACCTCGCATCGCAACCATCGCATGATCAGGTTGAAAGGCCGGTGTCAGAAAGGCTCCAGTGCGCTGCCTGTCACCGAAAATTGGCCCGAGCTTTGGATAAAACGCCTCAAGATAGAGTGCGATCACCGCCGGATGCAGCGTAGCCGGTGGCGATCGCAGGATTTCGAGGGGAACGTTTTCATCATGGCTAGACATTGGAACACTCGACCGGAGAGACAAAGAACAGGAACTCCTCCAGTCGAGCTAGGTGCGGCGTGAAATCCCAGCAAGAGCCGGCCTGTCCGGGCTGACCGGCCCGGACATTTCTAGCCTTGCCGAATATAGAGCTTGCCGCCGGCTTCTGCGAATTCCTGCGATTTCTGAGCCATGCCCTCGATCGCCGCGCGTTCATTTTCGCCCATCGCCTGTACTTCGGCGCGAAGGTCCTGCGTGATCTTCATCGAGCAGAATTTCGGCCCGCACATCGAGCAGAAATGCGCGGTTTTATGCGCTTCTTTCGGCAGGGTTTCGTCGTGGTAAGCGCGCGCGGTATCAGGGTCTAGCGCGAGGTTGAACTGGTCCTCCCAGCGGAAGGAGAAGCGCGCGCGGCTCAGGGCATCGTCGCGGATCTTCGCCGCCGGATGTCCCTTGGCGAGATCGGCGGCGTGGGCGGCGATCTTGTAGGTGATGACGCCCTGCTTCACGTCATCGCGGTCGGGCAGGCCGAGATGCTCCTTCGGCGTGACATAGCAGAGCATCGCGCAGCCGAACCAGCCGATCATCGCCGCGCCGATACCGGAGGTGATATGGTCATAGCCCGGTGCGATATCGGTGGTCAGCGGCCCGAGGGTGTAGAAGGGCGCCTCGCCGCATTCTCTCAGCTGTTTGTCCATATTCTCCTTGATCTTGTGCATGGGCACGTGGCCCGGCCCCTCGATCATGACCTGACAGCCCTTGTCCCAGGCGATCTTCGTCAGCTCGCCGAGGGTTTCGAGTTCAGCGAATTGCGCACGGTCATTGGCATCGGCGATCGAGCCGGGGCGCAAGCCGTCGCCGAGCGAGAACGAGACATCGTATTTGCGCATGATGTCGCAGATCTCGTCGAAACGCTCGTAGAGGAAACTCTCCTTGTGATGCGCGAGGCACCAGCGCGCCATGATCGAGCCGCCGCGCGAGACGATGCCGGTGACGCGATCGGCGGTGAGCGGCACGTAAGGAAGGCGCACGCCGGCATGGATGGTGAAGTAATCCACCCCCTGCTCCGCCTGCTCTTCAAGCGTGTCCTTGAACACTTCCCAGTCGAGCTTTGTCGGGTCGCCATCGACCTTTTCGAGCGCCTGATAGATCGGCACGGTGCCGATGGGCACCGGAGAGTTCCGCATGATCCAGCTGCGGATATTGTGGATGTTGCGGCCGGTGGAGAGATCCATCACCGTATCCGCGCCCCAGCGAATGGCCCAGACCAGCTTCTCCACCTCTTCCGCCGCGCCGGAGGTCACCGCCGAATTGCCGATATTCGCGTTGATCTTGACGAGGAAATTGCGGCCGATCGCCATCGGCTCGAGTTCGGTATGGTTGATATTCGCGGGGATGATCGCCCGCCCACGGGCCACCTCGTCGCGCACGAATTCCGGCGTCACGAATTCCGGCACCGCGGCGCCGAAACTCTCGCCATCGGCATGACGTTCTTTGGCACCCTCAAGCGCCGCCTCGCGCGCGAGGTTCTCGCGGTGGGCGACATAGACCATCTCCTCGGTGATGATCCCGGCGCGGGCGAATTCATATTGCGTGACCATCTGGCCGGGCGCGGCGGCGCGGATCACACGGCGGGCGGGGCATTCCGGCACCAGCTTTTCGGCTGAGATATTGCCGTTATCCTCGGGCTTGACGGCGCGCGGCGTGATGGCCCCGAAGCCGCGCCCGGCAATCCAGCCCTCGCGGATCGGCTTGAGGCCGGCGGAAAGATCGATGCGGGCATCCGCCTCGGTATAGGGGCCGGAGGGATCATAGATGCGCACCGGCGGTTCGAGCGGATCGCTCAGCGTGACCTCGCGGAAGGGCACGCGCATTTCCGGGTGGGATTTCGGCGCGGCATAGACCTTCCGCGAGCCGATGATCGGCCCGGTGGTCACCGTTTCCGGCGCGGGCTGGATGGATTTGGGGGAAACAGGGATATTCATAGGGGCCTCCAGCTTGCTCTGCGCCGGGACGCCACCCATCGTCATGACCGGGCTTGGCCCGGTCATCCACGACTTCAACCCTTCTTGGCGTGAAGTCATGGATACCCGCCCCAAGGGCGGGCATGACGCCGGAGGAAACCGACGCGAAAAACGGGAATACCGGCGGGAGGAAAAGCTGCGCGACATGCGCCACCCGTCCCTTCGCCGGCATGACCCGGATCAGGTTCAAAGGGTGCCCGGGTCCATTCCCCCGGTCTCAGCCGCCGACGCGACGCCCCTCGGATAGTGAATTCAGTTTAGGTTGTTTTTTGTGGCGAGCAAGCATGGAAATCATCATGCCTTCCAAGCTAGGCACGACGATTACCGATTCTACTCACTTCCAGTAATCGTGGATGGCCGGGCTGAACCCGGCCATGCCGAAGGTTATTCGCTGCTTTCGGGCCCGGCGCCCTCGTCGCCCCCGCCCTCATCCCCCTCGCCTTCCGGCTCGGAGACGCGCTCGACCGAGACGACCTTCTCGCCCTCGGCCGTGTTGAAGACGATGACGCCCTGCGTCGAGCGCCCGGCGACGCGGATGCCGTTGACCGGGCAGCGGATGAGCTGCCCGCCATCGGTCACCAGCATGATCTGGTCGCTCTCCTCCACCGGGAAGGAGGAGATGAGATGCCCGTTGCGCGCATTCACCGCCATCGCGACGATGCCTTTGCCGCCGCGCCCGGTGATGCGGTACTCGAAGGACGAGGTGCGCTTGCCATAGCCATTTTCGGAAATGGTGAGGACGAACTGCTCCGCCGCGCCCATTTCGATATAGCGCTCGTTGGAGATCGAGGCGCTCGAGTTCAGGCTCTGGCCCTCGCCCTCCTCCGGCTCGGCGGCTTCCTCGCTCTCGCCATTCATCGCGCGGCGCATCTTGAGATAGGCGGCGCGCTCCTCGGCGCTGGCATCGACATGGCGCAGGATGGTCTGGCTGATCACGCGATCGCCCGCGGCAAGATTGATGCCGCGCACGCCGGTTGAATCGCGCCCCTTGAACACGCGTACCTCATCCACCGCGAAGCGGATGCACTGGCCGAGCGCGGTGGTCAGCAGCACATTGTCGTTCTCGGAACAGGTCGCGACATCGACGATATGATCGCCCTCGTCGAGCTTCATCGCGATCTTGCCGTTGCGGTTGACCTGGATGAAATCCGAGAGCTTGTTTCGACGCACATTGCCGCTCTCGGTCGCGAACATCACGTCGAGCGCGGCCCAGCTCTCCTCATCCTCCGGCAGCGGCATGATCGTGGTGATGCGCTCGCCCGCTTCCAGCGGCAGCATGTTGACCAGCGCCTTGCCGCGCCCGTTGGGCGGCGCGAGCGGCAACCGCCAGACCTTCTCCTTATAGACCTGCCCGGCCGAGGAGAAGAACAGGATCGGCGTATGCGTGGAGGCGACGAAGAGGCGCGAGACGAAATCCTCGTCGCGCGTCGACATGCCGGAACGGCCCTTGCCGCCGCGCCTTTGCGCCCGATAGGTCGAGAGCGGCACGCGCTTGATGTAGCCAGAATGCGAGAAGGTGACGACCATATCTTCCCGCGCGATGAGGTCTTCATCCTCGAAATCGCTGTCGGCCTCGATGATCTCGGTCTTGCGCGGGGTCGCATGCGCCGCGCGGATAGCGGTAAGCTCGCCCTGCACGATGCCGAGGATGCGCGCGCGCGAAGCGAGGATATCGAGATAATCGCGGATCTCAGCGGCGAGCTTCTCCAGCTCCTCGGCGATTTCGTCACGGCCCAGAGCGGTCAGGCGCTGGAGGCGCAGATCAAGGATCGCGCCGGCCTGACGCTCTGAAAGCCGGTAGGTGCCATCCTCGGCCATGCGATGGCGCGGATCGTCGATCAGCGTGAGGAGCGAGGCGACATCCGAAGCGGGCCAGTCGCGCGCCATCAATTGCTCGCGCGCCGAGGCCGCATCCGCGCTTTCGCGGATCAGCTTGATGACGGCATCGATATTGGCAACCGCGATCGCGAGCCCCACGAGGACATGGGCGCGGTCGCGCGCCTTGTTGAGGCGGAAACGCGTGCGCCGCCCGATGACTTCCTCGCGGAAATCGAGGAAGGCAACCAGCATGTCCTTCAACGTCATCATCTCCGGACGCCGCCCGCCATTCAGCGCGATCATGTTCGCGCCGAAGGAGGATTGCAGGGCCGTGTGGCGATAAAGCTGGTTGAGCACGATATCGCCCACCGCATCGCGCTTCAGCTCGATGACGATGCGCATCCCCTCGCGGTCGCTCTCGTCACGCAGGTCGGAAATACCCTCGAGCTTCTTCTCGCGCACCAGCTCGGCGATGCGCTCAATGAGCTGCGCCTTGTTCACCTGGTAAGGGATCTCGGAGACGATGATCGCCTCACGGTCCTTGCGGATCTCCTCGATCACCGCGCGGGCGCGCATGATGATCGAGCCGCGCCCGGTCGTATAGGCGTTGCGGATGCCGCCGCGCCCGAGAATCATCGCCCCCGTGGGGAAATCCGGGCCCGGCACGATGCGGATAAGATCCTCGACCGAAAGCGCGGGATCCTCGATCAGCGCGAGGCAGGCATCGATGACTTCGCCGAGGTTATGCGGCGGGATATTGGTCGCCATGCCGACGGCGATGCCGCCCGCGCCATTGACCAGCAGGTTGGGGAACCGCGCCGGCAGGACCGTGGGTTCCTTGAGTTCGCCGGAATAGTTCTCGGTGAAATCGACCGTATCTTCCTCAAGATCGTCGAGCAAGGAAAGCGCGGGCTTGGCAAGGCGCACCTCGGTATAGCGTTCCGCCGCCGGCGGATCGCCGTCCACCGAGCCGAAATTGCCCTGTCCGTCGATCAGCGGCACGCGCAGCGAGAAATCCTGCGCCATGCGCACCAGCGCGTCATAAATCGCGAGGTTGCCGTGCGGATGGTATTTACCCATCGTGTCGCCGGTGACGCGGGCGGATTTCTTGTACGCCTTGTCCGGGGTATAGCCGCTCTCATGCATCGAGAAGAGGATGCGCCGATGCACGGGCTTGAGCCCGTCGCGCGCATCGGGCAGCGCGCGGCTGACGATCACGCTCATCGCGTAATCGAGATAGGAGCGCTTCATCTCATCGGTGATCGAGATGGGGCGGATTTCCGAACCGTCGGCGGCGGGGCCGGCGGATTTGATATCGTTTTTATCGTCGGACAAGGAGATTTCCCGAGGCTGTTCCGTCGTCACGCGGCCCGGCCGGAAATGACCGGGTGCAGAGGATTTCTATCCCGCCGCTTCTAGGCGATTCCGGGGCGAGAAGCGAATGCGGGATGGGGATAAGTCCAGTCTTTCAACCGCTGCGAAGGTTACTCTGCGCCACGCGCTTTTCCAAGGAGCCGGAGCGACCTGTGTGGAGCGCCTTCATGGATGCAGCGCGCGTGATCATCTGGGACCGGATAGGGCAGGATTCTCGCGAATGGGGAGCGCCTTTCGCCCGAGGAGAAACCGAGATTGATTGATCGTACCGCGAAATGCCACGATAGCGCGGAATCGCCACGCCAATGCCGAAGAAGCAGCCCTGAAAGGTCGCCGCCATGTCGTTCCTGCCGCCCGTGATCGTCGATTACTTCCTCTCCGCGCTGACCACGCTCATGGTCACGGTGGACCCGCCTGGTCTGGCGCCGATCTTCCTCAGCCTGACTTTGGGCATGAATTCGGATGAGCGACGCAAGGTCGCCTTCCGCGCGGTGATGATCATGACCGGGGTGATGGTCGGCTTCGCATTGCTCGGGCAATCGCTGCTGGAAGCGCTGGGAATCGGCTTCCCCGCCTTCCGTATTGCCGGTGGTCTGCTCCTGTTCTGGATCGCGTTCGAAATGATCTTCGAGCTGCGCACCCGGCGCAAGAGTTCGGTCGCGCGCACCGCGATCGACGAGGATCACATCCGCAATGTCGCGGCCTTTCCGCTCGCCATTCCGCTCATGGCCGGGCCGGGCACGATCACCGCGACGATGCTGCTGGCCGGCAATGCCGGCGGCAACACGCTGAAGCTCGGCGCGCTGGTGGCGGTGATCGCGCTTGTCGCCATCGCCTGCCTCGCGGTTTTCCTGGTCGCGGAGCGCATGGCGAAGCTGCTGGGTGTTACCGGCAATCTCGTGCTCACGCGCCTTCTCGGCGTCATCCTCGCGGCGCTGGCCGTGCAATTCGTGATCGACGGCATCAAGGCGATCCTCGCCATGCCGAGGCCCCTGCCCTGACCATAACGAAAAGGCTGCACCATGAACCCGGCTTCAGGCGCCTCCAACCTGCTGACCATGCGGGTAATGGCCTATAACAACGCTTTCGCCAATCATCGCCTGCTGAACGCCATGGCGCCCTTGAGCCAAGCGGAATTCGAGGCGAAGCGGGTGAACTTCTTTCCCTCGCTTCAGGCGACGATGAACCATATTTTCGTGGTCGATCTCTTCTATATCGACGCGCTTGAAGGGGGGCGCCTGGGATACGAGGCGTTTCGGGAGGACATCCCCTACCCGGCCCTCCCGGATCTCAAGCAGGCGCAGCTGGCGCTCGATCGCCGCCTTATCGCGCATTGCGACGCCCTCGCCGGGCCCGATCTCGACGCGATTGTCGAGGTTCAGAGAGGAAGCCGCATCCAGCGCGAGCGGCGCGACAGGCTGCTGCTTCACCTGTTCCAGCACCAGATCCACCATCGCGGGCAGGCCCATGCGATGCTCGCGGGAACGGCGATCAAACCGCCGCAGCTCGACGAGTTCTTCTCCATCGGCGAGGCACCGCTGCGTGCGGCGGAACTCCACGCGCTCGGCTGGCGCGAGGAGGACATCTGGGGACGGCAAGCGTAAGGCTCAGGGAGGCGAGGTCGAGGTCGCGATCCCCAGCGACAGGGCCGTCGGCCCCGAAATCTGGTAAAATCCTTCCGGCGGCGCCTGGGTGATCAGGTTGCGCGCCGCAGATACACCGAACTCGTGATAGAAGGCGACCATCTGGGCTGTTGCCTGCCCGGAATGCCGGTTACTGGCAAGCGAGAGCGCGCTGCTGCCCTCGTGGAATGCCAGGCCACGATAATCCCGTATGCGGACGGGACCATCCTTGATGGCCTGACCATTGACGAAATGGCGGTTCTTGCCGCCGGCGAAGAGCAGCGTGCAAGCCGAACCACAGCGGGCGCTCCTCGCATCAAGCAGGGTTGAAAGGCCATGCTTGCGGATCAACCGTCCGATTTCGGCGGCAGGACGCACGAAGCCGCCATTACTATCAACGCGAACGACGCGTACATTGGCGCCTGCGGGCGATTTCAGCAACTCCTTGAAGATCTCGTCGTCCCCGGCACGGATAGGCCCGGACAGCGAAATAACGGGACCCGAAATCTTCATCTCCAGAGCCTGCGCGTTGCCGACACCCAGCGCCAACGCGAGCGACAGTGCCGCTCCCCTTGCAAAAACCGCCTTGAAATCCATTCTGAAAAGCCCCTGAACCCTTGCGTAGTACTACGTAAAACGACAAGGACCAAGGCGCAAGCGCATGGTGCCTGCATACACAGGATAGTCCGCGCCCCGATCCCTATTTCTCGGCTTTCTTGCGCGCCTTGAACACCGGAGATTGCTCGAGCGGGAGCGCCGTGGTCGCCTTGATCTTTTCCATCGCGAAGCGGGAGGTCACGTTCTTGAGCGGAACCGCCTTGATCAGACGGCGGTAGAAATCATCATAGGAATCGATGCCCGGAACCACCACCCGCATCATGTAATCGACATCGCCGGACATGCGGTAGACATCCACCACTTCCGGCATGGTCTGCACCGCCTCGGCGAAACGCGCGAGCCAGCCTTCGGAGTGATCGCCGGTCTCGATGGAGACGAAGATCGTCACGCCGAGGCCGAGCTTCGGTGCATGCAGCAGCGCGACGCGCTTCTCGATGATCCCCGCCTCCTCCATCTTGCGGATGCGGTTCCAGCACGGCGTCGGTGAAAGGCCGACACGCACCGCAATCTCGTTGAGCGGGAGAGACCCGTCATTCTGGATAAGCGAAAGGATGGCGCGATCGAATGAATCCATTGGCCTCTTTCCCGAGGACGTGAAAGCAATACCTTAAAGCCATAGCGCATATCAGAATTATTTCCCTGCCGATATATCGACAGGAGCGACGTGAAGAATTTTCTTCTCGTTTCAGTGGGGAATAAATCCGCCCTCGTATGTGATGCGCTTGCGGGTTCAAATTCGGAGAAGCCGTAGCGCGGTGCCCGGCCAACCCTGGATCCAAAAAAGCAAAAGGCACGGAATTCCGCGCCTTTTGTCCTGACCTCAGAATGGGATGTCGTCGTCGATATCCGAGCGCCCACCACCGGCAGGACGGCTTCCCCCGCCGCCACCGCCGCCGCCGCGCGTCATACCGCCACCGCCGCCGAAACCGCCGCCGCCCTGATCATCGATCTCACGGCCACCGCCGCCTCCACCGTCGCGTCCGTCAAGCAGCGTGAGTTCGCCGCGGAAGCGCTGGAGTACCACCTCCGTGGAATAGCGCTTCTGCCCGTCCTTGTCCTGCCACTCGCGGGTCTGGAGCTGGCCCTCGACATAAACCTTCGAGCCCTTCTTCAGATATTGCTCGGCCACCTTGGCGAGGTTCTCGTTGAAGATGACGACCGAATGCCATTCCGTCTTCTCACGACGCTCTCCCGTCTGCTTGTCGCGCCAGCTTTCCGAGGTCGCGATGCGCAGATTCACGACCGGATCGCCGTTGCCAAGCCGGCGAGTCTCGGGGTCGCGCCCGAGATTTCCGACCAGAATGACCTTATTGACGCTACCCGCCATCGCTCTCTCCATCCGCTTCGTACATTGCAGCCGCGCACCATAGTCACCCAAGCGCGCCACGCCCAGCATGCCCCGCCCTTGTCCACAGTCTCCGCAGCTTTTTCGGCAAGACTGCACCAACTACGAAATATTAACCCTCGCTCCTGCATCATGCTGCAATGGCGGCGTGTCTTGCTCGAGAATCAAGCCCGACCTCCACCGCCTCCTTCTTCAATGCCACAAACACCGTTCACGATGGCGCGAGTTCGTTTCGCGTCGAGGGAGCTGTCGTGTCTTGAATTCAAAGGAGGAATTCATGAAGCGCGCTTTCGCTTTATTGTTTGCCTTGCCGGGCGTCGCGCTCGCGCATAGCTGGTATCCTTATGAATGCTGCTCGGACAATGATTGCTTTCCCGTCGCGGTGGAGAATGTGAAGAACGCGCCCGGCGGTTGGGTTCTCGAGGATGGAACTTTCATCCGCTATCAGGAAGCCCGTGCCTCGCCGGATGGCAAGTACCATGTGTGCCGCCACAATAACGGCAAGGGCGCGCTGATCTCGGTTTACGGCAAGGCGGCCTGCTTCTGGGCTCCGATGGGATCTTCGTGAGCCCCTTCCCGGATCTCTCTGCCCCGTTGGGCCTCCTGTCAGTTTCTGTCAGCAACATCTGAATGTTCTTTTTTTGTTCTAGCGCGCCCGGCGATTTCCTGCAAGCCTCGTCTTGCATGCCGCGCGATTCGATGAGCGAGTAGCCGGCGCCGATTGAAGGATCGATCCCGCCGCCCTACGTTCATCCGACCGCCCCGCCGGATTGCCGGAACCTTGACCCCATGACCAAAGCGAAGACCGCCCGCCAGAGTGACGGCGCGAAGATTGAGAGCCTTTTCGACGCCGCCGCCACGCGCTTTCCCGGCCAGCGGGTGCTGAGCGTACGCGGCGCGCGCGAGCACAATCTCAAGAATGTCGATCTCGTCATCCCGCGCGACAAGCTGGTCGTGTTCACCGGGCTTTCCGGCTCCGGCAAGTCGAGCCTTGCCTTCGACACGATCTATGCCGAGGGGCAACGGCGCTATGTCGAGAGCCTCTCAGCCTATGCGCGCCAGTTCCTGGAGATGATGCAGAAGCCCGATGTCGACCAGATCGACGGGCTCTCTCCGGCCATTTCCATCGAGCAGAAGACGACCTCGCGCAATCCGCGCTCGACCGTCGGCACGGTGACGGAGATCTATGATTACATGCGCCTGCTCTGGGCGCGCGTCGGCATTCCCTATTCACCCGCGACCGGGTTGCCGATCGAGAGCCAGACCGTTTCCCAGATGGTCGATCGCGTGATCGCGCTGCCGGAGAAGACGCGCGCCTTCCTGCTCGCGCCGGTCATTCGCGGGCGCAAGGGTGAATACCGCAAGGAGCTGGCGGATTTTCTCAAGCGCGGCTACCAGCGCGTGAAGATCGACGGGCAATTCTACGAGATCGCCGAGGCCCCTGCCCTCGACAAGAAACTGAAGCACGATATCGACGTGGTGATCGACCGCATCGTCGTGCGTCCCGATATCGCCTCGCGCCTTGCGGAGGGATTCGAGGCCGCGCTCGATATGGCGGACGGCATCGCGGTGCTCGAATGGGCCGACGAGAAGGATGCGAGCGGCGAAGCGCGCCGCATGACCTTCTCCTCGAAATTCGCCTGCCCTGTTTCCGGCTTCACGATCCCTGAAATCGAGCCGCGCCTCTTCTCCTTCAACAATCCATTCGGCGCCTGCCCGACCTGCGGCGGCATCGGCCACGAAATGACGATCGACGCGGATCTCATCGTGCCGGAGCCCAACCTGTCACTGAAGAAGGGCGCCATCGCGCCCTGGGCGAAGTCTTCCTCGCCCTATTACGGGCAGACGCTGGAAGCGCTCGCCGCCCATTACAGCTTCTCGCTCACCAAACCCTGGGCCGACCTGCCGGACAGCGCGAAAATGGTTCTGCTCTATGGTTCCGGGCAGGAACCCGTGCGCTTCGCCTATAATGACGGCATGCGCGCCTATGAGGTGAAAAAGCCGTTCGAGGGCATCATCACCAATCTGGAACGGCGCTACAAGGAAACCGAAAGCGATTGGAGCCGCGAGGAAATCTCGCGCTTCATGTCGGAGACGCCCTGCAAGGATTGCGGCGGGCATCGCCTCAAGCCGGAGGCGCTCGCGGTGAAGATCGCGGGGCGGCATATCGGCGAAGTCTCGAAGCTCTCGGTGCGCGAGGCCGGCGATTGGTACGAGGAATTGCCGGGCAGGCTCACGGCCAAGCAGAACGAAATCGCCGGGCGCATCCTTAAGGAAATCCGCGACCGGCTGCGTTTCCTCAACGATGTCGGGCTCGATTATCTCACCTTGAGCCGTGGTTCCGGCTCGCTCTCGGGCGGGGAGAGCCAGCGCATCCGCCTTGCCTCGCAGATCGGATCGGGCCTGACCGGCGTGCTCTACGTGCTGGACGAGCCCTCGATCGGCCTGCACCAGCGCGACAACGAGCGCCTGCTCGGCACGTTGCGCCGCCTGCGCGATCTCGGCAATTCGGTGATCGTGGTCGAACATGACGAGGATGCGATCCGCGAGGCGGATTACGTCGTCGATCTCGGCCCCGGCGCCGGCATTCATGGCGGCGAGATCATCGCGGAAGGCACGCCCGAGGAGGTGATGGCCAACCCGAATTCACTCACCGGCGATTATCTCACCGGCCGGAAATCCGTCGCGATCCCGAAGAAGCGCCGGGCCGCGCAAAAGGGCCGCGCGCTCAAGCTCGTCGGCGCGCGCGGCAACAACCTCAAGAATGTCAATGTCGAGATCCCGCTCGGGCTTTTCACCTGCGTCACCGGCGTTTCCGGCGGCGGCAAATCGACCCTTGTGATCGAGACGCTCTACAAGGCCGCCGCCCGCCGCCTCAACGGCGCGATGGAGCATCCCGCGCCCTTCGAGCGGATCGAGGGGCTGGAACTGCTCGACAAGGTGATCGATATCGACCAATCGCCCATCGGACGCACGCCGCGCTCGAATCCCGCGACCTATACCGGCGCGTTCACGCCGATCCGCGACTGGTTCGCCAATCTGCCGGAAGCGAAGGCGCGCGGCTATCAGCCGGGGCGCTTTTCCTTCAACGTCAAGGGCGGGCGCTGCGAGGCCTGCCAGGGCGACGGCGTGGTCAAGATCGAGATGCACTTCCTGCCCGATGTCTATGTCACCTGCGATGTATGCAAGGGCAAGCGCTACGATCGCGAGACCTTGGAAGTGAAATTCCGCGACCACTCCATCGCCGACGTGCTCGACATGTCGGTGGAGGAGGCCGCCTCCCTCTTCAAATCCGTGCCGCCGATCCGCGACAAGATGGAGACGCTCGCGCGCGTGGGGCTCAATTATGTCAAGGTCGGCCAGCAGGCGACGACGCTCTCGGGCGGCGAAGCGCAGCGCGTCAAGCTCTCGAAGGAACTCTCCCGCCGCGCCACCGGGCGCACGCTCTATATCCTCGACGAACCGACCACGGGCCTGCATTTCCACGATGTCGCCAAGCTCATGGAAGTGCTGCACGAACTGGTGGATCAGGGAAACACCGTGGTCGTGATCGAGCATAACCTCGAGGTCATCAAGACTGCGGATCACGTCATCGATATGGGGCCGGAAGGCGGTGATGGCGGCGGCATGGTGGTTGCCGCCGGCACGCCCGAGGAGATCGCCAAAAATCCCGCGAGCCATACCGGACGCTTCATGGCGGAAGTGCTCAAGCGCCGCCCGCTGAAGTAACAGCATCGGCGTCTCGGCCGCCTGTTTACCCAAGGCCCATCGCCTGCCCAAGAAGCAAGCGAAGCTCCTCCGGCTTGCGTTTTATTCACCTTGCAGCGGCCTGCCGCAGCCGCGCGAAAGCGCTAGGATGCCCCCATGATCCTCATCGGCCAATTCGACTCGCCCTTCACCCGCCGCATCGGAATCACGATGCGGCTCTATGGCCTCGCCTTCGAGCACCGGCCATGGTCGGTCTTCGGCGATGCGGAGAAGATCCGGCCCTATAACCCGCTCCTGCGCGTGCCGGTGCTCGTGCTGGCAGATGGCGAAGCGCTGATCGAGAGCCAGACGATACTCGACTATCTCGACAATCAGGTTCCCGCGGAAAAACGGCTCATCCCTGCCGAGGAACCGGCAAGGCGGCAAGTCCTGCGGATCTGCGCGCTTGCCGCCGGCATATCGGACAAGGCCGTCAGCCTGTTCTACGAGCAGCGCCTGCATGAAACGGTATCGGATTTTTACGTCGCGCGTTGCCGTGCGCAGATCCTCGATACGCTGCAGGCGTTGGAAGCCAGCCGGAAAGCTGGCGGAGACGCGTTCTGGTTCGGCGACACGATCAGTCAGGCTGATATTACCTTCGCCTGCGTCCTGCGCCATCTCAACGAAGCGCATCCCGGCCTTGCGGATATGCATGCGCTGCCCGCCCTGGCGGCTCACGCCTTCCATCTTGAGGCCCTGCCCGTCTTTCGCGCGATTTATCAGCCTTTCATCGCGCCCAAGGGCTGATTATCGGGCCGCAATGGCTATTGCTAACATTTTATGAACGAGTCATGCGTTTATTGCATGCCAGAGGCGCTCTCTATCTCTAGCCATGCCCATATTTTGCCTTTATTGCGGTGCACAAGATCGACATGCACAGCACGGAAGCAGATCGGCGGTGCCGCCGCCTTCCGGGCCCACAAGTTTCAAATTGGAGAAGAACCATGATCCTCACCACCATTATCGCCCGTATCCAGGCTTGGATCCGTTATCGCCGCAACCTCGAGATCCTCTCGCAGCTCTCGGATCGCGAACTGGCCGATATCGGCCTGTCGCGCGGCACCGTCGATCAGGCTGCCCGTCAGGTCGCTGTGGTCTGACAACTCTTTCGGCTCAAGCCCGGCTTGAGCCTCAGCATTCCACGCATTCGGGCTTCTCCTCCCTGCCCAATGCGATACTGGCCCGCTTCGGCGGGCCTTTTTTTATTCTCCCTCGCCAAAGATTTGGGCTATTGAGCCGGGATGAAGACAAAAGCTGAGCCCATTCATGTTGTCGGCGGCGGCCTCGCCGGCTCCGAGGCCGCCTGGCAGATCGCCGAGGCCGGCCTTCCCGTCATCCTCCACGAGATGCGCCCTGTCCGCATGACCGATGCGCACAAGACCGAATGGCTGGCGGAGCTGGTCTGCTCGAATTCCTTCCGTTCGGATGATTCGGAACTCAATGCTGTCGGGTTGATCCATCACGAGATGCGCAGGCTCGGCTCGCTCATCATGGCTTCGGCGGATCGCAATCAGGTTCCCGCCGGCTCGGCCCTCGCGGTGGATCGCGATGCCTTTTCCGGCGAGATCAGCGCCAAGCTCGAATCGCATCCCAATGTCACGCTGGCGCGCGGCGAGATCGCCGGCCTGCCGCCTGCTGAATGGGACAGCGTGATTCTCGCGACCGGCCCGCTCACCTCCCCCGCGCTGGCGGAGGCGATTCGTTCGCTCACGGGCGAGGATTCGTTGGCCTTTTTCGATGCGATCGCCCCGATCGTCCATTTCGAGAGCATCGACATGGACAAGGCCTGGTTCCAATCACGCTACGACAAGGCGGGGCCGGGCGGAACCGGCGCGGATTACATCAATTGCCCGATGGACAAGGCGCAATACGAAGCCTTCGTCGCGGCTTTGCTCGCGGGCGAAAAGACCGAGTTCCGCGAATGGGAGGGCACGCCCTATTTCGACGGCTGCCTGCCGATCGAAGTCATGGCCGAGCGTGGGCTCGAAACCCTGCGCCACGGCCCGATGAAGCCTGTCGGCCTTACAAACCCGCATAATCCGACGGTCAAGGCCCATGCCATCGTCCAGCTCCGGCAGGACAACAAGCTCGGCACGCTCTACAACATGGTCGGTTTTCAGACCAAGCTGAAATATGGCGCGCAGGCCGAGATCCTGCGCATGATTCCCGGCCTGGAAAATGCGGAATTCGCGCGTCTGGGCGGCATTCACCGCAATACCTATCTCAATTCGCCGCGCCATCTCGATACCAGGCTGCGCCTCAAAGCCATGCCTCGCCTGCGTTTCGCCGGCCAGATCACTGGCTGCGAGGGCTATGTCGAGAGCGCGGCCATCGGGCTGGTGGCCGGACGGCTCGCGGCGGCCGAAAGGCTGGGGCGCGACCTTGCCCCGCCTCCGGCGGAAACCGCATTGGGCGCGCTGCTCAACCATATCACAGGCGGACATATCGAAACGATCGATGGCGGGCCGAAATCCTATCAGCCGATGAATGTGAATTTCGGTCTTTTCCCGCTGATGGAGGCGGCCCCGCGCGACGAGAACGGCAAGCGCCTCAAGGGCAAGGACAAGGCGCAGGCCAAGAAGCGCATGATCACGGCACGCGCGAAAGCGGCGCTTTCGGCCTGGATCGAAACCCATGGCCTCGTGGATCACGGCCCCAAGAACGGAGCAGAAGGCGGCTGAACGCTCAGCAGCGTTTCGCACGCCAGGCGCTACGCCCGAGAATCCAGAGCTTGCGCAGCGGCGAGAGGTCGATGACGGTCTCGAAGGGCCGGTAATCCGGGCGGTCCATCGCATCAAGATAGTGGGCGCACAGGCATACCGGCAGAAAGGCGGGCCGAATGAGAGGGCTTGCCGTGCAGAGCCCGGCTCTCGCGGCCTCGAGATGCTCGCGGGCGCGCTGGCGCATGGCGCCGAGGGCCGCGCGTAAACCCTCGCTGTCGCGCCCCTCGTAAATGGCTTCGTGACTGACGCCGCAGGCGATCAGAACTTCATGCGGCACATAGCATTGCTGCCGGCGGGCATGGATCGGAAAGGCGCGCAGGAGCCCGGTCAGGGCATAGGCGACACCGGCATGGCCGCAGGTATCGGCCGAGCCGGGATCCTCGCCATCCGCGAGGATGATCGTCGCGAGCCGGATCAGGGTGGACGAGGTCTCGCCGCAATAGCCTTCCAGATCAAGCCAGGTCGGCATCGGGTCATCATAGAGATCGAAGCCGCGCGCCTCGATCAGCGCCATCAGCGGCTCGGGCGGCAGATGGAACCGGCGCATCGTCTCGTTGAGGGCCGCCGCGATCGGGCTTTCGCAGGAGGCATCCTCGCATTTGCAGGAGAGCGCCTCGCGCCACCATTGATGGCGGATCTCGCCGGGTATCGGCTCCGAAACAATCTCACGGATGCGTGCGATCTCGGCATTGAAGGCATAGAGCGCGAAAAGCGGCGCGCGGGAGGTCGCGGGCGCGAAAAGGGTCGCAAGGTAACGGTCGGGATCGAGTTGACGTGTCGTGGCCACCGCACCGGCATAGGCGGAATCGGATGCGCCTTGTTTTCGATCGGAAGAAGAAGCCGCTGCCATGCCTGAAAAACCTGCCCCGCACCCCATATGGGGCAGGCGGAAAAAAGGGAAAGCGGCTAGATTGCCAATAACGCGGCTGCAACCCTCCGCCCCTCGGCGAAGAGCACGTTATAGGTGCGCGCGGCAGCCGGCGTATCCATCACCTCGACCGCCAGCCCCTGATTGCGAATCGCCTGCGCGAAGGGCGAATTCGGCGGTAGCGCCTTCTCGCCCGTCCCCACGATCAGCATGTCGAGCTTGCTGATCTCGACGATGACCGGCGTCAGCGAGGCGACATTGATCTGTTCAGCCTTTGAAGGAAGCCAGGACTGGATTCCCGTCGGCATCGCGATGACGGAGCCCTGGTGCGACATGCCCGCGAAGCGGAAACCGCCATTGCCGTAAGAATCGATCTGATGTCCACCGGGCACGAATCCCGGCGCGCCCGATTTACCGGCGGATGGCGTATCGCTTCTGCTCATGCCTCAGTCCCGTTGGATTTTGGCGCGCCCGACGCAGCCCCCTCGCCCACGCGCACGCCCAGATAAATCAGAATCGGAGCTGCAATGAAGATGGACGAATAGGTGCCGATGACAACCCCGAAAAGCATGGCGAGGCAGAAACCGCGGATTGCATCGCCGCCGAAAATACCGAGGAAGATCAGCGCGAGGATCGTCGTCACCGAGGTGATCACCGTGCGGGTGAGCGTGGAGTTCATCGCCAGATCGAGCAGGTCGTGAAGCTGGATCTTCTTGTATTTGCGCAGCAATTCGCGCACGCGGTCATAAACCACCACCGTATCGTTCAGCGAATAGCCGATTATGGTGAGGATCGCCGCGATCGAGGTCTGGTCGAACTGGAGCTGGGTGACGGAATAGAACCCGATCGTGAGCACGAGATCGTGCATGGTCGCGATCGTGGCGCCGACCGCGAATTGCCATTCGTAACGCAGCCACAGATAGATCAGGATGGCCAGAAGCGCGAGAAGCACGCCGATGGTGCCGTTCTGAACGAGTTCCTGCGAGACGCGCGGCCCCACCACCTCGACGCGGCGGAAATCATACTTGTCCTCGAAGGTCGCGCGCAGCTTCACGACCACGTCGGCCTGCACCTTGTCGCCGCCCGGCTGAAGGCCAACGCGCAGCAGAACGTCCCGTTTGGTGCCGTATTCCTGCACCTCGACATCGCCGAGATTGAGCTTGCCCGCCGCCTCGCGGATGGCACCGAGATCCGCCGTCTCGCTCTTCGCCTGCAACTCGGCCACGGTGCCGCCCTTGAAGTCGATCCCGACATTCATGCCGATCCACAGGAAGGCGACCACCGCGACGATGGAACCGATGGCGGAGAAGGGAAAGCTGACGCGCCGGAAGCGCATGAAGCCGAAGCGCGTATTGTCCGGAACGATGCGAAGAAGTTTCATGCTTTGTCCAATGCGGTAGGTTGCAGCCGGGAAGCGCCGATCAGAGCGGCACGACCTTGGGCTTGAACCAGCGATACCAGGCGGCCACGATCACGCGGGTGAGCGTGAAGGCGGTGAAAATCGTCGTCACGATACCGATACACAGCGTCACCGCGAAGCCCTTCACCGCGCCGGTGCCGACGAGGAAGAGGATCGCGCCGGCCAGGAAGGTGGTGATATTGGCGTCGAGAATGGTCGCGAGCGCACGGGTGAAGCCGGAATCGAGCGCCGAGATGGCAGACCGTCCCGCATGTTGCTCCTCACGGATGCGCTCGTAGATCAGCACATTCGAATCGACCGCCATCGCCATGGTGAGCACAATGCCGGCGATGCCCGGCAGGGTCAGCGTCGAGCCGAGCAGCGACATCGAGGCGAAGATCAGAAGCAGGTTGGCCACCAGCGCGACGATCGCGATCAAGCCCAGAAGGCCATAGGTCGCGAGCGTGAAGATGACGATCGCCACCGCCGATACGGCAGAGGCCAGCGAGGCGGCGGCAATGGAATCATTGCCAAGCCCAGGCCCGACCGTGCGCTCCTCGACCAGCGAGAACGAGGCCGGCAGGGCGCCCGAGCGCAGGAGAACCGCGAGCTGATTGGCGCCTTCCACCGTGAAACGGCCGGAAATATAACCCTGCCCTTGCGTGATCGGCGTGTTGATGACCGGCGCCGAGATCACCTTGTGGTCGAGGATGATGGCGAAGAGCTTGCCGACATTCTCCGTCGTCGCCTTGGCGAAGGCTTGCGACCCCTTCACGTTGAACCGGAAATTGACGACCGGCTCGCCGCCCTGCTGGCTGAATCCGGGATCGGCGGAAACAAGATCCTCGCCGTGCACCATGACACGGCGTTCGACCGTGTAGGAGCGCTGCCCGTCGGTCGCCTCCATCACCTCGATCTCGCTCGCAGGCGCGCCGGGTTCCGCGACCATGCGGAATTCGAGCTTGCCCGGCTTGAGAACCTCGAGAATCTCCTTCGAGCTTTTCGCGCCCGGCACCTGGATGACGATCCGGTCGAGCCCCTGGCGCTGGATCGAGGGCTCCTTGTTGCCGGTGGGATCGATACGCTTGCGGAAAATATCGCTTGATTGCTCGACCGCGCGCTTGATGCGCTCGTTGAGTTCGGCATCGGTCAAGGCGAGCTGGATCAGGCCATCGCCGAGATCGACAATCTCAAGGCTGAGCTGGCCGGTATTGCCGAGGATGGCGCTGGTGACAGGGGTTGCGAGTTCCCGAAGCTTGGGGAGCACCTTGGCGCGCTGGGCGGCGTCGGGAATGCGCAGGCTCACGCCCCGCGTCTGCGCGACAATGCCGCCTGTGGGCGCGACGCGCTCGGTGCGCAGCACGCGACGCACATCTTCCTGCAATTGCTTGACAAGATCGCGCGCAAGCCCCGCGCGATCCGCCTCGACCATGACATGCACGCCGCCCTGAAGATCAAGCCCGAGCTTGACCGCGTTCTGCGGCACGAGGAAAGCCGGCAGGAATGTCGCCATCCGCTTCATCGCTTCCTGCCCGAGAAGGGTCGGCAGCGTGAAATACGTGCCGAGGAACAGGGTGAGCGCGATCAGCACATTCTTGAAGGTCGATTGCTTGAACATAGGCCCCTCGCGCCGGGGATACCGGCAGAGTCAATCCAGAAAGAAAGAGCCGGCCTGCGCCGGCTCTCGCGTTACGAAGCCGCCGGCTCCGTCTTGTTGCGCACCTCGGCAACCATGCCGCGGATGAGGCGGACGCGGACGTTATCCGCGATCTCGATTTCGACTTCGGCATCATCGATCACCTTAGTGATCTTGCCGATCATGCCGGAATTCATGACAACCACATCGCCCCGGCGGAGGTTCTTCACCATTTCCTGATGCGCTTTGGCGCGGCGCTGCTGTGGGCGGATCAGCAGGAAATACATGATGATCAGCACGAAAACGAACGGCAGAAGCTGCATGAGCATGTCGTTCGCGCCTGGCGCGGCGGCGGCCTGGGCGTAGGCGGGGGTAATAAACAAGGTCGACTCCGGGTTTTCGGGGATATCCCTTTTCAGGACGGCCCCTTCAAGATTGCGGGCGGAATATAGTGACGGAGCGCCAAAACGCAAACGCTCCGTGGGAATTTGGCGCTATTGGCGCATCGGGGCCACAGGTTTCGTTCCGGGCGTGGCGCGCGAGCGCGCGATGGGCTAGGGAGAGGCAATTGCCTCCGGGCCCAACCAGACCCCATCGCCATGTCCCTTTCCGAACCGACCCTCGCCCCGCTCCTCTCGCGCATTGCCGAGGCTCTGGAGCGCATCGCGCCCCCGCCCCCGCCGGCGCCTGATTTTTCCGCCGCCGATGCCTTCCTCTGGCACTCGGCGCGCGACGGACGGCAGCATGCCCTCCTCCAGCCTGTCCGCCGCGTGAACCGCGTTCCGCTCGCCCTTCTCAAGGGCATCGACCATGTGCGCGATATCCTTGTCGATAACACCCGCCGCTTCGCGCGCGGCCTGCCGGCGAACAACGTGCTGCTCTGGGGCGCGCGCGGCATGGGCAAGTCCAGCCTTGTGAAGGCCGCCCATGCCGCCATGCTTGAAGAAGGCCAGGCGCTCAAACTCATCGAGATCCACCGCGAGGATATCGAAAGCCTGCCGGCGCTGATGAACCTCATCCGCCCCGCGCCTTTCCGCTTCATCCTCTTTTGCGACGATCTCTCCTTCGATGCCGGCGAGAACGCCTACAAATCGCTCAAGGCCGTGCTCGACGGCGGGATCGAGGGGCGACCGGCCAATGTGGTCTTCTACGCCACCTCCAACCGCCGCCACCTGCTGCCGCGCGACATGATGGAGAACGAGAAGTCGACCGCCATCAATCCGCACGAGGCGGTGGAGGAAAAGGTATCTCTCTCGGATCGGTTCGGTCTCTGGCTTGGCCTGCACAAATGCTCGCAGGACGAATACCTCGCCATGGTCGAAGGCTATGCCGCCCATTTCGGGCTCGACATGCCACCCGATCGGCTTCGCCACGAAGCGCTGGAATGGGCGACGACGCGCGGCGCACGCGCCGGGCGCGTCGCCTGGCAATTCGTGCAGGATCTCGCGGGCCGGCTCGGCCGCAACATCGAGGAATAAGCGCGTGTCCGCCAAGACGAAAGCCACGCCTGCCCCCGCCCCCGCTTCCGCCGAGGAAGCCTTGCCCGGCGCGACCTATCGCGATGCCTTCGCCCTGATTCTGGGCGAGAGGATCGGCGTGCCGGAAGCCGCGCAGCGCACGCTCGGCGCGACGCCGGGCTGGGTCAAGGGATTGATGAACCTGCGCAATGCGCTGGTGGCGCCGTTCGGATTGAAGGATGGACCACAGCCGGAGCAGCAGCGGCGGATCGGCTTCTTCCCGATCCTGAGCGAGGATGAGCATCGCATGGTGCTGGGGCTCGATGACAAGCATCTCGATTTCCGCATCGTCCTCGATGTGGAACCGGACGGCGAGAGCGCAACGCGCGTCATCGCGACCACGCTGGTCAAGACGCATAATGCCTTCGGCCGCGCCTATCTCGCAATGGTCATGCCGTTTCATCGCCTCATCGTGCCGGTCATGCTCAATCAGGCGACGAACTGAGCGCGCGAAAACGCAAAAACCCCACCGCCTTTCGGCGATGGGGCTTTTCCAACCCGGTCAAGTGTCTCGCGAGACCGGGGTGAACTTTATTCCGAAAGAAGCTTGGTCGGATCAACCGGGGTCGAGCCTTTACGCAGCTCGAAATGAAGCTGCGGCGCCGTGACATTGCCGGTCTGACCCGATTTCGCGATGACCTGCCCGCGCTTGACGCTCTCGCCGCGCTTCACGTTGAGTTCGCCGTTATGGGCATAGACCGAAACGAATCCATTCGGATGGCGGATCAGCACGAGCTTGCCATAGCCTTTGAGCGCATCATCGGCATGCACGACCGTACCCCCTTCGGCCGCACGCACGGGCGTGCCTTCCGGCAGGGCGATATTGATGCCGTCATTCGAGCCGCCGGTGCCGCGCGCGCCAAAACCGGAGATCACCCGTCCCTTGGCCGGCCAGCGGAACGAGCCCTCCTCGCTGCCAGCGCTCTCGCTGAGCGCGGCTTCCTTCGCCGGCTCCGGCTTGGCCGGCATGGCGGGCGCTTTGGTCGGCAGCCTCTGCTCGGGGATCGAGGCCGTGGTCTCGACCTCTTCCTGCGCCTTGGCTTTTTTCGCGGCGGCGTTACGCGCGGTCTCGGCGCGCGAGGCTTCGAGCTTGGCGAGCGTCGCCTTCTTCTGCGCGAGCGCCTCGGCTTCCGCTTTCTTCTTCGCTTCCTCGGCGCGCTTGCGCGTGTCCTCGCGCGCATCCGGCATGGCCTTGATTTCGCGCAGTTTGGCGGCGGCGCGCTTTTCCGCCTCGCTCTCGGCCGCGGGAACCACCGCGCGGGCGGCGCTCGCGGTTTTCGGCGGGATCTGCTGCGCTTTCGGCGCTTCCGACACCGCCTTTGGCGGAATCATCTGGCGTGCCGGTTCGGGCAGCTTCTGGATCGGCGCGCTGGCCTGCGCGACCGGCGCGGAACGCCCGCCTGTCACCGGGTTATAGGCGGGAATCACCACCTGCTGACCCGGCTGGACCTGGTTGACGCTCGACAATCCGTTGACGGCCATGATCGCGTTGACCGGCACGCCATAGCGCGCGGAAAGCGAATTGAGATTCTCGCCCTGCTGAAGCGTGACCGGCGTACCGCCTGCCGCGGTCCAGCCATTGGCATTGCCGACCACGCTCGGCTGGCGCGCGGCGACCGGCGCCAAGGCGGGATAGGCCGGCGCGGCGACCGAGCCGGTATGCAGCGGAGCATTCTGCCTGATCATCGGCTGGGAAGCCGGCGGCAGGGCCTGGGTCGTGACCGGCGCGGTGGAAACAGGTTCAAGCGCCTTCGTGCCGCGATTGCGGATCGACTGGGTGGTCGCGGGGTCGGGACGGCCCTGATAGGGGCTCGCGAACGGGTCATCGCCGAAGCGCATAACGTCAGACGAGCATGCGGCCATGAAAGCCGTCATCATGATTGTCGCAAGAAGCTGGGGCTTCCGCGCGTCGAACCGAACCTTACGCATTACTTCTCTCACCCGGTAACCATCAAAGGCGATGATCCGAAGTAAAAGCGGATTCAGCTTAAGGGGGGGTTGAAGGTCAGGGTTACGAAAGGATTAAACGTGCATTTCTCACAAGATCGCTGGCAGCCCCGCGCGCATCAACCCCATGCGCGAGGGACCGCGATCCTCCGAAGCCGCATAGCCCGTGAGATCCTTGCGCCAGAGCGTGAGGCGCGTCTCAAGCCCACGCCGCCGATGCGCAAGGGCGATACCGTTGACATTCAGCCTGTCCGTGAGGTGTCCCGGCACCGCTTCGAGCGCGCCATTGACAATGATGCGGTCAAATCCCTGCGGCAGATCGGGCCGCGCCAGCCCGTCGCCCAGCAGCGGCGCGACCTGCGTGATTCCCGCGCCGCGCAGCGCCTGTTCGGCATGCCGGATCAGGCTGCGATAGCGCTCGTAGCTGGTGACCTCCACGCCGAGCCGCGCCATCACGGCGGAAAGGTAACCCGAGCCAGTGCCGATTTCGAGCACGCGCAAGCCGGGCCGCAATTCGAGATGCAGGAGGTGGCGCGCCAGCGTGAACGGATCGGTCGCCTCCTCACCGCAGGCGATCGGCAGGGAAATCGGCGAATAGAGCAGGCCGGGGCGGAAACCGCCGATGAACGCGCCGCGCGGCACGCTCTCGAAAGCGTTCAGCAACGCCGGATCGGTGATGCCTTTCGAGCGCAGATCGAGGATGAAACGGGCGAGCGCGGTGTCTTCCGAAGCCGTTTCGGAAGATGAGTGCTCGACATCCGCTTCCGCCTCCAACCCGATCATCCGCCCAAAGCCTCCGCGAACCGCGTGAGGTTGGGCAGATCGGTGAGATCGAGCCGCAGCGGCGTCACCGCGATCTTGCCATCGGCAAGGGCGTGAAGATCGGTGCCCTCCGCCGGCTCCTCGCGTCCGCGCGCGAAAGCGAGCCAGAAATACGGATTGCGGCGCCCGTCGAGGCGCTGCTCGACATCGAGCATCGCCTGGTTGCGCTGGCCCTGCACGCAGACCGCGATCCCCGCCGCCGGGCCGGGATTCTTGGCAGGGAAGTTCACATTCATCACGATGCCCGGCGGAATGCCGACAGCCAGGATCTTGCGGATCGTCTCCGCGCCATGCGCCTCGGCGGCCGACCAGTCGATCCCCTCATGCCCGCCGAAATGATAGGCTTGGCTCAGCGCGATCGAGCGGACACCGAGGATGGTCCCCTCCATCGCCGCCGCGATCGTGCCGGAATAGGTGACATCCTCCGCGACATTCTGGCCGCGATTGACACCGGAAAGCACGAGGTCGGGCCTTTTCTCGCGCATGATGTGCTTGATGCCCATGATCACGCAATCCGTCGGCGTGCCCTTCACGGCGAAGTGGTGGGGCGAAATCTCGCGCAGGCGCAGGGGATCGTTGAGCGAAAGCGAATGCGAGACGCCGGATTGATCCGTCTCCGGCGCGACGATGGTCACGTCATCGGAAAGCTGGCGCGCGATCGCCTCCAGCACCTTGAGGCCGGGAGCATGAATGCCGTCGTCATTCGTGATCAGGATGCGCATGGGGGTTTCCTCGCGTCATGACAGGCGTTCGATCTTCTTCACGCCGCCCATATAAGGCGCCAGAACCTCCGGCACGGTGATGGAGCCGTCGGCATTCTGGTAATTCTCCATCACCGCGATGAGGCAGCGCCCGACCGCCACGCCCGAACCGTTGAGCGTATGGACGAAGCGGGTGTTCTTTTCGCCCGCCGGGCGGAACCGCGCATCCATGCGCCGCGCCTGGAAATCGCCGCAGACCGAGCAGGAGGAAATCTCGCGATAGGTGTTCTGGCCGGGCAGCCACACCTCGATATCGTAGGTCTTCTGGCTGGCAAACCCCATATCGCCCGTGCAGAGCACCATGGTGCGGAAATGAAGGCCGAGGCGTTTGAGCACTTCCTCGGCGCAGGTCACCATGCGCTCGTGCTCGGCGAGCGAGGTTTCGGGCGTGGTGATCGAGACCAGTTCGACCTTGTTGAACTGGTGCTGGCGCAGCATGCCGCGGGTGTCGCGCCCCGCCGAGCCTGCTTCGGCGCGAAAACACGGGGTGAGCGCGGTGAAGCGCAGGGGAAGCTCCTCCTCCGACAGGATCTTCTCGCGCACGAGATTGGTGAGCGGGACTTCGGCGGTGGGGACAAGCCAGCGGTCCTCGCGCGAAGGCGCGCGCGCCACAGTCCGCTCCACAAGCTTGTCGAGGGAGATAAGCCCCTCCTTGAAGACCTGGGCATCGCCCGGCGAGACATGACCGAGGGCATCCGAGAGAAGCTCGTTCCGCGTGCCTTCGCTCATGACCATGAACTGATCGTCGCGGAATTTCGGCAATTGCGCCGTGCCGAACATGGCATCATCCTTGACGAGGATCGGCGGGTTGACCTCGGTATAGCCGTGCTCCCCCGTGTGCAGATCGAGCATGAACTGGCCCAGAGCGCGCTCAAGCCGCGCCAGCCCCCGGTTCAGCACCACGAAACGGGAGCCCGAAAGCTTCGCCGCCGTCTCGAAATCCATCATGCCCAGAGCTTCGCCCAGCTCGTAATGCTCCTTGGGCGCATTGGTCGCGAGCACGGGCTTTGCGCCATGCGCGCGATATTGAACGTTGCCGTGTTCATCCTCGCCCGGCGGAACCTGATCGAGCGGGATGTTGGGGATCGCCGCGAGAATGTCGCGCAGCGCGCCCTCAAGCGCCCCGGCCTCGCCTTCGAGAACCGCGAGGCGATCCTTGCCGGCGGCAACCTCCGCCTTCAGCGCCTCGGCTCTGGCGGCATCCTTCGCCGCCATGGCCTGTCCGATTTCCTTGGAAGCCGCGTTGCGGCGCGCGAGAAGCGTTTCCTTCTCGGTGAGCGCGGCGCGATAGGCCTCGTCCTTCGCGAGGATGGTGGCGGCAAGCTTTTCGCCCTCCTCGCCCGCATAGGCCGGGCGGCGGCTGATGCCACGTTTGAAATCGTCGGGATTGGCCCTTATGGCGCGGATATCGTGCATGGAAAGCTCGCGAATCGTCGAAGGATTTCAGGAAAGTCTTGCCCGGCCTTGCCGCGCGCATAAAGCCCCTTGATGCGCGCGCGGGCCGGGAAATTCGTCCTTGCAAGAAGGGGCTAGGCCCCGTTTCAGCAACCCGAAAAACGAGAAATCAGAAAAGGCCGGATTTCTTCGCCGCATCGCACCTCGCAAGGGCGGAGGGTTTATGCGTCACGATCGTTCGGCGTCGTTGCGTTCGGCGTCTCTGGCCTTGCGCTGCTTTTCCACCCGCGCCACCGCGAAGATCGCGAGTTCGTAAAGCCCGAGGGTCGGCAGGGCGAGCGCGAACTGGCTAAGCACGTCCGGCGGGGTCAGCACCGCCGCGATGACGAAAACGAGCACGATCGCGTAGCGGCGCTTCTCACGCAGGAACTGGGCGTCGATAATGCCCACGCGCGCTAGCAGCGTCAGAATCACCGGAAGCTGGAAGGTGATGCCGAAGGCGAAAACCAGCGTCATGATGAGGCTGAGATAATCGTCGACCTTGCCCAGAAAGGTGATCGACCCATGGGTCGGATCGCTGTTCTGCTGCATGGCAAGCGAGAATTTCATCAGCATCGGCATGGCGACGAACATCACCACCGCCGCACCGAGCACGAAGAAGACCGGCGTCGCGATGAGATAGGGCCGGAAAGCGTCCCGCTCGTCCTTGTAGAGGCCGGGGGCGACGAACTTATAGATCTGCGTCGCGATTACCGGAAAGGCGAGGAACGCGCCGCCGAACAGCGCGAGCTTGAGCTGGACGAAGAAATATTCCAGCGGATGGGTGTAGATCAGCGGCGCCTTTTCCGGCCCGCCAGCCGCCCAGACATAGGGCATGACAAGGATGCCGTAGATATATTTGGCCACGGCAAAACAGAAGATCGTCATCAGCACGAAGGCGATCAGGGCGCGGATCATCCGGTTGCGCAGCTCGATCAGATGCTCGACCAGCGGGGCGCGGGAGGCTTCGATATCCTCGTGTCCGGCGCGCGCCGGCGGCTCCTGCGGCGAGGTGGAAGGAAGCACGGGAAGCGGCGCGTTCATGCTGCATTCCCTTTGGCAGGGCTGCCCTCGGCAGAACTCCCCTCGACAGGAGCCGGAGACGGCTTAGCCGCCTCGATTTCAAGCGCCTTGGCATCCGCTTCGATGGCGGAGAGGTTTTCCGAGAGCATCTTCGCACCACTCTGCTCTTCGGCGGTCTTGGTCAGATCATCGCGAATGGTCGCGAGCGGGTCGTTCATCCCCTCGGTGGCGCTTTTCGCGGCACTTTCCATGTCCGAGAAGCTCTTCTTCATCTCGTGGATTTCAGCTTCACGCATGGCATCGTCGAACTGGCCGCGAAAATCGCTGGCCATCTGGCGCAGGCGGCCCACGGCTTTGCCTACGGTGCGAAACGTGCCCGGTAGATCCTTCGGCGGAATTACGATCAACGCAACGACGCCGACGACCAGAAGTTCGCTCCAACCGACGTCGAACATATCAGATCAGCTTTCACATTCCGGTGAGCGAAGACTCAACCGGCTTTCTGTTCGCTTTTGGCGGGTTCGGCCTTGACCTCACCGGCCTTGGCCTCGATTTCCTTGCGCGCCTTGTCGGCTTCCGAAACCTCGTCCTCGCGCATGCCGGCCTTGAAGGATTTGATGCCCTTGGCGACATCGCCCATCAATTCCGGAATCTTGCCGCGCCCGAAGAAGACCAGCACCACAACGGCCACGACCAGCCAGTGCCAGATGCTCAAAGTGCCCATCGCGATACCTCCAGAACGACAGAACGCGGCCGCCTCGCGCGGACCAAACCCTTGCGGAACCTAGGGGCTCTTCGCGTCAAAAACAAGGACCTCTTCGTCCCGGATATCCACACCGACATCCGCGCCGCGCCGGATTTCCGGCATATCCTGCACGCGGGCACGCAAGGGCCGCTCCAGCCCCTGCACCGCGAGATCGACCAATTCCACCTCGCCGATGAAGCGCTGCGCCAGCACGCGGCCGGGCAGGCAGAACCCTGCCGGCTTCAGCCGGATGGATTGCGGGCGGATCGCCGCGATCGCCCTCGCTCCCTCCGCGATTCCCGGCGCAACGAAATTCCCCACCGGGGTCTCGACGCGCCCGCCGCGCACCTTTCCCTCGATCTCGTTGAGATCGCAGAAGAAGCGCGCAGCCTCGATATCGACGGGGCGCGAATAGATTTCGCGGCTCGGCCCGATCTGTACCAGTCGCCCCTCGCGCATGAGCACGATACGATCGGCGATGCGCATCGCCTCCTCGGGGTCATGCGTCACGATAAGCGCGGTGGCGCCGGTCTCGCGCAAAAGGCCGATCGTCTCCTCGCGCACCTGATCGCGCATGCGCCGGTCGAGATTGGAGAAGGGCTCATCCATCAGCAGCACGCGCGGGCGCGGCACCACGGCGCGCGCCAGCGCGACACGCTGCTGCTCGCCGCCCGAGAGTTCATGCGGATGCGCCCGCATCCGCGCGCCAAGGCCGACGCGGCGCAAGGCGGCATCGGCGATGGAAAGCGCCTCGCGCTTGGGCAGGTCCCCCAGGCCGAACATGACATTGCCGAGCGCGTCGAGATGAGGAAAGAGCGCGTAATCCTGAAAGACGAGGCCGATGCCACGGTCCTCCGGCTCGACGAAACGGGTGGGCCCCGCAATTTCCTTGCCGTCGAGCAGGATGCGGCCTGAATCCGGCACTTCGATTCCCGCGGCGAGGCGCAGCAAGGTCGATTTCCCGCAGCCCGAGGCGCCGAGCAGGCAGATCACCTCGCCATTGCCGGCGGTGAAGGAGACTTCATCGACAGCCGCCTTCTCCCCGAAAACCCGCGTGATCTTCTCGAAGGTCAGCGAAGCGGGGATGATCGCGGCGGCGCGGAGGGGGCGCTGCGCCATCAGCCGCGCCCCCGCGGTTCCGTGCCGTCCGTCGGCGGCGCGTTGTCCTGCGCATCGAGCCCGTCTGGATCGAGGGGCGCTTCCTCCGCCAGCGCGTCGAGGCGCGCCTCCGTCATCAGATCGAACAGATCGGGTTCGAGCGGGTCCTCGTCGGCGCGCAGGGCGGGGTCGTCGGTGGGAAGCGGGATGCCTAGGCCTGCCGGAACCTGCCCCTCGACCAGCCCGGCGCCGGCGATGTCATCGAGACCCGGCAGGTCGGAGATGCGGTCGAGGCCGAATTGCACGAGAAAGCCTTCGGTCGTCCCGAAGGTCACGGGACGGCCGGGCGTGCGTCGCCGCCCGCGCAGGCGGACAAAACCGGCTTCGAGCAGCACGTCGAGCGTCCCCTTGTTGGCGGAAACGCCGCGCAGCGCCTCGATCTCGGCGCGCGTGACCGGCTGGTGATAGGCGATGATCGCAAGCGTTTCGAGCGCGGCGCGAGAGAGTTTCCTTGCCTGCTCGCTCTCTTTGAGCAGGAGGTGGCCGAGATCCGGCGCGGTGCGGAACATCCATTTGCCGGCAAGGCGCAGGAGATTGACCCCGCGCGGGCGATAGAGCCTTTCCAGCTCCCCGAGCACGGCCTCCGCCTCGACCCCGTTCGGCATCCGGCGCGCGATCTCCTCGGCGGCGAGCGGAGCATCGGCGGCGAACAACATGGCCTCGGCGATGCGCACACCCTGCGCGAAGCGCCGTTCGGCATCGTCATTCGCCTCGCTGACCACGCGCATGGCCGGCATACCCCTTCCCAGCATCACGATACCGGCTTCCCGGCTGCCACCCGCACCATCAGCGGCGCGAAAGCCTCGTCCTGCCTTAGCTCCACACGCCCCTCGCGGGCAAGTTCAAGCGCGGCGACGAAGGTCGAGGCGCGCGTCGAGCGGCCGTCCGCCTCGCCCATGCGGATCGCCGCAAGCAACACATCGATGGGGCACCATTCGGCGGCATTACCGATAAGCCGTGTGAGGATCTCCCTTGCCTCGGGGATGGAGAGCGTGCGGCGCGGCGCGATATGATAATGCGACTTGGCCTGAACCAGCCGTCTTTCGGCATAGGCGGTCGCGAGGTCGACAAGGCTGACCTCCCAGGAAAGCCGGCGCGGCACGGCGCGCTGATCTTCTGCGCCACGCGCGAAAGTCTCGCGCGCCAGCGCGAGTCGATCGGCGAGCAAGGCCCCTGCCCTGCGGATGGTATCGAGGCGCTGGAGACGCGCCGCCAGATCCTCGACCAGCGGATCGGCCGCGGCCTCCTCGACGCGCCGGGGCAGCATCTGCCGGGATTTGAGGTAGGTGAGCCAGGCCGCCATGACGAGATAATCGCCCGCGATTTCCAGCTTCAGGTTCTGCGCGGCACGGATATAGGCGAGATACTGGTCAGCAAGCGCGAGGATCGGGATATCGCTCAGGTCGAGCTTGTTGCGCCGCGCGAGGTCGAGCATCAGATCGAGCGGCCCCTCGAACCCGTCGAGATCGACAATGAGTCGTGCCTCGGCCTCGCCCTCGGCAAGGACGATCGGCTCGAAATCGAAATCATCGCGTTCGGGTTTCACATCCGATAGATCGGGCAGTCACCGCCCGATGGCAAGCAGTTCGGCGAGGCGCGCCTCGGCTTGTCCCCGGTCAATTGGCTTCCTGCCCGCCCGCGCCGCCGCGACCATGGCATCAAGGCGCTTGGCGATGGCGGGATCGAGCGCCGGGCATCCCTGTGCTACAGGCTCCATTTCCGCCATCTCGCCATTGCAATGCAGCACGAGATCGCAGCCAGCAGCAAGCGAGGCAGCCCGACGACCTGCATAGTCCCCCGAAAGCGCCTTCATGGAGAGGTCGTCGGAGACGAGCAGGCCGCGAAAGCCGATCTCGCCCCGTATCACCTCCTGTACCACCTTGGGCGATGTGGTCGCGGGCGCGGCGGGATCATAGGCCGTGTAGATCACATGCGCGCTCATCGCGAGCGGAAGATCGTTCAGGGCGCGGAACGGCGCGAAATCATGGGTCCGAAGCATCGAGCGCGTCGCATCGACAATCGGCAGTTCAAGATGCGAATCCGCCATCGCGCGGCCATGGCCGGGAATATGCTTGACGATGGGGATCACCCCGCCCTCGGCGAGCCCTTCGGCCGCAGCCCGCCCCAACGCCATCACGATGGCAGGATCGGTGCCATAGGCGCGATCCCCGATGACATTGCTCGCGCCGGCAACCGGCACGTCGAGCACCGGCAGGCAATCGACATTGATCCCAAGCGCCTGGAGATCCTCGGCAATCAGACGGCCCCCGAGGAAGGCCGCCTCACCGGCCAAGGTCGGATCGAGGCGCCACAGCCGCCCGTATTCGGCACCGCGCGGATATTCGCGCCAATGTGGCGGGCGAAGCCTCGCCACGCGCCCGCCTTCCTGATCGATGAGCACCAGCGCGCCGGGATTGTCCGCCGCCCGTTTCATCTCCGCGATGAGCGCCCGGAGCTGGTCCGGGTCCTCGACGTTGCGACGGAAGATGATGAAACCCGCCGGCCTGTGCTCGGCGTAAAAAGCCGCCTCGGCGTTGGAAAGGCGCGTCCCCTTGGCGCCGAAGACAATCGGCTTCATCTGCGTCGTGACCATGGCCTATTGCTTCGTGACGAAGCAGCCGCCGCCGGCGGCCTTCACCTTGTTGCAGGCCTCGACAGCGGCGGCCTGGCTGTAACCGCCGGCCCGTACGCGGTAGACCTGATTGCCATTCGCCTCGCCGGAGACCACGCTGAGCGGCTTGCCGCCGAGCGCGGAGGCGTATTTGCCACGGATTTCACCGATGGCCGCCCGCGCGCTTTCCTCGCTGGGGCGGGATGCGAGCTGGACCGCCCAACCGCCCGAGGCAGCGGGCACGGCGGCACCGCCATCGAGCGGGAGCGGCGCGTTCGCGCTGCGGGGCGGCGAGACCTTGGGAGGGGGGGTAACTTTCGGGGTTTCCGTCCGGGCAGCGTCAGGCCTGGGGGCTTCAACGCGCACCTCCTGCTTGGGCGGTGACGTTGCCGGAACGGGGCGCGTATCCGCTTTCGGCGGCTGGGCCGGATCGGGACGCGCGGGCGGAACCGGCGCCGTGACGCCGGCAGCGGGCGCCGGGCGGGTACCGCCGGTTGCGAGCGTGGGAATCCCCGGCACAGGCGCCGTGGGTGTTGACGCCGGCATCGCCGAGGGCCCCGTCGGCGCGGCGGAAGGTGGTGCTTCGCCGCCGGGGACCGGGATGCGGATCGAGGTGACGCGCCGGGGCTCGTTCGCACCGGAATCCGGCTGGGCCTGATAGGGACTGGGCGCGATCACCCGCACGCCATCGCGCTTGGTGACCTGATTGAGATCGAGCGGCTGCTCGGTATTGTTGACGACCTGCGCCGGCTTGGTCTCCACCGCGCCGCGCGGCGCAAGCACCTGCTTGTTCTGGTTCGGAATCTCGACACCGCCCGGATCAGCAGGCTTCGCCTTGGTCGGCTCCGGCCTCGCGGCGATCACCGGCACGCCGCCCTCGGTCGTTTTCCGGCTGCCACCGCCGACGAAAAATCCGCCAATGACAACCGCGAGCCCCGCAGCCGCCAGCCCGCCCAAGGCGAGGAACACCCCGCGCGAACGCCCGGAACGGCTCATACCCGAATCGCCGGCGGCTGCAGCCGCCGCCTCGGCGGCAAGCCGTTCCTCCGCGATCGAGAGCGGCGAAGGCGCACGTTCCATGCGCATCGCCGGTTCCGGCATGCGCGGCGGCAGGACCGGCGCATAGGAATCGGCGTAAACTGGTTCCGGTGCCTGCCGCGTCGGCACACCGACCGGCGCATGCGCTGCGGGAAGCTCGGCCTGACGCGCGGCATCGAACCGGCGCAACTCCGCCTCGAACGCCGCCAGCGGATCTTCCGGCTGCGAGGGTAGTTTTGCTTCGGGAGCAGAAAAATTTGTCTCGACGACAGGGGCGACTTCCCAGCCGGGCTGGAGATCCGCCTCGGCACGCCCGGCCATGTGATGCGCGGGATTATCCACCTCGGCAACCGGCGGGGGGGCAGGCGCGACAGGAGGCGGCGCCTTCCGCGCGAATTCGAGCGGCGCGTCGATCAGACGGGCCAGCTCAGCCATCGCGTTGTGATCGACGGGCGAGACTTGCGGCGAAGAAATCTGCGGAGAAGAAATCTGCGGCGAAGGAATTTGGGCAGCAGCATTCTGGGCCGGCGCGGGCGCCGGCGTCTCGACCGCAGGCGCCCCTTGAAGGCTATCCCGAAGAAGCTTCTCGAAGGCTTCGAGATCCGCAAGGGTGGGTTCCCTGCGCGCTTCGTTGTTTCTGGTCATCGCGGCCTCTCCGCTTACGCAACACTGAGCGGAGCCGGCTCTTGAGGGCAGAGGATTAACGCATTTCCTCCGGCGCGCTCACCCCCAGCAGGCCAAGCCCGTTGGCGATGACGATCCGTGTTGCCCTGACGAGAGCCAGCCTCGCCAATGTACCTTTTCGGTCATCGTTATTAATAAACCTCAAATCTGGCAAATCCTTGCCCTTATTCCATAAGGCGTGGAAAGCACTTGCGAGATCGTAGAGGTAGAAAACGACGCGGTGCGGCTCGCGGCTGGCAGCCGCCTGCTCGATGAGGCGGGGAAACTGCGCGACCAGCCGGACAAGCCCCTGCTCGGCCTCATCCTTGAGGATGGAGAGGTCCGCGCCCGCGATTTCCGCTTCCGAAACCGGGTTCCCCTCGAAGGCATTCGCCGCCTGCCGGAACACGGAGGCGATACGCGCATGGGCGTATTGCACATAAAAGACCGGATTGTCCTTCGATTGCTCGATGACCTTGGCGAGATCGAATTCAAGCTCGATGTCGTTCTTGCGATTGAGCATCATGAAGCGGATCGCATCGCACCCCACTTCGTCGATCACATCGCGCAGGGTGACGAAATCACCGGCGCGCTTTGACATCTTCACCGGCTCGCCGTTGCGCATCAGCTTGACAAGCTGGCAGATGCGCACCTCGAGCGCGCCCCTGCCGGCGCTTGCTGCCTTCACAGCGGCGACCATACGCTTGACATAACCGCCGTGATCCGCGCCCAGAACGTCGATCATCTCGGCAAAGCCGCGCGCGAACTTGTCGGCGTGATAGGCGATATCGGAGGCGAAATAGGTGTAGGAGCCATCGCTCTTGAGAAGCGGGCGATCCACATCGTCGCCGTAATCGGTGGCGCGGAACAGGGTCTGCTCGCGATCCTCCCAATCGGCGTCCTTCTGTCCCTTGGGCGGGGGCAGGCGCCCCTGATAGATGAGGCCGCGCGCGCGGAAATCCGCGATCGTCGCGGCGACACGGTCCCCGCCCGGCGCGTTCGGGTCGGTCAGCGAGGCTTCCGAGAAAAACACGTCGTGGCGGATGCCGATCGCCGCGAGATCATCGCGGATCATCGCCATCATCGCGTCGATCGCCGTGCGGCGCAGCAGCGGCAGCCAATCGCTTTCCGGCATTTTTTCGAGCGAATCGCCGTATTCCTCCGCGAGCGCCTTTCCGACAGGCACGAGGTAATCGCCGGGATAAAGCCCTTCGCCCAGAGGCCCGACATCGCGCCCGAGCGCCTCGCGATAGCGATGGAAGACCGAGCGCGCGACAACGTCGATCTGCGCCCCGGCATCGTTGATGTAGTATTCACGGGTCACTTTCCAGCCGGCGAAGCCGAGAAGGCTCGCAAGCGCGTCGCCGTAGACCGCCCCGCGCCCATGGCCGACATGCATCGGCCCGGTCGGGTTGGCCGAGACATATTCGATATTGACCGGCCGATCACCACCCAGCGTGGACCGCCCGTAATCGGCTCCGGCAGCAAGGGCCGCGCGGACAACCTCGTGAAATGCCTCGGGTCTGAGCGCGATGTTGATGAAGCCCGGACCGGCAACCTCGACCTTCGCGTATTTTCCGGTTGCCTCCAGCGCGCGGGCGATCGCCTCGCCGAGCGCGCGCGGATTGGTCTTCGCCTCCTTGGCGAGAACCATCGCGGCATTGGTGGAGAGATCGCCATGGCTTGCATCACGTGGCGGCTCGACACTCGCCCGCGCGCGCATTTCCGCCGGCAGCGCAGCGGTTTCGGGGAGCGTCGCGAGGAGGGCTTGAAGATCAGCCGCGAAAATATTGAAAAGATTCATGTCTCTTGGACCGTAATGGCTCTCTTGGACCGTGATGCCCCTGGCGGGCGGTGATGGTTGTCTTGCAGCGCGAAAACCGCCGGGTGCCTCGACCGTATTGCCGGAAAACCCGCGGGGCCCCGCCAAAAAAGGTTGCCTGGCGGTGGCGCCGATGCAAACCCGCCTAGCGCAGCGGCGGCGTCGCGTCAAACAGGCGCTCATGTTCCTGAGCTGCAAAGCGATCCGTCATGCCCGCGATGTAATCGGCGACACGGCGCGCAAGCCGCGCCTCGTCGCGCGGGGCATTGGTCCCCGCCTCACCCATTTCCGCCGGCTCAGCCATGTAGCGAAGAAAGAGGTTCTCGATGATCTCGGCCGCCGCACGCCGAAACTTCATCACCCTTTCGTGGCGATACATGCGCAGGAACAGGAAACCCTTCAGCGCCTGCTCCTCGCGGCTCATCGCGGGCGAGAACCCGATCACCGGCCCCTCCGCGGCGCGGATTTCTTCCACGGAGCGCGGGTTGAGGGCAATGATCCGCCTTTCGCTCTCGACCGCGACATCCTCGATGAGCCGCGTGATGACGCGCCGCATGATCTCATGCGCCTTGCGGCTTTCATCGAGTTCCGGCCATTGCCGCTCGATCTCGAAGAGAAGCGCGGCGAGAAACGGTACCTCGCGCAGATCCTTGGAGCCGAAAAGACCGGCGCGCAGGGCGTCGTCGATATCATGCGCGTCATAGGCGATGTCGTCGGCGATCGCGGCGACCTGCGCCTCGGCCGAAGCAAAGCTGGCGAGATCGAGCTGCTGCGCCGCGTTGTATTCGAGGATCGCCGTGGGGATGCCGTGTTTGCGGTAGCGTTCGACCGGCCCGCCCCCCGCTTCCAGCAAGGGGCCGTTATGCTTGACCAGCCCTTCGAGCATTTCCCAGGTCAGGTTGAGACCGTCATAGGCGGCGTAGCGCCGTTCGAGCCGCGTGACGATCCTGAGGGTCTGGGCATTGTGATCGAAACCGCCATGGGCGACCATCAAGGCATCGAGCGCATCCTCGCCGGCATGCCCGAACGGGGTGTGGCCGAGATCATGCGCCAGCGCGAGCGCCTCCGCGAGATCCTCGTCGAGCCCGAGAATGCGCGCCAGCGCCCGCGCGATCTGCGATACCTCGATCGTATGCGTGAGGCGTGTGCGGTAATGGTCGCCCTCATGCTCGACGAAAACCTGCGTCTTGTGCTTGAGGCGGCGGAAAGCGTTGGAATGGATGATGCGGTCGCGGTCGCGCTGGAAATCGGTGCGCGTCGGCGATGCAGCCTCCACGATAAGGCGTCCCCGGCTGCGGCGATGATCGCAGGCGAAGGGCGAAAGCGGTCGTTCTCGGGCGAAAAGCACAGCCGGCACCGGAAATCCCGGCTCCCTCGATTCCCGCTCCCTTGCCGGAATCGCCCGCCTTCCTTACATTCCCTCCAGGACAAACGGAAGCTGGACCGGATATCGCCCGGTCCGAGCCTCTCCAAAGGCCAGGCTCTGGAGCAAGCACCCATCCTGGGCAAACGCCATCCCGGAGACTGACATGGCGCTCAAATTCGCCGCAACCGCGAAAACATCCGGCAGCGATGCCGCCTCCCCGCCGGCGCCGGTCGCACCGCTCGCGGTGTCGAGCCGTGCCGCGCGTCGCATCGGCGAAATCCTCAAGGGCGAAACGCCGGGTTCGATGATGCGCGTCAGCGTGGAAGGTGGCGGCTGCTCCGGCTTCCAGTACAAATTCTCGATCGATACTCTCGCGGGACCGGATGATTTTTGCATCGAGAAGGACGGCATCACGGTTCTGGTCGACGCAGTCTCCGCGCCATTTCTCGCCGGCTCCGAGCTTGATTTCGTCACGGAGCTGATGGGCCAATCGTTTCAGATCAAAAACCCCAACGCGACAGCGAGTTGCGGCTGCGGCACCAGTTTCAGCCTGTAGCCGGCTTTACCCCCGCTCAACCGTATTGTGCGTTTGCGCACAGCCTGCCTGCGCCTCTGCTGACTAAGGGGAGTAAGCAGTTTATATGAACCTGCTTTTCCTGATGCCCTTTTCCTGAACCGGAGCACCATCGTGACCTCGCGCCCTGCCCTTCTCGTTCCATCCATGCCCAACCGGAAGCGCCACGCCCGCCTCGCCGCGCTGCTCCTTGCCAGCGCCCTCGCGCCGGCCATCCTGCCGCTGGTTCCCGGAGCAGGCGCGCCCTTCGCGATCCATGCCGCGCGTGCGGCGCAGAATGTCGCGATCGACAAGCTGGAATTCTCGGGCAAATACGGCAGCATCGTGCTGAACGGCATCGAGGTCACCGGTTCGAGCCTTTCGCGGGCGGAGATCGAAGGTATTTTCAAGGCCGACAGCCTGGTCAAGGTCCAGGCCCTGCTCGCGAAGCTCGACGCCGAGAAATTCGCGATCAAGTCGATTGTTGCCACCATGCTGATCGACAAGCAGAAAACCGAGACTGTCTATGACGGCTTCGAGGCCAAGGGCATCAAATCGGGGTTGATCGACCGCCTCGCGATCCGCGAGACCCGGCAGGTGACGACATCCCCCGAAACCCCGAAGAACATGACCATGAAAGCCGGTGAAACCTCGGTCGAGAAGCTCGACCTCGCCGGCATCTTCGCGTTCATGACGCAAGCCGATCCCACCGGCAAGGCGCCGATGAAGCAGCTCCACGGGCGCTACGACATGGCCCCGATCACGATGGTGGCCGATAATGTCGAGATCAAGACCGGCAAGGCCTATGCTACCGGCTTCAAGGCCCGTCTCCCCCGCCAGCCCCTGGTGGAGCTTATCCCTCTCATCGAGAAGATGGAAAAGAACAAAGACGATGCCGCCACCGGTTTCAAGGTTATCTCTGCCGCCCTTGATGTCTATTCCAGCTTCGAATTCGGCGAGGGTGCCCTCGAAGGAATGAGCATCAAGGGGCCTGATGCCAAGAATGGTGGCGAATTCACCGGCAATGTCGGCAAAATGTCGTTCGGCGGCGGCGCGAAGCCCTTTTTCCTGCTCGATGGCATGGAGTTCAAAGGCAAGGACGGCTTCTTCAAGCTGAAGAAGATCGCCGCGGAGGGTGATCTCTACGGCGTGCTTCTGATGTCGTTCCAGCGCGTCTTCGAAAGCCTGCCGCAGTCGAAGGATCCCAAGAACAGCGCGCAGGAAGCAGAATTTCGCAAGCTCCTCGCCGAGAGCTCGGCCCGCTACACCAGTGCGATGGTCGGCTATCGCCTGGAAGGGCTCGAGCTTGATGTTCCCCCATCCGGCAACGCAAAAACGAGCGAGCGCGTGAAGATGTCGATGGCCGGGTTCTCGACGAACCTCGGAAGCTTCGCCGGATTCACGCCGACCAAAATCGATATCGCGCTCGATGCGTTCAAGATGCCGATCCCGAAGAACAGCAAGGATGACGGCTTGAAAAACATGCTCGAGTTGGGGATCACGGAAATCGACCTCTCCTCCAAGGTCAAGATGAACTGGGACGAGCCCACGACAAAGCTCATTGTCGAGGATATCAGCGTCGACATGCAGAAATTCGGACGCTTCGCGATGAAGGGCGAGTTGGGCAACATTCCGCGCGCTCTCCTCGAGGATCCGAAGACCAACTGGCCGATCGCGATGATGAGCGCGAATGTGCAGAAGCTCTCCTTCTCGCTCGAGAACAAGGGTGGATTCGAGAAGCTGCTCGAAAAGACCGCCAAGGATCAGGGCAAGAAGCCTGATCAGCTGCGCACGGAGATCTCGACCATGGCACCGGCGATGATCGGCGCCTTCATGGCCGCGCACCCGGATGCGCAGGCCCTGGCGGATGCGCTCGGCAAATTCACCAAGGGGCTTGGCTCGCTCTCGGTTGCCGCGCGCAGCGCCACGCCGGCCGGCATCGGCGCGGCGGATGTGATGGCGGCCTCGCAAAATCCGGCCGCCCTGCTGACCAAGGTGCGCTTCGAGGCGAGCGGGAAGTAATCTTCCCCCGTCTTCTCCGCTGAAATGAAAATCCGGGCCTGCGCCCGGATTTTTTTATGGCAGATCGAGAGGATCGCACGGAAGGAGACGGCCTCAGGCCGGCTTGTGTCCCTGTGCCTCGACAACGGCAAGCGCGGTCATGTTGACCACGCCCCGCGCCGTCGTGGTCGAGGTCGCGATATGCGCCGGAAAGGCGGTTCCCAGCAGGATGGGCCCGACGGGCAGCGCATCCCCGATCACCTTGGTCAGCTCGTTGGCGATGTTCGCCGCATCGAGATCCGGCATGACGAGGATGTTGGCGACGCCGGTGAGGCGCGATGTCGGCAGCACGCGCTCCCGGATCACGTCGGAGAGCGCGGAATCCGCCTGCATCTCGCCATCGACCTCGAGATCAGGCGAAATCTCGGAGAGGATACGCGCGGCCTCGCGCATCTTGCGCGCGCTTTCGCTGTCATGCGAGCCGAAATCGGAATGTGAGATCATCGCGATCTTGGGCGCGATTCCGAAGCGTTTGACCTCGGCGGCGGCCCTGAGCGCGATATCGACGATCTGGTGCAGGGTCGGCTCCTCGTTGACATGCGTGTCGGCGAGGAAGAACGCCCCCTTGTTGGTGATCATCAGGGTCATCGCCGCCAGCTCGGTGACGCCGGGCGCGAGGCCGATCACGTCGCGGATGATCTGGAGACGGGAGCGGAAACGCCCTTCGAGCCCGCAGATCATGGCATCGGCATCGCCGCGCCGCACCGCCACCGCCGCGATGATCGAGGAATTGGTACGCACATGCGTGCGCGCCGCATCGGGCGTGATCCCCTTGCGCCCGGCAATGTCGAGATAGGTCTGGGCGTAATCGCGATAACGCGGATCGTCATCCGGGTTGATGATCTCGAAATCACGACCCGGCCGTATCGAGAGTCCGAAACGCTGGAGGCGCTGTTCGATGACCTGCGGGCGCCCGACAAGGATCGGTAGCGCGATCTTCTCCTCCACCGCGGTCTGCGCGGCGCGCAGGGAGCGCTCATCCTCGCCCTCGGCGTAGATGACACGCTTGGGGTTTTCGCGCGCCTGCTGGAAGATCGGCTTCATGATGAAGCCGGAGCGGAAGACGAAGCGGCCAAGCCGCTCCTCATAGGCCGCGAAATCCTCGATCGGCGCGCGGGCGACACCCGTTTCCATCGCCGCTTTCGCGACCGCCGGCGCGATGCGCAGGATCAGGCGCGGATCGAAGGGCGAGGGAATGAGCGATTCCGCGCCGAAATTGCGCGCTTCGCCGCCATAGGCCTTGGCGACGACATCGGAGGAAGCCTCGCGCGCGAGTTCCGCGATCGCGCGGACCGCCGCGAGCTTCATCTCCTCGTTGATCGTCGTCGCCTGACAATCGAGCGCACCACGGAAGATATAGGGAAAGCACAGGACATTGTTGACCTGGTTGGGATAATCCGAGCGGCCGGTGCAGATCATCGCGTCCGGGCGCGCTTCCAGCGCCGCCTCGGGCATGATCTCGGGGTTCGGATTGGCGAGCGCCATGACAAGCGGGCGGTCCGCCATCTTCTTCAGCAATTCCGGCTTGAGCACGCCGGCAGCGGAAAGGCCGAGGAAGATATCCGCGCCATCGATCACTTCCGCGAGGCTGCGCTTGTCGGTCTCCTGCGCATAGACCTCCTTCCAGCGGTCCATGAGCGTGTTGCGCCCCTTGTGGACCACGCCGTCGATATCCGTGACCCAGATATTCTCGCGCCTGATGCCGAGCGAGACGAGCAGGTTGAGGCAGGCCAAAGCCGCCGCCCCCGCGCCGGAGGTGACGAGCTTGACCTGATCGAGCGGCTTGCCGGCGAATTCCATCGCGTTGCGGATCGCCGCCGCGACGATGATGGCGGTGCCGTGCTGGTCGTCGTGGAAGACCGGGATCTGCATGCGCTCGCGGCACATCGCCTCGACCTCGAAACATTCCGGCGATTTGATATCCTCGAGATTGATGCCGCCGAAGGTCGGCTCCAGCGCGCAGATCACATCCACGAGCTGCTCGACCCGCTTCTCGTTGACCTCGATATCGAACACGTCGATGCCGGCGAATTTCTTGAACAGGACCGCCTTGCCTTCCATGACCGGCTTGGAGGCGAGCGGGCCGATATCGCCCAGCCCCAGCACGGCGGTGCCGTTCGAGATCACCGCGACAAGGTTCTGGCGGGCCGTGAGATGGGCTGCTTCCGCGGGGTCATCGACGATTGCCTCGCAGGCCGCCGCGACGCCGGGCGAATAGGCAAGCGCGAGATCGCGCTGGTTTCCAAGCGGTTTCGTCGCGACAATCTCGAGCTTACCCGGCTTGGGCAGGCGGTGATAGACAAGCGCGCCCGAGCGCAGATCCTTCGACATTTCGACCGGCATCGTTCTCCCCTTCGAATCCCCTTCTGGTTAGACGAAATCGCGCTTTCACGCGAGATGAAACCCTGCACCACCCCGCTCGAACGCGGGCTCGCCCCTATCTTTCGCGCGCGTGAGCCGTTATGCGGCACAGGCAAAACAAAATAGGAGCAAGCCCATGATCGTGAAGGACAGCAACGGCGCGGTGCTTGCCGAGGGAGACAACGTACAGGTGATCAAGGATCTCAAGGTCAAGGGGACTTCCGCGATCGTCAAGCGCGGCACCATGATCAAGGGCATTCACCTGACCGACGATCCCGATCTGATCGAATGCCGGATCGAGAAGATCAAGGGGCTGGTACTGAGGACCGAATTCCTCAAGAAAGTCGGCTGAAAGACCGAGATCCGCGTGAAATCCCTGCGCAAAGCCATCTCCCGTCGCCTCTTTCCTGATCGCGAGGTTTTCCGCGCGCCGATCCAGGATGCACGTGGACGCCGGGCGGCCTGGCTCGATTTCCTGCTCGTCGATTTCGGCATCCTCAGGCTCTTCTGGAAGAACCGGCGCCGTTTCGCGCGTGATGCGTTCCGCATGAACCAGCCCTACCCCGCCGATATCGCCTGGGCGAAAAGGCAGGGCGTGAAGACCATCCTCACCGCGCGGCACGATCCGCGCCATGGCGGGCACGCGCTGGTGGGCGAGGCCGCTGCGAAACTGGGCCTAGCCTATGCGGTTTTTCCGTTGCTTTCACGCGACCCGCCCTCCAAGGAAAGCCTGCTGGAAGCCCCCGATTTCCTCCGGCGGCTCGAAACCCCGGTGCTGATCCATTGCAAATCGGGCGCGGACCGCGCGGGGTTCCTCGCCGCGCTCTGGCTTGTCTTCATGGAGGGGGCGAGCGTGCGCGCGGCCCGCAAGGAACTCTCGCTGCGCCACCTGCATATCCGCGCCTCGCGCACGGGCATTCTCGACGCGGTCTTCGATGCCTATCTCGCCGCGCATCCCGATGAGAAGAAACCCTTCCTCGATTGGGTACGCGACGATTACGACCCCGAACGCCTCAGGGCGGATTTCCATGCCGGACGCTTCGCGGATTTCGTTGACCGCATCATCCTCAGGCGGGAATAAGAAACCGGATCATTTCAGCGGGCGGACCTTGCGGTGAGCAGCATCATGAAAACCAACGAGATTTCGATCCTCGTCACCATCTGCACGCGCGGAAGGCCGATCCTCCTCGATTCCTGCCTCGCCTCCGTGATCGCGCAGGAAAAGGCGCCCGATACGCGCTTCGAGATCGCTGTCATCGAGAACAACGCGGAGCTGACCTGCGAAGCCCAGCTTCGCCGCCATTCCGAGGCGAGCGGCATTCCGATCCATGCCGTGCTGGAACCGGAACTCGGCATTCCCTTCGCGCGCAACCGCTGCGGTCGCACCGCCGCCGAGATGGGCTTTGACTACGCGCTCTACATCGATGACGACGAGGTCGCGCACAAGGATTGGCTGAAAACATTCGTTGCCGCCGCCCGCACCTATGACGCCGATGTGCTCTATGGCCGCGTGATCCCCATCTATCCCGAGGGCACGCCGGGATGGATGATCACGCCCGACATCAACAAGCGCGCGACCGGCACGCGACTCACCAAGGCCGAAGGGCATAACACGCTGGTGAAGACGTCCGTTTTCAGGCCGGAGGGCCTAGGTCTCGGCTTTGATACCTCCATGCGCTTCACCGGCGGCTCGGATACGGATTTCTTCGCCCGCGTGCATCGCGCCGGCGGCACCATCATCTGGGTCGGGGAGGCTCTGGTCGATGAAACCGTGCCCGCGAACCGCATGACCTTGAAATGGCAGCTCCACCGCACCTTCCGCGTGGCGATCAACATCGCGGTCCAGCACGAGAAGATGCGCGGGCGCTCCAAGGCCGTGCTGCGCGCGCTGGTCAAGGGAACGGGGCGCCTGCTCGGCGGGCTGGCGCAATTGCCGCTGGCTGCCGTCACGCTCGTCGCGCCGGAAACCGGCAAGCGCCTCGGCTTCAAGGCGCTGAAGCAGATCGCCTCGGCACTCGGCTCCTTCGCCTATCCTTTCGGCACGCGCCCCCAGCCCTACAAGCAGGTGGACGGGGGATAGGCGGGTCTTTTCCTTTTTGACGCATTTTCGCTTGCGCGGACCTGTGGTTCTTCACGCGAACTCGGGCGAATGTCTTGCAATCGCCCTGAGGTGCCCACTTCGCTTGAAAATGCTCTAACCCTCGCGCGCGAGGTAGAGCTGGAGCACGAAGAGCGTCCAGACGAGATTGACCCTGCGCTGGCCGCCGGACAGGAAATCCTCCCAAACAGCCCTGACGAGGCGGGAATCGAGATAACCCGCCTTGTCGATCGCCTCCTTGCGGAACAGATCCTCCGCCATGGGCCGCAAGGCGCCGCGCAGCCATTCAGCCGCAGGAATGCCGAAGCCGCTTTTCGGCCGGTCCCACAATTCGCGCGGCGCATAGCGCCCGAGAACGCCCTTGAGCAGGCCCTTGCGTGTCCCCTCCGGCACGCGAAGCCGGTCCGGCAATGACCAGGCGAAACGCGCGATGTCGGGATCGAGCAGCGGCACGCGCGTTTCGAGCCCATGCGCCATCGCGGCGCGATCGACCTTCACGAGAATGTCGTCGGGCAGATAGCGGTGGATATCGAGCATCCCCGCCTGTTCGAGCACCGACCATCCGGCCTTGCCGCTGATCGCGCTGATCAGCGGTTCATTCGCGCGCTCCCCGCCGATCACCAGCCGATGCGCCTGATCAGCAACGGTGAAACTGCGCTCGTAAGCCGTGAGCGCATCGGGGCTGAGGAACTTACGGGCCTGGTCCTCCAGGCGCAGCTTCAGCGGCGCGAGACGGTTTCCCGCCAGCGTCGCAAACCCCAAAGCCTCGGCGGGCGCAACAGCGAGCCCGAGCAGCGCCTTCGCGTAAAGGCCGGAGGCAAGCCGTTCGACCGCGCCCAAAGCCCCCTTCCCCCATTTGCGGTCGAGCGAATGATAACGCCCGTAGCCGGCGAAAAGCTCGTCGCCGGCGTCGCCCGAAAGCGAGACAGTGACCTTACTGCGCGCGAAACGCGCGACGAGCCATGTCGGCAATTGCGAGGGATCGGCGAAAGGCTCGTCATAAACCCCCGGCATTTCCGGTACGAGATCGAGCGCATCCTGCGCCGAAAGGATCATCTCGTTGTGGCTGGTGCCGAGATGGGCCGCCATGGCGCGGGCCTGGGCGCTTTCGTCGAATTCCGCCTCGTTGAAGCCGATGGTGAAGGTTTCCACCGGGCGGGAGGATCTCGCCTGCATGATCGCGACGATGGTGGATGAGTCGATACCGCCGGAAAGGAACGCGCCGAGCGGCACATCCGAGACCATCTGCCGCTCCACCGAGGCGTGGACCAGGCGGTCGAGTTCCGCCTCCGCTTCCGCGCGCGTCCCCTCGAAGCGGTGCCGTCGCGCGACCTCGGCCTCGGCGAGGCTGTCCCAGTGGTGGTGACGCTCCGGTGCGCCGCGCCCCCGGAACACGCAATATTCGCCGGGCATGACCTTCCACGTGCCTTCGAAAAAGCTCATCGGCGCGGGGATATAGCCATGGCGCAGGAAAGCGGTGAGCGCCCGGCGGTCGATGGCGCCGCGCCAGGCGGGATGGCTCCGCAGCGCCTTGAGCTCGGAAGCGAAAAGAAAGGCGCCGCCCGCCTCGCTCACATAGAGCGGTTTCTCACCGAAAGGATCGCGCCCGATGGTGACGCTGCCCTCCTGCCGGTCGAACAGGATGAAGGCGAACATGCCCCGGAGTTTTCGCAGCGCCTGCGCGACGCCATAGGCCTCGATGGCCGCGAGGAAGACCTCGGTATCCGAATGGCCGCGCCAGTTCGGCGCCAGACCTGCCGCGCCGATTTCCTGCCGCAAGGCGTTGAAATTATAGATCTCGCCGTTGAAGGTGATCGCGTAGCGTCCGCTCGCCGACACCATGGGCTGCGCGCCGGCCGGCGAAAGATCCTGAATCGCGAGGCGTCGCTGCGCGAGCCCCACGCCCGCCGCCTCGTCGAACCAGAGCCCTTCCGAATCCGGCCCGCGATGCCGGATGGCCGCGTTCATTCCCGCGAGCGCCGCGCGATCCTCGGCCATAAGCCCGCCGGGCCGGTAAAGTCCTGCAATGCCGCACATGCGTGAAAGCCCCGTAACGCCTCGCGGCGACAGCTTTTCCCTTACCCCCCGCCGGGCGATGACGGAAGGGGCGATTGACTATTCGCGCCGACACCGCCAATCAAGGCGCGAAAGTAGGGTATCCATGGCGATTTTCGAGAAAAGCCGCGCCGCGCGCTATGACAAGACCTTCTTCGACGGTTTCGCCGAAGATTCCGCGCGCTCAGCCCGGATTGTCCTTGCAAAACTCTTCGAAACCTATCGCCCGAATGCCGTGCTGGATGTCGGCTGCGGCATCGGCGCCTGGCTGAGAACCGCCGGAGAGCTTGGCGCAACGACCTTGCGCGGTCTTGATGGCCCTTGGGTTTCGCATGAGCAATTGCGCATTCCGCTCGAAAGATTTGAACGGATCGACTTCGAGGCCGAGATCTGGCCGGAAATCCGCCCGGCCGATCTTGCGATATCGCTGGAAGTCGCGGAGCATCTTTCCGAGCGAGCCGGCGCACACCTCGTCGAATACCTGACCGCCAGCGCGCCGGTCATTCTTTTTTCGGCTGCGATCCCAGCCCAGGGAGGAGAGGGTCACGTCAACGAGCGCTGGCAATCCTATTGGGCCGCACGGTTTGCGGAAAAAGGGTTTTCTCCCTCCCTCGCGCTGCGCCAGAAGATCTGGAGCGAGCATGCTGTGGAGTTCTGGTATCAGCAGAATATCACGGTTTTTTATGCTGCCAGCCACGCCCATCTCTTCGCGAGCGAGTCGCCTCATCTTACGATGGATGTCGTGCATCCCCGGCTTTATGAAATCCGCGTCATCAAGCGCGAGCGCCGCCGCCAACGCTGGAAACGCTATCTGCCTTTCATTGGGCGCGGGTGAAAGATGACAAGCGCTCCGATCGTCCGGGTCGAGCTTCTCGGCGGGATGGGGAACCAGTTGTTTCAGGCCGCGGCCGGATTCGCTCTCGCGAAACGTCTGGGCGCCGCGCTGGAATTCGACATTTCTCGCTTTCGCGATCAAGGCGCACGCAGCTATGCGCTCGACAATCTTGCACATGGCGCAAGGATAGCCGGAAACGACCTCTCCCCGCTCGCACGAGCCCAACACCGGATCATCCGCACGTTGACGCCAAAAGCGCTTCGTCGACCTCCCGGCTGGCGCGGCGTTGTGTTTCGTGAAGCCTCCTACGCCTATGACCCCAGATTTGAACACCTTTCAGGTCGCGTGTGCCTATCCGGCTATTTTCATTCCGCGCGCTATTTCGATCCGGTAGCAGCAGAGGTACGCAGGGCGTTTGATCTCGCCCAGATTGCTTCCGAGAAAGCGCGGGCATTCGCAAGAACATTACCCCCTCATGCTCTCGCCGTGCATGCGCGGATCGGCGACTTCAAGGATGAAGCTTTCAGCGCCACTCATGGCACACTTGCTGCACGCTATTACCGCGACGCCATTGCCCTTGCCCGAGCCGCGCGCCCGGTCGAGGAGATATTCCTGTTCACGGATACGCCGGATGCCGCGCAGGCCATGATCCCCGATGACGTATCATATCGACTTGTAAAAGGGTTCAGCGCAGCTGACGATCTCTTCCTGATGAGCAGTGCAGCTCACCATATCATCGCCAATTCCACGTTTTCCTGGTGGAGTGCCTGGATGGCTCCTCAACTGGGCAGCCTCGTGATCGCACCGCGGGCGTGGTTAACGCCGCAAGCCCTCAAGAAGACCTATATCGGTGATCTATATCCCGAGGGTTGGGTTATGCTCTAGGCTTGTTTTTTGCGTATTTTCTTTCGATCAGCCGGTGCCAGCTTTATCGGAAAATGCTCTGGATCGCGCCCTGCTCTTCATGAGATGAAGCCGGCGCGCGATGCCGTCACGCCAGCGGATCGCACGGCCGTCGAGGTGCTGCACGGTGCGCGGCCAGCCAAGCGGGCCATAGAGATGGCCGCCACCCACAAAGCGGCAAAGCCCCCCTTCGAGCCCGATTTCCTGCCCTTTCGGTCCTGCAATGATTGGGTAGACGACCTCCCGATAGTAATCGACACGAATGATCTGCGGGTTGTTGGAGCGTCCATTGACCCGGCACATCGGGACATTCGACGCACGCGCTTCGTCGAGGAAGAGGTCGTAGCCTTGCGCGATATTCCTGCGCTTGTTGAAACGCAGGAAATCGATATCGCCCGCCCGCATGGCGGCGACCATCTCGGAAATCGAATGCGGGATGTTCTTTTTCAGGAAAACGAAATCGTGTTCGAGCTGCATCGCGTAGTCGCATTCGCTCATGACGATGGAGCGCGCGAAACTGTCGATCAACCCTTCGCTCTCGACGATCTCGACGCTCAGCCCCTGCGTTCCCGCACGGATGGCCTCGATCCAGGCCGGAAAATTCGCGCGATGCGGCTTGGGATCGCAGAAAACCCGGATGATGGTCTCGCGCGCACCGCGTTCGCCATCAAAGCACGCGAGATAGGAGGCGATCGCCTCGGGCACGAGGCAATCCGCCGCATCGCGCGAGGCGACATTCGAGAAGACGTTGAGGTTGATCCTCGCGATCTGCTCCTGTGGCTCAATCATCGGCCCCAGCCCCTTCATGCCTTGCGCATTTCCCCTTGGCGGAAATTGGTCTATGAGACCCGCGAATGGCCCGGCCTCGCCGGGATCTGGTTTTTGGGTTTCCGATGTCTCTCCGTCAAGCGCTGATTTCCGGGGCGGTCCGGTTCTATTCGCGCCGCCTCAACCCGAACTGGCGGCGCCGCCTCAGCGCGCTGGCGCTGCCGCTTTGGCCGAAGGGCGCGCGCGATACCCTGCCGATGCATGTAAAGGCGCCGGGCTGGCGCGTGATCACCGGCGACACGTTCATCGAACCGGCCACCGGGCGCCTGCTGCGCGGCGCGAGGCTGATCCCGCAGGACCCGCCCTGGACCGCGCAAGGCAGCGGCGCGCCCGATCTGACGGCCCGGTTCGGCGGCAAGATCATCCCGCGTGAACCGACGCTGGTGCTCTATTCCGGCGATGACCACGGCATCGGCGCCTTCGCCGCGGAGCTTCTGCCGCGCTTCCTCGCGCTCGATCCGCTCGGCGTGCCGCAGGACATGCTGCTGGTGGTGGCCTACGGCATGGCAAGGCGGAGCTTTTTCCAGGATGCGATCCGCGACGGCGCCTTTCGTCCGCGCCCGGTGGAGGTCTCGCGCCCCGGCAGCTTCATCCGGGCGCAGGAAGTGCATGAAATCGCAACGCCTGCCCTCGATGCCGGGGTCGCCACAGCTATCGGCGCGCTGATGGCGCGGCTTTACCCCGCCACGCCGCGCGAGCCTGCTCCCGTTCTTCTGTGCGAAGGGGGCCCCGCGCGCATGGCGCGGCTGCGCGAAAGGCTCGCCCGGACCGATCTGGCCGGGCTGGCGCAAGGAGCGATCCCGCTCGATCCGGCCGCGATGCGCCTGCCCGAACTCATCGCGCGCCTCGATGCTGCCCCGCTGGTCATTGCGCCCGATAGCGGTGAAGCCGGCGCCCTGCTGCTGGCGCGGCCACGCGCGCGTGAACTCGTCGAGATCCGCCTCGACGCGAAAGCGAATCCGCGCGCCAAGGTGGTCGCGGCACTGACCGGGGCACGCTACCGCCCGATTGGCTGAAAATCACGGAGTTGGCTCAACTCCCCTCAAGGACAGGAAAAACACGTGCTCGATATCGATGTTTGCGGCGCGGCATTCAAGACCGTGGGGGACGAAGCCTTCTGGCACCGCGTCAATTCAGGCCATTGGGAACCGGCGACTTTCCGCGCGATCGCACGCCATCTTTCGCCGGAGACGACCTTTCTTGATTTCGGCACCTGGATCGGCCCGATCACGCTTTTCGCCGCCAACCGCGTGAAAAAGGTCTATTCCTTCGAGCCCGATCCCGAGGCTGCGCGGCGCCTCAAGGCGAATCTTGCCCTCAATCCGGCGCTGGCGGCGAAAATCGAGGTCATTGAAAAGGCGGTCTGGCCTGAGAGCGGAACCATCCGCCTCGGCGCCAAGAGCGCTGCCGGCGATTCGATGACCAGCGTCCATCATGTGAAGGCGCAGACAAGCTGGGAGATTCCCACCATCACCCCGGCTGAAATCGAGGCCTTGCTGCCGCCCGAAGGCCCGGTTTTCCTCAAGATCGACACGGAGGGCGCGGAATACGATATCGTGCCCCAGCTCACGCGGTTGATCTCACGCCCCGGCCTGACTGCGCTGGTTTCCTTCCATCCCCGCTTCGCGGCAGGCGGGCACCCGCGCTTCCACAAGACCTTTGCCATGACACAGAAGGTTTTCGCGCCTTTCGCCGGGTTCAAGGTCCATCGCGTGCATCACAACACGATCCGCCGCGCGCCTCTGGTCGAGGCGCTCACGGGGATGAAAGCCGCATGGTTTGAGGCGAAGACGAGCTATCTCTTCACGCGCGATTGATCAGGCGGGTTTGCGGAAGACATAGCAGCCACAGCCATAGCGCTGCTTTGCGACCCTCGCCGGGTCAGCATTGAGCACCAAGGTGGCGCCGTCCCGTTTGTCCGTGATCAGCGCGAATTCCTCCAGCTCAAGGCCAGGGAAAAGCGAGAGCACCGCGTCATGGCCATAGATGCGATGGGCGTTGAAGTGGATCGCCGGCTTTCCGACTGGGGTAACGAACAGCAGCCGCCCACCGGGCGCGAGCACGCGCGAGAGTTCCGCGCAAGCCTTGGCGTCGCCTAGAGGGTCCAGTCTGTCCCCATAACGGCCGAGCCCGACATGCTCGATCACATGCATGCAAGAGAGAGAGGCGATCGAAGCGGATTCAAAGGGTAAATTCAGTAGATCCGCCGCGCCGACTTCCGCGCCTGGAAGTGACAGCTCGGGTGGGCGGTAATCGTAATGAACCATGGGAATGAAGGCCGAGACATTGCCGACAAAATAGAGCGACGAACCAACGTCCACATGCTTGTCTGGCCGCGTGCGTGCCAGAACGCGCGCGGCCCATGCCGTATGATAGACATAATGCGTGTCAAAGCCCGTTGTTGCCGTTGCGTCTTCCGACATCGGACGAAGTTTGCCGAGGGAGGGCATTGGAATCCCCAAAGCACGTGCTTCAGCTCGAAAGCGGAAGAGATCGCGAAGATAAGCAGGGCTCAATAAAGCCTTGATGAGATCTTTACCCTTCACGATGCGTTGCCCCCGTTCTGAAGCCTGAATAGCCCGGCATAGACCCCGTTCCGCGCCATCAGGGTCGCATGGTCGCCGCTCTCGGCAACCAGCCCGCGATCAAGCACCACGATGCGATCGGCGCCGGTCACGCTCGCGAGGCGATGCGCGACGAGGATGGTCGTGCGCCCCGCGGCGAGTTCGGCCAAGGTCGTACGGATCGCCTCCTCCGAGGCGGCGTCGAGCGCGGCGGTCGGCTCGTCGAGCAGCAGGATGGGCGCATCGCGCAGGAAGGCGCGGGCGATGGCGATGCGGCTGCGCTGCCCGCCCGAGAGCCGTCCCGCGAGTTCACCGACCGGCGTATCGTAGCCCTGCGGCAGCGCCGTGATGAAATCATGCGCGTGAGCGGCCTTCGCGGCTGCGATGATCGCCGCCTCCTGCGCATTGGCGGCGCCGATCGCGATATTCTCGCGGATCGAACCGTCGAACAGGAAGGCATCCTGCCCGACATAGGCGATCTTCTCGCGCAGGCTCGCCGGATCGAGCGCGGCGAGATCCTGCCCATCGACCGAAATCCGCCCGGAATTCAGCGGCCAGAAGCCGAGAATGAGGCTGAGCATGGTCGATTTCCCGGAGCCGGACGGCCCCACAAGCGCCGTGACCTTGCCGGCGGGGAAATCGAGATCGAGACTATCGAGAAGAGGCGTGTCGTTCTCGTAACCGAAGGATGCCTTCTCAAAGCGGATGGCACCGCCCTTGGGATCATAGGTGTCGCCCCGTGCCGTGTTCGCGGGCACGGCCTCATCGATCATCTCATAGAAAAGGCCGAGCCCGACGAGATGCTGCTCCACCTGCAAGCGCGCGCTGGCGAGCCGCCGCGCGGGATCATAGGCCAGCAGCAGCGCGGTGATGAAGGAGAAGAATTCGCCCGGCGTCGCGCCATGGCCGATCACGCGCCAGCCGCCATAGAGGATCACCAGCGCGACGGCGATGCCGGCCAGCGTCTCGACGATCGGCTGGGTGCGCGACATCAGAACGGCGGCGCGGTCGGCGTTCTTCTGCTGCTCCTCGATAACGCCGGCAAGGCGCGTGCCGAGCCTGTCCTCGGCACCGAACGCCTTGACGACACGGATGCCCTGAATGATCTGGCGCAGCTGGTCCGCCAGCGTGACGCCGATGGAGACCTGCCGCTTCTGCACCTTGCGGATGCGCATGCCCAGCCCGGCGACGAAAATCGCCGCGACCGGCAGCACCAGCAGCACGAAACCGGAGACCAGCGGGTCCTGCACCACCATCACGGCGATGAGGCCGATGAGGGTCAGCACGTCGCGCCCGACGACGGTGACCAGCACCTGAAGCACCTGCCGCGCGGATTCGGCGGAAAGCACCTGCTTCTGCACCACCTCGCTGGAAGTGCGCGACAGGACCACCGGCAACGGCTGGGAAAGCAGCGCCGCAACCAACCGCTTCTGGCCTTCCGCCACGATGGCATTGCCGATCCGCGCGAGGATCACGCCCTGCCCGTAGGCCGCGAGACCGCGCGCGACATAAATGACGAAAACCGCGCCGGCGACGAAGAACAGCGCATCGCGGCTTTTCGCGATGAAGACCTCGTTGATGACATCCTTCATCAGCCAGGCGGTCGCGGCGGTGGTCGCCGACACCACGCCGAGCAGCACGAAGGCCAGCGCATAAAGCCCGACATAACGGCTGCCGGTCTCGCCCACGAGACGCTTGAGATCGCCCCAGCGGCTGCGCTCAACGGGCGCGTTCATGCGCCTTGGCTCTGCCGCGCCATCATGACGAGGAAGGGCCCAAGCCCCGACGCGGCAATCCAGCCGCGTAGGCGGCCTGAAGCTGGGTTGCTTCGCCGCGTCGCTCCTCGCAATGACGGAGAAAAAGACGCCATTCCTCAGCCCTTCTCAGGCAGATTCACCCGCAGATGCAATTCGCGCAGCTGCTTGTTGGTCGCCTCGGCCGGCGCGCCCATGAGGATATCCTCGGCGCGCTGGTTCATCGGGAAGAGCGCGACCTCGCGCAGGTTCTGCTCGCCGGCGAGCAGCATGATGATGCGATCGACGCCCGCCGCCATGCCGCCATGGGGCGGCGCGCCATATTGAAAGGCGCGGAACATGCCGCCGAAGCGCTCAACCACCGTTTCCTCGCTGTAGCCGGCGAGTTCGAAGGCTTTCACCATGGCTTCCGGCTTGTGATTGCGGATGCCGCCCGAGGCCAATTCATAGCCGTTGCAGGCGAGATCATACTGGAACGCCTTGAGGCTGAGTGGGTCCTGCGAATTGAGCGCTTCCAGCCCGCCCTGCGGCATCGAGAAGGGGTTGTGGCAGAAATCGATCTTCTTCTCGTCCTCGTTCCATTCGTAGAACGGGAAATCGGTGATCCAGGCGAATTCGTAGCGCTCCTTGTCGGTGAGGTTCAGATCCTCACCCACCTTGAGGCGCGCGGCACCGGCGAATTTGACGAATTTCTCGGGGTTTCCAGCCACGAAGAAGGCGGCATCGCCATCCTTGAGGCCAAGCTGCGCGCGGATCGCCTCGACCCGCTCCGGGCCGATATTGTTGGCGATCGGCCCCTGCCCGGCGCCGTCCTTCAGCATGAGATAGCCCAAACCCGGCTGGCCCTCGCCCTGCGCCCAGGAATTCATGCGGTCGCAGAAGGCGCGGCTGCCGCCGCCGGCGGCGGGGATCGCCCAGACACGGTTCTTCTCATCCTCGAGAATGCGCGCGAAAACCTTGAAGCCCGAACCCCGGAAATGCTCCGAGACATCCTGCATCACGATCGGGTTGCGAAGGTCCGGCTTGTCGGAGCCGTATTTCGCCATCGACTCGGCATAGGGAATGCGTCGCCAGGGAGACGGTGTGACCGGCTTGCCGTTGGCGAATTCCTCGAACACACCACGGATCACCGGCTCCATCGCGGCGAAAACATCCTCCTGCTCCACGAAGCTCATTTCGATATCGAGCTGGTAGAACTCGCCGGGCAAGCGATCGGCGCGCGGGTCTTCGTCGCGGAAGCACGGGGCAATCTGGAAATACCGATCGAAGCCGGCCATCATCAGCAATTGCTTATATTGCTGCGGCGCCTGCGGCAGCGCGTAGAAGGTGCCGGGATGGATGCGGCTCGGCACGAGGAAGTCGCGCGCGCCCTCGGGCGAGGAAGCCGTGAGGATGGGCGTCGAGAATTCGTTGAAACCGCCCGCCTTCATGCGCTGGCGCATGGAATCGATGACCTTGACGCGCAGCATGATGTTGTTGTGCAGCCGCTCGCGGCGAAGGTCGAGGAAGCGGTATTTGAGGCGGGTTTCCTCGGGGAAATCGGTATCGCCGAAGACCTGGAGCGGCAGTTCCGCCGCCTGCCCGAGCACTTCGAGATCGGTCACGAACATCTCGATCGCGCCGGTGGGAAGATTCGCGTTCTCGGTGCCGGCGGGGCGCTGGCGCACCTTGCCATCGACACGGATCACCCATTCCGAACGCACCTTCTCGGCGTCGCGGAAGGCGGGGCTGTCGGGATCGACCACGATCTGCGTCATGCCGTAATGGTCGCGCAGATCGATGAAGAGCACGCCGCCGTGATCGCGAATGCGGTGGCACCAGCCGGAAAGCCGCGCTTCGGAGCCGATATGCTCCGCGCGCAGGGCGCCGCAGGTATGGGAACGGTAGCGATGCATGGCGGTCACTTCTCTCGCGATGTCTTTCAACAAACAAGCAAGGCGGCGCCGGATTCGCTCCGCGCCGCGTCTCGCGGCGGACTTGAGCTTTCCCCGGACCGGATTGTCAAGCGATGATGGAGGATGCCGGGGCAAGAAAGCCGTCGACAGGGGGGGACAAACGGCTTTTTTTCAGCTAGATGCGCGATCTATGCCCAATGCCGTGAACCTGCCCGTCCCCGCCCTGACAACCTCCTCCGATGCGCTCGCCGAGGCCTGCGCCCGGCTCGCCACGCATGACTTCGTGACGATTGACACGGAATTCATGCGCGAGACCACCTATTACCCCAAGCTCTGCCTTATCCAGATGGCAAGCTCGGAAGAGATCGTACTGGTCGATCCGCAGGCGGAGGGCATTGATCTCACGCCGTTTTTCGCGCTGATGGCCGATGAGAAAGTCACCAAGGTCTTTCACGCCGCGCGGCAGGATCTCGAAATCATCTGGCAGAAGGGCCGCGTGATTCCCGCGCCCCTCTTCGACAGCCAGGTCGCGGCGATGGTCTGCGGTTTCGGCGAACAGGTTTCCTACGAAAGCCTCGCCTCCTCGCTCGCGGGTGCGAAGATCGACAAATCCTCGCGCTTCACGGATTGGTCCCGCCGCCCGCTGACGGAGGCGCAGCTCGCCTATGCCGCCGCTGACGTGACGCATCTGCGCATTGTCTACCGGAAGCTGATCGCGCGCATGGAAAAGAACGACCGTTTCGCCTGGGTGGCGGATGAGATGGCGATCCTCACCAACCCCAAAACCTACGAGATGGACCCGGATGAAGCCTGGCAGCGCGTCAAGGCGCGCATCCGCAAGCCGGTCGAACGGGCGATTCTCATCGAACTCGCGGCCTGGCGCGAACGCGAGGCGCAGTCACGCGATGTCCCGCGCGGGCGCATCCTCAAGGATGACGGGTTGGCCGAAATCGCCGTTGCGCAACCGAAATCAGCCGAGGATCTCGGCCGCCTGCGCTCCATCCCGAACGGATTCGAGCGCTCACGCGCGGGGGTGGAGATCCTCGAGGCCGTGGCGCGCGGCCGCGCGCGCGACCCCGCGACAATCCCCGCTTTCGTGGAGGAACGCTCCGGCGGCAATGGCGCGTTGACGCAATTGCTCAAGGTTCTGCTGCAATCCGTGGCGGAGCGTAACCAGGTCGCCCCGCGCCTCATCGCCTCTTCCGAGGATATCGACCGCCTGGCCGGCAACCCGGAAGCCGGGAGCCCGCTCAGGAGCGGCTGGCGCCACGAGATCTACGGCGCGCTGGCGCTCAAGCTCATCGCCGGCGAGGTGACGCTGGGGCTGGAAAAAGGCCGGGTCGTCGCGGTGCCGCGCACGCACGGCAATCACGAAGGGGAATAACTTCACGCTGCCATGCGCGTGAGGAAATCCTCGACCTCGCGCACCAGCCCGTCTGTCGCCTGCGTGAATTCGCGCGAGAGCCGGTCGAGCGCGTCCGCCGCACCGGCTGATTCCGTGATCGCGCGTTGCACATCGTCGTAACCGGCTCGGATCACATCCGACCGCTGGGCGGCCATATCGGCGTTGCCGGCAATTCCGCGCGTCACCTGCTCCTGCTCGGTGACCGCCGATGCGATGACAAGGGTGGTCTCGTTGATGGAGCCGAGGCCCTTCCCGATATCCTGAGTGGCATTCGTCACCTGAAGCGACACATTCTCGATCCCCTTGACCAGATCGGCGATTTCAGCCGCCGCTCTGGATGTCCCGCCCGAAAGTTCCTTCACTTCCGAAGCAACGACAGCGAAGCCTTTGCCAGCCTCACCGGCGCGGGCAGCTTCGATCGTGGCGTTGAGCGCAAGCAGGTTCGTCTGCGAGGCGACCGAGGAAATAAGCGACACGGCATTGGCAATACGATCCACGGTCGAGGTCAGTTCAGCGGCAACCGCACCGGCATGTTCGCCTGTTTCGGTTGCGCGGCGCACGACCATGGCGGCGTCGTTCGAGCGAGTCGCGATCTCCGCGATGGAGGCCGCGAACTGGCTCGTTGCGGTCGCGACTTCCGAGATCGCATTCGCAGCAAGTGAGGCAGCCTCACGGCCTTCGCCCACCCGCTGTTGGGCATGGGATGTCGCGGAGCGGATCACCGCCGAGGTCGCCATGACCTGATCGGAACCACTCCGCAGGCGCTCGAGCGCAGCGCGGACAGAAACACGGAACTGCTCCACCATTCCATCCATCTCGCTCTTGCGCATGGCGAGGCGCGCGGCATTCTCAGCCTGCTGGCGCTCCTGATCGCGCTGGCTGGCAACCGCCTCCCGAAATCCATCCACGGCTCGGGCGATCATGCCGATCCTGTCGCCGCGATCCGTATGGGGAATGGATGTGTTCGTACCGCCTGACGCCAATGCCACCGTTGCATCCGCAACACGCACGAGCGGCGCGAGAAGGCGTACGGTTGCAAGCCAGAGCAGCCCGGCGGCCGCACTGATGGTGATGAGGATGCCGATCTCGAGCTGGAAAAGCAGTCGGGCAGATTCCGCGGAAAGATCCGATAGCTTGCCGATACCGATGTAGAGAATCCCTGAAACTGCTCCATCCGCGTCGATCAGAGGGAGATATCCGGTTTGATGTGCTTCGCCGAGGATGGTCGCCGGGCCACGATAGGCACGCTTGGCCATCATGACCGGATAGACTGCTCCGCCCTGTCCCAGATAGGTGCCGACAGCGCGCGAGCCATCGGCTTTCTTCACGGTGGTCGCGACGCGGATGAAGTCCTTCTTGTCTTCCTGCCAGCGAAAGATGGTCGCAGTTCCACCATTGGTATAAGTGACGGAATCCACGATCCGGTTCAGCTCTTCCTCGCTGATTGCCTCGGAAGGCTGCTTCGTCATGGCAAGCCGCTCGGGTTCTCCCGCGGCATCCGGCTCAATCCGGTAGCCTCCTTGCGCGGAGGTCGCATCAATGAAGAGGCGGCTGGCGACGCGGAGCGAAGCATGGGTGCGTCGTTCGATATCGGTCGCGATCTGGGCTGATAGCCGGGTGTAACTCAGCCAACCGACGGCGAGAACCGCCGCCAGAAGCAATGCCAGCATGGTTGCAACCAGGCGAGCCTGAAGCGAATCGCCGCGCGCAAGGATATTATTCATAGAATTTGCTCCGGAATTCGCTTTGCGGAGACAATCTTTTTCCGAGAAAAGTTAGATAAGTTCTAACCTACGCGCCGGATATCGAGATTTCAAAGCCGGACCCAAGCATTTTCGCGGTCTGGCGCAGCCTTCCGACCAATCTTTCGTTGGAGAGGTTGGCAAAGGCGGCGGGAAGAAACTGAGTTAATTTTCCTGCAGCCATAAGTAGAGGCGCGCGTGAAAGAACACCCGGCTGCCCGGCGGAGATGTTGAAGGCAACCCGGATGACGCATCCGAGCATCCGCGCCTGATCAATCTCACGCAGGGTCAGCAGGGCTCGCAATGGAGGCTGGACATTCTCGCTAAGCCCCTCGTAACGCGCATGCAGGACGGAAGCGAGGAAAGCGCGCTCGCGATGATCCACCGCAGGCAAAGCGGCATAGGCGACCATCCGGGCCGCCTCCTCGGCGCGGTAATCGGGATTGGCGCGCCAGGCTACTTCGGAAACGAGGCAGGCGGCATGCCGGATGCGCCGTTCCGCCGGCGTTTCATCCGGGAAAGCGCTCTGCATGAAATCATCGAGCCAGCCGATCAGCTCGTCGGCATGGGCGGGCGCACGGGCGTGAAGGTCGCTCAGGGCGCGTGCGGCGGCGATCAGGGCATCCTGCTGCTGCACCGCCCCCGGCAATTGCGAGAACAGCACGCCTTCCCGCACGCCGCTGGTGCAGACGACGAGCCGGGCGGCGCCGGTCCGCTGGATCAGCTCGCCCAGAACCAGCGCGCCGTAAACCAGCAAAGGCTTGCGCTCGCGCGAGATCTCGCCGATTGCGGGCAATTGGTCGAGATCGACCCGTTGAAGATCCGCGCAGAAGTCCGCGAGCGCGCGGGCATTGGCGGTGTAGCCATGCAGCACGTTGAGCGGATAGTTCGATTTCGCCATATGCAGCCGCGCGATGGCACGCCATGTGCCCCCGATGATGAAGATATCGCGTCCCCGCGCCCTGGCGAGATCGGGCACCCCGGCAAGCGTTTCAGCGACGATCTTCGCCGCTTTCTTGAGGCTCTTGCCCGAAGTATCCCTCAGGGTCAGTCCGCCCAGCTCGACGCTGACCCCCTGCCCGACCTCGCCATCCGCGATATCGATCAGTTCAAGGCTACCCCCGCCAAGATCCCCGGCAAGGCCGTTCGGGCGGTAAAGGCCGGAAATCACGCCGAGCGCGGCGAGACGCGCTTCCTCGGTGCCGCTGAGCACGGAGACGGGCTCGCCGAGGATTTCCTCTACCTCGGCGATGAAATCCGGGCCGTTGCGTGCCTTGCGGACCGCCGCCGTCGCCAGGACGAAAATGCGTTCCACCCGCATCAGGTCGCACAGGACGCGGAAACGCTTGAGCGCATCGCGCGCCTGAACCAGACCATCCGGCGGAAGCAGACCCGTGACCGCCACATCGCGACCAAGGCCGCAAAGGCTCTTCTCGTTGAACATCGAGACCGGCGCACGGCCAAGGCGGTCATAGGCAACGAGGCGGACGGAATTCGAGCCGATATCGATGACGGCGACCGGCCTGTGCGCAACCGTCGCCACCGGGGAAGCTGAAAATCCGGGCATGATCAAGCGGGTCCAGCTCGGAACGGAAGGCCGTCAGCGCCCGCCGGGCGCTTTTTTCTTGGTGAGCGGCCGGGGCCGCGAGAGCTTGAGCGATGTGCCACGACCGGAAAGACTCGGATTCGTCATGAAGTAGCGATGCGCGTTGAAGGGCTCATCGCCTTCCTCCGGCGTTATGCGCAAAGACGAGCCATCGGGCAAGACCCGCCAGCTCTGTTGGTTGTCGAGAAGATTGGCCTGCATGATCTGGCCCAGCACCTGCTCGTGCACCGTGGGGTTCATGATCGGGCACAGGCTTTCCACCCGCCGGTCGAGATTGCGCGGCATGAGATCGGCGGAGGAGATATAGACCACCGCCTTCTGGTGCGGCAGGCCATGCCCGTTGCCGAAGGCATAGATACGGGCATGTTCGAGAAAACGCCCGACGATGGATTTGACGCGGATATTGTCCGAAAAACCCGGAATGCCCGGCCTGAGGCAACAGATGCCGCGCACCACCAGATCGATCTGCACCCCGGCCTGACTGGCGCGATAAAGCGCATCGATGATGACCGGATCGACGAGCGAATTGCATTTGCACCAGATCACGGCCGGGCGCCCGGCCCTCGCGTGCTCGATCTCGGCGTCGATATGCTCGATCAGCTTCTTCTTGAGCGTGACCGGAGAGACCGCCATGCGCTCGAGCGCAGCGGGTTCGGCATAGCCGGTAATGAAATTGAATATCCGCGCGACATCGCGCCCGATCACCGGATCGGCGGTGAAGTAGGACAGGTCGGTGTAGATCTTGGCCGTGATCGGGTGGTAATTGCCGGTGCCGACATGGCAGTAGGTGCGCAATTCACCGCCCTCGCGCCGCACCACAAGGCTGAGCTTGGCATGGGTCTTGAGCTCGATGAAGCCGTAGACCACCTGCACCCCGGCGCGCTCGAGGTCGCGCGCCCAGCGGATATTGGCCTCCTCGTCGAAGCGCGCCTTGAGTTCCACCAGCGCGGTGACGCTCTTGCCTGCTTCCGCCGCTTCCGACAGCGCCTGCACGATCGGGCTGTTGGCCGAGGTGCGATACAGCGTCTGCTTGATCGCGACGACGGCCGGGTCGCGCGCGGCCTGCTCGAGGAAGTTCACCACCACGTCGAAGGCTTCGTAAGGATGGTGGACCACCAGATCCTTCTGGCGAATCGCCGCGAAGCAATCGCCCCCATGCTCGCGCACCCGCTCGGGAAAGCGCGGGGCATAGGGCACGAATTTGAGATCGGGTCGATCAACCGAGACAAGCTGCGACAGATCGTTGAGCGCGATCATGCCGTCGACGACAAAAACCTCGCGCGGCTTGACGCGCAGTTCCGCTGCAACGAAAGCGCGCAGATCCTCCGGCATCGCCGCTTCCAGTTCGAGGCGGATCACCACGCCGCGCTTGCGCGCCTTCAGCATGGTCTCGAAGGTGCGGACCAGATCCTCCGCCTCCTCCATGATCTCGATATCGCTGTCGCGGATCACGCGGAAGGCGCCGATACCCTTGAGCGCATAGCCCGGAAACAGCGTGGGGATGAACAGCGTCATCGCCTGATCGAGCAGGATGAAACGCGCGCGCCCCTTTGCATCGGGCAGCCGGATGAAGCGTTCGAGCTTCTGGGGCATGCGGATCAACGCCCGCAATGCGCGTCCGTCGCTCTGGCGGGCGAGGCTGAGCGCGAGCGAAAAGCCCAGATTGGGAATGAAGGGGAAAGGATGCGCGGGATCGATCGCGAGCGGGGTCAGCGTCGGGAAGATCGATGCGAGAAAGTGATCGCGCAGGAAATTCTCATCCGATTCAGAAAGATCGATGGGCGCGACGACGACGATCCTCTCCGCTTCAAGCGCCACGCGCAGCTTGCGCCAGCGATCTTGCTGGTCAGCGGTCAGGGCTTCGACTTCCTCGGTGATCAGGTCCAGCGCCTGCTCGGGCGTCAGCCCGTCATCGGAAGGCGTCAGCACGCCGGCAATCATCTGCTCGATAAGGCCCGAGACGCGGACCATGAAGAATTCGTCGAGATTATTCGCCGAGATCGAGAGAAAGCGCAGTTGCTCAAGCAGCGGGTGGCCGGAATTTCCCGCCTCCTCCATGACGCGGCGGTTGAATTGCAGCCAGGACAATTCGCGATTGATGAATCGGGAAGGGTGTTCGGCGAGTTCGGCCGGTTTCAGTCCACTCACATCCTGCGAAATCGCCATGGTCTTCGTTTCGTCCCGTTCATGCGTTGTCCGGGCGTGATTCCGCCCTTCCGTCTCATGACCGGAGTTTATGACAGATCGGCGACAGGGCCAGCGAAACTTGCGCTCAGGGCAGCGCGACGACACGCCCTTCACGCAGGGTGATGCGACGATCCATCCGCGCCGCCAGCTCAAGGTTGTGCGTCGCGACGAGTGCGGCGAGACCAGATTGCTTCACCAGCGCCGAGAGGGTCGCGAAAACATGCTCGCCGGTCGTGGGGTCGAGATTGCCGGTCGGTTCATCCGCCAACAGCAGGCGGGGCGTGTTCGCCACCGCACGCGCGATCGCGACGCGCTGCTGTTCGCCACCAGACAACTCTCCCGGCCGATGTTCGATGCGGTGGCCGAGCCCGAGAAAACCAAGGATGTCACGCGCGCGCGCCTCCGCTTCCGCGACGGGAAGCCCCGCGATTCGCTGCGGCAGCACGACATTCTCGAGCGCGGAGAATTCCGGCAGCAGATGGTGGAACTGGTAGACGAACCCGATCTCGGATCGCCGCAAGCGGGTGCGCGCGCCGTCATCAAGCCCCGCGGTCGCGGTATCTCCGATGAAGACTTCGCCCTGATCTGCATGTTCGAGCAGGCCCGCGATATGCAGCAGCGTCGATTTGCCGGCGCCAGAGGGCGCGACAAGCGCGACCATCTCGCCCGGCATGATCTCGAGATCCGCGCCCGCGAGCACGCGCACGACATTCTCGCCCTGGATATAGGCGCGGCAGACATTGGCGATGAGAAGCGCGGGCGTGGCCATCAGCCTTCTATCCTCGCATAAGTTCGGGCGCGCTTTGGCGCCTCGGAAGAACGAGTGCAAAAACCGCGCATGGTTCACTCCCCTCGCAAGGCTTCGACGGGATCGAGCTTCGCCGCGCGCCAGGCGGGATAAAGCGTCGCGAGGAGCGAGAGCGTCAGCGCCATCACCACGATTGCGACCACCTCGCTCGGGCGCACATCCGAGGGAAGGCGCGAGAGGAAATAAAGCTCAGGCGGAAAGATCTGGGCGCCGGAAAGCCACGAAACAGCCTGACGCAGGCTTTCCACGTTATTCGCGATCAGAAGCCCGAGCAGAAAGCCGACGAAAGTGCCACCGACACCGATCGCAGCGCCGGTAATCACGAAAATCGACAGGATGGAGCCGCGCGTCGCGCCCATCGTCCGAAGAATGGCGATGCCGCGCGCCTTGTCCTTCACCAGCATGGTGAGGCCGGAAATGATGTTGAGCGCCGCCACCAGCACGATCATGGTGAGGATGAGGAACATCACGTTGCGTTCCACCTCCAGCGCGCCGAAGAAGGTGCGGTTGCGGAAGCGCCAATCGGTCAGCGCATGGGGCATGCCCACGGCTTCGCGGATCTTCGGCAGGACATCATCCATGCGATCGGGGCTGTCGACGAAGACCTCGATCATCGCCGCCTGCCCTTCGCTGTCGAAATAGAGCTGCGCCTCGGCGAGCGGCATGAAGACGAAGCTCGCATCGAATTCGCTCATCCCCACTTCGAAGATCGCGCCGATCTCATAGGATTTCTGGCGCGGCGCGGAGCCGAACGGCGTCGAAGGCCCCTTGGGTGAGAGCAGTTTGATCTTGTCGCCGATCCCCACGCCGAGAAAGCCGGCAAGCCGGCGGCCGACGGCGATCTTCTCCGAACCGTCAAAGCCATTGAGCGTGCCATCGACGATGTTTTTCGCAACGGAAGTGAAGCGCTTGAGATCCGCCTCGCGCACACCGCGCACCAGCGCGCCGCTCGTGGCGTTCTGCGAGGCGGAGAGCACCTGTCCTTCAACGATCGGCGCCGCCAGCGTCACCCCCTTCACCCTGGCGACACGCGCCGCGATATTCTCGTAATCGGAGAGCGCCTCTCCATAGGGCTGGATGAAGGCATGGCCGTTCACGCCGAGGATCTTGCTCATCAGCTCCTGCCGGAAGCCGTTCATAACCGCCATCACGACAATCAGCGTCGCGACGCCAAGCATAATGCCGACAAACGAGAAGCCGGCGATCACCGAAATGAACCCGTCGCGGCGCCGCGCGCGCAGATAGCGCCACGCGACCAGCCATTCGAAGGAGGAGAACAGGAAGCCCATTGCACGCAGGCCCTTCAGCCCGCGATCCGCTCGACCGCCTCGGCGGGGGTGAGCGTCATCCGCTCGCCGGTCGCGCGGCGCTTCAGCTCGACCTTGCCATCAGCCAGCCCCTTGGGGCCGACAATGATTTGCCAGGGCAGGCCGATAAGATCCGCCGTCGCGAATTTTCCGCCGGGGCGTTCATCCGTGTCATCAATCAGCGCGTCGAGGCCGCGGGTGCGGAGTGCCTCGAAAATCTCACCCGAAACGCGATCCGTCGCGCTGTCGCCCGGCTTGAGGTTGAGGATCGCGGCATCGAAGGGCGCGATCGCGTCGGGCCAGATGATGCCGGCCTCGTCATGGCTCGCCTCGATGACGGCGGGAACCAGCCGGCTCGGGCCGATCCCGTAAGAGCCCATATGAACCGGCCTTTCGACACCGTCCGGCCCCGCGACGACGGCCTTCATCGGCTCGGAATATTTCGTGCCGAAATAGAAGATGTGGCCGACCTCGATGCCGCGCGCGGAGACGCGCGAAGCCTCGGGGATCGCGTCGAAACCCGCCTGATCGTGCATTTCCTCGGTCGCAGCATAGAGCGAGGTCCATTTCGAAACGATAGTGGAAAGCCCCTCAACCGAATCAAAATCGGTATCCGCGCCCGGCACGGGGAAATCGAGATAATCCTTGTGGCAGAAGACCTGGCTCTCGCCGGTCGAGGCAAGGATGATGAATTCGTGACTCAGATCGCCGCCGATCGGCCCGGTATCGGCCCGCATCGGGATCGATTTGAGGCCCAGCCGGTCGAAGGTGCGCAGATAGGCGACGAACATGCGGTTATAGGCATGACGCGCGCTTTCCTTGTCCAGATCGAAGGAATAGGCGTCTTTCATGAGGAACTCGCGCGAACGCATCGTGCCGAAGCGCGGGCGCACCTCATCGCGGAATTTCCATTGCAGATGATAGAGATTGAGCGGCAACGCCTTGTAGGAACGCACGTAGCCGCGGAAGATCTCGGTGATCATCTCCTCGTTGGTCGGCCCGTAGAGCATCTCGCGATCGGCGCGATCGGTGATGCGCAGCATCTCCTTGCCATAAGCGTCGTAGCGCCCCGATTCGCGCCAGAGATCGGCGGACTGGATCGTCGGCATGAGCAGTTCGACCGCGCCCGACCGATTCTGCTCCTCGCGGATCACCGCGCAGATCTTGTTGAGCACGCGCAGGCCGAGCGGAAGCCAGGCATAGATGCCGGCGGATTCCTGCCGGATCAGCCCCGCGCGAAGCGCCAGCCGATGCGAGACAATCTCCGCCTCGCGCGGGGTCTCTTTCAGAATGGGCAGGAAATAGCGGGACAGGCGCATGGTCGCTCCGATAGCGGCAGGATTCGTCTCCCCCGCTTCTGTCACAAATCCCCCCGGTTGCAAATGCAGGGAAGGTTCGCGGCGGGTAAAATCCAGCACGCGCATCACGGCGCGATTATGACCGCTCGCATGGATCGGCAAAACATTCAAATTTTAGAATGTTGCACTGCATGAAGACACACAAAAAAGCCTCAATTAGAACCATCCCCGGCAGGCGGAGCACCGGGCCGCGCAAGCGGCAGGACAAGCAAAATGAACATGCTCCTCAGGGTGGCGTTCTCTTGGACGTTTATTCCGGCCGTCCAAAAATGAAGAAGTAAAGTTTCAAGCAGGGCCGAGGTCCTGCTTTTTTCTTTGCTGCCTCCCGAGGAGTTTCCATGAAATCCGACAGCCTTGACCTTGCGCGCGCACGGGCCGAAACACCAGCTGTGCGAAATGTACTTCATTTCAACAATGCTGGCTCGGCGTTGATGCCGGATCCCGTCCACCAGGCTGTGCTCGGGCATCTCCAGCGCGAAGCCGAGATCGGCGGGTATGAGGCCCATGACGAGGCGATCCCGCGTCTCGAAGCGATGTATGCCTCGCTCGCGCGCCTCGTTAACGCCGCACCGGACGAAATCGCCTTCGTCGAGAACGCGACCCGCGCCTGGGACATGGCGTTCTACTCGCTGCCCTTGAAAGCCGGCGACCGCATCCTTACGGCGGAAGCGGAATATGCGAGCAATGTCATCGCCTATCTTCAGGCCGCCAAGCATCGCGGCGTGATTCTCGATGTCGTACCCAGCGATCCCGAGGGGGCGATCGATGTCGCGGCGCTCGAACGGATGATCGACGCCAACGTCAAGCTGATCGCGATAACGCATGTCCCGAGCCAGGGCGGGCTGATCAATCCGGCGGAGGAAGTCGGCCGGATCGCACGAAAGCACGGCATCCCCTATCTGCTCGATGCCTGCCAGTCCGTGGGGCAATTGCCGCTCGATGTCGAAGCACTCGGCTGCGACATGCTCTCCGCGACGGGGCGGAAATTCCTGCGCGGCCCACGCGGCACCGGGTTTCTCTATGTACGCCGCGCGCTGGTCGAGAAGCTCGAACCCGTCTTCCTTGATCTTCATGCCGCCACCTGGATCTCCGAGCGTGAATACACGATCGCTCCCGATGCGAAGCGTTTCGAGAATTGGGAGAGCTTCGTCGCAGGCAGGCTCGGCCTCGGCGCGGCGGCGGATTACGCCATGGGCTTCGGCCTGGAGGCAATCGCGGCGCACAACCGGCACCTCGCGGCGCAGCTACGCGCAGGCCTCGAGGATATTCCGGGCATTAAGGTGCATGATCGCGGGCGCGAGAAAAGCGCCATCGTCACCTTCGGCCATCCTCATCTCGACGCGGAGACGATCAAGCAGCGCCTGCGCGCGCAGGGCATCCATACCTCGACATCATCGCCCGATTACGCGCGTTTCGATCTCGGCCGGCGCAAGCTGCCGCCGATCGTGCGCGCTTCGCCGCATTATTATAATGACGAATCCGAGATCGAACGCTTCCTGGGCGCAATCCGCGCCCTCTGATCCGTCACAGGAGCGGGAGCAGGAAAAGCCAGAAAACCACGAAGGTGGCAGCGGCAACCAGCGAGTTGATCAGCATGATCAAACCGATCCGCGCAATGGCCGGCGCGCCGGGATCGGAGCCGGGCGAAACCTCGCCCGCCTCGCGCTGCGAGCGCACGCCAAAGGGCAGGACGGCGAAAAGCGTCGTCCACCAGATCACGAAATAGATCGCGACCGCACTGCCGATTCCCATCTCAGACCTGCTCTAGTTCGGTCAACGTGCCGAGAAAATCCTTGGGATGCAGGAAAAGCACGGGCTTGCCATGCGCGCCGGTTTTCGGGTTGCCATCCCCCAGAACACGCGCGCCCGCCGCGACCAGGGCATCGCGCGCGGCGAGAATGTCCTTCACCTCGTAGCAGAGGTGATGCATGCCGCCATCCGGGTTCTTCTCAAGGAATTTGGCGATCGGCGAAGCCTCGCCGAGGGGTTCGAGAAACTCGATCTTGGTATTGTCGAGCTCGACAAAAACCACCCGCACCCCGTGCTCGGGCAGATCCTGCGGCGAGGAAACCTTCGCGCCGAGCGCAAAGCGATAAGTTTCGGATGCCTTGGCGGCATCCTTCACCGCAATTGCCACGTGGTTGAGCCGACCGATCATCGCGTGCCCCTCAAACCTCGATCACCATCACCTTGGCGATGGGCTTCTTACCCCAGATCTCCGATATCCCGGCGCGGATGCCGCGTTCGATGGCGACCCGCAACGCCTCGGCGTCGCGACGCTTGGCTTTGGGGAGGCTGGAATAAATCTCGTCGATGATATCGCGGACATGTTCGAGAATCGGCTCTCCCTCATCATCGACAGCCGGAAGTCCAACGATCTCGACGCCTATATCGCCCGCGATATGGCCCTTGTCGTCGAGCGCGATCGCAACCGAAACCATGCCGGCGAAGGCAAGCTTGCGCCGTTCCTTGAGCGCGGGGTCCACCTCGGGGACAATTAGCGATCCATCCTTGAACAGGCGCCCATGCGAGGTTTGCCCGGAAATCACCGCCGCGCCGGGCGCGAGCGTCACGAGATCACCGTTGAAGGCGCGGATCACTTGCTTGACGCCCATTTTCGTCGCGAAATCGCGATGGAGCGAGAGATGCAATGCCTCACCATGCGCGGGAATGGCGATTTGCGGGCGAGTCCATTCATACATGCGCCGTAGCTCATCCTTGCGCGGATGGCCGGAGACATGGACCAGCCCATCGCGGTCGGTGACCAGCTCGACACCCATTTTGGCGAGATTATTCACGATCCTGCCGATCGCCTTCTCGTTGCCGGGAATGGCACGCGAGGAAAAGATCACGGTATCGCCCTGGGAAAGCGTGACTTCCGGGTGTTCACCCTCCGCGACACGCGCCAGCGCCGCGCGGTTCTCGCCCTGCGAACCCGTGAGCAGGAGCACGCATTTGTCGCGGGCGAGACTCTTGAAGCGTTCGGGTGAGCGGAATTGCGGCAGGCCCTCCAGCATACCCAGCTCGCCAGCGACATCCGCCACGCGGTCCATCGCACGGCCGACCATAATGACCTCGCGGCCCGCTTCCGCCGCGGCTTCCGCCACGGCGCGAATCCGCGCGACATTGGAGGCGAAGGTAGTGACCGCCACCCTGCCCTTCGCGGCCAGGATGATCTGGCGCAGGCTCTCGCGAACCTCGGTTTCAGACGGCGAGATCCCCTCGCGCGTGACATTGGTGCTGTCGCAGATCAGGGCAAGCACACCCTCGTCGCCGATCTCGCGCAGGCGGTTCTCATCCGTCGGCAGGCCGGAAACCGGCGTCTCGTCGATCTTCCAGTCCCCGGTATGGACGACGAGCCCCGCCGGCGTGCGGATCGCGAGCGCCATGCTCTCCGGGATCGAATGCGCGACGGGAATCGTCTCGATATCGAAAGGCCCGAGCGTCAGCCGGCTTGCCTGCGCGATGACGCGGACGGGAATTTTCGGCGCGCCCGGCTCCGAAAGCCGCCGCGCCTCCAGCAGGTTCGCGGCGAAGGGCGTCATGTAGACCGGCGCGCCGAGGCGTGGCCAGAGATCCGCCAGCGCGCCGAAATGATCCTCATGCGCGTGTGTGATCAGGATGCCGAGAAGGCGCGATTTCTCCGCCTCGATAAAGGCCGTATCGGGCATGATGAGATCGACGCCCGGCAGATCCTCGCCCGCGAAGGCGACGCCGCAATCGACCATCAGCCATTGGCGCTTTTTCGCCGGCCCGAAGCCGTAAAGCGCCATGTTCATCCCGATTTCGCCCAAGCCCCCGAGGGCGGCGAAGACAAGCTCGTTTTCTTTCATGCGAGCGTCCTTATCGCGGCTTCGGGCGAAAGCCCAGCGTCAAGCGTGAAAACATCGCCCGCAAGCACGGTCTCAAGGCCGGAATCCGTCTCGACGAGCAGGCAGCCCGCCTCATCCATGCCGGCGAAACGCCCCTCGATCGTGCCGCCCGGCGGCTTGACCGAAAGCCTCGTGCCCAAAGGCAGGGCATGGGACAGCCAAAGCCGGCGGATCTCGCCAAATCCCCTGCCCTCGTCAAAAAGCGCGAGATTATGCGCGAAACGCGCGGAGAGGCGCTCGAACACGCGTGCAGGAGTCAGGCTCTCGTCGAAGAGGTGCAGGGCCGTCACCGGCCTGTCGAGCCCCTCGGGCTTATGCGCGATGTTGGTGCCCATGCCGATCGCGATCCCTGTCCCCCCGCCGACGAGGTTCGTGCCTTCGAGCAGGATGCCGGTGCATTTCGCACCGTCGATCAGGCAATCATTCGGCCATTTGAGGTGAAGGCGTCCGCGTAGAACCGGGATCAGCGAGAGAAACGCTTCCGCATGGCTCAGACCCGTGACGAAGCCGAGCAACGGCGCCTTGTCCGGCGGACACGGCGCCACAAGCGCGAGGCTCGCGTAGAGATTGCCCTTCGGCGAGGACCAGCTCCGCCCCTGCCGGCCGCGCCCCGCGCTCTGCTCGTCCGCGACGATCCAGAGGCGGTCGGCCCCGGCCTTCAAAGCCGCGAGCGCCGCCTCGTTGGTCGATTCCGCCCGCGTGACATGCAGGAGCTTGAAGCCGGCATTTTCGGCCTCGGTCGAAAGCACCGGCATTCAGAACAGCGACTTCGCGGCCGAGGCGGCGATGGTACGGACAGGGTTCGCCACGATCGCGAAGAGAAGAATGAAGGCCGTCATCGCCCACATCACGGCGCGGATTTCCGGCGCGGCGCGACCGAAAGCCGGCGCGGGCGCGTCGAAATACATCACCTTGATGATGCGCAGGTAATAGAAGGCCGAAACCACGCTCGCGAGAATGCCGATCACGGCCAAGGCGAAGAGCTTCGCCTCGATCGCTGCCGCGAAGACATAGAACTTGCCGAAGAAGCCTCCGAGCGGCGGGATGCCGATCAGCGAGAACATCAGCGTGGCCATCACGAAAGCGAGGCCGGGATTGTTGCGCGCCGCGCCCGCGAGATCCGAAATCGTCTCGAAGCGCTGCCCGCCCTGCTGCATGGCGAGGATCACCGCGAAAACACCGAGCGTCATGGCCAGATACACCGCCATGAAGATCACGACACCTTCCACACCGGCCAGCGTACCGGAAGCGAGTCCCACCAGCGCGTAACCCATATTGGCGATGGAGGAATAAGCCATCAGCCGCTTGATGTTGTTCTGCCCGATGGCCGCGAAGGCCCCGAGGCCCATCGAGGCGATGGCGGCGAAAACGAGGATCGGCTGCCAATCCTTCACGATCGGCAGGAAAGCATCGACCAGGATGCGCGTCGTCATCGCGATCGCCGCCATTTTCGGCGCGGTGGCAAAGAAGGCCGCGACCGGGGTCGGCGCGCCTTCATAGACATCCGGCGTCCACATATGGAACGGCACCACGCTCATCTTGAAGGCAAGGCCCGCAATGATGAAAACGAGGCCGAACATCACGCCCGTACCATGCGCGCCGGCCACCGCCTTGGCGATGGTCGGGTAGGTGACCGAGCCGGTAAATCCGTAGACGAGGCTCATCCCGTAAAGCAGCATGCCCGAGGAGAGCGCGCCGAGAACGAAATATTTCAGGCCCGCCTCGGCGCTTTTCTCGTTGTCGCGATGGATCGAGGCAACGACATAGAGCGCGAGGGATTGCAGCTCGACACCGAGATAGAGCGAGATCAGCTCGTTCGCGGAACACATCATCATCATGCCGATCGTCGAGAGCAGGATGAGGATCGTGTATTCAAACCGCGCGATCTTCTCTTCAGAGAGGAAACGCGACGACAGGATGATCGCACCGATGGCGCCGATCAGCGTCAGGCCTTTCATGACACGCGCGAAGGCATCGACCACGAAGGCATCGTTGAAGGTGGAAACGCGCCCCTGCCCCTCGGCCAGCAGGAAACCGGCCACGACCAGCGCGACAATCGCGATCAGGTCGATCAGCTTCTTGGCGCCGTCGCCCCTGAAGGCGCCGATCAGCACCAGAACAAGCGCGGTTGCCGCAAGCAGGATTTCCGGCAGGGCCGGGCCGAAAGCGGGAATGGGGGAAACGACCGAGTTCATATCTTTCCCCCGTCAGTTCAGAACCGCGAGCTTGCCGCCGAGCCCGGCTTTGACAAGCCCGAGCATCGCATCGACGGAAGCCTGCGACATGGAAAGGATCGTGTTGGGCTGGACACCGAAATAGATGACCAGCAGGGCGAGCGGCAACAACAACGCAAGTTCACGCCGGTCGAGATCCGGGATTGACTCAAGTTCGTGCTTCTCAAGCTTGCCGTAGACCACGCGGGCAAAGAGCCAAAGCGCGTAGCAGGCCGAGAAGATCACACCCGTCGTCGCAAGGAACGCGATCCAGGTATTCGCCTTGTAGGCCCCGAGCAGCGTGAGGAATTCCCCGACGAAGCCCGAGGTTCCGGGCAACCCGACATTGGCCATGGTGAAGAGCAGGAAGACCACCCCGTAAAGCGGCATCCGGTTCACGAGGCCGCCATAGGCCGCGATCTGGCGCGTATGCATCCGGTCGTAGACGATGCCGACGCACAGGAAGAGCGCGCCGGAGACAAGCCCGTGGCTCACCATCTGGAAAACCGCGCCCTGCACGCCCTGCGCGTTGAGCGTGAACAGCCCCATCGTCACGAAGCCCATATGGGCGACCGAGGAATAGGCGATCAGCTTCTTGATATCCTCCTGCATCATCGCGACGAGGGAGGTGTAGATGATCGCCACCACCGAAAGCGCGAAGACGAGATTGGCGAAATAGAGGCTCGCCTCGGGAAACATCGGTAGCGAGAAGCGGATGAAGCCGTAGCCCCCCATTTTCAGCAGGATGCCGGCGAGGATCACCGAACCCGCGGTCGGGGCTTCAACGTGCGCATCCGGCAGCCAGGTATGGACGGGCCACATCGGCATCTTCACCGCGAAGGACGCGAAGAAGGCAAGCCACAGCCAATATTGCATTCCGCTCGGGAATTTAAAGGCGAGCAGCTTGATGATGTCGGTCGTTTCGGCGGTCCAGTACATCGCCATGATGGCGAGCAGCATCAGCACCGAGCCAACGAGCGTGTAGAGGAAGAACTTGAAGCTCGCGTAGATGCGTCGCGCCCCGCCCCAGATGCCGATGATCAGGAACATCGGAATCAGGCCCATCTCGAAGAAGACATAGAACAGCACGAGATCGAGCCCGGCGAAGACGCCGATCATCGACGTCTCGAGCAGCAGGAACAGCGCGTAATATTCACGCGCGCGCTCGCGGATCGAATGGAAGGACGCCGCGATGCAGAAGGGCATCAGGAAGGTCGTGAGGATCACGAAGGGCATCGAGATGCCGTCCACGCCAAGCTGGTAGACGATCTGCTCGCCGAGCCAGGGCATACGCTCGACAAGCTGGAAACCCGGCTTGGCGGAATCGAAGCGCGCCAGCGCCACAAGGCTCAGCACGAAAGTCGCGATCGTGGTCCAGAACGCCGCCCAGCGCGCATTGCGACTGCCCGCCTCATCGCCCTTCTGGAGAAGGACGAAAGCCGCGCCGACAAGCGGCAGGACCAGAAGTCCCGTGAGAATGCCGAAGCCGAACATCAATGCGCCCCCCCTGCGAAGAGATACCAGGTGACGAAGCCGGCGACCCCGAGGAGCATCGCGAAGGCATAGTGATAGACATAGCCGGTCTGGAGCTTGACGACCCGGCCGGTGATGCGCAGCACGGCGGCGGAAATACCGTCCGGCCCGAACCCGTCGATCAGCCAGCCATCGCCCTTCTTCCACAGGAAGTGCCCCAGCGCGCGCGCCGGTCGGACGAAGATCGCGTCATACAGCTCATCAAAGTACCATTTGTTGAGCAGGAAGCGGTAGAGCGCGGGGTGCCTCTCGGCGATCTGCCCCGGAATGGACGGCCATTTGATGTAGAAGAGCCAGGCCAGGACGAAACCCGCCACCATCATCACGAAAGGCGTCCACGGCACCCAGGCCGGGAGCTTGGCATGGTCGTGCATGTCGTGCAGCGTGTGGTTGGCCGCGCCGGTGAAGAGCGCGTTCTTCCAGAACGGGCCGTTGGCATCCGAAAGGAAGGCATGGACCAGCGGGAAGCCCGCGAGGATCGCGCCCGCCGCCAGAAGGCCGAGCGGAACCAGCATCACCAGCGGGCTTTCATGCGCGTGATCATAGGTGTGATGATCGGCGCGCGTCTTGCCCGCGAAGGTCATGAACCACAGACGCCACGAATAGAACGAGGTCATGAAGGCCGCAAGCACGGTCGCGGCGAAGGCGAAGACATGCCCAGGCGTATGCGCGACATAGGCCGCCTCGATGATCGCGTCCTTCGAGTAGAAGCCCGCCGTGAACGGGAACCCGGTCAGCGCAATGGTGCCGATCAGCATCATCGTGGCCGTGAAGGGGATCTTCTTCATCAGCCCGCCCATCTTACGGATATCCTGCTCGTGATGCATCGCGTGGATGACCGAACCGGCGCCGAGGAACAGCAAGGCCTTGAAGAAGGCATGCGTGAAAAGGTGGTAGATGCCCGCCTGATAGACGCCGGCGCCGAGCGCGACGAACATATAGCCGAGCTGCGAGCAGGTGGAATAGGCGATGACGCGCTTGATGTCGTTCTGAACGAGGCCGACGGTCGCGGCGAAGAAGGCCGTGATCGCGCCGATGATCAGCACCACGCTCTGAGCGAAAGGCGCCGCCTCGAAGATCGGCGAGAGCCGCGCGACCATGAAGACGCCTGCGGTCACCATCGTCGCGGCATGGATGAGCGCGGAAACCGGGGTCGGCCCCTCCATCGCGTCCGGCAGCCAGGTATGGAGCAGGAACTGCGCGCTCTTGCCCATCGCGCCCATGAAAAGCAGGCAGGCAGCAAGTTCCAGCGCCGGCACCTGATAGCCGAGGAAGGAAACGATCGTTTTCTGGTGGCCCGCGACACCCGCGAAAACCGGATCGAAATTCACAGCGCCGAACAGCCAGAAGACAAGGAAAATGCCCAGGGCGAAGCCGAAATCGCCAACGCGGTTGACGATGAACGCCTTCATCGCGGCATCATTCGCGCTCTTCTTCTTGAACCAGAAGCCGATGAGCAGATAGGAGGCAAGACCCACGCCTTCCCAGCCGAAGAACATCTGGACCAGATTGTCCGATGTCACCAGCATCAGCATTGCGAAGGTGAAGAGCGAGAGATAGGCCATGAAGCGCGGTCGCGCCGGGTCTTCATGCATGTAGCCGATGGAGTAGAGGTGGACGAGGCAGGAGACGCTCGTCACGACCACCAGCATCACCGCCGTCAGCGTATCGACACGCAGTGCCCAATCCGCCTCGAAAGCGCCGACATGGATCCAGTCCGCCACGAGAATGCGCATCGGCGCGCCGGAACCGAGCGCGACCTGCGCGAAGACCACCCAGGAGAGCGCGCAGGCAATGCCCAGAAAGCCCGTGGTCACGACTTCCGCGAAACGCGAGATGCCTTCCGAATGCGGCGAAGCTTCCGGCGCATGATGGTCGTCATGGCCGTGATCGGCATGGCCATGGGCCGCGCCGGCATGCGTGGAATGGTCGGCATTGCCGAAGGCGAGCACCTCCTTCTGGGAGGCCGCCTTATGCGCCAGAAGGCTCGCGATGCCGGCGATGATGAAGCCGAGCAGCGGCAGGAAAACGATTGCCTGTGCCATGGATCAGCCCTCCCGCTCGCGCATGATCATTTCCGAAAACCGGAAACCACTTTTCGGGATCATGCGTTCAGCCCTTCATCACGTTGATGTCTTCGACCGCGATCGTGCCGCGGTTGCGGAAATAGACGACGAGGATCGCCAGCCCGATCGCGGCTTCCGCCGCCGCGACGGTGAGCACCAGCAGCGCAAAAATCTGGCCGGTGATATCCCCCAGATGAGTGGAGAAGGCGACGAGGTTGATGTTCACCGCCAGCAGGATCAGCTCGATCGACATGAGGATGACGATCACGTTCTTACGATTCACGAAGATGCCGAAACAGCCGAGCGTGAACAGCATCGCGGCGACGACGAGATAATGCGCGAGCCCGATCACCATGTCACACCCCCTGCCCGGAAGCGTCCTTGCGCTTCACACCTTCATTCGTCACGCCCTGCCCCTGCGCGACCGAGACCATCGTGATCGCGCTCGCCTTCGTGCGGGCGTTCTGCGCCATCACATCCTGCCGGCGCACGCCCGGCCGCTCGCGCAAGGTGAGCACGATCGCGCCGATCATCGCCACCAGCAGGATCAACCCGGCCGCCTGGAAGAAATAGACATATTCCGTGTAGAGCACGCGCCCGAGTGCACGTGCGTTCATCGCATCGACCGGCATTTTCGCCGCCGCCTTGTGCATCGAGAGCGCTTCTGGCGCCAATTGCCAGGTCCCGACCACGAGGGCGATCTCGACGAAGAAGATGGCCGCGATCACCGCGCCAATCGGCAGGTATTGCAGGAAGCCCTGCCGGAGTTCCGCGAAATCCACGTCGAGCATCATCACGACGAACAGGAACAGAACCGCCACCGCGCCGACATAGACGATGACAAGCAGCATCGCCAGGAATTCAGCGCCCATCAGCAGCATCAGCCCCGCCGCGTTGACGAAAGCGAGGATGAGAAAGAGCACCGCGTGAACCGGGTTGCGGGCCGAAACCACCATCATGGCGGAGCCGACCAGCATGCCCGAGAAAAGGTAGAAAAAGAGGGTGGCGACGTTCATTTTTCTCCCCTCAGCGATACGGCGCGTCGATCGCGATATTGCGTGCGATCTCGCGTTCCCAGCGCGCGCCGTTGGCCAGCAGCTTTTCCTTGTCGTAGAAAAGCTCCTCGCGCGTTTCGGTCGCGAATTCGAAATTCGGCCCCTCGACGATCGCATCGACCGGGCAGGCTTCCTGACAGAAGCCGCAATAGATGCACTTGGTCATGTCGATGTCGTAGCGGGTGGTGCGCCGCGTGCCGTCATTGCGCCGCGGGCCAGCTTCGATCGTAATCGCCTGCGCGGGGCAGATCGCCTCGCAGAGCTTGCAGGCGATACAGCGTTCCTCGCCGTTCGGATAGCGGCGCAGCGCGTGCTCGCCGCGAAAGCGCGGGGAAAGCCGCCCCTTCTCGAACGGGTAGTTGATCGTCGGTTTCGGCTTGAAGAAATACCGCATGGCGAGAAAGAACGCCGAGACGAATTCCTTGAGGAGAAGGCCCTTGGCGGCCTGTGCGATCACGCTCATTTCCTTCTCCTTACCGATACCAGCCGGTGAGCTGGAGCACGCCCGCCACGATGACCACCGCCGCGAGGCTCAAGGGCAGGAACACCTTCCAGCCGAGCCGCATGAGCTGATCGTAGCGGTAGCGCGGCACCATCGCCTTCACCATCGCGAACATGAAGAAGACGAAGCTCACCTTGGCGATGAACCACACCACGCCAGGCACCCAAGTGAAGGGCGCGATGCTGAGCGGCGGCGTCCATCCCCCCAGGAAGAGGATCGTGGTGAGCGCGCACATGGTCATGATCGCCACGTATTCGCCCAGCATGAACAACAGATACGGCGTCGAGGAATATTCGCTCATGAAGCCCGCGACGAGTTCGGATTCCGCTTCCGGCAGATCGAAAGGCGGGCGGTTGGTTTCCGCCAGAGCCGAGATGAAGAAAATCACGAACATCGGGAAAAGCGGGATGAAGAACCAGTTCAGCATCGTAAACCAGGGCATGCCCAACGCGGCGGCAATGCCGCCCTTGTCCTGCGCATTCACGATATCCGTGAGGTTGAGCGACCCCACCACCATCAGCACCGTGATGATCACGAAGCCGATGGAAACCTCGTAGGACACCATCTGCGCCGCCGAACGCAGCGCGCCCAGGAACGGGTATTTCGAATTCGAGGCCCAGCCGCCGATGATCACGCCGTAAACGCCGAGCGAGGAAATCGCGAAGACATAGAGTATGCCGACATTGATATCCGCGATCGCCCACCCCTCGGCCACGGGCATCACGGCCCAGGCGGAGAGCGCGAGCACGCAGGTCAGCAGCGGCGCGAGCAGGAACAGGATCTTGTCGGCGCCCGAGGGGATGACCGGCTCCTTGAGCACGAATTTCAGCAGATCCGCGAAGCTCTGGAGCAGGCCGAACGGACCGACCACGTTGGGGCCGCGCCGGAGCTGCACCGCCGCCCAGATCTTGCGATCCGCCAGCAGGAAGAACGCGATGATGACAAGCAGCGCCACCAGCAGCACCAGGCTCTTGATCACGATGATCAGCGTGGGCACGAACCAGCTTGTCTGCGTCCAGAGGTAATGCACGCCCCAGAGCGCGCCATAGGCCGCCCCGAGCGCGACGACCAGCGCAATCGCCATCATCGTGAGCGGAAACCAGCTTGTCTTGCGCACGGGACGCTCGGGAGGGGAATTCGGTGTGATATCGACCATGATTTCCCCCTTATTCCGCCGCGACCTGCGCCGAACCCGCCGCAAGCGCGGCGCATTCCGCCATCACTTTCGAGGCACGCGCAACCGGATTGGTGAGATGGAAGGCGGAAACGGCATTCGCGAACGGCGCCTTCTCCGTCTTGCCCTTCAGCTTGGCCAAAGCCTCGATATCCGCCGCCTTGCCTGCGGCAATCGTGTCGAGCGCGGCAAAATGCGGGAATTCGGCATAAAGCGCGGCACGGAGCTGGCCGAGGTTGTCATAGGGCAGCTTCTTGCCCAGAGCTTCGGACAGGGCGCGCAGAATGGCCCAATCCTCGCGGGCATCGCCCGGCGGGAAGCTGGCACGGTTGGTCATCTGCACGCGCCCTTCCGTGTTGACGTAGGTCGCGCTCTTTTCGGTATAGGCCGCGCCGGGCAGGACGATATCGGCGCGATGCGCGCCCTTGTCGCCGTGGGTGCCCTGATAGATGACGAAGGCGCCGACAGGGATATCGATCTCGTCCGCGCCGAGGTTGAAGATCACGTCCATCGCGCCAGGCTGGAGCATCGCGCCGGTATCGGCACCGCCTTCGCCCGGCACGAAGCCGAGATCGAGCGCGCCGACAAAAGCGGCCTCGGTATGCAGGATGTTGAAGCCGTTCCAGCCATCCTTGATGACGCCGATCGCGGCAGCGGCCTTCGCCGCCATCGCGAGCACTGCTGCGCCATCGGGCCGGTTGATCGCCCCCTGCCCGATGATGAACATCGGCTTCTGCGCCTTGGACGGCGCGTGATCGACGAATTTCTCGAGACTTTCCGGGCCCGCGCCGAGATAGGTGACGGGATAGGAAAGGTCGGCCTGCTGGCCGATCAGCCCGATGGTCGCCTTGCCCGTGAGATGGCGCTTGCGGATGCGTGAATTCAGCACCGCCGCTTCCCGACGCGGATTGGCGCCGATGATCATGATCGCATCGGCTTCCTCGATCCCTGCAATCGTGGAATTGAAGAGGTAGCTCGCGCGCCCGTGCTTCGGATGAAGCGGCGAGCCGGGATAGCGACAATCGAGATTGGCCGAACCCAGGGCAGCCATCAGCCCCTTGAGCGCGAACATCTCCTCCACGCCGGCGAGCTGGCCGGCAAGCGCGCCGATCTTCTCCGGCTTCGCCGCCTTCACTTTCGCAGCGATCGCCGAAAAAGCCTCGGCCCAGCTCGCGGGGCGCAGCTTGCCGTTCTCGCGGATATAGGGGCGATCAAGGCGCTGCGTGCGCAGGCCGTCCCAGATGAAGCGGGTCTTGTCCGAGATCCATTCCTCGTTCACCGCCTCGTTGAGGCGCGGCATGATGCGCATCACCTCGCGGCCGCGCGTATCGACGCGGATCGCCGAGCCGACGGCATCCATCACATCGACGCTCTCGGTCTTCTGGAGTTCCCACGGGCGCGCGGAGAAGGCATAGGGCTTCGAGGTCAGCGCGCCGACCGGGCAGAGATCAATCACATTGCCCTGCATCTCGGAGGTCATCGCCTTTTCGAGATAGGTGGTGATCTCGGCATCCTCGCCGCGGCCCAGAAGGCCAAGCTCGGTGATGCCGGCGACTTCGGTGGTGAAGCGGACGCAGCGCGTGCAATGGATGCAGCGCGTCATCACGGTTTTCACCAGCGGGCCGATATACTTGTCTTCCACCGCGCGCTTGTTCTCGGCATAGCGCGAGGAATCCATGCCATAGGCGATGGCCTGATCCTGAAGATCGCATTCGCCGCCCTGATCGCAGATCGGGCAATCGAGCGGGTGGTTGATGAGCATGAACTCCATCACCCCCTCGCGCGCCTTCTTCACCATCGGCGATTTGGTGAAGATCTGCGGCAATTCGCCGTTCGGGCCGGGGCGCACGTCGCGCACGTTCATCGCGCAGCTCGCCTGAGGCTTGGGCGGACCGCCCTTCACCTCGACAAGGCACATGCGGCAATTGCCGGCGATCGAGAGCCGCTCGTGGAAGCAGAAACGCGGCACTTCCATGCCGGCCGCCTCCGCTGCCTGAAGCAGCGTGTAATGCGGCGGCACATCGACTTCGACATCATCGACGAGGATCTTGGTCATGTCTGTTACTCCGCCGCCACGCGAATGGGGTCCGAATGCGGGTTCGCCGAATATTGGTCGATCTTCGCCTCGATCTCATGGCGGAAATGCCGGATCAGGCCCTGGATCGGCCAGGCCGCCGCATCGCCGAGCGCACAGATCGTATGGCCCTCGATGCGGGTGGAAACATCGAGCAGCATGTCGATCTCACGCTTCTGGGCGCGGCCCTCGGCCATGCGCGCCATGACGCGCGCCATCCAGCCCGTGCCCTCGCGGCACGGCGTGCATTGGCCGCAGCTCTCATGCTTGTAGAAATGCGCGATGCGGGCGATGGCGCGGACGATATCCGTCGATTTATCCATCACGATCACCGCCGCCGTGCCGAGGCCGGAGCGCAGGCCGCGCAGCGTGTCGAAATCCATATAGGCGTCCGCGATCTGCTCCGCCGGCACCAGCGGCACCGAGGAGCCGCCGGGAATGACACATTTCAGATTGTCCCAGCCGCCGCGGATACCGCCGCAATGCTTGTCGATCAGCTCGCGGAAGGTGATGCCCATTGCCTCTTCGACGTTGCAGGGCGTGTTCACATGGCCGGAGACGCAGAAAAGCTTGGTGCCGACATTGTTCGGCCGGCCTAGCCCCGCGAACCAACCCGCGCCCCGGCGCAGGATGGTGCCCGCGACCGCGATGGATTCGACGTTGTTTACCGTCGTGGGGCAGCCGTAAAGGCCCATATTGGCCGGGAATGGCGGTTTGAGGCGCGGCTGGCCCTTCTTGCCCTCGAGACTTTCGAGCAGAGCCGTCTCCTCGCCGCAGATATAAGCGCCAGCGCCGTGATGAACGTAGAAATCGAACGGATAGCCGTTTTTGTTGTCCTTGCCGATGAGTTTCGCCTCATAAGCCTCGTCCACGGCCTTCTGGAGCGCGATCCGCTCCGCGATGAACTCGCCGCGGATATAGATATAGGCCGCGTGCGCGCCCATCGCGAAGCTCGCGAGCATCGCGCCCTCGATCAGCAGATGCGGATCATGGCGCAGGATCTCGCGATCCTTGCACGTGCCGGGTTCGGATTCGTCCCCGTTGATGACGAGGTAATGCGGCCTTCCGTCATTCACCTTGGGCATGAAGGACCATTTCATGCCGGTGGGGAAGCCCGCGCCGCCGCGCCCGCGCAGGCCGGAGGCTTTCATCTCGTCGATGATCCAGTCCCGCCCCATTTCGAGCAGCAGCTTGGTGCCATCCCAATTGCCGCGCTTGAGCGCGCCCTTCAGGCCCGGGTCCTGCCGCCCGTAGAGATTGGTGAAGATGCGATCGCGATCCTGAAGCATTCCGCTAGATCCGGTTCGGGTTGGAAAGGATGATCTTGGTTCTGGCGCCCGCGCGCGTCTGCGCTTCGGTCACCAGGGTGAAATCGGCGTTCCAGGCGGGGCCGTCGTAATCGATTCGGGTGAAGAGCACCCATTTCGCCGCCGGCAGATCGTCGAAGGTGAAGCGTCCCTGCATATCGCATTGCGTCTTGCGGACAACGCTGTCATGGATTCCATCGAGATTGGCGCCCGGCGCGATCCGGTCGCCCCGGCGATAGACTGCCACGATCTCGCGGAAATACGCGCTATCCGGCAGCAGATAGACATAAGAGCCGGAGCAGCGCGCAAGCAGGCCGTTCGGGCGGCGCAGGAACCCTTCCCCGCTGATCGACCCGTCGCCCTTCCCGGACCAGGCCTTGTGGTCGGGCGCGCTGAAGGAAACCTTCTTCTCGACGCTTTCGCCGCAAGCCGAAAGCAGCAATCCGGCGGAGATGGCGGTCACGGCGGCACGCGCGACAGCGAGCGTCGGCGCAACCTTCGCCGCCCTCCCCGCCTCGCTGCCCGCCGGAATGCCGAACCGCATGATCAATCCTTACTTCGTCGGCTTTTCGCCGAGCGGGCTGTCCGGCCGCCAGCCGGTCATCAGTTTTTTGGCCTGCCCGATCCAGTCGTCGCGCTGGGCGCGCCCCTTGAACCCTTCGAGATTCTGATCAACCCAGGCGAGATTCTGATCGTTCCATCCCGCGATCTGATCGAAGTGATGGATACCCATCTTGCGCAGCATGCCGGCCAGCTTGGGGCCGACCCCCCAGATCAGCTCGAGGTCGTCGCCCTTCCCCGAGCGGGGTTGCGCCAGAAGCTCAGGCTTGTGCTCATCGCCGACGGGCGCCGCCTCGGCATTGCCTGCCGCCGATCCCTTGGCCTTGACGATCTTGCCGCCAGCCGCCGGCGTATCCTGCCGCGCATTGCTCTGCTCGCGAGCGGGGCGGGCCGGCGCAGCGGCTGCCGCGCTGACGGGTGCACTCGCGGGGATTGCGGCCTGCGGGGCGGCTTTCGCCTTGGCGGCCTCTTCCTTCGCCTTTTTATCGGCTGCGGCGCGCGCCTCGAAATCCTTCTTCCAGCTTCCGACTGCCGAGCCATCATAGAGCCCCGGCTCAAGCAGCGTCTTGATCGCATCCTTGGGTTCGGATTTCAGGCGCCCGTTCTGCGGGCCAATCTTCACGGGTTTTCCCGCCGCGAGATCATCCATGAGCGCATTGAGGCTCTCGGGCGTGAGATCCTCGAAATAATCGTCGTTGATCTGCACCATCGGCGCATTGCAGCAGGCACCGAGGCATTCCACCTCAAGCCAGGAGAACTTGCCGTCCGCCGTGACATGACCGGGTTCGCCGATGCGCTTTTTCAGCACCTTCTTGAGATCCTCGGCGCCCATGCAATGGCAGGGCACGGTGCCACAGAGCTGGATGTAATGCGTGCCAACCGGTTCGAGGTTGAACATCGTGTAGAAGCTCGCGACCTCCATCACCCGGATATTGGGCATGGAAAGCACTTCGGCCACATGCTCGATCGCGGCGCGCGGCAGCCAGCCCCCGGCCTGCTTCTGCGCCTGCCAGAGCAGAGGAATCACGGCAGAGGCCTGCCGCCCTTCCGGGTATTTGGAGACCTGCTCCTTCACGAAAGCCTGGTTCGCCTTATCGAAGGCGAAAGAGGCCGGCTGGACAGTCTCGGGAGCAAGGCGGCGGACGGACATGGTTCTTCCTCGGACGCGGCGTGAAGCGGCGGAACGAATGCTCGGGTCTTACCACCCTTACCGCTTGGGGCAAGACTGGAAATGCTAAAAACTGGGCGCTTCGGCCACGGCTTTGGGATGATCCACAAAAGCGGTGAGCGAATTGATACAGATCAGGCTAAATTCGCCGTTCTGGCGCAAAGCGGCGGTCAGGAAACAGGGCTAGAAACACACGCTGTCGCGCTTGAGCTGCCGATTCGCATCGCGCGATATCCGCATCAAACAGGTGCGCACTTCACCCGAACGCTGGACGATGACGACGAAATCCGTGCCCTTGTCGGAAGTGCGCTCCATGCCCTTCACCTCGAACCCCTGCCGGACCAGCATGTCGAGGCTGACGACCGGCGGGTTCGGCGCCGGAACGCCAGGCGCCGGAACACCAGGCGAAGGAGCGCCCGGCGGCGCCTGGCTCGGCGGCGGGCGAATGAACGGGTCCGGCGTCTGGGCGTGAGCGCCGGACATCATCACAAAGAGAACAGAGAGGGCGAGCCCCCTCACCGATCCACTTCCCCGAACACGATATCGAGCGAACCGAGAATCGCCGAGACATCGGCGAGCATGTAGCCCTTGCACAGGAAATCCATCGCCGAGAGATGGGCGAAGCCCGGTGCGCGAAGCTTGCAGCGATAGGGCTTGTTGGTGCCATCCGCCACGAGATAGACGCCGAACTCGCCCTTGGGCGCTTCCACCGCGGCATAAACCTCGCCGGCGGGCACATGGTACCCCTCGGTATAGAGCTTGAAATGGTGGATCAGCGCTTCCATCGAACGCTTCATCTCGCCGCGCTTCGGCGGCACGATCTTGCCGTCCCTGGCCGAGATCGGCGTCTTGCCGTCCGGCCCGCGCAATTTGGCGATGCATTGCTTCATGATGCGCACGGATTGGCGCATCTCCTCGACGCGGATGCAATATCGGTCGAAATTGTCGCCGTTCCTGCCGATCGGAATGTCGAATTCAAGCTCGCTGTAGCATTCATAGGGCATGGAGCGACGAAGATCCCAGGCCGCGCCCGAGCCGCGCACCATCACGCCCGAAAAACCCCAGGCCCAGGCATCGTCGAGATTGACAATGCCGATATCGACATTGCGCTGCTTGAAGATGCGGTTATCGGTCAGCAGCCCTTCGAGATCGTCGACCAGCTTCAGGAACGGATCGCAGAACGCCTCGATATCGTCGATGAGGTCCGAGGGCAGGTCCTGATGCACGCCGCCCGGTCGCACATAGGCGGCATGGAGGCGGGCGCCGGAAGCGCGCTCATAGAAGATCATGAGCTTCTCGCGCTCCTCGAAGCCCCAGAGCGGCGGGGTGAGCGCGCCGACATCGAGCGCCTGCGTCGTGATGTTGAGGAGGTGGTTGAGGATGCGCCCGATCTCGGAATAGAGCACGCGGATGAGCTGGCCACGCTTGGGCACCGTGATGCCCAGCAGCTTCTCGACCGCCAGCGCATAGGCATGCTCCTGGTTCATCGGCGCGACGTAATCGAGCCGGTCGAAATAGGGCAAAGCCTGCAGATAGGTCTTGTGCTCGATCAGCTTCTCGGTGCCGCGATGGAGAAGCCCGATATGCGGATCGGTGCGGGTGACGATCTCGCCGTCGAGTTCGAGCACGAGGCGCAAAACGCCATGCGCCGCAGGATGCTGCGGCCCGAAATTGATCGTGAAATTGCGCTGGTTCGGTTGTTCGGTCATGGCGCTTCGCCTTGCGAATAGTGAGTAGCGAATGGCGAATAGGGAAAGAGTTTCATTTTTCCCCCTTCGAGCGAGTAAGCAACGCGCGAATCAAGGAACGGATCATCCGGCCAAGACTATCGCAGCGATCTAGTGTTTCGTTTTCCGTGGTCGCAGGTAGAAAACCGACCCTTGCCGCAAGAATGAGGTGTGTTTCCAGCTCCTTGAGCGAACCCTGCGCAACGCGCAGGAACTGGATGAACACAGCGCTTGTCTCCCGCCCGTGGCCTTCGGCGATGTTGGCCGGAATGGACACCGCAGAACGTCTGATCTGGGAGACCAGCCCATACATTTCCTCCTTCGGAAATGAAGCGGTTACCCGATAAACCTGCTCAGCCAGAACCATTGCTTCCTGCCATACCCTGAGATCGCGATAGGATTCGATCCGCTGGTCCGCCAATCCCGGCTCCCTATTCGCCACTCACCATTCGCTATTCGCCCTACTTCGCCTTCTCGTCGCCCGGCAGCACGTAATCCGTGCCTTCCCAAGGCGAGAGGAAATCGAAATTACGGAATTCCTGGTTGAGCTTCACCGGCTCGTAGACGACGCGCTTTTCCTGATCGTCGTAACGCACCTCGACAAACCCGGTGAGCGGGAAATCCTTGCGGAGCGGATGCCCTTGGAAGCCATAATCGGTCAGCAGGCGGCGCAGATCGGGATGGCCGGTAAAGGCGACGCCGTACATGTCGTAGGCCTCGCGCTCGTACCAGTTGGCGCCGGGAAACACATCCACCGCCGAGGGAACCGGCGTCGCCTCGTCCACCTGAACTTTCACGCGGATGCGGCGTACATGACGCGGCGACATCAGGTGATAGACGATATCGAAGCGCTTCTCACGCTCGGGATAATCCGCGCCGCAAATGTCGATGAAGCTGAGGAAGGCGCAATCGGGATTGTCGCGCAGATAGGTCAGGACCTCGACAATCGCCTCGCTCTCGGCATGGAGCGTCAGCTCGCCATTGGCGATGACATGGCCGGTGACCTTGCCGGGGAGCGCCTTTTCGACATGCGCCGCGAGAATTTGCAGTGTTTCGGACATCGCGTCCCTCTCCGCTCGTCATGCCCGCCCTCGGGGCGGGTATCCATGACTTCACTACCTGCCTTCAAGGCGTGGATGGCCGGGCCGGACCCAGCCATGACGGCCGGAACCCTGTGACGAACGGCTCGCCACCCACAAAAACCTACCGTTCGATCGTGCCGGTGCGGCGGATCTTCTTCTGAAGCAGCAGCACGCCGTAAAGCAGGGCCTCCGCCGTCGGCGGGCAGCCCGGCACATAGATGTCCACCGGCACCACGCGGTCGCAGCCGCGCACCACCGAGTAGCTGTAATGGTAATAGCCGCCGCCATTGGCGCAGGAGCCCATGGAAATCACGTAGCGCGGCTCCGGCATCTGGTCGTAGACCTTGCGGAGCGCGGGCGCCATCTTGTTGGTGAGCGTGCCGGCGACGATCATCACGTCCGACTGGCGGGGCGAGCCGCGCGGCGCGAAGCCGAAGCGCTCGACATCGTAGCGCGGCATCGAGACCTGGATCATCTCGACCGCGCAACAGGCGAGGCCGAAGGTCATCCACATCAGCGAGCCGGTGCGCGCCCAGGTGATGAGATCATCGACCGTGGTGGTGAGGAAGCCGCGATCGGCGAGTTCGTTGTTGATCTCGACGAAGAAAGGATCCGTCGCGCCGACAGGCTTGCCGGTATTGGGATCAAGAATGCCCTTGGGGGCGGGCGCGACAAGCGTGTTGGAATGAAGCGTATTCATGGTCTTCTCCGCCATCAATCCCATTCGAGGGCGCCCTTGCGCCACTCATAGACGAACCCGATCGTCAGCACGCCGAGGAACACCACCATCGACCAGAAACCGAAAGCGCCGATCTCCTTGAGCGCGACAGCCCAGGGAAACAGGAAGGCCACTTCGAGATCGAAGATGATGAACAGGATCGCGACCAGATAGAAGCGCACATCGAACTTCATGCGCGCATCATCGAAGGCGTTGAAGCCGCATTCATAGGCCGACAATTTCTCCGGGTCCGGATTCTTGTAGGCGAGCGCGAAGGGCGCCACCATCAGCGCGAGCCCGATGACGAGGCTCAGCCCGATGAACAGCACCAGCGGAAGATAGTCGATGAGGAGCGTCTGCATGGTTCCTCCGATTAATCGAGCCGCGCGCGCCGCGCAAGCGACGAGGCGCGAGCATACACCCTTTTGCCGAGATTTCCGGCACAGCTACGCCACATTCCTTGTGGCATGGTTACGTTAAGGGCAGAAGCGCTGCCTGCGACGCTCCCTCCGGCATCCCCGGCGCGAATTTCTGCCGCCGATTATAGCACGCAAACCGCCGATTCGCGCGCCTCACCGCGCCTTGCGGCTCAGCGCCACGGTCGCGATGATCGCCAGGCAGAAGACCATCGAGAGAAGCGTCAGATCCTCGCCGAGAATCGGCACCGCGAAGATCATCGAAAGAAAGGGCTGCGCAAGCTGGATCTGGCTCACCCGCATCGCACCGCCGAGCGCCAGCCCGCGATACCATGCGAAAAAGCCGAGCCACATGGAAAACAGCGCGACATAGGCAAAGCCGAGCCAGGCGATCGGCGCCACCGGCGCCGTTGGCGCGATCCACCAGGCGGCGGGGGCCATGATCGGCAGGAAGAAGACGAGAATCCAGCAGATCACGTGCTCGGCCTTCATCTCGCGCGAAAGGCGCGCACCAAGCGCATAGCTCGCGCTGGCGGATAGCACCGCAAGCAGGAGGAGCCCATCTGCGGGGCTGAACCCGCCCTCCCCGCCAGAAAGCCATGCGTAGAGCACGATCAGCGCGAAACCGAACACCGCTAACGCCCAGAAGCGGAAAGAAGCGCGCTGCCCCAGCCAAAGCGCCGCGAAGGCCGCTGTGGCGAGCGGCAACGCGCCGGTGACGACAGAAGCGTGGATCGCATCGACATGTTTCACGCCGAGGGCAAGAAAGAGCGGAAATCCGATGACGTTGCCCAGCCCTGTCACCACCAGCCAGAAGGCTTGCTCGCGCGTCGGAAGCGGCGCGCGCGTCACGGCGAGATAGACCACCGAGCACAACCCCGCGACCGCGGCGCGGCCAAGGGTGACGAAAAGGGGAGAAAGGCCGCCTGCCCCACCGCCACTGATGGCAAGCTTGGTCATTGGCAAGGTAACGGCAAAGATCAGCACGCCCAGCGCGCCGAGCAGATAACCTTTGGTCGAATCGGACATGATGCCCCCGGTGAGCTGACACAATATAATGGTGTGGCAGCCCCCTTTTCCTGGAAGGGGCAGAGAGAAGATGGCGCGGGCGACGGGGCTCGAACCCGCGACCTCCGGCGTGACAGGCCGGCACTCTAACCGACTGAGCTACGCCCGCATCCACTTCGCCGCCGGGGAGTTCCTTGTGGGTCGTCTCCGGCGAGGCGGCACGGTTACGCGAACGGTGCCTTGCCTGTCAAGCGCCTTCGAAAACTTCTTTTGCACATTGCGTGGATTATCGCGTGCGAGACGTTTTTCGGCGCAATCGGAGCAGGAATACCGCCCGCCCCTAAGAATTTTATCACAGCGACGGCGTGCCCAACCGATATTTGCGGACCTCAGCGGCGGAGAGAATCCTGATCTTGTCGTGCGGGGTCGATTCGGCAAGGCTGATCAGCTCCTGCGAGCCGCCGACGCGGGCCACATAGGAGCGCAACGTCCCGATTTCCTGGTCTCCAGCGAAATAGCGCAGCCCGATCGGGCCACCACCGGAGGGATCGCGCATCATGCTTTGCGCCGACATGCGGTGGACCCCAAGCCGGGCACCATCCGGCACCACCCGCTTCTTCGCGCCCATCAGCGCGTAGACGCAGGCTGATGCGCATTGCCCTGGCACAACCCCCAGCCGCCCCATGGCACGGCTGGTCGCCCGCCGCCGCGGCGCGGTTTCGGCGAGGCTCGGCCGCCCGACGACAACGGCGGCTCCGGCATGGTGGAGCAGATCGCCAAGCTTGAGCGCGCTCTCGACATTGCCGCCGGGTGAATTCATGAAAACGACGGCGTGCAGGCCGGGGCGCTGCAATTCCTGTCTCAGGAACTGCGCGAAACGCGCCGGCGCATCAGCGGTGATCTCGCCTTCCGCGATGACCGCGCGGGGGCAATTTGCCGCCTCGCAGATTGCCGAAACGGGAATCGTGGCGAATTCCATCGCCGCAACAGGCGCAAAAACGCCCGGAATCAAAAACCCGCCGGATACCAACGCCATCCGGGCGGCACGCAAAACTGAACGCATCAAAAAACCCCAACCCTACGCACTGCTCGAAAGACAGCATCGTGATGGTGAACGAACGAGGTTGAGGAAAGGTTCACACAAAAAGGCGGACGCCCTGCGGGCATCCGCCACGATAGTACGCTGGTCGCTATCTCAGTCCTTCAAGGCGCGGATCGCAGCGATGGATTCCGTCGAGTAGTCGGAGCAAGCCTTCTTCTTGTCGCGGGAGATATCCGCCACGATCTTGTTCCACATCAGATCGTGAACCTGCTCATTCTCCCCTGAAGCCGCTTCGGCGGCATCGACAGCCTTCTGCAGCCTCTCATCCTCGTCATCCGAAATATCCAGCTCGCATAGATGCGCGGTCGCGGCGACCACGTAAAGGAAACCCAGTTGCTCGAGCTTGCTCGGCCCCTCGGGGGCTTTCGGAGCCGGTGCGGCCTGTTGCGGAGCCACGGGAGGTGGTGCCGCCGGCGGTGTCACGGGTGCCGCCGGTTCCGGTGCGACGGGGGGCGGAGCAGCTGGTGGCTGTGCAGCGGGCACCGCAGCGGGCGTATCCGCTGGGGCTGTCGGCGCAGTGGAAGGCGATGCCGCCGGGGCGGCTGAAGGTGCCGCGTTCTCAGCAGGTGGCGAGGCAGGCATCGGCTGTTGGGCAAGCGTGAAAGAAGCAAGGAGCAGGCTCGAAAGCGCCGTCGCCGGGATCAGGCTTTTCCTAAACATGGGATCTGTCTCCAGCTTTCATTCTTCGTCGCATTCAGCAGCGACAACCTTGCAGGCCTCGTTGCCGCAATTCGCCAGTGCGATACGTCGGGCGGCCCCTTTGGTCACGCCTTCTCCCGTACCCCAGCGGTTCCCCGAAACAGCATAGGCTCCACAGGTCTCGAAAGCGATCACCACCTTGCAGCTCTTGTTCTTGGCCCTGCATTGCTTGAGCGCGCCGCTATTGGCCTCCTTTTCGGTATTCGCGCCAACGACATAGCCATAGCCGACATCGTCCGCGCTCCGCCCCTTGCCGTCGTCGACCGCGATCGCGCCCCAGGCCATGACGTGAGTCGGCGCCAGCGCGATGGTGGCGGCGAGCAAAAACCCCCGCAGTTGCAATTTCATGTTTCCCCCAAGACGTCCCTGAAAATTCCGGCGCGATGATTCGCCACTGCACGCAGTGTGACGAAGAGAGAAGAGCCGGTAAAGGATGAGGATTGTTCAGCGCAAGCGCATGCAAATGGTGGGCGGTGAGAGACTCGAACTCCCGACATCCTCGGTGTAAACGAGGCGCTCTACCAACTGAGCTAACCGCCCTCGCCCGTTCGGACGAAACCGCGAGAGGCTAAACACGTTTCTTTCCCGATTGGCAAGCCCGGGATCGCGCGGCGCGTTCAGCGCGCGCCGCCCGATGGCTGCGCGAGACGATAGCGCTTCATTTCCTCCGGCGTGAGCCAGCGAATCGTCTCCGAGGGCGTATCGTCGATGACCTTGGAGAGTTGCGGATCGACCCCCATCGTCCTGAAGAACTGGACATGCTGCTCGACATTCGCGGCATGGTCGACGGTCCCGGACACATTCTTTCTGGTCGCCGGGTCCAGCACGGCGCGCCCGGTATGCGAGCGATGCACCCCGACGCGGCTCCCCGGCACGAAAAAGCGTGAGGTACCGCCGGCAAGAACCAGAACACAGGCCGAGGCGCAGGTCGCCGGCGCGAGCCCGGAATTCGCGGTCACCACATTGCCGGTCGGCCGCGCCACGATGACCTTCATCTTCAGCTTCCGCAGGAGGATGCCGAGGATAGCACCATCCCCGCGAAATCCGCCGGGCGATTCGATCAGCACCGTCGAGGAGAGCCTGTGGCTCGCATTCGCGTCCTTCAGGAACGAAATGAACTGCAGATATTCATTCTGCCCGATGGTGCCGGAAACCACGATCACCTTCGGGCAAGGGCCCTTGCAATTGGGAAGATCGGCGTCGATCAGACGGTAGGAAAGGGCTGAAGCCGTGGTGGAGGCTGCGCATAACGCCAGCGCCGCAAGCCCCGCCCTCGTCCTGCCGGCAAGCCATGTCTCAGCACGCTTCATGCATCCCTCCCCGCTCTTTTCGTCATCCTGACATGCGGGGTGAAAAAGAAAAGCGGCGAAAGGCCGCTATACCCACCCACGCGGCGCGGGCTTCTTTAAACGGGAATCAACACGGAAAGGAAAATGGTGCGGCTGGAGGGAATCGAACCCACACTCTGTTGAAAGAACTCGGTTTTGAGCCGAGCGCGTCTACCAGTTCCGCCACAGCCGCAGCGCACCCGCGTGTAGAGGTTTTTGCCCGGCTTGTCACGTGGCTTGTGCCAAAAACAAAAGCGCCCCGCCAGGCGGGGCGCTTCGTTCATGCGTGAGCCTGCGCGTCAATGCGCGCGGGCCGCGAGCGCATCCTCGTCATCGGCCGGTTTGGGAGAAGCGGCCTTGTCCTCCTCCTCCCAGGTAATCGGCTCCGGCTCGCGCAGCAGCGCGTGGCGGATCACCTCATCCATGCGCGAAACGGGAACGATTTCGAGCCCGTTCTTCACATTGGCCGGAATATCGGCGAGATCCTTCACGTTGTCTTCCGGGATGAGGACCTTCTTGATCCCCCCGCGCAGCGCGGCGAGCAGCTTCTCCTTGAGACCGCCGATCGGCAGCACGCGGCCGCGCAAGGTGACCTCGCCCGTCATCGCGATATCGCGGCGCACGGGAATGCCCGTCATCACCGAGACGATGGCGGTGGCCATCGCGATACCGGCGGAAGGGCCGTCCTTCGGCGTCGCGCCTTCCGGCACGTGGACATGGATGTCGCGCGTATCGAAGAGCGGCGGCTTGATGCCGAAATCAAGCGCGCGCGAGCGGACATAAGAGGCCGCCGCCGAGATCGATTCCTTCATCACGTCCTTGAGGTTGCCGGTGACCGTCATCTTGCCCTTGCCGGGCATCATGACGCCTTCGATCGTGAGCAATTCGCCGCCGACCTCGGTCCAGGCTAGGCCGGTCACGCCGCCCACCTGATCCTCCGTCTCGGCCATGCCGTAGCGGTATTTCGCCGGGCCGAGATATTCCTCGACCTTGGCCTCGTCGATCACGATCGCCTTCACCGGCTTGTCGGTGCCCGCGGAAAGCAGGATTTCCTTCACCGCCTTGCGCACGAGGTTCGAGATCTCACGCTCGAGATTGCGCACACCGCTCTCGCGGGTATAGCGCCGCACCAGGAACTGGAGCGCCTCGGGCGTGATCGACCATTCCTTGTCGTCCAGCCCGTGCTTCTTAAGCGAGTTGGGGATGAGATGCTTCTTCGCGATCTCGGCCTTCTCGTCCTCGGTGTAGCCGGCGATACGGATGATCTCCATGCGGTCCATGAGCGGGCCGGGAATATTCAGCGTGTTCGCCGTGGTCACGAACATCACGTTCGACAGGTCGTAATCGACCTCGAGGTAATGATCGTTGAAGGTGGTGTTCTGCTCGGGATCGAGCACTTCGAGCAGCGCCGAGGACGGATCGCCCCTGAAATCCATGCCCATCTTGTCGATCTCGTCGAGCAGGAAGAGCGGGTTCGAGGTTTTCGTCTTGCGCAGGGACTGGATGATCTTGCCCGGCATCGAGCCGATATAGGTGCGCCGGTGCCCGCGGATCTCGGCTTCGTCACGCACGCCGCCAAGCGACATGCGGACGAATTCGCGCCCCGTGGACTTCGCGATCGATTTTCCGAGCGAGGTCTTGCCCACGCCCGGCGGGCCGACAAGGCACAGGATCGGTCCGGTGAGCTTGTTGGCGCGGCTCTGGACGGCGAGATACTCGACGATGCGGTCCTTGACCTTGTCGAGCCCGTAATGATCGGCGTCGAGGATCTCCTGCGCGAGGCGCAGATCCTTCTTCACCTTGGATTTCTTGCCCCAGGGCAGCGAGATCATCCAATCAAGATAGTTGCGCACGACCGTCGCCTCGGCCGACATGGGCGACATCTGGCGCAGCTTGCGCAATTCGTGATTGGCCTTGTCCCGTGCTTCCTTCGAAAGCTTGGTCCGTGCGATCTTGTCCTCGAGTTCGGCCAATTCGTCCTTGCCGTCCTCGTCGCCGAGTTCCTTCTGGATCGCCTTGATCTGCTCGTTGAGGTAATATTCGCGCTGGGTCTTCTCCATCTGCCGCTTGACGCGGGTACGGATGCGCTTTTCAACCTGAAGCACCGAAATCTCGCTCTCCATCAGCCCCAGCACCTTTTCGAGGCGCTTGGCGACCTTCGGCATTTCGAGTACGGCCTGCTTGTCCGCGATCTTCACCGCGAGATGGGAAGCGACCGTATCGGCGAGCTTGGCGTAATCCTCAATTCCGGCAATGGTCGAGACCACATCCGGCGAGACCTTCTTGTTGAGCTTGGCATAGCCCTCGAATTCGCTGGCCACGGAACGCGCGAGCGCCTCCGTCTCGACGGCCTCGCCGTAATCCTCGGCGATGACCTCGATCTCGGCCTCAAGGAAGCTGTCATTCTCGACCGGCTTGAGGCGCTTGGCACGGCTCACGCCCTCGACAAGCACCTTCACGGTATTGTCGGGCAGCTTGAGAAGCTGGAGGACGGTGGCGAGCGCGCCGACCTCGTAGATCTGCCCGGCGGTCGGATCATCCTCGGTGGCGTTGAACTGCGTCGCGAGCAGGATGTGCCGGTCGCTCTTCATCACCTCTTCGAGCGCGCGGATTGATTTCTCGCGCCCCACGAAAAGCGGAACGATCATATGCGGGAAGACCACGATATCCCGAAGCGGAAGGACGGGAACCACTTCCCGCGAACCGGGGATTGGGGCAGGACGCTTCTTGTCAGCGCTCATAGCGGTATCCTTTTCGTGAGCCGCCCCTTGTCACCTCCGAAAGGCCGGAAGATGTCATCAACGGGCACGGCTCCGGCTTGCGCCGGAAATTGTTGCCACCTGCCCTTTCAGGCATCCCCCCTGATCCCCAGGCGAGAACTTGGGCCCTTGCGGCACCCGATAGGTAGCGGTTCGAACATGAACGTGGGGTTGATTCGCCCCCCTTGCAAGAGGGTTAGAACAAGGAATCACAACACCCACGGCGAAGACGGCGTGACGCATCGACGCGAAAGCTCGCGGCGGGAAACTCGCGCAAAACAGGATGGGAACGGGCGGCGCGTTACGCGCTCGCCTCGAGTTCTTCCTTGCGTTCACCATAGATATAGAGCGGCTTGGCCTTGCCTTCGATGACCTCGGCGCCGACCACGACCTGTTCCACGCCATCAAGGCCGGGCAGATCGAACATCGTGTCGAGGAGCGTGCCCTCCATGATCGAGCGCAGGCCGCGCGCGCCGGTCCTGCGTTCGATCGCCTTGCGCGCGACAACGGATAGGGCGTCATCGTTGAAGGTCAGCTCGACATCCTCCATCTCGAAGAGGCGCTGATACTGCTTGACCAGCGCGTTCTTCGGCTCGGTGAGGATCCGCTTGAGCGCCTCCTCGTCGAGGTCTTCCAGCGTCGCGATCACCGGCAGACGGCCGATGAATTCCGGGATCAGACCGAATTTCAGCAGATCCTCCGGCTCGACCTGGCGGAAAACCTCGCCGACGCGGCGGTCATCCGGGGCCTCGACCTTGGCGCCGAAGCCAATGGACGTGCCCTTGCCGCGCGAGGAGATGATCTTCTCGAGGCCGGCAAAGGCGCCGCCGCAGATGAAGAGGATGTTGGTCGTATCCACCTGCAGGAATTCCTGCTGGGGATGCTTGCGCCCCCCCTGCGGGGGCACGGAGGCGACCGTGCCTTCCATGATCTTGAGCAACGCCTGCTGCACGCCCTCGCCCGACACGTCGCGGGTGATCGAGGGATTGTCCGATTTGCGGGAAATCTTGTCGATCTCGTCGATATAGACGATGCCGCGCTGCGCGCGCTCGACATTGTAATCCGCCGCCTGAAGTAGCTTCAGGATGATGTTCTCGACATCCTCGCCGACATAACCGGCTTCCGTCAGCGTGGTCGCATCGGCCATGGTGAAGGGCACGTCGAGGATGCGGGCCAGCGTCTGGGCGAGATAGGTCTTGCCGCAGCCGGTCGGGCCGACAAGCAGGATGTTCGATTTCGCCAGTTCGATATCGTTGTGCTTGGTCGCGTGGTTGAGGCGCTTGTAATGGTTGTGCACCGCCACCGCCAGTACGCGCTTGGCGTAGAACTGCCCGATGACGTAATCGTCGAGGATCTTGGCGATTTCCTTCGGGGTCGGCACGCCGTCCTTCGCCTTGACGAGCGTTTTCGACTCCTCACGGATGATATCCATGCAGAGTTCGACGCATTCGTCACAGATGAATACGGTGGGGCCGGCAATGAGCTTGCGGACCTCATGCTGGCTCTTGCCGCAGAAGGAGCAGTAAAGCGTGCTCCTCGAATCGCCACTTGCGGTCTTGCTCATCGACTACCTCCTATCCGGGAAAATACGGGCGCCTTCGCGCCACGATGCCCGGCCGGCGCCCCATGAGGCGCCACGCATTCCAACATTATCGAGGGTCGGCCCCAAAGGAAACGTTAATCCGACACCCGGCAAAATACACACTCAAGGCAAAGGTAAAGACTTGTCGTCGCCTTTCAAGGGCAACCCTGCAAGTTGCGCGCCGGGCGGATTTGTTCCGATCCGACCGATGCCCGCCCCGTGACGCCTCGAATCGGCACAACCTCCGCGCGAGAAAAGCGCCGGCTCACAGCGGCTTGGGCGCATCCGGCTCCTCGGCCCGTTTGTTAACGACCTGATCGATCAGGCCAAATTCCTTGGCCATCTGCGCGGTCATGAAGTTGTCGCGCTCGAGCGCATTATGGATCACCTCGTAATCCTGTCCGGTATGCTGGACATAGATCTCATTGAGGCGCTTCTTGAGGCTCTCGACCTCGCGGGCATGGATGAGGATGTCCGTCGCCTGCCCCTGGAAGCCGCCGGAAGGCTGATGCACCATGACACGCGCGTTCGGCAGCGCGAAGCGCTGGCCCTTCTCGCCCGCGGTGAGGAGAAGCGAGCCCATCGACGCGGCCTGACCGATACACAGGGTCGTGACCGGGCAACGGATGAACTGCATCGTATCATAAATCGAAAGGCCCGATGTCACCACGCCGCCCGGCGAGTTGATGTAGAGCGAGATTTCCTTCTTCGGGTTTTCCGCCTCGAGGAACAGCAGCTGCGCCACAATGAGGCTCGCCATCGTGTCCTCGACCGGCCCGCTCAGGAAGATGATGCGCTCGCGCAGAAGGCGGGAGAAGATATCGAAGGCCCGTTCGCCGCGGCTCGACTGCTCGATGACCATCGGCACGAGCGAATTATAGGTTTCAATCGGATCTCTCATCACGGCCTCGGTTTTTGGGGCGGCGATACCCGCCGCGTCCTTTGGGGCGACGAAATCTCGCCGCGCCTTGAATGTCTGGTCCTTCAGATAGAGATTGTTGCCTCACCTGAAAAGAGTGCCTTCAAGAGCTATCGCGAAGAGGTTCACGAAACCTTTTTGTCACCGTCGCCACGTCCGAGCCGGAATCCCTCGCGCGCCCCCCAGCCGAGAACCAGCCCCCAGAAGGCACCGTTGATTCCGATGAAGGAGAGCCCTGAAGCGGTGACGAAAAAGGTCAGCAGCGCCGGCAGGCGCTCTTCCTCATCCTCGGTCGCGCTCTTGATCGCGCCGCCGAAGGCACCGATCAGCGCCAACCCCGCCGCCGCCTCGATCAGGATCGGCGATGCGTTGAGCACCAGCATCGCCGCCATCGCGGCCAGCAGGGTCAGGCAGATATAGCCGATCCCGGCGACCACTGCCGCCGTGTAACGCCGCGCCGGATCGGGATGCGCGTCCTTGCCGGCGCAGAGCGCGGCCGTGATCGCCGCGAAATTCACCGGCGGGGCGCCGAACGGCGCGATGAGGGCGGAAAGCAGTCCGGTCACGGCAAGCCCCTCCCGCATGGAGGGGCGATAGCCGAAGGTCGAAAGCACGGCGAGACCCGTGATGTTCTGCGACGCCATCGTCACGATGAAGAGCGGCAGCGCGATCGAGAGCAGCGCCTCGAAGGTGAAAACCGGCATGACGAAGACCGGGTGGGGCAAGACGTAGCCGCCCGCCCCGCCGCTCTGCATGACAATGGCGCCCAGCGCGATGGCAACAGCCGCCGGCACCGCCCAAAGCCGGGCAATACGCATCATCACCAGCCATACCCCGAGAATCAGCAAGGCCGTATAAGGCGCCTCACGGATCGCGACGAAGGGCGCCAGTGCAAGCTTGAGGAGGATACCGGCGAGCATCGCATTGGCGATCGCCTTGGGAATGGCCGAGACGAAGCGCGAGAGCGGCTCCCAGAAGGCCGCGACGACGATGAGCAGACCCGCCACCATCATCGCCCCCACCGCCGCGGGGAAGCCGCCGGCGGGCGGGTGAACGGCCAGCAGAAGCGCGAGGCCGGGCGTCGTCCAGGCGACGGAGACAGGCATTCGGCTGCGCAGGCTGAGGAATATCGCCGCAATCCCCTTGGCCAGCCCCACGAACACCAGCGCGGAGGTCACCTCCCCCACCCCCGCGCCGACCGCCGCCAGCGCCTTGATCAGAACCGCGACGGAGCTTGCATAGCCGACAAGCGCGACCACAACCCCCTGAAGGGCGGATTGCGTGGAAAGATCGTCGAGAAAACGGCGCGGCGAAGAGCCGGTCGCGGGCAAGTCAGCCGACATGAGCAGAACCCGGAACTGAAAAAGGAAAGGCCGCCCATCTTGGGGCGGCCTCTACCGGATTGCAATCGACGCGAAGGCGTTATTCAGCCTTTTTGGCCTTCGCCTTCTTGGGCTTCTCGGCCGGGGTTGCGTCCTCATCGGCGAAGAGTTCCTCGCGCGTCACCGTCTTCTCGGTCAGCTTGAGACCAGAGATGAGGTGGTCGACGACCTTCTCCTCGAAGAGCGGCGCGCGGATATCGGCCAGCGCCTCGGGGTTCTTGCGGTAATAGTCGAAGACCTGCCGCTCCTGCCCCGGGAACTGGCGCGCGCGCAGCAGGATGGCGTCGGTGATTTCCTTGTCCTCGATCTTGACATCGATCTTCTGGCCGATCTCGGCCAGAACGAGGCCAAGGCGCACCCGGCGTGCCGCGATCTTGCGATATTCCTCGCGGCGGGCTTCTTCCTCGCCCTCGCCGAAGGTCTCGCCGGCGCGCTGCATGTCGGAGGTGAGCTGGCGCCAGATGACCGCGAACTCGTCCTCGAGCATGGTCGGGGGGAGATCGAAGCTGTAGAGCCCGTCGAGGCCGTCGAGAAGCTGGCGCTTCACCTTCTGGCGCGACTGCTCCTTGAGCTCCTCCTCGAGCGAATCCTGCACCGCCTTGCGCAGGCCGGCAACATCCTCGAGGCCGAACTTCTTGGCGAGATCATCGTTGATCTCAAGCTCGCCGGGGGCCTGGACGGCCTTCACGGTGACGGCGAATTCGGCGTTCTTGCCGGCGAGATGCGCGGCCTGATACTCTGCCGGGAAGGTGACATTGACGGTCTTCTTGTCGCCGGTCTTGGCGCCGACAAGCTGCTCCTCGAAGCCGGGAATGAACTGGCCCGAACCCAGGACCAGATCAACATCGCCGCCCGTGCCGCCCTCGAAGGCGACGCCGTCCAGCGTGCCAACGAAATCGATCGTCAGCTTGTCGCCATCCTTGGCCTTTTCCTTCTCGCCACGCGGCGCGAAGCTGCGGTTGGCCGAAGCCATGCGCTCGATCGCCTCGTCGATATCCTTCTGCGGCACCTCGGCAACCGGGCGCACAACCTTGATGTCGGAATGATCGACGATGTCGATCTTCGGGAGAAATTCGACATCAACCGTGAAATCGAGGTCTGCCTCGCCGGCGAGAACCTTCTCGATCACGACCTGATCCTCGGTGAAATTCACCTTGGGCTCGGCGGCGAGACGCGTCTTGCTCTCTTCGGCGATCTTCTTGTTCGCCTCATTGACCGCGCTCTGCACCACCTCGGCCATGATCGACTTGCCATAAAGGCGCTTGAGATGCGGGGTCGGCACCTTGCCGGGACGGAAGCCGTTGAGATTGACGCGACCGCGCAGCGTCTCGAGCTCGCCCTCGAAGCGGGTAGCCAGATCCGCCTTCGCAAGAACCACCTTGAACTGACGCTTGAGCCCTTCGGCGAGGGTTTCGGTAACCTGCATGTTCAACCTTGATGTCCGTGCCGGATAGCCCGGCATTCCGTTAATTGGCTCGCGCCAGTGTCAAAATTCTGGCCCCGGAAGGCCGGCTCGTTCCGCCTCTCCCAGACGGGATCTCCCCCGCATGGAAGCAAACGCTGTGCTGGTGCGGGCGAAGGGAGTCGAACCCCCACGACTTTCGTCACCGGAACCTAAATCCGGCGCGTCTACCAGTTCCGCCACGCCCGCCTGACGTCGGCACGCTGCCATGCCGGTCGCGCAAGCAGGAAATACGGCTTACGCCATCCCAGGCTCGCGGGGCGCGTCTATATCACGGTTTTTCAGGTTCGCAGCAAAAATTTGCGCTTTTGTCCGCGCTTCCGGGGAAGCCATGCCGTATCGTCACACGTCCTCCCCTTGACGCGCCCGCGGCAACACCCGACAACCCGCCCCGATGAAGATAGAGAAGCGAAAAATGCGCGAGAGCCAGCCGTTTTCCTCCGCAGCCCACGCCCGGACGTCCGCGTTGACGCGCCGGGAGGCCCTTGCGGGCGGCATGGGGTTCAGCGCCATTCTGCTCGCATTGCCAGCTCTGGCCCAGCCGCGCGCACCCGGCCAGGGGATGGTGCTGAAGCTGCGCGCCGAGGCGATCACGGCCAAGCTGGGCGATTCGGCGGTTGAAAGCCGGCTCTTCCGCCTTGTCGCGCCGGAGATGAAGCACGAAAGCCCGGCCTCCTTTCCGGTTTTCCGCTTCCGCGAGGGCGAGGCTTTCTCGCTTGAGATCGAGAACCAGCTCGCCCAGCCGGTTTCCTTTCATATCCGCGGGCTGCGCGGCCCCAGCAGCGAGGATGGCGTCGCGGGATTGACGGGCGCGCCGATCGCGCCGGGCGCGAAGGGCCTTGTCCGCTGCGATGCGCGCCAGAGCGGCACCTTCATCCTCCAGCCCGCCTTCGCCGATCACGTGCCGGAGCAGGTGGCGCGCGGGCTCTGCGCCGCCGTGATCATCGAGGAAAAGTCACCGCCGGCCTTCGACGAGGATCTGGTCCTCGCGGTGGGCGACTGGCGGGTCAACGAGGCGGGTGCACTGGCCGAGGAGTTCCTCGCCCTGCCCGATGCCGCGCGTGTGGGCCGGCTCGGCAACCGGCTGAGCGCGAATTACGCGCCGGCACCGCTCGAACGCCGAGTAAAGCCCGGCGCGCGCCTGCGCATCCGCATGATCAACGTCTCGAACGCACGCATGATCCCCATTCGCATCGATGGGTTCGCCGCGGAGGTCTATGCGATCGATTCCACCCCCTGCCAGCCTTTCGACCCCCTGAAGCGCACGGTGGTCCTCGCGCCCGCCTCCCGGATCGAGATGGCGCTACAGGCGCCGGGGGAGGCGGGAAAATCCGGCGCGATCGAGGCGAAGCTCGCAAGCAATCTGCCGATCATGAGACTGACGACGCACGGCGAATCCATGCCGGCGCGGACAAAACCGGCACCCCTGCCCGATCCGGGCCTGCCGCCGGCGATCCGGCTTCAGGACGCGGTGCGCGCCGACATGGTGATCACCGGCGGGGTCGGCCTCGATCCCGCGGAGGCGGAACCAGGAAAACTCGCCGCGCGTTTCCCAGATCCGCGTCGCATCTACCAGATCAACGGCCGCAACGACGGCTTTGCCGGCAAGCCGCTGGCGAGCCTCAAGCGCGGGCGTGTCTTCGTGCTCGCGCTGCACAACAAGACCGCCTGGCCGCAGGTCATCGCGGTGCATGGCCATGCCTTCCGGCTGCTCCACCCGTTCGACGATGGCTGGGAGCCGTATTTTCTCGACAACCTCTATCTTGCGCCCAACACGGTTTCGCGCATCGCGCTGATCGCCGACAATCCCGGCAAATGGGCCATCCGCGCCTCGATCGCAGAGCATTTCGCCGCCGGTGTCGCGAGCTGGTTCGAGGTGACTTGAGAAGCCGTGCAGCCGGCGTCAGAAAGTTCGCAGACTGCACAAAAAAGCAGCAACATGCTGCATTGCGGCGCGGGGCGGTTTCTTTCGCCGCGGCGCATGTGCGAAAATGCCGCCGGCTATTGACGCATTTGGTCTTTTCGTGAAGGGAAACAGATTATCATTCCCGTTCAAGCTGGCCGAAAGGTGCCCCCATGAAGAAGATCGAAGCGATCATAAAACCCTTCAAGCTGGACGAGGTGAAGGAAGCCCTTCAGGCGATCGGCGTGCAGGGGATCACTGTGATCGAAGCCAAGGGTTTCGGACGCCAGAAGGGGCATACCGAGCTTTATCGTGGCGCGGAATACGTCGTTGATTTCCTTCCGAAAGTGAAGATCGAGGTCGTCCTCCAGGACCAGATGGTCGATGAAGCCATCGAGGCGATCAAGAACGCCGCCCAGACCGGCCGCATCGGCGATGGCAAGATTTTCGTCTCGACCATCGAGCAGGCGATCCGCATCCGCACCGGCGAGACCGGCGGCGACGCGATCTGACCGCCGGAGGCCTTCGTCGATTCTGGCACGAAGGCTGCTAGAGCCTTTTGCAAGCGGCAGGCTTCGCCCGCCGGATAAACCTCAAACCACCCGGCCAGCCGCAAGGCCGGCCTCCGCCTGAAACACCACCAGCGTGATACGCCATAAGGGACGCTAAGACATGAAAACGCCGAAGGATGTTCTGAAGTTCATCAAGGAAAATGACGTGAAATACGTCGATTTCCGCTTCACCGACCCGCGTGGCAAGTGGCAGCACTGGACCTTCGATGTCACCATCGTCGATGAGGAAGCGCTGGAAGAAGGCGTGATGTTCGACGGCTCCTCGATCGCCGGCTGGAAGGCGATCAACGAGAGCGACATGCTGCTGATGCCCGATTGCAGCTCGGCCTTCCTCGATCCGTTCTTCGCCGCCTCCACCCTCGTCATCAATTGCGACGTGCTCGAGCCGGCCACCGGCGAGCCCTACGCGCGCTGCCCGCGCGGCATCGCCAAGCGCGCCGAGATGTTCATGAATTCCTCGGGCGTGGGCGATGTCGCCTATTTCGGCCCGGAAGCGGAATTCTTCATCTTCGACGACGTGAAGTTCAAGTCCGATCCCTACAATACCGGCTTCAAGCTCGACGCCGTGGAGCTGCCGACCAATGGCGACGCCGATTACGAAGGCGGCAATATGGGTCACCGCATTCCGATGAAGGGCGGCTATTTCCCGGTTCCCCCGCAGGATATGTCACAGGACATGCGCGGCGAGATGCTCGCGGCCATGGCGGCGATGGGCGTCTCGGTCGAGAAGCATCACCATGAGGTCGCCTCGGCCCAGCACGAACTCGGCATGAAGTTCAACACGCTGGTCACCACCTGCGACCATATGCAGATCTATAAATACGCGATCCACAACGTGGCCCAGAGCTACGGCAAGACCGCGACCTTCATGCCCAAGCCCGTCTATGGCGATAACGGCTCGGGCATGCACGTGCACCAGTCGATCTGGAAGGGCGGAAAGCCGGTTTTCGCGGGCGACAAATATGCCGGCCTCTCGCAGACCTGCCTCTACTATATCGGCGGCATCATCAAGCATGCCAAGGCGCTCAACGCCTTCACCAACCCCTCCACGAACTCCTACAAGCGCCTCGTGCCGGGCTATGAGGCGCCGGTGCTGCTCGCCTATTCGGCGCGCAACCGCTCGGCTTCCTGCCGTATTCCGTGGACGAATTCGCCCAAGGCCAAGCGCGTCGAAGTGCGCTTCCCTGATCCGATGGCCAACCCCTATCTCGCCTTCGCGGCGATGCTGATGGCGGGCCTCGACGGCATCGCCAACAAAATCGATCCGGGCCAGGCGATGGACAAGGATCTCTACGATCTGCCGCCGAAGGAACTCAAGAAGATCCCGACCGTCTGCGGTTCCCTGCGCGAAGCGCTCGCCTCGCTCGACAAGGATCGCGCCTTCCTCAAGGCTGGCGGCGTCTTTACCGACGATTTCATCGACAGCTTCATCGAGCTGAAGATGCAGGAAGTGATGCGCTTCGAGATGACCCCGCATCCGGTCGAATTCTCGATGTATTACAGCCTCTAATCCAGGCTTTTTCACACGATGAATCAGGAAGGGCGCCTTGCGGCGCCCTTTTTCGTTCGTCAGAGCCAATAAAAAAGGCGCCGTGAGGCGCCTGCGGGAGTGATCGGCAACTCAGACCGCGCTGCGCCAGCCACCGAACGTGGCGACAACCTGCGTCCAGCCGAAATGATGCGCGAGCACAGCAACTCCGCCGCCAACGGTCAGCATCAGAGCCATGAACCGTCCCGGCCGTGCCGGCGGCGTATAGCGCACCTCGAAATCCGCTTCCTCGAAGCCGAAAGCAGAGCCCGTGGCATGCGCACAATTTTCGAGGCTCTTCATACGCGGCGACACCATCAGTCCTCTCCCTCGACCAGTTCAGTTTTTGATATCCCGACTATGCGACATCATGGTGAAGGCCAGCTTAACGGGGGCTTCAGGTGAACAGGAATGCCGCCGGTATCCACGCGGAAAACACCCGGCAATCGTCTGTTGCGCGAATGCGGAATAGCTGACTAGATTGCCGACGAAATAAAAAAGGAGGGACGTGCATGTCGAGTTCAAAACAAGGGCATACGGAAGCGGCACCGGCAGAATGGTTCGATGATGACGAGCTTCCCACGAGCGCAACCGCCAGCGGGACGATCGGCGACGTGATCGCCGCCAGGCTCGCCCGGCGCGATCTCATCAAGGGCGCGCTCGCAAGCTCGGTGCTCGCCGTCGCGCTGCCGGAAGGGTTCATGGCCGCGCAGCCGGCGAAAGCACAAGGAGCGCCGCAGGGCGCGGCCTCTGCCTTCTCCTTCAAGGAAGTGCCGGCGAAAGTGACCGGCGATCATGAGGTCGCCGAAGGTTATGACGCCGACATCCTTATCCGCTGGGGCGACCCGGTCCTGCCCGGCGCTGCCGATTTCCAGCCGCGGCAGCAGAGCAAGGCGAGCCAGGCCAAGCAATTTGGCTACAACAACGATTTCCTTGGCTATTTTCCGATCGATGGCAGCAAGCGCGGCCTGCTCGCGGTGAACCACGAATACACCTCCACCGAGCTGCTCTTTTCCGGCCTGAAGAGCGTCGCGGAGGCGCGCAACGCCGCAACAAAGCAGCTCACGAAGGAAACATCGGAAGTCGAGATGATGGCCCATGGCGGATCCGTCATCGAGGTCGAACGCGGCGGCGACGGAAAATGGAAGGTGGTGCCGAATTCGCGCTATGCGCGGCGCATCACAGCCGAAACGCCAATGGAGATCACAGGCCCGGCGGCCGGCCACGAGCGGATGAAAACCAATGCCGATCCCTCGGGCAAGCTCGTGCTGGGAATGCTCAACAATTGCGCCGGCGGCACCACGCCCTGGGGCACCTGGGTGACCTGCGAGGAGAACATCAACTACTACTTCCTCGGCCCCCTGCCTGAAGGACACCGCGAGAGCGCGAACTGGAAGCGCTATGGCCTGCCGGGCAGACGCTACGCCTGGGGCAATTACTTCGACCGCTTCAAGGTCGAGAAAGAACCGAACGAGGTCAACCGCTTCGGCTGGATCGTCGAGATCGATCCCTTCGACCCGAATTCGACCCCGAAGAAGCGGACCGCGCTTGGTCGTTTCAAGCACGAGGGCGCAGCGGGAATCATCAACCCTGCCGGTGGCCAATACGTGCTCTATTCCGGCGATGATCAGATCGAGGATTACTGCTACCGCTTCGTCACCAAGGGCAAGGTCGATACGGCCAATCGCGCGGCCAATCGCGATCTGCTCGACGAAGGCGTGCTCTCGGTGGCGAGATTCGACGCAGATGGCACGATGCGCTGGCTCCCGCTTGTCTTCGGACAAGGGCCGCTCACGCCCGCCAACGGCTTCCAAAGCCAGGCCGATGTGCTCATCGAGACACGGCGTGCGGCCGATCTTCTCGGGGCGACCAAGCTCGACCGGCCGGAGGATGTCGAGGCCAATCCGGTGACCGGCAAGATCTACGTGATGCTGACGAAGAACGCGACCCGCAAGGCGGACAAGCTCGACGCGGCCAATCCGCGCCCGGCCAATGTCCATGGCCATATCCTTGAACTCACGCCGCCCGGCGGGGATCAGGCGGCAGATGTGTTCAAATGGGAAATCCTCGTCAAATGCGGCGATCCGTCGGTGGCGGCTGTCGGCGCGACCTTCAACCCGATGACTTCCAAGGATGGCTGGTTTTCCAACCCGGACAATTGCGCCTTCGACGCCATGGGGCGCCTCTGGGTGACGACCGACGGCAACGCCGACGATTTCAACGGCCGCGCCGATGGCGTATGGGCGGTGGATACGGAAGGCGCGGCACGCGGCACCTCCAAGCATTTCTATCGCACGCCGGCGGGCGCCGAGATGTGCGGCCCCTGCTTCACGCCGGACATGGAGACCTTCTTCGTCGCGGTTCAGCACCCCGGCGAGGATGGCAAGGAATGGCTGGCCTGGGGCCGGGACTCCACCTTCGACGATCCCTCCACCCGTTGGCCCGATTTCAAGGACGGCGTGCCGCCCCGCCCATCGATCGTCGCCATCACCCGTAAGGGCGGCGGCAAGATCGGCGTATAATCAAGGCCGTTGCTGACCGGACGGAAGGCGGCGCGGAGCAATCCCGCCGCCTTCCTTCGTTTCAGCGCCAGCCCTGCTCGATCCACAGCCATTGATCCGCGAGACGCCATCCGCCACATTCCCGGCATGGGATTCGTGAACAGCCTACTCGACCGCTTCGGCCATTGGATCGCGCGACGCATTACAGATGTCGCAACTCATTACGAGCCGTATGCCGCCAGCCGGCCCGATTTCGTCGCCCGCGTCATCCAGCCCGGCGATATCCTGCTGATCGAGGGCGGACGCACCAAGATCACGGCCTCGATCAAGTATCTCACGCAATCGACCTGGAGCCATGCGGCGCTTTTCATCGGCGACGCCCATGGCGGCAAGGATTCCGAGGGGCGCGCGCTGAACCTCGTCGAGGCGGAGCTGGGCTACGGCATCATCGCCTCCCCGCTCGAGAAATACGCGAGCTACAATACCCGCATCTGCCGCCCCGTGGGGCTCACGCCGGAAGACCGCGACAAGGTGATCGCCTATGCCGTCGCGCGGATCGGCGGACACTATGACCTCAAGAACGTGATCGACCTGCTGCGCTTCCTGCTCCCCAATCCGCCGATTCCGCAGCGCTTCCGGCGGCGCCTGCTCGCGCTCGGCTCCGGCGAACCGACGCGCGCGATCTGCTCGACACTGATCGCCGCCGCTTTCGAATCCGTGCGCTATCCCATCCTGCCGATGATCGAGCAGAGTTCGGAGGTGGATGGCATGGGCCGCGCGCGGCGGCGCGAGGTGCTGCATATCCGCCATTCCTCCCTCTTCACGCCGCGCGATTTCGATGTCTCGCCCTTTTTCCGCATCGTGAAACCGACGATCGAACTGGGTTTCGACTACAAGGCCATGGAGTGGAGCGATACCGGCGGCACGGCGGAAAAGGTCCGATAATCCCGCGCTTTCCCGCCGGGCTTGGGGAGAAGCCGATCCTCGCCCTTCCCTCGGCGCAAGCTGTGGCATAGTGAGGGGTGGCGAATCACGTTTCGTTCCCGTCGGACATTCGCGCAGCAGGAACCTTCATGACCTCGAAACAATCCCCCGCGCAGGATCTCTTCGGCGAGCTTGAGAAAGCAGCGCGGGACATGGCGCGTCAAAGCGGGGTCGAGACGCCGAAATCCACCCCGCCGCGCGCCGCGAACGAGGCTCAGCCGCCGGCGCCCACGCCTACCACCGGCAGCGCGGGCGGCAGTGGCAAGGCACCCTCCCCCCCGCCCCCGCCCCCCGGTGGCTCCGGCGGGTATGACGGCTCCGCGATCGAGGTTCTCGAAGGGCTTGAGCCCGTGCGCCGCCGTCCCGGCATGTATATCGGCGGCACGGACGAGAAAGCGCTTCACCATCTCTTCGCCGAGGTGCTCGACAATTCGATGGACGAGGCGGTAGCCGGACACGCGACCTTCATCGATATCGAACTCGATGCCGAAGGCTTCCTCTGCGTGACCGATAACGGGCGCGGCATTCCGGTCGATCCCCATCCGAAATTTCCCGGCAAATCCTCGCTCGAAATCGTGATGTGCACGCTGCATGCCGGCGGCAAGTTCGACAGCAAGGTCTACGAGACCTCGGGAGGCCTGCACGGGGTGGGCATCTCGGTGGTCAACGCGCTCTCCGAATTCGTCGAGGTCGAGGTCGCGCGCGAGCAGCAGCTCTACCGGATGCGGTTCTCCCGCGGCATCCCGCAAGGGGCACTCGAACATCTGGGCGCAATCCGCAACCGGCGCGGCACCAAGGTGAGATTCAGGCCCGATCCCGAAATCTTCAAGGCTGGCGCGCATTTCTCGCCTGCGCGGCTTTTCCGCATGGCGCGTTCGAAGGCCTATCTTTTCGGCGGCGTCGAGATCCGCTGGTCCTGCGCACCGGGCCTGCTGCCGGCGGGCGGCGATACGCCTGAAAAGGCGGTTCTGCGCTTCCCCGGCGGCCTCAAGGATTATCTCGCCCGCGAGATCGAGGGCAAGACGCTGGTGGTGGACGACATGTTCGCCGGCAAGCTCGACAAGCAGGGTCATGGTGCCTGCGAATGGGCGATCGCCTGGTACGCCCATGACGATGGCGCCGTCTCCTCCTATTGCAACACGATCCCCACCGGCGACGGCGGCACGCATGAAAGCGGCCTGCGCGTCGCGCTGCTGCGCGGCCTCAAGGATCATGCCGAACGCATCGGCCAGGCCAAGCGCGCCGCGCAGATCACGACCGACGACATCATGACCGGCGCGGCGGTGATGCTCTCGGTCTTCATCCGAGAGCCGGAATTCGTCGGCCAGACCAAGGATAAACTGGCGACGGTGGAGGCAAGCCGCATTGTCGATGCCGCCGTGCGTGACGCTTTCGACCATTGGCTCGCCGGCAACCCAGCCATGGCCGGCAAATTGTTCGATTTCGTCGTCGAACGCGCTGAAGATCGCCTGCGCCGCCGCGCCGAGAAGGACGTGCAACGCAAAACCGCCGTGCGCAAGCTGCGCCTGCCCGGCAAGCTCGCCGATTGCTCCTCCTCCAATCTGGCTGAAACGGAACTCTTCATCGTCGAGGGCGATTCGGCGGGCGGTTCCGCCAAGCAGGGGCGTGACCGCGCGACGCAGGCGATCCTGCCTTTGCGCGGCAAGATCCTCAACGTCGCCAATGCCGGGCGCGACAAGCTCGCCGCCAACCAGCAGATCGCCGATCTCGTCCTCGCCTTGGGCTGCGGTTCCGGCAGCCAGTATCGCGCGGAGGATCTACGCTACGGCAAGGTCATCATCATGACCGACGCGGATGTCGACGGCGCGCATATCGCCTCGCTGCTGATCACGTTCTTCTACCGCCAGATGCCGAAGCTGATCGATGCCGGCCATCTCTATCTCGCGGTGCCGCCGCTCTTCGTCATCAAGCATGGCGGAAAATCCACCTATGCCCGTGACGAAGCGGAACGCGACCGTCTGCTCGCCACGCAGTTCAAGGGCAAGAAGCCGGAAATCGGCCGGTTCAAGGGCCTCGGCGAGATGATGGCGAGCCAGCTCAAGGAAACCACGATGGACCCGAAGAAGCGGCTGCTGCTTCAGGTTCGCGTGGTCGCCGACGAGAGAAGCGAAACCGAGGATTCGGTGGAACGCCTGATGGGCAACAAGCCCGAGGCGCGCTTCGCCTTCATCCAGGAGCGCGCGGCCTTCGCCGATGAGTTGATCGACGTGTGAGGCCCTGACGCGCGATGCGGAAATCCGCTCGCGCGGGAATGCGCGTCGTCGCGCCACAACGCCATGATCAGAGAACCAGCAAGCCCCCGCCGCCAGCTCAAGGCGGGGCGGTCTCAGTAGTAGCCATTCAATCTTAAGCGTTTTTTTAGCGTGTTCAGGTAGCTAACGGTGACCCGAGAAGAGGGACTTAGGAAAGAATTCCAAGCCAATGAAAACAATTTCAGCACGCCTTGTTTCTGCGCTTGTCGCGCTTTTCCTTTGTACTCTTGCGCTGGCGGCCATCTCGATCAGCACACAATGGGCGCAGGAGACCGCGCTCGAAAAACTAAATGCCGAAGTCATTGTCCCCTTGCGTGACCTGAAAACCATTTCAGATCGCTATTCCTCAGACATTATCGACACCGCCCACAAGGCGAGAAGCGGCGCTGTTCCCTTCGATCGCGCCCAGAGCAATGTGCGGGACGGCCTGTCCGAGATCGATTCGATCTGGTCGCGCGTGGCGAAGGCGAACCATGGCGAGCAAGAAAGAAACGTCATCCGCGAGATCGAGAGCGCCCTCGGTGACGCGCGGCGTGCCGGCGAGAAGCTGGGCCAGATCCTTGGCGCCAAAGATCAGGCACGGCTCGACAGCTTCGTCACGAAGGAAATGTATGGCGCAATCGACCCCGCGACACAGCGGGTGGATGCGCTCGCGGCGATCAAACTCGAAAATGGCCGGTTAATCATCAAAAACACCCATGAGGTCGAACAGAATTCGTTGAAGCTGCTGATGCTGGTGAGCCTCGTGGCGATCATGCTTTGCATCGGCGCGATTTCCTTCGTTGTCACGAAAGTCATCCGCCCGCTCAAACGCTCGATCGCGACCATGAGCGCGCTGGCGGCCAGCACGGTGGCTTCTTCACAAAACGGCGAGGAGCGGCTCTTGCAGCTCAACGCCATTTCGATTGACGGCGCGGAGCGCAAGGATGAACTGGGCGAAATGGCGCGTACGCTCGTCACGTTCAAGGAAGCGGGGATCGAGCGTCAGCGGCTGCGCATCGAAAGTGAGGCCGATCTGGCCGGGCGCCACAATCGCGCCGATCAGATCGAGGCCGCCATTACCGATTTCGAACGCGCCGCAATGTCGATCGTTGCCAGCGTCGCCACATCCTCTACCGAGCTTGAAGCTTCCGCGAGAACCATGATGGACATCGCCTCCACCGCGAGCGAGCAATCCACCATGGTTGCCGCCGCCTCCTACGAGGCTGCCGTGACCGTTCGCAGCCTCGCCGAGACCGGCGACCAGCTCGCCAGTTCCATCGACGAGATCGGACGGCAGGCCGAGCAATCCTCGGGCTATGCCTCCAAGGCCGCCGAGAAGGCACAGCGCGCCGAGGAAACCGTCGCACGCCTGACGCGCGCCGGCTCTTCCATCGTCGAGGTGATCGACCTCATCAAATCCGTCGCCAGCCAGACAAACCTCCTCGCGCTCAACGCCACGATCGAAGCTGCCCGCGCCGGCGAGGCCGGCAGGGGATTCGCGGTCGTTGCGGCGGAAGTCAAGGAACTCGCCGGACAGACCTCACGCGCCACGGATGTGATCGCTGAACATGTCGGTGCCATCCAGCAGGCATCGCAGGAGGCAACGGGCTCGATGGACGAGATCAAGCGGATGATCGAGGAGATCAATCAGGTCGCTTCCTCGATCGCTGTCGCCGTCACCGAGCAGAGCATGGCTACCAAGGGCATCGCGGACAACGTCCAGCAGGTCGCGCAGGGCACGACCAACGCTTCCGAAGGAATCGCCGTGGTCAGCGAGGCAGCAACCAATACCGGGGTCGCGGCCGATCACGTCCTGAGCGCCTCGGCGGAACTGGCGCGCCAGAGCCAGGCCATGCGCGACAACGTTGATCTTTTCCTCGAGCGCGTCCGCCGCGCCTGAACGAAAAAGGCGGGCTTTGGCCCGCCTTCCCTCAGCGCCGGGGCTGGCCGGGCGCCCCTTCCTGCATCATCGGGCCACGACGATGCCGGCGATCGGCCAGCTCATCCACGCGCTGCTTCTGCTTGTCGTCCAGCGCGGCGTAAAAGCTTCGGACGGCGCCCGTATTCTTTTCCGCCGCATCCGCAGCCTTGCGCAGCATCTTCGCCATCCGCTCGAAGCGCTCAGGCGCGGGCGCGCCCTGTTCCACGAAGTTGTTGCAAGCTTCGTCGCGCAACTCCTTGAGCGCCGGGACAATCGCCGTGGCGAGTTTGTCGAGTTCGGCATTCTGCGCCGATGTCAGATCGAGATCGGCCTTGAGGAAGGCGCGGGCGACACCCTCGTAGCGCAATGGGTTGCGCTCGCACATGCGCTGCATGCGGGCGGCATCCTGTGCTCCGTGCATAACGCGGCCATGCCAGCCGTAGCCACCGCCGAGCACAGGTCCGTACCCGCTCCGTGACCAATCGGCGATAGCGACACCCGCGCCGATAGTCAGGATGGCGCCCCCCACCAGGAGCCACTTGATCATTGGCTTTGGCGGGAGTGTTTTCTCATCGGTCATGAAACTCTCCAATCGTCGTCGCCCTCCGCGACTGGAGACCCTACAGGCGCGAAAGGCAACTTAAAGCTTGGTCATGTTGAGGACAGATGGCGGTAAGGAAAGTGTTCCAAACCGTTTGTTAAGCATGATCGCGCAGGATTTGCGCCAGCGGGAGAAATGGTGATGGATGACTTTCTTGCACGGTTTTCTGGCGAAGGTGGCATGCTTCGCCGCTATCTCGTGGCGTGCACCGCGCTGATCGTCCTGGGCGTCATTGCAGGGCAAGGACTGGCCGCGCTGCTGGAAAACGGGCAGGCTGGCCAGCCGATCCCGGATATCGCGAAAGCCGGCGCGACGCGCCATTACACGCTGACGCGCTCGGTGCTCGATGCCCCGACGACCACGGCTTCGATTCCCCAACCTGCCGGACAGCGCGTCGATCCCTGCCGGAATTGACCCTCCAAACGGATGATTTTCACGAAACGGTGGCCTTTTTCAAAGATTTGGGTTGCATTCCAAGCATAATTGCCGCTTAACCCGGATATCGTCCGCGCCCGATGGGCCGGAAGCCGCCGACGAACGGGTCGCCGGCGTTTTTGACGATCCAGGTGCTCATGTCCTTTTCCAAACTTGGCCTTTCGCAGAAGGTGATCGACGCGGTTGACGCGGCCGGCTACACTACCCCCACGCCGATCCAGGCTGAGGCCATCCCTCATGTTCTCGAACGGCGCGATGTCCTCGGCATCGCCCAGACCGGCACCGGCAAGACCGCCGCCTTCACGCTGCCGATGCTTTCCATTCTCGAGCAAGGCCGCGCGCGCGCGCGCATGCCCCGTACGCTGATCCTTGAGCCGACGCGCGAACTCGCCGCGCAGGTCGAGGAGAACTTCACGAAATACAGCGGCAACCAGAAGCTTTCGGTGGCGCTCCTGATCGGCGGGGTTTCCTTCGGCGACCAGGACATGAAGATCACGCGCGGCGTGGATGTGCTGATCGCGACGCCGGGCCGCCTGCTCGACCATTTCGAGCGCGGCAAGCTCCTGCTCACCGGCATCGAGATCCTCGTCATCGACGAGGCGGACCGCATGCTCGATATGGGCTTCATTCCCGATATCGAGCGCATCGCCTCGCTCTGCCCCTTCACGCGCCAGACCCTGTTCTTCACCGCGACGATGCCGCCGGAAATCCAGCGCATCACCGATAAGTTCCTCTCGAATCCGGTGAGGATCGAGGTCGCCAAACCCTCTTCTACCGCATCCACCATCACGCAGCGCCTCGTCGCCACCCATGGCAAGGATTACGAGAAGCGCGAGACGCTCCGCCGCCTCATCCGCGAGGCGCAGGCGCTCGAGGATCCAGGAACGCTCAAGAACGGCATCATCTTCTGCAACCGCAAGAGCGAGGTCGCGACCCTTTACCGCAGCTTGCAGAAATACGGCTTCTCGGTCGGCGCCCTGCATGGCGACATGGACCAGCGCGCGCGCATGAACGCGCTCGACGCTTTCCGCAAGAACGAGCTGACCCTTCTCGTCGCCTCCGATGTCGCCGCGCGCGGGCTCGACATTCCCGATGTCAGCCACGTGTTCAACTTCGATATTCCCCACCACGCCGAGGATTACGTTCACCGCATCGGCCGCACCGGACGTGCCGGCCGCCTCGGTGCCGCCTTCACGCTCGTCGCGCGCGGGGACGAGAAATACCTCGTGGCGATCGAAAAACTGATCGGCAAGGAAATTGAATGGCAGGACGGCGACCTCTCGTCCCTGCCCGAACGCGAACCGGGCGAGGATGATCGCCCGGCGAGGCGGGGGCGAGAAAGCGGGCGGGAGCGCGAGAAACCGCGCAGCCGCAGCCGGACCGGCGAAGGCCGCGAGCATGTGCGCACCGCCAAGGAGCAGAAGATTCTCGATGCCGCTGCGCAGGGCGAAGCTTCGCCCGTCGCCGAGCCACGGCCGCGTCGTGAGAGAAAACCTTCCCGCCCTGTCGTGGAAGCGCCACGCATGCCGCGTGAGGAGCGCACGCCGCGTGAGGAGCGCACGCCGCGTGAGGAGCGCATGCCGCGCCATTCTGAGCCGCGCCGCCATCGCGAGGATGACGGCCCGACACCCAAGGGGTTCGGCAGCGATATTCCAGGATTCCTGATGCGCGGCCTGGCGCCGGTCAAGAAATAAGGGTGAAAAGGCGCCTATCCGGGCGCCCTCCCGCTCCGCGTTGCTTTTGCAGGCCGCTTGCTTTTGGGCGGCCTTTTCTTTTTTGGCGGCAGCGAGCGGGCGATATCGAGCGAGACGCGCGCCCATCGGGCAAGCGCATCCGGCTCGTCGAGCAGGGAATCCGGCATTACCCACCAGGCCCCGACGGTGACGCTTTTGCCTTGCTTCTCGTAGGTGAAGGGCCGCGCGCCGAGCGCCTCGTAAGCTTGCCGCGTTTTCGCGTCACAGCGCAGGCAGAGCGCGTCGGCGCCCAGCATCAAGGCGATGCAGAAATCGCCGGCATAGACCCCGTGGCCCGAGAACATGCGCTTGAGGCGCACCGGCCCGAAGACGGAGAAAAGCTCCTCGATCCATTCAGGGTCCGCCGCCATTCCATGCGCGCCCGGATCAGGCGCCTGTCAGCGCTTCGGCCTTCGCGGGCGTGATGGCGACGCTCTCGCCGCAGCCGCAGGCCGCGGTTTCGTTCGGGTTGGAGAAAACGAAAGTCGAGGCGAATTTGTCGGTCTTTACGTCCATCACGGAGCCGAGAAGAAACAGGACCGCCTTGGGGTCAATCAGGATCGTGACGCCCTTGTCTTCGATCACCTCGTCGAGCGGCGCCTTCGCCTCCGCATATTCCATCGTGTAGCTCATGCCAGCGCAGCCGCCATTCTTGACGCCGACACGCAGGCCCGCGACGGGTTTTTCAGAGGCCGCGATCGCCGCGCGCACACGCTCGGCGGCAGCTTCCGTCAGGCTCATCACCTGCATCCGCCGGCGCGGAAGGGGCTTGGCCCCGGCTTCCAGCATCGACATCGCGTCCTCCTCCTGCCCCATGGCACGAAACGCCCAAGGGGATTCACCAATCGCTGTGATTATAACGTAAGATTTGTTGCTAAAAAATCGAGAGGGCGCGATACCGAAACAAATATCCGGTTGTGCTCGCTGATGATTCTGCCTTCTCCTCTCCCCGTCCTTCGTTCGCAGCGCCTGATCCTCAGGCAGCCGATCGCCACCGATATCGCCGACAGGCACGCGCTCGGCCGCGATCCCGACATCTACCGCATGCTCGGGGCGGATATCCGCAGCCTTCCGACGCTGACGGAGGAGCAGGCCAAGGCGTGGGTCGAGAATATCGCCGCGCACCCCGCCGCCTGGGTGGTCGAATACCAGGGCCGGGCGATCGGTGAGATCCTGCTCGACAATTTCGTGGAAGCGGACCAGCGCGCCAGCCTGATTGTCGGCATTCTCGACAAGAACGCGCTTGGCAGCGGTTTGGGCACGGAGGCCATCCGCGCCATCGCCGAATTCGCTTTCGATACGCTCAAGCTGCACAAGCTTTCCACCCGCGTCCTCGCCTTCAACACGCGCGCGATCCGCGCCTATGAGCGCGTCGGCTTCGTGCGTGAGGGGCTGGAGCGCGAATCGGCGCTGATCGGCGGCACGTGGCACGACGACGTGATCGTGGGCCTGCTGAAGAAGGATTTCGACGCGCTGCGCGGCGGGGCCGGCGCCGAAAAACCCGCGACCAGCTACCGCTCCTGATCCATCCGCTTGAGGATGTTCCAGATCTGCGCCCAATGCCAGAGCCAGAGGGCAAGCGCGACCAGCGCCGCCGCCTCGCCGATCCGGTTGGGAACCAGCGCCAGAACCTGAGCAGTACACCAGCCATAACCCGGCAGCGCGCCGAAGGATTTTACCCCCGCCAGTGCCGGATTGGCCGCGCCTTCGCGCCGAAGCGTTTCATTGACGCCGCGGATGATGAAGAAGTCCTCGACGATGTTGTAGAAGGGCACGAACATCAGCCAAACGGCGCCGGGGCGCATAGCGCGATTCTCCGGCGCCGCACGGGAGATCAGGCGCTGGAGCATCATGCAATAAAAGGCAATCGCGACGAGGAAGGCCGTAAGGATCGCCGTGAAATTCCAAATCCCCAAGGCGGTCAGGGAGGCCAGAACCCCTGCCCGGCCCTCCGGCGTCGCGAAGGGATAGAGCATCGCCGCCGCAACCGGCAAGGTCAGGGCGAGCTTCAAGGCCAGAAGGGAACGCCGCTCAGTCATGGGATGCAATCCTTCGCGCGAAGGCAAGCACATGGCCATCAGCATCAAGGGAATAGGCTGCCTGATGCCCCCAATTCCGGGGAAGAAGCGGGCTCAATTCGCGCGCACCAGCCTTCAAGGCGCGCGCGTGAAACGCCTCGGGATCGTCAACAAGGAGATAGATTTCCGCGCGGGAAGTGCCCGGCGCCGCAAGCGGCGGCAGGCCCTCGCCCAGAAGCCTGCGAATTCCCGCTTCAGGCATCAAGCCGAGGATGGCGCCGCCCGGCAACAGGAACTCCGTCATGCCGGGCACATCGAGCCGGGGCGCAAAGCCAAGAGTGGCGGTGTAGAAAGCTGTCGCGCGCGGCTGATCCGCGACATAGAAAATGAAATGCGCCGCCTGCTCCGCTTCCATGGCCAGACCTAGTTCAGACGCACGTAAGTCCCGGTGAAGCTGACATTCATGCCGCCGCAGGCGCCGTTATCTTCTACCGCGAGGTAGCGGGAGAAAAGCCTGATCTTGACCCAGCATTCGGATTTATCATCGGTATTGAGCGGCTTCTTCCCGTCATATCCTTCGCCGATCGCGACGAGATTGCCTTGTGGCGCGACCTCGCCCTCGAAATCGCCGGAATTCACCGCACCGCGCGCCGCACGGGCGGGGTCGAGTGCACCGAAAGTCGCCTGCCCGGCAATCTTGAGCTTGCCGCCCGCGCCGGCCGAAATCACGACTTCCGCCTCGCTGTCGCGGGACCAGGTGCCGAACCAGTCGGAAAGGCGCGCCGGCAGCGGTTCGGCATCCTGAAGCGCCGCGGCCGGCAGAAAGCCGCTGGTCTCGGTGAACTTGCCTTTCACCCGCTTCGCATTGGGCGCGATATAGCTCACGCAGACGAAATCACCGCGTTTGGGACCTGCCAGCACGTCATCGCCGGCCATCACGAAGGCGCGCCGCGCGCAGGCTGGTGTCGCGGCAGGACAAGCGGCCTTTTCCTTCTCACCCCTGCTCATGACGAAATTCACTTTGGCAAGGCCGGGCGCGACCTTCATCCAGCGCAAGGGCGTTTCCTCGCCATAGGCCACCGCGCCGCCGCAGATCCCGTTATCCGGCGCCGGCTGCGCACGAACGGGAGAAGAAAGTGCGGTCGAGGCCGCGATGAAAAACGCGCCGAACGCGAAAACGGGAATCGATCTGATCATAGGAACAGAATAGCGGATCGTGCCGCGCAGGTCAGCCGGGAATGACGGCAAATCCCGAAGCAGGATCACCACATATCGAGCGCGACGCGTGCCTCGTCCGACATGCGGCTCTGATCCCAGGGGGGGGCGAAGGTCATGGAGACCTTGCAGCCGGAAACGCCGGGCACGTTGAGCACGGCATTCTCGACCCAGCCGGGCATCTCGCCCGCCACCGGGCAGCCCGGCGCGGTGAGGGTCATGTCGATCTTGATGAAGCGCTCGTCGGAGATATCGATGCGGTAGATCAGGCCCAGCTCGTAGATATCGGCCGGGATCTCGGGATCGTACACGGTTTTCAGCGCCGCGATGATGTCATCGGTCAGGCGATCCAGTTCTTCGGGCGAAAGAACGGGAGCCGAGCCCGCCTGCGCATTCTCACCGGATGCGGGGTCAACCACAGCAGCTGGGGCGGCGGAAAGGCTTGGCTCGGTCATCGTCCTGTCCAGTCCAGAATGGTCACGAAAAGAGCCTGTCGGCACGGACCAGCGCGTCGGCGAGCCGGTCGACATCCTCGCGGCTGTTATAGAGAGCAAAACTCGCGCGGCAAGTCGCCGTTACGCCGAAGCGCTTGAGCAGCGGCATGGTGCAATGCGTACCCGCCCGCACCGCCACACCCTGGCGGTCGATAACGGTCGCGATATCATGCGCGTGGGCATGGGCATGGCTGAAGGAAAGAATGGCCCCCTTCTCCCGCGCCCGCCCGAGAATGCGGATCGAGTTGATCGCCGAGAGCCGCTCGGTCGCGTAGGCGAGAAGCGCATCCTCATGCGCCCGGATCGCCGCCTTGCCGATGGCGTTGACGTAATCGATCGCGGCGCCCAGCCCGATGGCGGGGATGATGGGCGGCGTGCCCGCCTCGAAACGGTGGGGCGGCGCGCCATAGGTGACGCCCTCCTCCGAGACTTCGCGGATCATCTCGCCGCCGCCAAGGAAAGGCGGCAGCTTCTCGAGCCATTCGCGCTTGCCATAGGCGATGCCGATTCCCGACGGGCCATAGAGTTTGTGGCCGGTGAAGACGTAGAAATCCGCGTCGAGATCACGCACATCCACATCGAGATGCACCGCGGCCTGCGAGCCATCGACCACCACGGGAATGGAGCGCGCATGGGCGAGGCGGATAACCTCCTTCACCGGCACGATGGTGCCGAGCGCGTTCGACATCTGCGTGATCGCGACCACTTTGGTGCGCGGCCCGAGAAGCTTCTCGAATTCCTCGATGAGGAAATTGCCATCCTCATCGACCGGCGCCCATTTGATCACCGCGCCATGCCGTTCACGCCAGTAATGCCAGGGTACGATGTTGGAATGGTGCTCCATGATCGAGAGCACGATCTCGTCACCCTCCCCGAGCGCGAGGTGCCGCCCGAGCGACGCGGCGATCAGGTTGAGGCTCTCTGTCGCATTCTTCGAGAAGAGGATTTCCTCACTCGACGCCGCATTGAGAAACGCCCTCACCTTCTCGCGCGCGGCCTCATAGGCTTCCGTCGCGGCATTGGCGAGGTAATGCAGCCCGCGATGCACGTTGGCGTATTCGCTTTCATAGGCGCGCTTCATCCGCTCGAGCACCTGCCGCGGCTTCTGCGCCGAGGCGGCATTGTCGAGATAGGTCAACGGCTTGCCGTAGGGCTCCAGCGCGAGCGCGGGGAAATCATTGCGGAGGCGGGCGAGGTCGAGGGTCATCCTGAGAACTCAGTTAGGTTTTGTAAGCGCATAGACAATAAAAACAACAGAACCCAATAATAGAAAAACCAAAAAAAACGAAATAATATAAGATGCGAAAGAAACAACAACTGACTTTTTTCTGTTAGAAAGCCCAAAGACAATATTTGTGTTTTCAGAATGCCTCCATAGGATAAATATAAAAATTACTATATGCGAAACATCAAGAAACAATACTCCGTATTCTCTTGAATGAGAGCCAATAAAATAAGAAATAATCACTGCTGACGACAGCAATGAATACAAGAATACGTTAATCGCAATAAAAAAATATAAAGAATTTCGAACGCCGTCGCGTTGATCTACATCAGGTCCAGCCTTAACAAGTAAATTTATGGTTACTTTATATGATAAAGGGCATAATATAACTATAAAAATATGGATAAACAATGGTATATAGGTTACGCCCTCTTCTTTGATCCGGAAATTAGCGTTAATGATATAAAATAAAATTGAAAATAGCAAAAAAATAAAAAAAACAAGTCTCAACTCTTTCTTTGAGCGGCCAAAATCTCGCAAATCCTTTGACAAGGAATCGGTTCGAGCCCAAGAATTCAAAAGATCTCTAAAAACTCTTAGAGACGAAGGTTGATTATACATTCTTCAATCCCTTAACCCAAAAAAGATGTCATCCTAGCTCAATTGTTCTACGTCCACGCCGCGCTTCGACCAGCAAGCCGCCCTGCCCCCAGCTCTCGGGCTCGACCTCGTGGAACACGACATGCGTGTTCTCCGGGTTCTTGCCGAGGACGCGGACGAGGCTTTCAGTAATATCGCGGACGATTTCCGCCTTCTGATCCCGGTTCGCGCCCTTCAGGAGCTGGATGGTTACGACAGGCATCAGCGCGCCCTCGCCTCCAGCCACCTGCTGATGCGCTCCGCGAGAACCTCGCGCAGACCATCATTCGAAACAGCATCGAGCGTTTCGCCGAGGAAGGCTTCCACCAGCAAAGCCTCCGCCTCGGAACGCGGCAGGCCGCGCGCCATGAGGTAGAAAAGCTGGTTCTCGTCGAGCGCGCCCGAGGTCGCGCCGTGGGCGCAGACCACGTCATCCGCGAAGATCTCCAGCTCCGGCTTGTTCGCCATGCCCGCGCCATCGGAGAGAAGCACGGCGTTGGACGCCATCTGCCCGTCGGTCTTCTGCGCATGCGGGCGCACGATGATGCGGCCCTGGAAAACGCCCTGGGCTTCATCGTCGATCACGTTGCGGAAAAGCTCGCGGCTCACCCCGTTCGGCACGGCGTGATCAACGACAAGCGTGTTATCCGCGTGCTGACGCCCCTTGATCATGGTCGCGCCACGCAGATCGATCTTCGCGTTCTCGCCGGCATAGGTGACGAAAACCTGATGGCGCGACACTTCTCCGCCAGAAACAAGGCCGAGCGACATCAATTCCGCTTCCGCACCGAGCTTTACAGCCAGCGTGGAGAGCATCAGTGCCTTGTCGCCGCCCTCGTTGATGCGGATATGCTCGACTTTCGCGCCATCCCCGAGGATCAGCTCGACAACCGCGTTCTTCTGGTAGGCGATGCCATCCGGTCCCGCATGGAGTTCTACCAGCGTGAGCGCGGCGCCGGCGGCGACCTCCACCACCACGCGCGGCATCACGGAAGCGGCGTTGCCGAGCGTTTCCGCAAAGCCGATGAAAAGCGGCGCTTCAACCACCGTATCGACACGCACATAGATGCCGTCGCGGCACAGAGCCGTATTGAGATCGACCACGATATCGCTCGCCGCGCCCATGGCAGCGCCAAGCGCGACACGCCCCTCGCGCAGGGCCTCTGCCAGCGGCAGGACGAGAATGCCTTCCGGCGCATCGCCGCCGAGATAGACGCCGTTCTCGATGAGCAGGTGATGCTTTTCCGGCGCGCGCGGCTCCGGCCGGGCCGTGATCGCCGGGGCGGCCTCACGCATCAGATTGCGCAGGTCGGTATAGTGATACGCCTCGACACGGCGGCTCGGCAGGCCCGATTTCTCGAACCGCGCGAAAGCCTCGGCGCGCGCCTCGACCGCGCCGGGCAGCGAGGATTGCTCGGCCTTGAACCGTTCGATCAGGGCCGTTTCAGCCGGCGTGCGCATGGGGAGAACATTTGCCATCACGCGGCCTCGACATAATCGGCGTAGCCGTTCTTCTCGAGTTCGAGCGCGAGTTCCTTGCCGCCCGATTTGACGATCCGGCCCTTGGCCATGATATGCACGACATCCGGCACGATATGATCGAGCAGGCGCTGGTAATGCGTGATGACCAGCATGCCGCGACCCGCGCCGCGCAAGGCGTTCACGCCCTCGGCAACGATGCGCAGGGCATCGATATCGAGACCGGAATCGGTTTCGTCGAGGATGCAATAGGCGGGGTCGAGCAGCGACATCTGGAGAATTTCCATGCGCTTCTTCTCGCCGCCCGAGAAGCCGACATTGAGCGGACGCTTGAGCATATCCGGGTTGATGCCAAGCTTTTCCGCCGCGCCGCGCACCGCCTTCATGAAATCGCCGGGCGAAAGCTCGCTTTCGCCGCGCGCCTTGCGTTGCGCGTTCATCGCCGCCTTGAGAAAGGTCATGGTGGCGACGCCCGGAATTTCGAGCGGATACTGGAAGGCAAGGAAGATGCCCGCCGCCGCGCGCTCATTGGCTTCCATCTCGAGGATGCTCTGGCCATTGAGAAGGATATCGCCCTCGGTGATCTCGTAATCCTCCTTGCCCGCGATGACATAGGAGAGGGTCGATTTGCCCGAGCCGTTCGGGCCCATGATGGCCGCGACCTCGCCGGGGCGGATCACGAGATCGAGCCCGTTGAGGATCTTCTTGCCGTCGATTTCGACGTGGAGATTGCGAATTTCAAGCATTGGTTTGTTCCGGTTTTCTGCCCCGACGTCATGGCCGGACTTGTTCCGGCCATCCACGTCTTGGGTTGAATTTAAAAGGGTTAGACATGGATGGCCGGGTCAGACCCGACCATGACGCATGGCGTTAGCCGACCGAGCCCTCAAGGCTGATGGCGATGAGCTTCTGCGCTTCCACCGCGAATTCCATGGGGAGCTGCTGGAGCACTTCCTTGACGAAGCCGTTGACGATGAGTGCCACCGCCTCTTCCTCGTCGAGGCCGCGCTGCATGCAATAGAAGAGCTGGTCCTCGGCGATTTTCGAGGTGGTCGCCTCGTGCTCGAAAACGGCCGAGGAATTCTTCGCCTCGATATAGGGGATCGTGTGCGCGCCGCACTGATCGCCGATCAGGAGGCTGTCGCAATTGGTGAAATTGCGCGCGCCCGTGGCTTTCCGATGCGCCGAGACCTGCCCGCGATAGGTATTGTCCGAGCGCCCCGCCGCGATGCCCTTGGCAAGGATTTTCGAGGTCGTGTTCTTGCCAAGATGGATCATCTTGGTTCCCGAATCGACCTGCTGATAGCCGTTCGAGATCGCGATCGAGTAGAACTCGCCCGAGGAGCCATCCCCGCGCAGGATGCAGGACGGATATTTCCACGTGATCGCCGAGCCGGTCTCGACCTGCGTCCACGAGATTTTCGAGCGCGCGCCGCGGCAATCGCCGCGCTTGGTCACGAAATTGTAGATGCCCCCCCGGCCTTCGCTGTCGCCAGGATACCAGTTCTGCACCGTGGAGTATTTGATCTCGGCATCGTCGAGCGCGATGAGTTCCACCACCGCCGCGTGAAGCTGGTTCTCGTCGCGCTTGGGCGCCGTGCAGCCTTCGAGATAGCTTACATACGAGCCGGCATCGGCGATGATCAAGGTGCGCTCGAACTGGCCGGTCTTGCTCTCGTTGATGCGGAAATAGGTCGAAAGCTCCATCGGGCATTTCACACCCGGCGGGATGTAGACGAAGGAACCGTCCGAAAAGACCGCCGAATTGAGCGTGGCGTAGAAATTGTCGGTCGTCGGCACCACGGTGCCGAGATATTTCCGCACCAGTTCGGGGTGTTCTTTCACGGCTTCCGATATCGAGCAGAAGATCACACCCGCCTTCGCCAGTTCCGCCTTGAAGGTCGTGACCACCGAGACCGAATCGAACACCGCATCCACCGCGACGCGGTTCTGCGGCTCGACACCGGCCAGCACCTCCTGCTCGCGCAGGGGAATCCCGAGCTTGGCGTAGGTGCGGAGCAGCTCCGGGTCCACCTCGTCGAGTGATTTGGGTCCCGGCGTCTTCTTCGGCGCCGCGTAATAATGCAGATCCTGGAAATCAATCGCGGGATAATGGCAGCGCGACCATGTCGGCTCCACCATGGTCTGCCAGCGCCTGAAGGCTTCGAGGCGCCAGTCCAGCAGCCATTGCGGCTCGTCCTTCTTCGCCGAGATGTAGCGGACGATGTCCTCGTTCAGCCCCTTGGGCGCGAGTTCGCTCTCGATATCGGTGACAAACCCGTATTTGTACTGGTCGACATCGATGGTCTTGACGGTCTCGACCGTCTCCTTCACCGCAGGCATCGTTCCTCCTCTTCGGCGTCAAGGGCCGAGGGTTATAAAACTCTGTCGCCCGCCTTCGGAACGATCACCTGATCGCCCTCGGGCAAGCGCCTCATATCGGAAGCTCCCGCTTCCAGCCGCCGCCAAGGCAGCGGCAATCCGCCTTATGCTGCCCGTCCCCGCCGCGCCATCTGGCGCTCAAGCGAGGAGAGACAACGTTCAAGATCATTCCATTCCGTCGCCGGGCCGATCGAAACCCTGATCGCGCCGGCGCGGACAAAATCATGCTCCCCCATGGCTTGGAGCACATGGCTCGCCTTCACCTTGCCGGAGGAGCAAGCCGAACCGCTCGATACCGCAATCCCGTCCAGATCGAAAGCGATCAGTGCCTGTTCGGCGCGAAGGCCGCGCACGGCGAAAAGCGAGGTATTGGGCAGGCGCGGCGCGCGCTTGCCCACGACATGAAGATCGGCACCCAAGCGATTCAAGCGATTCTCGAATTCATCGCGAAGCTGACTCATTTTCTCAGCCGCTTCATCCGGCGCGCGAACCGCCTTCGCCGCCGCGCCCATGCCGGCAATCCCCGGAATATTCTCGGTGCCGCCGCGCTGCCCCCGCTCCTGCCCGCCACCCGCGATGAAAGCGCGCGCGAGCCGGGTGCGGCTGTCGGCGAAGACGATGGCGCCCGCGCCTTTGGGACCGCCGAATTTATGCGCGGAGAGAAACAGCGCATCCGCGCCGAGCGCCGCGATATCAACCGCAATCCGCCCCGGTCCCTGCACGGCATCGACGACCAGGGCGCCGCCCGCCGCATGGACCTTGTCCGCGATTTCGCGGATCGGCTGGATCACGCCGGTCTCGTTATTGGCGAGCTGGACCGCGACAAGAGCCGGACCGCCGGAGGCCAGCTCCTTGTCCAGCGCTTCAAAATCGATCAGCCCATCGCCATCCACCAGCAGGATCGGCGCGCTATTCCCCGCCGCGATCACCGCGACATGCTCCGTGGAAAGCACGATCGGGCGCATCAGCCCGCAAATATCCTTGCCGCAGCAGCCGGAAAGCCCGGCGCTGAAGAGCGCGTTGGCGGCCTCGCTCGCGCCGGAAGTGAAGACGACATTCTCAGCCTCGCCGCCAACCAGCGCGGCGACATCGGCACGCGCCTGCTCGACAATCGCGCGCGCCGCGCGGCCCTCGGCATGGATGGATGACGGGTTGCCAGGGCAATCCAGCGCGCGCAGCATCGCCTCGCGCGCGGCCGGCAGCAGCGGCGCGGTGGCGTTCCAATCGAGATAGGCGCGCGACGCGGCCATGAATTCCCTCTCGAACGATGTCTTCCTGGCACGAAAACCATCGCAATTCGCGCCGGGCTGTGCTAACGCCCTGCGCCTTGGTTGCAGCGAGCAGCCGGGGACCGTTCCAGTTTAGAATTATTCTAAGAATGGTTCCACCTTCTTTACTTAGCGGGTGCACGAGCCCCGTCAAGCGTAACATCGTCCTTTCCTTGCCTTTTGGCGGGATCGGGCAAAAGAGTCGGGAAACGGACGGGTTCATGCCTGAAATCATCTTCAACGGGCCGGAAGGTCGTCTCGAAGGGCGTTATCAGCCGGCGAAGAAGAAGGGCGCGCCGATCGCGATCGTGCTGCATCCCCACCCGCAATTCGGCGGGACGATGAACAACCAGATCGTCTACCAGCTCTTCTACACCTTTCATGAGCGCGGTTTTTCCGTGCTGCGCTTCAATTTCCGCGGCGTGGGCCGCTCCGAGGGCGTGTTCGATCACGGCACCGGCGAGCTTTCCGATGCCGCCGCCGCGCTCGACTGGATGCAGATCGTCAACCCGGATGCGCGCGCCTGCTGGATCGCTGGCGTCTCCTTCGGCGCCTGGATCGGCATGCAGCTGCTGATGCGCCGCCCCGAGATCGAGGGTTTTGTCTCGATCGCGGCCATGGCGAACCGCTACGATTTCTCGTTCCTCGCGCCTTGCCCATCCTCCGGCCTCTTCGTCCATGGCGACAAGGACCGCGTGGCGCCTGTCAACGACGTGATTTCCGTCATCGACAAGGTGAAGGTGCAGAAAGGCGTCAAGCTCGATCATGCCGTGATCGAGGGCGCGAACCACTTCTTCGAGAACCGGGTCGACCAGCTGGTCGGCACGGTTGGTCAGTATCTGGACGGGCGTCTGGGGATCGTGAGGGAATAACCCTCCCGAACCCCGGACGCATGAAGGGCCGCCGCAAGCGGCCCTTTTCTTTTGTAGTGCCTTGCTGTAGCGACCCCACAACAACCAACGGTGCCGACATGACCGATTTTCAGCCGAAATCCGACTTCCTGCGCATCCTGAAAGAGCGCGGCTTCATCCATCAATGCTCCGATTTCGAGGGGTTGGATGCGCTTGCTGCCAAAGGCAAGGTGGTGGCCTATGTCGGCTATGATTGCACGGCCCAGAGCCTGCATATCGGCAATTACCTCACGATGATGATGCTCTACTGGCTCCAGCAATCGGGCAACAAGCCGATCACGCTGATGGGCGGGGGCACGACACGCATCGGTGATCCTTCCGGCAAGGATGAGACACGCGCCATGCGCACGATCGAGGAGATCGATTCGAACAAGGCGGCGATCAAAGGCGTTTTCTCCAAGGTGCTTACCTTCGGAGAGGGGCCCAAGAACGCGCAAATGGTCGACAATGCCGATTGGCTGACGAAGCTCGAATGGATCGAGATGCTGCGCGATGTCGGGCGGCATTTCTCGGTCAATCGCATGCTGGCGATGGATTCGGTGCGCCTGCGCCTTGAACGCGAGCATGAGATGAGCTTCATCGAGTTCAATTACATGATCGCCCAGTCCTATGATTACGTCGAACTCGCGCGGCGCCTCGGCTGCAACCTGCAGATGGGCGGCTCCGATCAATGGGGCAACATCATCATGGGTGTCGATCTCGGCCGCCGCATGGGCACGCATCAGCTCTACGCGCTGACCACCCCGCTGCTGACGACGGCTTCCGGTGCCAAGATGGGCAAAACCGCGCAAGGTGCGGTTTGGCTCAATGCCGAGCAATTCTCGCCTTACGATTTCTGGCAATACTGGCGGAACACGGAAGATGCCGATGTCGGGCGTTTCCTGAAGCTCTTCACCATCCTGCCGATGGACGAGATCGCACGGCTTGAAGCGCTGCAAGGTTCTGAGATCAACGAGGCGAAAAAGGCGCTCGCCAGTGCCGCAACCGAATTGCTGCATGGCAAGGCGGCGGCGGAAGCAGCAGCCGAGACCGCGCGCAAGACCTTCGAGGAAGGCGGCACCGCCGCCTCGCTCCCGAGCGTCGAGATCGCAGGCAGCGAGGTCGAAGCCGGCTTCGGCGTGCTCGCCGCCTTCGTTAAAGCCGGGCTGGTTCCTTCGAATGGCGAAGCGCGCCGTCAGGTCCAGGCCGGTGGCCTGCGCGTCAACGATGTGGTTGTCGCGGATCCTGCGCAGGTGCTGTCCCCGGCGGATGCGGTGCATGGCGGCGCGATCAAGCTCTCCTTCGGCAAGAAGAAGCATGTTCTGCTGAAACTGGTGTAAGCCTTATCGACTCGGCGCGATCGTACTGGCTGGTCGCGCCGGATCCTCACGCTGGATCTCGAAGAGCTTGCGCAGGAAGCCGGGCGCGATCGCGCTGACAGGATTGGTCCTGAGCACCGGCGCGCTGGCCCTGCCGGCAATGACGAAGGGCACCGCGAAAAGTCCTTCATATTGTCCGCCACCGAGGATCGGTCCCAGAAGCGGCACCTGCGCGAAGAGGTTGTTGAGCGCATAGGCCGGCACGAAGGCGCCCTTGAGGCTCACCGAATCCCCGGCATAATCGATGGTGCCCTCGATAGAGCCGCCGATCTGCCCGCCCCACATCACGGCTTCATTGAGCTGGAGCTTACCCGGATAGCGGACAAAATCGGCGCGTAGCTTCGTGAAGGCGATATCCTCCTGCAAACCCTGCCCCGCTCGGTTGGCACCGACGACGCTGCGCAGCCCGGGCTCGCCGCGCACGACAAAATCGCGCATCGTCACAACACCCGACTGGCTTTGCGCCTTCACCGAAATCTCGGCGGCCAGCCGCCCCCCCTGGACGCGCGAATAGATATCGAGGAAGCGGATCAGCGCGCCGGCATTCTGGCTGTCAACCTTGAGCAGAACGGAATCGGCGCTCTGCCCCGCAACCTGCGCGCTGACGGGATCGCCGGAAAACTGCCCCTTGAGCGCGAGCTGTGTCAGCCGCCCCTGCCTTCGGGCAAATCGCAGATCCGCCCCCCCCATCAGCTCGCCATTGAAGCCGACGAGAACAGTGGTCTGGAGATCGACCTCGATATCGTTTCCTTTGCCGTCATCCGCCTTGCCGGTCTGCAATCCGCGCAGGAAGGGGCGGATATCGAAGGCATTGCCTCGCAGGGTAAGCCGTGTGACCCCGCGCTGGCGTTCGATGGAGAGGCGCGCATTGTCCCCCGGAGACAGGCGCAGGGTAGAAAACTCTCCCTTCGCCAATTGCCCGTCCCGACCCGTCTCCGCCCGGCCGCGCAGCGTAACAGGCCCTATTTCGGCTTCGATATTCTCGATGTGCGCGCCTTCTGGCCGTTGCTGCAGCGAGAAGCGGAGTTTGCCCGGCTGCCCGGCCCGTTTCGAGATTCCCAAGGCTGGATTATCGATCTTTGCGCGCGCGAGATCCAGCTCCACATCGACCGGCACAGCTCCCTGCCGCCCCAGAGGGAGGCTGACGCTGGCGACAACCGGGCCGCTGAGCATGGGACGCAGATCGTAGCCCTTGCGCGCGAGGATGGCATCATCCACCGTGAGTTTCGCATTGGCGGTGCCGGGCTTTCCGGCTTCGGCACGGATCTCGATCTGGCTTGCCAAGCCAAGGACGCGCGCCTCACCCTTGGCCTGCAATTGCCCCGAACGCGCCATGACGGTGAAATTGCCGTTCTCGAGCTTTTCTCCGGGAAGCACGTTCGGAATCTGGACATTGCGCAGATCCGCGTTCATCTCCAGCCGGGTATCGCGGGCGCGCGCCTTGTCCGAGAGCGGGATCGAAACCTCGGCCCTGCCCTCGAATTGCCCTTCGGCAATCTCGATGCCGCCGGTCTGCCCGATAACCTCATTGAAGGAAGGCGCCGCCAGAAACGCAAGCAATGCTCTTGCCGGCCCGCGGACCGGGATGCTCATGTCAAGCCGGGCGGGATGCGCCGCGGTATCAGCGACGGCAAGCCGTGCATTGCTGATCTGAAGCCGCTGGCCGGCTACCGGCTCGATCGTCGCGCTCTCGACGCTGGCCGTGGCTTTGCGCCCGGTGACATTTCCCGTTCCCGACAAGGTGATCGGCGCGGCATCCGCGAAGGGACGTAGGCGCGTATTCGCAAGGGAAAAGGTCAAGGCGAGCGCATCATCGGGAATTGTCCCGTGATGGAGTGCGGAATGAAGCACCGCCCCTTCGAGTCTCGTGCGCAGCGAAAGAGATGCAATGCGTCCTGTCTCGGCGTGGCCGACAAACCAGCGGCGGACCGGCGGCGCCACCATCAGGGGCCAGATGCGCAAGGCAGTGCGTAATTCCATATCCCGCACATCGAGGGCGGTCTCGATAAGCCCTTCTCCGCCATAGGAGAAGGTGCCGACGAGGCGCATATCCCCACCCCCGGCCCTGACGAGAAATTCATCCAGTCGGAATGTCGTAAGATCGTGTAAAATCAACCCGGTAACACGCGCCTCCTCAAGCCGTGCGATCGGCTCGGATGTGTTCAGGCGCCCGAGCACAGCATGTTCGGACGCCAGAACAAGGCGCAGTGCACCCTCGTTGCCTTCCGGAACCAGCGTGCCTTGCACGCGGATTTCCGTCTCCCCGAAACGCACGGTCAGGCGATCAACCGCCACCTCTGGCTCCCCCAGGCGGAAGCGCAGGGCAAGGGCGGCTTCGTCGAGGTGAATGGGCGGGATATCCGGATCCGGCAATCGGATCTGACCTGCCTTCAGCGAAAGCGTCATGGCGATATCGCGCAGGCGGCCGTCTGGTTCGAGGCGGCTGGTGATCTGGAGGCCAAGAGCGAGAGCGGGATCGATGCCCGGTATCGGGCGCATGCCAAGCAATTCCGCTAGGCTGCCGGCCGAAACGCCTTCGGTCGCGATCACGACCGCGCCAGCGCCATCGGAATGGGTTTCCCGGCGGGCGCTCATACGGAAGGCATATTGCCGCCCTTCCTTCTGGATTTGCGCGGCGATTCCGCCCTGCGCGTCGCGCTGGATCGACAGCGTGAGGCCGCTCTGGACGAGATCGATCCCGCCGCCCTCGACCTGGCGGTAGATGGAAACATCCCGCCCCTCGATCGTCTCCAGTGTCGCAAAGGCGGGGTCCTGACCGGCAATCGCGAAATGCAACCCGCCCAGCAAGGCGCGCAAAGTCGTCAATGCCTCGGCCGCGACCGGGTCGGGGCCCCTTGAGCCTGCCGCCGGCATGAACAGACGAAGCCCTTCGAAGGCAACCCCTTTCGCCTCCGGCGCGAGGCGCCAGAGCGAGGTCTTTGAAAGGCGGAAATCCATGCGATCAAGCTCAGCGCGCGCGCCGGATTCGCGATTTTCGACGGAAAGCCCCTGGATGGAAAAGGTCGGCGATGTGCCTGATAACTTGAGCCCCGCTTCATCGAGCATCAGCGCGTTCTTGGCACCAAGGCCGGCGCTGATCGTGGCGAGGAAATGCTGACGGAGGAAAGCGGAATTCTCTTCCTTCTGGAGATACCAGATAAACCCTCCGCCTGCGCCCAGCACGAGAACCGAAAGACCCAGCATGATGGCGAGGCTCCAGCGCAACGCGCCGCGCAGCGAACGACGACGCGGCAAGGGGCCGCGCAGCCCGGCGCCATGGTCGGGCATGTCGGTCAAGCCGCTCTCGTTCGTTCCATCCGTAATGCCGTTTCCTCCGATTCAGCAGCATCCGCTGATGCTTGAACACCAGAGGCCGCGCGACGAAAAGCCGTTTTCTACTCCTCAACGCGCATCAGCCTAACAATGCACATGAAACTGGACAAAAAAATGAATCCCCGCCGCGGCCCGCCTCTCGTCGAGATGGCAGCGCTGCGCTATCTGCTTGAATCCAAGCGCGAACTGAGCGTTTTTCAAAAGAAGAGGAGCACGACATGACTGGCAAGCCCCTTACGGCTGGCGACATCGCGCCGGATTTCACATTGCCCGGCTCGGGTGGCGCGACGCTTTCGCGCAGCGCCTTCGCCGGAAAGAAGCTGGTGCTCTATTTCTACCCGAAGGATGACACTTCCGGCTGCACAGCGGAAGCCAAGGATTTCAACGCCTTGAAAGCAGATTTCAATGCGGCAGGGGCCGAGATTGTCGGTGTTTCGCCCGACAGCGCCGCAAGCCACGACAAATTCGCGCGCAAATACGAACTGGGCTTTCCCCTCGCCTCGGATGAAAGCAAGACCATGCTCGAAGCCTACGGCGTCTGGGCCGAGAAGAGCATGTATGGCCGCAAATATATGGGCGTGGAGCGCACGACCTTCCTGATCGACGCGCAGGGGCGCATTGCCCGCGTGTGGAACAAGGTCAAGGTGCCGGGCCACGCCGCCGAGGTCCTCGCCGCCGCCAGAGCGCTGTAAGCGCCGCCGGGCGGGCGGATTAGCGGAGGGTTAACCCTAACGCTTCATGATCGCGGACAGGCTCAAGGATTCTCGGGGCACCGCGTACAGATGTTCATCCGCCCGCCAGCACAGCACCCGCTCGCCAATTCGAGCGCGCGGATCGCCTTTCTGATCCGCGCACGCGGCGGTCCGCGGATCATCGAGATCGGCGACCGCACGGTGACGGCCCTGATCCTGATCTCCGCGTTGCTTTTCGCCTGGTATCTCGTCGCCACGCTCTATCTCGTCATGCGCGATGATCTCGTGATCTCGCTGCTGGCGAACCAGCGGCGCGCGCATTACGCCTACGAGGATCGCATCGCAGAACTGCGTGGCCGCATCGACAAGATCACCGCCCGCCAGCTCGTCAGCCAGGATTCGATGGAAGATCGCGTCGCGGGGCTCATCGCCCGCCAGGCCGAGCTGGAAGCCCGGCAGGTTCTCGTCGGCGACCTTGGCACGCGCGCCGAAAAGGCCGGTATCGCCCCGCAGACGTCGCCTTTCGCCTCCGCCTCCCCCTTCCAGACCGGGATGATGACATCCGGGTCGCAGGCGCCTCTCTCCTATGCGCCTGCCGGTCGTCCCCGGCCGCTTCCCGAGCCGGTTAGCGCCGAGCCACCAAAGCCGGGGAGCTTTCGTGGTCCCATCGAAAGCCTGGTCCGCGAGGTCGAGAAACGCGCACAGACCATGGAAACAGGTCAGGTTCAGCTCCTTGCCGCGATTGGTCAGGGCGGCGAGAAGGAAATCGCCACCAGCCGGCAGGCGATCGCGGCGCTCGGGCTCGACCCGGCCCGCTTCGGCAAGGATGCGCTCAAGGCGCCCGCCATCCGCCGTCCCGCGCCGCTCGACGAATTGATGCTGCGCGATGTCCGGCAGGAAACCGCGAGCGCCATCGGCGGCCCGCTTCTGCCCCCCTTGCCGGCGCGCGCCGAGGCCGAGGCATTCGAACAGGCGATCCAGCGCGCTGAAATCGCCCTTGAAAGCACCCGCAAGGCGCGCATGATTCTCGCCGCGCTTCCCCTCGGGCGCCCGATAAGCGAGCGTTTCGAGATGACGTCGAGCTACGGAACCCGGATGGACCCGTTCACACGCTCGCCCGCGCTCCATTCCGGCATCGATTTCCGCGCCCCAGCCGGCACGCCGGTGCGTGCGATTGCCGCCGGGCGGATCGTCGAGGCCGGTCATGCCGGCGGCTATGGCCGCATGGTCGAGATCGATCACGGCTATGGCATCACGACGCGCTACGCCCATCTCTCGGTGGTATCGGTCACGGAGGGCGAGAAGATCGAGAAGGGTGCGATCATCGGACAGGTCGGCTCGACCGGGCGCTCGACGGGTCCGCATCTGCACTATGAAGTGCGCCTCGACGACGATTCCACCGATCCGATGCGTTTCATCCGCGCCGGGCGTATGCTTGCCGCGAACTAGGCCATTCGCTGATCAAACGGACACGGTTGATCGAAAGAAAATGCGTGAAAACAAAAGCCTAGAGCAGACAATCTGATTCAGTCGGATCGGAACCCGTTTAATCGACATCCCCCACATCGCCGACAACCTTGTTGGCGAGCGCGGCCTCGATGAACGGGTCGAGATTGCCGTCCAGCACATCGGCGGGCGTTCCCGAAGTGACGCCGGTGCGCAGGTCCTTCACGAGCTGATAGGGCTGGAGCACGTAGGAACGGATCTGGTGGCCCCAGCCGATATCGGTCTTGTTCGCCTGCTCGGCCATGGCCGCTTCCTCGCGCTTCTTCAGCTCAAGCTCGTAAAGACGGGCGCGCAGCATTTTCCAGGCGAGTTCGCGGTTCTGATGCTGCGATCGCGAGGTCTGGCTCATCACCATGATGCCGGTGGGAATATGGACGAGGCGCACCGCGCTCTCGACCTTGTTGACGTTCTGCCCGCCCGCGCCCTGCGCGCGCATGAGATCGATGCGCACGTCGCTCTCGTTGAGGTTCACCTGGATCGAATCATCAACCACCGGATAGACCGTCACCGAGGCAAAAGAAGTGTGGCGGCGCGCGTTGGAATCGTAGGGCGAGATGCGCACAAGGCGATGGACGCCCGCCTCCGTCTTCGCCCAGCCATAGGCGTTGCGCCCCTTGATCTGGAGCGTGGCGGACTTGATTCCCGCCTCCTCGCCATCGGAGACTTCCATCACCTCGACCTTGAAGCCCGAACGCTCGGCCCAGCGCGTATACATGCGCATGAGCATCGAGGCCCAATCCTGGCTCTCGGTGCCACCGGCGCCGGAATGCACCTCGATATAGGTATCATTGGCGTCGGCTTCGCCGGAAAGCAGCGCTTCGACCTGGCGCTTCTGGGCCTCGACCTCCAGCGCGCGGATCTGCGCCTCGCCCTCGTCGATCGTGGCCTGATCGCTCTCCATCTCGCCCAGCTCGATGAGCGTGCTCGCATCCTCGAGCTCCCGCTCGAGCTTGAGAATGCCGTTGAGCTTGAATTCGAGATCGTTCTTCTCGCGCATGATCTTCTGCGCGGCGTTCGAATCGTTCCAGAAATCCGGCTCCTCGGATTTCGCATTCATCTCGGTGAGGCGCTTCTGGGATTTATCCCAGTCGACATGGCGCCGGAGCAGTACAATCGACTGCTGGATCGTCTCGACCATGTTCTGGATTTCGGCGCGCATCGTGAAGGTGCTTTCGTGAGGAGGTCTGCCGCTTGCGGCAACGAACAGGGCGCCGGAATAGCCGAGGCGCCCGTTTCATGCAATCGGATTGGGCACGCGGGTCAATAAAGCCCGCCCGGCTGGGTGAGCGCCCCCCCGCCCGGTGCCGAGGCACCGGAAGCCGTGGTGCCGAAACCATAGTTCTCCGGCGGCGCCGTATTCGGCTTGAAGGGTTCGAGAATGCCCGATGAATCGCGTTGCCCCGTCGCGGCATTCACGCGGATGAACTTGATCCCCGGCGGCACGCGGAATTGCAGGTTGGGCTTTCCAGCAAGGGCTTCCTTCATGAAGTCGCGGAAGATCGGCGCGGCATATTGCCCCGCCGTGGCCGAGTTGCCGAGCGAGCGCGGCTTGTCGTAACCGAGATAGACACCCACGGCGAGATCAGGCGAGAAGCCCACGAACCACACATCCTTGGCGTCGTTGGTGGTACCGGTCTTGCCGGCCAGCGCGCGGCCAAGCGGCTTGATCACGGTCGCGGTGCCACGCTGGACCACACCTTCCATGATCGAAACCATCTGGTAGGCGGACATGGGATCAATGACGCGCTCGCGCTTGTCGATGATGCGCGGCTCATCCTGGCCGGACCATGCCTCGCTCTTGCAGCTCGGGCATTGGCGCTCATCATGGCGGAAGATCGTCTCGCCCCAGCGATCCTGGATACGGTCGATCAGGGTCGGGCGAATACGACGGCCGCCATTCGCGAGCATCGAGTAGGCCGCGGTCATGCGCATCACGGTGGTCTCGCCCGCGCCCAGCGACATGGCGAGCACGGGAAGCATGTCGTCATAGACACCGAAGCGCTTGGCGTATTCCGCCACCATCGGCATGCCGAGATCGCGCGCGAGGCGCACGGTCATGAGGTTTTTCGAACGCTCGATACCGTAGCGCAGGGTATGCGGGCCGGTCGATTTGCCGTCATAGTTCTGCGGGCGCCACACTTCCTGCCCCGGCCCCTGATCGACCTCGATCGGCTCGTCCATCACGATGGAGGACGGGGTATAGCCGTTATCGAGCGCGGCGGCATAGACGAAGGGCTTGAAGGAGGAGCCGGGCTGGCGAAGCGCCTGCGTCGCGCGGTTGAATTCGCTCTTGTCGAAGGAGAACCCGCCGACCATCGCTTTCACGCGCCCCGTATGCGGGTCCATCGCCACCAGCGCGCCGGAGACTTCCGGCACCTGCCGGAGCCGATATTGCCCCGGCTTGCCCGCCAGCGGCTCGACATAGATGACATCGCCGGCCGTGAGGGCCTGGCGCAGCGGACGGCGCGGGAAAACCTTCGTACTCTCGGCCGGAATCACCCCGATCTCGCGCTTGCGGTCGAGCTGGCCGCCGCCGTTGCGTGCGGGCTGGAGACCAACCTGTGCCTGCGTTTCATCCACCGAGAGGACCACGGCGAGCCGCCATGGATCGATATCAGTGAGCGAGGGCACTTCGGCGAGGGCCGTGCCCCAATCGCCGGTGGGCGCGATCTTTTCCTGCGCGCCGCGCCATCCCCGCTCCTCGTCGAAGCGGACAAGCCCATCCGAAAGCGCCTTTCGCGCGAGGATCTGCAAGCGCGGATCGAGCGTCGAGCGCACCGACAGCCCGCCCTCATAGAGCTTCTTGGAGCCGTAGCGCTCGGCGAGTTCGCGGCGCACTTCCTCGGCGAAGAAGCCGGCGGCATAGGAATTGGGCGACAATTGCCGGAAAGTCACCACCAGCGGCTCGGCGCGCGCGGCCGCGCCGTCTTCCTTGGAGATGTAGCCGTTCTCGACCATGCGATCGATCACGTAATTGCGCCGCGCGATAGCGCCGTCGCGGTTGGTGATCGGGTGATAGGTCGAGGGTGCCTTCGGCAGGGCGGCGAGATAGGCAGCCTCTGCGATGGTGAGTTCATGCACCGATTTGCCGTAGTAATTCAGCGCAGCCGCCGCGACGCCGTAATTGCCGAAACCGAGATAGATCTGGTTGAGGTAAAGTTCGAGGATCTTGTCCTTCGAGAATGTCGATTCGAGCCGGAAAGCCACCAGAGCCTCGCGGATCTTGCGCTCGTAGCTCTGTTCAGGCGAGAGGAAGAAGTTCTTCGCGACCTGCTGCGTGATGGTCGAGGCGCCCTGCTGGCGCCCACCCGATCCACGGCGGAAATTCGAGACCACCGCGCGGGCGATGCCTTCCGGATCGACACCGCCATGCTTGTAGAAATTTTTGTCCTCGGCGGCGAGATAGGCGAGGATCAGCAGCTTCGGCATCGCCTGGATGGGGAGATAAAGGCGCCGCTCACGGGCATATTCGGCAAGCAACGTGCCATCCGCCGCGTGGACGCGGGTGGTGACCGGCGGCTCGTATTTCTCAAGCTGGGCGTGATCGGGCAGATCCTGCGAATAATGCCAGACGAAATACCCGACAACGGCCGCGCCGATCAGCCCGACCAGGGTGGCCGTGCCGAACAAGAACGCCAGGAACCGTGCAATCAGCCGCATTGTCTCATTATCCAACCAGAAGGCCGCATCCAGCCGTCATGAAAGCGCAGGAGTCCCGGTCGCCGGCAAGCCGTTCCGGGGCGGAGCGCCCGCATACCAGATGGGCATGCCTTCGACAAACCCAAAGGGGCGAATTTTCCGCCCCCCGATTCTCGCCATCCACAAATGAAAAAACCATGGCCGAAAAGCGGCGTCACGCATGAAAACACTATTCAGGCGCCTTGATATTGATCGCATCGCGCCCGGAAACCACAAAACGCTGCAAGGCTTCGGCGAGCTGGGCCGAGACCTTGTCGCGCGTGGCCTCGTTCAGCAGCGCGGCAAGATCCTCGGGACTCGACAGATAACCGATCTCGATCAGGATGGAAGGCATGTCCGGCGCACGCAAAACACGAAAGCCGGCGGCGCGCAGCGGGACCTTGTGGAGCCGGCCTGAGCGCCGGAACGCCGCCGCCGCCTCGCGCGCGGCGATCTGGCTGAAAAGCCGGGTTTCGCGGCGCGCGAGGTCGAACAGGATGTCCTCCACCCCTTCCCGCTTGTCCTCGCCGGGATCGATCCCGGCGGCGATATCGGCCCTGTTTTCCTTTTCCGCGGCGCGTTCCGCCGCCGCGTCCGAGGCACGGTCGGACAGGGTATAGACAGACGCGCCGCGCACATCCGCCTCGCCGAAAAGCGAATCCGCATGCAGCGACACGAACAGGCTCGCTCCCTTGGCTCGCGCGAAAGCGACCCGTTCGCGCAAGGCGATGAAACGGTCATCGTCACGGGTGAGAATCACCTCGACCTTGCCCTCCGCGGTGAGCCTGGCGGCAATCGCCTTCGCATAGGCGAGCACGATATCCTTCTCCGCCTCGCCTTTCGGGCCGGAGGCGCCGGGGTCGATCCCGCCATGGCCTGGATCGAGCACGATGAGCGGCTTGGCGCCGGGCTTGCGCTCGATCAACGCCTCCTCCGGCGCACGCGACGCGAGACGGCGCGCTTTGGCGGCTTCCGCCTCGGCCCGGAAACGCTCCGGCGCCACCGGCCTGATCTGCACGACAAGCCGCGCAATGCCGTTCTGGCGAACGAAATCGGCGCGCTCGATCAAGGCAGGTCGTGCCAGCTCGATCACGATGCGCGATTGTCCCGCCATGAACAGGCCGGCGCGATAGGCCAGGACAGGCCCCGTCGGTTTGGCCGAGGAAAGCTGCGTACCAGCCTGGAAAGCCGTGCGGTCGAGATCGAGCACAAGCCTGTCGGGGGCGGCAAGAATATCGACACGATGGGTGGTTTCGGCGGAGAGATCGATCACAAGGCCGGCGCCTTCCCCGTCCGGCTCTTCCACCAGATGGATCGCCCGGCCCAAAACGCCCTGCTCCTGCGCAAGCGATTCCAGCGATGCATATGGCGCGGCGAGAAGGCACATGGACAGCATAAAGATCATCCGCAGCTGCAGGCCGCGACGTCCCCCGTTCACGGCGATTCCCGCGATAAAGGCCGAAAGCGCCCGCGCCCCGTATCCGTTCATCCGTGATCCTCCCTGCCCGCGGCGATCGGCAAACAATGCCTTGTCGATCATCCAACCGAAGGGCCACCCTTAAAACATTCCGCCTGCAAAACACGGAGCTTGCAAAACACAGAACTTGCAAAACGCGGAGGCGAACCTTAAACGGGGTCTACGGTGCATTGCTTGCCGGAGCAAGTTTTCGTCGATCCGCTCCTCCTCCTCAGTGAAGGGGCGGCTCCTCAGCTTCGACAGGAATGCGGGTATCGTCGTCGGCAGCCTTTGCCAATCCCTGGCAATTTCGCTTGGCCGTGCGGCTGCCCCCGTGGCGCGCTTTCCGCGCGTCTTTTCGAGCAAGGATGGCTTTGATGCCAGCACGATCGATGCCGGTTTGTCCCGCTCCCCTGCCGCGAACGGCAGGAATCGCGGCGTACCGGGTTCGGTGCTCGAAGCGGCCGTATTCCGTTTCGCCGGCCGGAACTTTCCGCCCGCGCGCCCTTTCCCCTTACAGCCATTCCCCTGCCCTGCCGGAAAGGCATGGTTCTGCCGTCCCGCGCGATTTTGCCGCGACGGAAGCAGCGGGCATGGCGCTTGCCATCTCAAGAGTTTCAAATGACAACAAAAATGTTGATCGATGCCGCGCACCCGGAAGAGACCCGGGTCGTGGTCGTACGCGGCAACCGGGTTGAGGAGTTCGATTTCGAATCCGCCAACCGGCGCCCCCTTCGCGGCAATATCTATCTGGCGAAAGTCACGCGGGTAGAACCGTCGCTCCAGGCGGCCTTCGTCGATTTCGGCGGGAACCGTCACGGCTTTCTGGCCTTTGCCGAAATCCATCCCGATTATTACCAGATCCCGACGGCGGATCGGCTTGCGCTGCTCGCCGAAGAAGCAGAGGCCGCGCGCGACGAGGATGCCGACGATGAGGATCGCGGCCGCTCCCGCCGCAGCCGTGGCGGCAAGGCCAAGCGCGCCCGCAAGGACGAGGATTCCGTCGCCTCCGAACCGATGAGCGATGCTGCGCCCGCGGCCGAGACCGACGATGACCCGACCGAATCCGTCATCGCCGCCGAGGAGATTTCCGAGGAATCCTCCGAGAATAACGGCGGAGAGAATGGCGAGAGCGCTGGTGGCGAGGATCATGTCGAGCAGCTTGGCGGCGGCGGCGACGCGATGGAAGAAGTGCCCATGCGCAGCCAGCACCGCTCGCGCAAGCAATACAAGATCCAGGAAGTGATCAAGCGCCGGCAGATCCTGCTGGTTCAGGTCGTCAAAGAAGAGCGCGGCACCAAGGGCGCGGCGCTGACCACCTATCTCAGCCTCGCCGGCCGCTATTCCGTCCTGATGCCGAACACCGCGCGCGGCGGCGGCATTTCGCGCAAGATCACCAACTCGGCCGATCGCAAGCGCCTCAAATCCATGGCCTCCGAACTGGAAGTGCCGGATGGGATGGGCGTCATCCTGCGCACCGCCGGTGCCTCGCGCACCAAGGTCGAGATCAAGCGCGACTTCGAATACCTCATGCGCCTGTGGGAGAGCGTGCGCTCCCTGACGCTGGAATCCACCGCGCCGGCGCTGGTCTATGAGGAAGGCTCGCTGATCAAGCGCGCGATCCGCGATCTCTATTCGAAAGATATCGAGGAAATCCAGGTCGCGGGCGACGAAGGCTATCGCGAGGCCAAGGATTTCATGCGCATGCTCATGCCGAGCCATGCCAAGGCCGTGCAGCCCTACAGGGATGCAACGCCGATCTTCTCGCGTTTCGGGGTCGAAAGCCAGCTCGACGCGATGTTCTCGAACGTCGTCACGCTGAAGAGCGGTGGCTATATCGTGATGAACCAGACGGAAGCGCTGGTCTCGATCGACGTCAATTCTGGGCGCTCGACGCGCGAGCACAATATCGAGGATACCGCGCTCAAGACGAATCTCGAGGCGGCCGAGGAAGTCGCCCGCCAGCTGCGCCTGCGCGACCTTGCCGGGTTGGTTGTCATCGACTTCATCGACATGGAGGAGAAGCGCAACAACAAGGCGGTCGAGCGCAAGCTCAACGAATGCCTCAAGAACGATCGCGCGCGCATTCAGGTCGGTCGCATCTCGCATTTCGGCCTGCTCGAAATGTCGCGCCAGCGCATCCGCACCGGCGTTCTCGAAAGCTCGTCCGTCCCCTGCCCGCATTGCAACGGCACCGGCCTGCTGCGCTCCACGCCGAGCCTCGCTCTCCATGTGCTGCGCGCGCTCGAGGACCAGCTCCTAAAATCCGCGAGCCATAACATCACGCTGCATACGCGGCTTGAAACCGCCTTCTATATCCTCAACCAGAAGCGCGAGAGCCTGACGGCGCTCGAGGCCCGCTTCGGGGTCACCGTGACCGTTGTCGCGGAAGCCACCCTGCCGCCGGGCCAGCATTTCACCATCGAGCGGGGCGAACCCGTGCAGCCGCGCCTCATCGCGCAGGCGATCGAGGGTGAGGCCGCACCGGTCCAGGATCGCCATCCGCGCAACGCGGCTTCCGCCCGCGCCATCCATCCCGAGGATATCGAGATGGAGGAGATCGTCGAGGAGAGCGAGGAAGAGACGGAAGAGAATGCCGAGAGCCGCAACGGCGAAGGCAGCGACGAGCGCCGCCGCCGCCGTCGGCGCCGCCGGCGCGGCGGTCGGGACCGCGATCGCGACGGCCAGCCGCGCGACGAGAATGCTCCGCGTGCCGAAGCTTCCGAAGCCGAGGGCGAGGAAGCCGGCGACGACGAGGGCGAAGGCGAGGAAGAAGCCGGAAACCGCGCGGATTCCGCCGGCGATGCCGAGCGCAAGCGCCGCCGCCGCCGCCGTGGCGGGCGTCGCAATCGCCGGGACCGCGAAGAGCGCGAAGGCGGCGAGCCCACCGAGGACATGGCCGAAGCTGCTTCGGATCAACCTGCCGAAGAGAGCGTAAGCCAGCCTGCCACTGCGCCGGAGAGCGCGGAGCCGGTCGTCGGTGACGAGGCCCCGGCCAAGAAACCGCGCCGCAGCCGCGCCAAGGCGAAAGAGGCTGACCCCGTCAGCGCAGAAAAAGCAGAAGAAAAGGCCGAGGAGCCGGCGGAGAAACCCGCGAAGCCGGCAAAAGCGCCGCGCGGTCGCGCCCGCAAGGTCGCGATCGAAGAGGCCTCCGCCGCAGAATCGCTGGCGGCACAGCCTGAAGCCCCCGCGCCACAGGCGCCCGAGGTGAAAGCCGCGCCGCAACCGGCGCCGGAGCCCGAGATCGAAGATCCCAATCGCCCCAAGCGCACCGGCTGGTGGGCCAAGGCGAAACAGGCGCTCGGCGGTGGCTGAGCACCGGAATGGTATAAAAAAGGCCCGGGAAACCGGGCCTTTTCATTGATTTCGAAGTACCGCCTACAGAGGGGCGAGGCCGCGCGACCGGAATTCCATCTCAATCGAACGCTTCGCCCGCGTAACGCGCGAAAGCCGGGCGCCGCTGGAGCTGGGTGTAATAGCGCATGATATTGGCGAGGCCGGGACGCTGGATCGGCGTCTTGAGCCAGCGATGGATCGCAAGCCCGGCCGGCACATCGGCGAGCGAGAAAGCCCCGCAGAGGTAGTCCGGCAGTGACGCCAGGCGCTGGTCGAAGGTCGCCATCAGCGTGTTCCATTCAGCTTCGGATTTCTGGATCTCGACCGGGTTGTCATAATCCGCCCGCTTGCGCACCAAAGCCTGCACCGCATAACGCCAGGCCATGTTGTGATCGGTCACGATCCAATCCATCCAGGCCTCGACCTCCGCACGGCGCGCCAGATCCGCCGGCAGGAGATCGTCCCGCCCCGCTTTCGCCGCGAGATAGCGGCAGATGGCGTTTGACTCGGTGAGGATGGCATCACCATCCACCACGACGGGGATCAGCGCCTTGGGGTTGAGCGCAAGGAATTCCGCCTCCTTCGTCGAGCGGAATCCGGCACCCCAATCCTCGCGTTCATAGGCAAGGCCGATCTCGTCGCAGGTCCAGAGCACCTTGCGCACATTGATCGAGGACACACGACCATAGATCTTCAGCATCTCACCACCAGCGGTTTGTCGTGATCCGCCCCGCCTGATCCTCGATCACCTGAGCCAGCGAGAACAGCGTTTCCTCGTCGAAGGGCCGACCGATGAGCTGGAGGCCGAGCGGCAAGCCGGAAGCGTCGGTGCCGCCAGGCAGCGCGATCCCCGGCAGGCCGGCCATGTTCACGGTGACGGTGAAGATGTCGTTGAGATACATCTCGACGGGATCGGCATCGAGCTTCTCGGCGATACCGAAAGCAGCGGAAGGCGTCGCCGGGGTAAGGATCGCATCGACGCCCTGCGCGTAGACATCCTCGAAATCCTTCTTGATCAGCGTGCGGATCTTCTGCGCGCGGATGTAATAGGCATCGTAATAGCCCGCCGAGAGGACATAGGTGCCGATCATGATGCGGCGCTTGACCTCGCGTCCGAAACCTGCGGCGCGGGTCTTCTGATAGAGATCGACGATATCCTTGCCCGGCACACGCAACCCGTAACGCACGCCGTCATAGCGCGCGAGATTGGAGGAAGCCTCCGCCGGCGCGACGATGTAATAGGCCGGGAGCGCATATTTCGTGTGCGGCAGCGAGACATCGACGAGCTTCGCGCCCGCGCTTTTGAGCATCTCGGCGCCCTTCTTCCAGAGCGCCTCGATCTCCGCCGGCATACCCTCGACGCGGTATTCCCTCGGAATGCCGATCACCTTGCCGGCAATCGACTGCCCCACCGCCTTCTCGAAATCCGGCACGGCCATATCGACAGAGGTGGAATCCTTGGGGTCATGCCCCGCCATCGCGGTCATCAGCGCGGCGGCATCCTTCACGGTTTTGGCGATCGGGCCGGCCTGATCCAGCGACGAGGCGAAGGCGACGATGCCCCAGCGCGAGCAGCGGCCATAGGTCGGCTTGATGCCGACCGTGCCGGTGAAGGCCGCGGGCTGGCGGATCGAGCCGCCGGTATCCGTCGCGGTCGCCCCGAGGCAGAGATTGGCCGCGACCGCCGAGGCCGAACCGCCCGAGGAACCTCCCGGCACGAGCAGGCCCTTCTTGTCGCCCGCAAGCGCGGCGCGAGCTTTCGCGTCATCCCAGTTCGCGGGCTTGAACGGATTGACCACCGGCCCGAAGGCGGAGGTCTCGTTGGAGGAGCCCATCGCGAATTCATCGTTGTTGAGCTTGCCAAGCATCACGGCGCCCTCGCGCCAGAGCTGGCTTGTGACCGTCGATTCGTACTGAGGTACGAAATTGCCGAGAATATTCGAGCAGGCCGTGGTGCGCGTACCATCGGTCCCGAAGAGATCCTTGATGCCGAGCGGAATACCTTCGAGGCGCCCCACCTGCCCGTTCGCACGGCGCGCGTCAGAGGCTTTCGCCATGTCGAGCGCCTTTTCCGCGGTTTCCAGCACATAGGCGTTGAGCGGGCGCGCCGCTTCCATCGCGGACAAGAATGCCTTGGTGAGATCGACAGCGGTGAAGGTCTTGGCGTCCAGCCCCTTGCGGGCTTCGTCGAGGGTCAACGTGGTGAGATCGGTCATAGGGGCCTCAGGTCAGGGGCAGTTCGTAGAAAACGGAATGGGGATCTTCCCAATAGGGCGGAAAGGCGGGGCGGAGAACAAAACCGAAGCGCTGATAAAGTCGGCGCGCGGGATGATGCATCGCGCCGGTTTCCAGCAGAAGCCGGCTCATGCCTTTCGTCCGCGCCATGGCGCGCAGATAATCGAGCATCGCGCGGGCGGTCCCTTGGCCGCGTGCCGCTGGCCGGACATACATCCGTTTGACCTCGCCGGAACCATCGCCCCGATCGCGCAGGGCACAGCAGCCGAGAGCCTCTCGCCCGCTGCGGGCGACAAGAACCTCGGTATCCTGCGCGGCCATGTCGTCTATCGTCATGTGTTCATGGAATTCGGCCGGTGCTTCCGGGCCGAGAAAAGAGTCGAGATAGGTGTTGAGTTCGGCAATCAGCGCGTGGACATCGTCCTGGTGCGGCGTCTCGACCGATATCGTCACCGACATCCTATTCCACCACCTTGGGCACGAGGAAATAGTGATCCTCGCTTTGGGGCGCGTTCGCGGTCACTTTCGCAGCCTTCTCGCCATCCGTCACGATGTCATCGCGCATTTTGAGCACCATCGGCGTCACCGAGGTCATGGGCTCGACGCCATCGATATTCACCTCATTCAGCTGCTCGACGAAGCCGAGAATGCCGTTGATCTCGCCTTGCAGACCAGCGATCTCGCTCTCGGGCACCTCGATCCGGGCGAGCCGGGCAATCCGGCGGGTCGTGGCGGCATCAACGGACATGCGAACCTCTCGGGCGTTCGAAAAAAGGAATCCCGCGCTCATACCAGAGCGCGGGGGCAGATGACAAACAATCCCGTGAAGGTCTTCGTGGCGGGACAGGGCTTAGGTGATCGAGAATTTGACCGGATGACAGACTTCAAGCTCAAGCATATGCGTCCCCAACGGGCCCAACTCGCGCTTGAAATCCTCCACTTTGCCGCTCAGAAGCCCGAATGTCCCGAAATGGCAGGGAATGATCGCCTTGGAACGCGGGAAATAACGCCGCACCGCCAGCGCAGCAGTAGATGGCCCCATCGTGAAGCGATCGCCGATCGGCACGATGACGATATCGGGTTTGTAGAGTTCCTCGATCAGGCCCATATCCGAGAAGATATCGGTATCCCCCATGTGATAGATCGTCGGCGCGCCGGGAATGGAAATGATCGCGCCATTCGCAAGCCCGAGCGCCTGCGAGACCCCGTTCTCCCAGAATCCGCTGGAATGATCCGCCCGTACAAGGCGGATGGTCACCGCACCGCGCGTGACGCCGCCGCCGGTATTCATCAATTCCAGGGCAAGTTCCCGCCCTGTCGCCATTTTCTCCCAGCGGGCGCCAAGCCATTGCCCCAGCTCCCAATTGCAGAAGACCGGCGCGTCGGTTTCCCTCGCGATCGCGAGGGAATCACCAACGTGATCGGCGTGGCCATGGGTCACGACAATTTCCGTCGTTCCGGCTATGGCGCGCGCAAAATCCACCCCCGCATTGCCCTTGGCGGTTGCCTCGAAAACCGGATTGCCGTTGAGGAAGGGGTCGATCATCACGCGATGCCCGCCGCTCTCGAAGGCAAAGGCCGAATGGCCGAACCAAGTGATCTTCATCGCAAACTCCCGTCTTTCTCGTCGCTGGAAATGGGTTTAGAGCAGTAAACCAGAAAGCGCCACGCGCTTTGGCAAAGGCATGCGCCTTAAAAGAGACCAGCCTGAACCGGAGGGGCAGTGAGCGATAAAACGGAATCCCCCCGGCAAAAGCCTCTGCCCTTCCGCGAAACCGCGATCGAGGATCTGACCGCGCAACTCGCCCCGAACCAGCGCGTGATCGGCATCGATCTTGGCGACAAGACCATCGGGCTGGCGCTTTCCGATGTCCGGCTGGGAATCGCGAGCGCGCTCAAGACGCTGATCCGCAAGAAATTCTCGGATGATGCCGCCGCCTTGCTCCGGCTCGTTGATGAATTCGATGTCGGCGCCCTCGTGATCGGGTTGCCGCTCAACATGGACGGCTCATCCGGGCCGAGGGTCCAGGCGACGCGGGCTTTCGCACGCAACATCACCGCCTTGCGCCCGCTGCCCGTTGTCTTCTGGGATGAGCGGATGTCCACCATGGCGGCGGAGCGCACGCTCATCGCCGCCGATCTCTCGCGCGCCAAGCGCGCCGCCGTGATCGATGCCACCGCAGCGGCCTATATCCTTCAGGGCGCCCTCGATCGGTTGAGGCGACTTGGCGCCGGTCCATAGGCTGCGCCAAGACTTATTTCTCGTTGCGGTTTTCCCAATATTGCGGCGGAGATTGGCGCTCATAGCGGTAATTGGGGTGGTAAGAGTCGCGCCGATGATAATAAGGCCGTGTCTCGATCACCCGCCCCTGGGGATAGGGATAGACCTCGCCATAGGAATAGGGCCGCGCCCGCTGCGGGTAGTAATAGGGCTGCGGATAGGCCGGCTCCCTATAGTAGTAGCCATCCTCGTAATAGCGGCGGCGTTGCGAATTCGCGATGATCGCGCCGCCGATAATGGCACCACCAATGATAGCGCCCGCCACGGCGGCGTTGTTCCGGCCCCTTCGGACATGGCGCCTCGAAGCGACATCCTCCAGCGGAGCCGCGGCGGCTTCGCGCCAGGCGAGCGAGCTGCCGACCGGCGCGGCTTCAACCGAGGGGGTGAGCGCGGCCGCAGCCAGCGCAATCCCGAGCGAAAGTCCCATCATCCGTTTCATCGGCAAATCCTCCTTGGAAAGCCACGCCCGGCGACCGAGCCTCCAGAACAAACGCAATTCAGACGGTCAGGTTCCACCTTAAACGCACCGAGCTAAATCGCATGTGAACACCGCCTACTCTCCATTCCCGGCAAATATATGAAACTCAGGCGGGGTGAAGCGATTTTCCGCGACGTACGGATGGCAGATGCGTTAATGTGCCACCAACATCTTTCCATTTCGGTTTTCGCCGTGATCCTCTCCTCGCTTCTTTCGGTCTTCCTGGTCATCACGCTGGGCTGGGCCCTTCGCCGCTACATGCTTCCTGATCCGCAGAGCTGGATCGCGCTTGAGCGCATCACCTATTTCGCGCTCAACCCCGTGCTGATCTTCCTTTCTGTCGTCAAAGTTGATCTTGCCTCGATCCCCCTCCTCAAACTAAGCGGGGCCCTGCTCGGGACATTGGCCACCCTCACACTGCTGCTGGTATGGGGGAGGAACTTGCTCCAGAAAGCCCTGAGCACGGATGGCCCCGGCTATACGTCCCTGTTTCAGGGCATCATCCGCTGGAACGGCTTCATCGCGCTCGCGGTGGCCGGCAGTATTCTGGGCACGCGTGGCATCGCGCTGGTTTCGGTCGCCATGGGGATAATGATCCCGGTGATCAACGTGATCTCGGTCAGCGTCCTCAAACGCCACGGCAACAGCAGCGGATCGGTGCTCAAATCGGTCGTGACCAACCCTTTCGTGATTAGCGGCGTTCTGGGTCTCTTGTTCAACCTTCTCGCGATTCCGCTTCCGAAAATGGTCGAAAGCAGCCTTTCCATCATCGGGCAATGCGCCCTTGGCTGCGGTTTGATCGTGGTCGGCGCCGGGCTTCATCTCGAACAGCTCCGCCGGCCCTCGCCCGCCCTTGTCGGGGGAACGTTGCTGCGGCTGATCGGCGCCCCGCTCATCGCCTTCGGCCTCGCGCGCGCGCTGAACCTGCCGCCCGACATCACCCAGGCCGTGGTGATCTGCTTCGGCGTGCCGACGGCGGCCAATGCCTATCTACTCGCCCGGCAGATGGGCGGCGACGCGCCGCTGATGGCCGCCATCATCACGGCGCAGACCATCGCCTGCCTTGCGACCCTGCCGCTGCTGCTGTTCGTGCTCGCCTGAAGAACTATGCCCGCGCGACACGATTGCCGGGCAGGCGCACGATCAGGCCCGCCAGTTCGAACTCCGCGAGATGGCTCTGCACCGCGCGCGACGTGATACCCGCCAGCCGCGCCAGCGTATCGATCTCGACAGGATCGGCGGAAAGAAGCGTCAGAAGGCGCTGATCGGCGGTCTCCCCTACGGCCTCCTCCTCGGGTATGAGATCCACGTCGCTCTCTCCCAGCGCGTCCCAATCCGCCATCAGGGCCTGACTCTCCGGTACCGAGGCTTCTCGGAACAGGCGCGGCGCGCGCTCGGCGGCGCCGGCGAGAGGCCGCAGAACCGCCAGAACATCCTCCGCCGTGGTCACGATCGTCGCGCCCTCACGCAGGAGATCATTGGTGCCCTCGCAGCGTGGATCGAGCGGCGAACCGGGCATGGCGAAGACTTCCCGCCCCTGCTCGTTCGCGAGGCGGGCCGTGATCAGCGAACCGGATCGCCGCGCCGCCTCGATCACCACGACCCCGAGCGAAAGCCCGGAAATCAGCCGGTTGCGGCGCGGGAAATCGCGTCCGCGCGGGGAAAGCCCCAGCGGCATCTCGGAAATTGCGGCGCCTTTCGCGACGATCTCCTCGTAAAGCCCCTCGTTTTCCGGCGGATAGGGGCGATCCAACCCGCCCGCGAGCACGGCGATGGTCCCGCCCGCCAAGGCGGCGCGGTGAGCATCGGTGTCGATGCCGCGCGCGAGGCCCGAGACGACGATGTAGCCCGCCTGCGCCAATCCCTCCGCGAAGCGCGCGGCCATGCGCCGCCCCGTCGCCGATGCATTGCGCGCGCCGATGATCGCGACCGCCGGCCGGTTCAGCAGGGCGACATCGCCGGCCACCGCGAGAATAGGCGGCGGGCCATCGATCTCCAGCAGGCGCTCGGGATAATCGGGATCGCCGGAGGCGATGAGGCGAATGCCGAGCCGCGAAGCCGCCGCCATTTCGCGGCGGATCTCGTCGGGGGCGGGGATGGTAACCTGCCGCCCGCGCGCAGCGGCGAGCGCCGGTAGCGCATCGAGCGCCGCCGCCGCGCCGCCAAAACGGTTGATCAGGCCCTGGAATGTGCGCGGGCCAACGCCCTCGGTACGTGAAAGCCGGAGCCAATCGAGCTTCTGGCGCTCGTCGAGGCCCGGCCGGACGCTCATCCCTTTTCCCCGATCCGGCTTTCAGTGCCGGCGAGAAGGCGCTGGATATTGCCCTTGTGCTTCCACCACAACAGCGCGACCATCACCACGATCACCCCGCCGAGGCCGCTTTGCACCGCGCCGCCGAGATCCAGCGCCACCCGCGCGACGGCGGTGAGCAGCGAGGCCACAAGCGCCGAGAGCGAGGAATAGCGCAGGAGATAAGCCATGCCGAGCCAGATGACCCCGAACAGGACAAGGCCCGGCCACCAGAGCGCAAGCAGCACGCCGAGAAACGTCGCAACGCCTTTCCCGCCCTCGAATTTCAGCCAGACCGGATAGAGATGCCCGAGAAAGGCGCCGAGCCCGGCCAAAACGGCAGCCCCCTGCCCCCAACGGGCCGCGATCAGCACCGCGACGGTGCCCTTGAGCGCATCGAGAAGCACCGTTGCCGCCGCGAGATCCTTGCGCCCGGTGCGCAGCACATTCGTGGCGCCTATGCTTTTCGAGCCGATCTGCCGGATATCCTCGGTTCCGGCAAGGCGGGTCAGGATCAGCCCGAACGGGATCGACCCGCAAAGATACCCGAAAGCCAGCGCAAGCCCTGCCTGCATCCAGCCCAAAGTCACAAAATCAGCCATCATCAACGCCCCCATTGCCCCGAGGTTACAACGTGACCACGCGATCCTCAAATGCCTTGCCCCAGACGAATAGCCTGTAGCGCCGGATCGCGGGGTCGAAATAGGGATCGTCCTCGATCAGGGCGACGGCCTCCTCGCGCGTCGCGACTTCCAGCACCCACAGACCGCCGCAGAAAGCCTCGCCCGGCGCCGGGCGAAGGCCGCCCCCGATCAGGATGCGATCGCGGTGGAGATCGAGATAGGCGAGATGCGCGGCGGATTTCTCCGCCCGGACGGCCAGCATAGCCGGCTCATCCTCGAAGATCGCGACCATGCGCATGGGAACCTCGATTATCAGGGTTGCGGGCAGGATCAGGCCGGATCGAGCCGATGGACGATCCGCCCCGCCACCATGGTAAGCTGGACACGTCCCATCATGCGGGCCTCGTCGAACGGGGTGTTCTTGCAGCGCGAGCGCAGCGAGGCGGCGTCGACGAGCCAAGGCTCCTCGGGATCGAACGCCATGAGATCCGCCGGGGCGCCCTTCGCCAGCCGCCCCGTCTCCAGGCCGACAATCCGCGCCGGTGCCTCCGACATCGCCTCGATCAGCCTCTTGAGCCCGATATGCCCGGCCTCGACCAATCTCAGCCCGGCGGCGAGCATGGTCTCGAGCCCGATGGCGCCGGGGGTGCATTCGGCGAAAGTGAGGCGCTTGGTCTCGACATCCTGCGGGTTGTGATCGGAGACGATCACATCGATCAGCCCTTCGGAGACCGCCTCCACCATCGCGAGGCGATCCTCCTCGCTGCGCAAGGGGGGGCTCAGCTTCAGGAACGTACGATACTGGCCGATATCGTATTCGTTGAGCGTGAGATGGTTGATCGAGACCCCCGCCGTCACGGGCAGGCCGGCCTGTTTGGCCCGGCGGATGACATCGAGGCTCTCCCGGCAAGTAACCAGCGCCGCGTGATAGCGCCCGCCGGTCAATTGCACGAGGCGGATGTCGCGTTCGAGCATGATGGTCTCGGCGACACGCGGAATCCCCGGCAGCCCGAGCCGCGTCGCGAATTCGCCCTCGTTCATCACCCCTTCCCCGACAAGGTCCGGGTCCTCGGCGTGATGGATGATCGGCATGTCGAAGATGCGCGCATAGGCCAGGGCGCGGCGCATCACCTGCGCATTGGTGACGGTGCGGTGACCATCTGTCACGGCGACGGCGCCGGCCTCCTTCAGAAGCCCGATCTCGCTCATCTCCTGCCCGCGGCACCCCTTGGTCAGCGCCGCCGCCGGGCGGATATTCACCAGCGAAGTATCGCGCGCGCGGCGCAACACGAAATCCACCACCGCCGGATCGTCGATCACCGGCGCGGTATTGGGCTGCGCGATAATCGTGGTGACGCCGCCAGCCGCCGCCGCCTCGGAGGCGGAACGCAGGGTCTCGCGATATTCCTCGCCCGGTTCGCCGATAAAGGCACGCAGATCAACGAGGCCGGGCGAGAGAATAGCCCCGCCGCAATCCACGCTCTCGGCTTCGCCCGCGGTGCCTGCGGCGTGTAGATTCTCCCCGAAATCCCGGATAATTCCGTCCGAAATCACCACGCCGCCCGGCGAGACCAGCCCGGTGACGGGATCGATCAGGCGGGCATTCGCGAGGTGGATCGGGCGTGTCGTATCGTTCGGCATCTCGGCTTTCGCCCTCTTCTGGTTCCGGATCGGCGCGGCTGGCTATCCGGGATCAATCGTAGCGGGTTCGGTTCTCGCGGGCGCGGCGCAGGGTCGCGCCGATGCCGTAGGCGGTGAGCAGCACGACGAGAACGGTCGGCAGCAGCATCAGCACCTGCGGCACCGCGGCAAGGAAGGCGCGTTGCGCATCCTTCGCCGAGAAACCATCGACGAAATAGGCGCAGAGCAACACCGCGACGCCCAGCGCGAAGCCGATGCCGCGCATATAGCCAAGCACCAAGGTGAGCAGGATCGCGGCAAAACCGACCAGGCTCGCAAGCCGCCTTGCGGCGTCCTGCACGACGATCAGCTGCGAGAGCCGTCCGCCCGGTCCCTCGCCCGCGACATTCGCGAGTTCCACCAGCCCCGCCACGACGAACGGCGCGAGCAGATAGAGCTTGCGCAGCCGCGCATCCTCGTCGCCGATCAGCCAGACCCAGAGCGAGGCGGCAAGCGCCACGCCCCAGCGCACGATCGAATTCTGCATCAGCAGCAGCAGGAGATCGCCAAAAAGCGCCTCGATCATGCCCATATGCGCCCCTCACCCATTGCCTAGCCGCCCCGCCAGGGCCTCCAACACCGCCATGCGCACCGCCACGCCCATCTCGACCTGCTCGCGGATGAGGCTCTGCGCGCCATCCGCCACGTCGGTCGCGATCTCGACGCCGCGATTCATCGGGCCGGGATGCATGACCAGCGCATCGGGCCGGGCATATTTCAGCTTCTCGCGGTCAAGCCCGTAATAGTGGAAATATTCCTGCACGCTCGGCACGAAGGAGCCGTTCATACGCTCGCGCTGGAGGCGGAGCATCATCACGATATCCGCGCCGTCGAGCGCCTTCTTCATGTCCGTGAAAACCTCGACTCCGTAGCGCTCGATCCCGGCGGGCATCAGCGTCGGCGGCGCGCAAAGACGCACCCGTGCGCCGAGCGCCTGAAGGCAGATGATGTTGGAACGCGCGACTCGGCTATGCGCGATATCGCCGCAGATCACCACCAGAAGCCCCTCGATCCGCCCCTTGTTGCGGCGGATGGTCAGCGCATCGAGAAGGGCCTGGGTGGGATGCTCGTGCGCACCGTCGCCCGCGTTGATCACCGAGCAATCGACCTTGCGCGCCAGGAGATGCACCGCCCCGGCCGCGTGGTGGCGCACGACGATCAGATCCGGCCGCATGGCGTTCAGAGTCATCGCGGTGTCGATCAGCGTCTCGCCCTTCTTCACGGACGAATTGGCGACCGACATGTTCATGACATCCGCGCCCAGGCGCTTGCCCGCCAGTTCGAACGAGGATTGCGTGCGCGTCGATGCTTCGAAGAAGAGGTTGATCTGCGTGCGTCCGCGCAGGACCGATTTCTTCTTTTCGACCTGCCGCGATACCGCGACCTCCTCCTCGGCAAGCGCGAGAAGCCCCTCGATATCGGGACGCGAGAGCCCCTCGATCCCGAGGAGATGCCGATGCGGGAAGATGAACGATGATGCTGTCATGGTAAGAGCAAGGCTCTACGCGAGCCTTAACCGGGCGGCAAGCGGCCTGCCTTTCCGTCCCCCGGTTTCTTGCAGCGATGAGGCGCCACAGCCAGCGACAGCTTTCCGCCAGAAACGTCAGACAACCCGGCGCGACGCCTGCTGAATCTCGCCGACACCGCGATGCGCTTCTTGTGTCAACTGCGCAACCTCTTCCATGGTCTGCGTGATCATCTCGACGCCCTTCGCCGCTTCCTGCATGTTGTGGGACATATCCGCCGTCACCGCAGCTTGTTCTTCCACCGCAGCCGAAATCGACACAGAGATGCCATTGATGTCGGAAATCGTCGAGGCGATCGCCTCGATCGCGCCTTTTGCACTTAGGCTGGAAGCCTGCACGGCGGCGATCCGCGCATTGATTTCACCCGTTGCGCGCGCCGTTTGACTTGCGAGCTCCTTCACCTCCGAGGCGACGACCGCAAACCCCTTTCCGGCCTCGCCGGCACGGGCGGCTTCGATTGTCGCGTTGAGCGCCAACAGGTTGGTCTGTGAGGCGATGGACGAGATCAGATCAACTACCGCGTTGATTTTGTTGGCATCCTCGACAAGACTGGTAACAGTCCCCCCTGCCATCTCCGCCTTGCTGACGGCCTCGTTCGAGATTTCCAGCGCGCGACCAACCTGAATGTTGATTTCAGTCACGGAGGAAGCGAGCTGGGATGCGCCGGCTGCAACGGCATTGACATTGGAGGAAGCCTGCACCGCAGCGGCAGCGGCACCTGTCGCCTGCCGGCTGGTGCCGGCGATTGCCGTTGCCACGTTCTCAACACCGGCATTGACGATCTTCTGCAGATCGGTGCGCTCGCTGCGCTTGCCGTGTTCGGCGGTGATATCGGTTGCGAACTTGATCACACCGATCGTATGCCCGCTTGCGTCCTTCATCGCGTTGTATGAGGCCTGAATCCAGACTTCCTTACCGCCTTTTCCGATCCTTCTGTATTCAGCGACAAAGAACTCGCCGTTGCGCAGCCGCCCCCAGAAATCGGCGTAGGCAGCAGATGACGCCTCCTCCGGCGCGACGAACATCCGGTGATGCTTGCCACGGATTTCCTCAAGGGAATATCCCACCGTCTTGAGGAAGTTCTCATTGGCGGTCTTGATGATGCCCTGAAGGTCGAACTCAATGGTCGCCTGAGAACGGTCGATCGCGGCGATCACGCTGTCAGCATGGCGGCGTTCGGCTCGTGACTTGGTGATATCCGTCGCGAAAAGAATGATTCGCGTCCGTCGTTTTCCCTTCTGGATCGGGTACAGACGGCCATTCACCCAGATGTCCGCGCCGTCCTTGTGACGCAGGCGAAGCTCCGAAAAGATCGTTTTGCCCGCCAAGGCTGCCTCAAGCATCTGCGAAAGTTCGGACCCGGCGCCATCGTCGAATGTGATCAAGGCAGCCGGGGCCTTGCCGACAAGATCCTGACCAGCGTAGCCTGTCATGGTCAGAAAATTGGCATTGGCCCGGAGGATGGATTTTCCGTCTGCGGTGAACTCCAAAATGCAATTAGTCTCGAAAACGGTTTTGAGAACCGCCGCCGAATCGTCACCAAGTCCGAACATCCATCACCTCGAAGCCGAATAGCACGGCGCGCTTTAGCTATTTTATGTACAAAGCAGGCATTTCCGTTTCGTTAACGGATTCGTTTGAGTGCTGCATTCACCTCAATGCAACGGCGCAAATGGAACTTATTTCCACGCCTCGTTTGACAAAGCCGCTGCCGCTCGCCACTTATCGCGGCCTTGCTCGGATTCTGGATCGATGCGCTGCCCGCCTGACGAACGCGCCAGGCTAGACCGGCGCTCGAAAGGTTGAGAATGGAAAACCGCGTCGTCATTGTTGAATCGCCGTCGAAGGCCAAGACGATCAACAAATATCTCGGGCGCGGCTATGAGGTGATCGCCTCGTATGGCCACGTGCGGGACCTGCCCTCGAAGGATGGCTCGGTCGACCCCGACAACCGATTCGCCATGATCTGGGAATTGGACGGGCGCGGCGCCAAACAGGTCTCGGCCATCGCCAATGCGGTAAAAGATGCCGACACCGTCATCCTCGCGACCGACCCGGATCGCGAGGGCGAGGCGATTTCCTGGCACCTGCTCGAAACCCTGCGCAACCGCAAGGTTCTCAAGGACAAGAAGGTCCAGCGCGTCACCTTCAACGCGATCACCAAGGATTCCGTCGCCGCCGCGATGGCCGCGCCGCGCGAGATCGACCAGGCGCTGGTGGATGCCTATCTCGCCCGCCGCGCGCTCGATTATCTCGTCGGCTTCCAGCTCTCGCCCGTCCTGTGGCGCAAACTGCCGGGCGCGCGTTCCGCCGGGCGCGTGCAATCGGTTTCGCTGCGCCTCGTCTGCGACCGAGAGTCGGAGATCGAGAAATTCGTCACGAAGGAATATTGGTCGCTGACCGCCCGGCTCGCGACGCCAAAAGGCGAGGAATTCGAGGCCCGGCTCGTCGGCGCCGACGGCAAGAAGATCAGCCGCCTCGATATCGGCTCGAGCAAGGAGGCGGAGGCTTTCAAGACGGCGCTCGAACGGGCGCGCTTCAAGGTCGCCGCCATCGAGGCCAAACCGGCCAAGCGCCATCCCTACCCGCCTTTCACGACCTCGACGCTCCAGCAGGAAGCCTCGCGCAAGCTCGGCTTCGCGCCCGCCATCACGATGCGGATCGCGCAGAAACTCTATGAAGGTGTCGATATCGGCGGGGAAACCGCCGGCCTCATCACCTATATGCGAACCGATGGCGTTGATATCGCCCCGGAAGCACGGGCGCAGGTGCGCGCCTATATCGGCAAGAGCTACGACAAGCCCTACCTGCCCGAAGCGCCGCGCGCCTATTCGACCAAGGCGAAGAACGCGCAGGAAGCGCATGAGTGCATTCGCCCCACCGATGCTTTCCGGGTGCCCAAGGCGGTGAAAGCCTATCTCTCGGCGGATGAATTCGCGCTCTACGAGCTGATCTGGAAGCGCACCATCGCCTCGCAGATGGAATCCGCGCGCCTCGAACGCACGACGGCGGATATTCTCGCCGAGGCGGACGGGCGCAAACTCGATCTGCGCGCCAGCGGGCAGGTCGTCACTTTCGACGGTTTCCTCGCGCTCTATACCGAGACCTCGGATGATGACGAGGACGAGGAAAACCGCCGCCTTCCGGCCATGAACGCCGGCGATGCGCTTGCGAAAAAGGCGCTCAGCGCGACCCAGCATTTCACCGAGCCGCCGCCGCGCTATTCCGAGGCCAGCCTGATCAAACGGATGGAGGAGCTGGGAATCGGTCGCCCCTCGACCTATGCCGCGACGCTGGCCGTTTTGCGCGATCGCGAATATGTCCGCATCGAGAAGAAGCGCCTCGTGCCGGAAGACAAGGGGCGGATCGTCACGGCCTTCCTCGAGAGCTTCTTCGCCAAATATGTCGAATACGATTTCACCGCCGATCTCGAGAACGACCTCGACCGCATCTCCAACGCGGAAGTCGATTGGCGCGCGGTGCTCGATGATTTCTGGCGCGATTTCAAGGCCGCGATCGAAAGCGCGAAGGAGCGCCGCACCACCGAGGTTCTCGAAGGGCTCAACGAGCATCTCGGGCCGATGATCTTCAAGGACAAGGGTGACGGGAGCAATCCGCGCGCCTGTCCGAAATGCGGCTCCGGGCAATTATCGCTCAAGCTCGGCAAGCTCGGCCCCTTCGTCGGCTGCTCGAACTATCCCGAATGCCGCTTCACACGCCCGCTCTCCGTTCCGAACGGCGAGGACGGCGAGAATGCCGGCGCCTCCGGTACGATGACGCTCGGCACCGATCCCGAAACCGGGCTCGAAGTGACGATCCGGGACGGGCGCTTCGGCCCGTATGTGCAACTCGGCGAGGGCGAGAAGCCCAAGCGCGCATCGCTCGCCAAGGGGATGACGCTGAAAAGCGTGGATCTCGCAACCGCCCTCTCCCTGCTCGCGCTGCCGCGCGAGGTGGGCAAGCATCCCGAGAGCGGCGAACCGATCCTCGCGGGGATCGGGCGCTACGGGCCCTATGTCCAGCACAACAAGACCTATGCCAATCTCGAAGCCACGGATGACGTGTTCACGATCGGCATGAACCGCGCCGTCGATCTCATCGCGACGAAGGAAGCGGGCGGAGGCAAGCGCTTCGGCCGCGCGGCGGGCGCGAATGCCGGCAAGCTTCTGGGCCAGCACCCGGATGGCGGCGATGTCACTTTGCGCGACGGGCGCTTCGGCGCCTATGTGAACTGGACGACGGTCAACGCGACGATCCCGAAGAATGTCGACAAGGAGGCGCTCGCGCTTCCCGAGGCGCTGGCGATCATCGCGGCGCGAATCGACGCGCTGGGCGGCATTCCCGAGAAAAAGGGAAGCCGTAAATCGACCACGAAGAGCGCGGGCAAGGGCGCCAAGGCGAAAGCCGGCGATGACGCGGCCACGCCGAAAGCAAAGGCACCGGCCAAGAAAACCGCCAAACCCAAGGCCGCGGCCAAAAGCACGGCCAAATCCAAACCGAAGGCGGGATAGGCGAAACGCACAGGCTTGCGCGGTGATGCGCCGGAGCCACTTCCGGCGCGGGCATCCTCATGCGACAATGCGGCATGAAGCGTCCCCTCTCCCGCTCCACCCCGCGCCGCCAGCCGAAATCCCCGGAAGCCCGCGCCTTTCCCGACAAGGCCGAGATTCTCGCCTTTCTCACCCAGGCGAAGGGCAAGATCGGCAAGCGCGAGATTTCCCGGCATTTCGGGCTCAACCCCGCCGGCAAGATCATGCTGAAGCGGCTCCTCAAGGAACTCCAGAGCGAGGGCGCGCTGGAACGCAAGCGCGGCGCCCTGCTTCATGCCGGCGCGCTGCCGCCCGTGATCGTCGCGGATATCCTGCGCCGCGATTCCGACGGCGATCTCATCGCGGTGCCGGCGGAATGGGACGAGGCGCGCGGCGAGGCGCCGCTGATCATCATCCTCGCGCCGCGGCGCGGTCGTCATGACGGCCCCGCGCCCGGCCTCAACGACCGCGTGCTGATGCGCATCGAGGAGACGGACGATCCGCAGGGGCCCGGCTATATCGGCAAGGTCATCAAGGTGCTTTCGCACCAGGCCAAGCGCGCGGTCGGCATCTTCCGCGCGGACAAGGAAGGCGGCGGGCGCCTGATCCCCATCGACAAGAAATCGAAAGGGTATGAAATCGCCATTCCCGCCGGCCCGGCGACGGGAGAAGCACAGGATGGCGATCTCATCGCGGTGGAAATCGGCCGCGATCCACGCCTTGGGATGAAGACCGGCCGCGTGCGCGAAAGGCTCGGCTCGACGAAATCCGAACGCGCGATCTCGCTGATCGCGATCCATACCCACGAAATCCCGCACGTCTTCCCGGATGCGGCCTTGCGCGAGGCGGAAGCCGCCGAGGAGGCCACCCTTTCCGGTCGTGAGGATTGGCGCGCGATTGCGCTGATCACCATCGATCCGGCGGATGCCAAGGACCACGATGACGCCGTACAGGCCGAGCACGATTCCGACCCCGCCAATCCCGGCGGGTTCATCCTGCATATCGCCATCGCCGATGTCGCGGCCTATGTAAAACCCGGCTCGGCGCTCGACCGGGAAGCGCTGGAGCGCGGCAATTCCGTCTATTTTCCCGATCGCGTCGTCCCGATGCTGCCCGAACGCATCTCGAACGAGCTGTGCTCGCTCAAGCCCGGCGTCAACCGCGCCGCGCTCGGCCTCAAGGTGGTGATCAACGCACGCGGCGAGAAGCTGGAGCATTCCTTCCACCGCGTCCTCATCCGCTCGGCGGCGAAACTTGCCTATCCCAAGGCGCAGGAAGCGATCGACGGTCGCCCGGATGACACCACAGGCCCCTTGCTCGAACCCGTTCTCAGGCCGCTCTGGGCTGCCTATGACGCGCTGAAGATCGCCCGCGAGGGGCGCGAACCGCTCGATCTCGACCTGCCCGAACGCAAGCTTGTGCTCAACGCCGAGGGGCACGTGATCGACGTGATCGTGCCCGAGCGGCTCGATGCGCACAGGCTCATCGAGGAATTCATGATCCTCGCCAATGTCTGCGCGGCGGAAACGCTCGAAAAGGTGCGCATTCCCCTGCTCTACCGCATTCACGATAATCCCAGCCTCGAGAAGATGCAGGGATTGCGGGATTTCCTTGAAACCATCTCGATCACCCTGCCCAAGCAGGGCGCGGTGCGGCCCGAACTCTTCAACCGCATCCTCGCGCGGGTGAAGGACAGCCCCAATGCCACGCTGTGCAACGAGGTGATCCTGCGCTCCCAGGCGCAAGCCGAATATTCGCCGGACAATATCGGCCATTTCGGCCTCAACCTGCGCCGCTACGCGCATTTCACCTCGCCGATCCGCCGTTATGCCGATCTTGTGGTCCATCGCGGGCTGATCCGCGCCCTGGGCCTCGGGCGCGACGGCGATGCGCTGCCGGATACCGCGCTCGACGCGATGCGCGAGACCGGGGCGCGCATTTCCGCCGCCGAGCGGCGTGCCATGGCCGCCGAGCGCGAGACGGTCGATCGCCTTATCGCGCTCTTCCTCGCCGATCAGGTCGGGGCGAGTTTCCGCGGCCGCATCGCCGGTGTCACCCGCGCCGGGCTGTTCGTGAAGCTCGACCGCACGGGGGCGGATGGTTTCATCCCCGCCTCCACCCTCGGCAACGATTATTTCCGCCATGACGAAGCCGCCCATGCGCTCACCGGCAGCCGCACCGGCGAGAGTTTCCGCCTTGGCGACAGCGTGAATGTCCGCCTTGTCGAAGCCCTGCCGATGGCGGGGGCGCTGCGCTTCGAAATGCTCAGCGAAGGGCGTTATGTGAAGGTTTCACCGAGACGCTTCAGGGGAACTTCATCCTTGCGTGGCAAGGATGATAATGGTTCAACCGGACCTAAATTCGGAAGACGAGATGAGCGCAAGCCCGGTGCGGGCAGAAAAGGCCGCCGCTTCCTCGACGAATGAAACATGGATTCTCGACATGACCGAATGGACCAATGCTCCCGCCGAGGCCGGGCCCGAAGCGCGCGATTGGAAACAGGCGATGAAGCGCGGCGCCCGCTGCCGCTGCCCGAATTGCGGTGAAGGCCGGATGTTCCGCTCCTTCCTCAAGGCGACTCCGGCCTGCGAGACATGCGGCGAGGATCTCTCGCGCCATCGCGCCGATGACATGCCGCCTTACGTGACCATCATGATCGTGGGCCATGTCGTGGTCCCGCTCATGCTGCTGATCGAAACCGTCGCACTCTGGTCGATGGGCGCGCAGATGGCCTTGTGGTCCGGCGTGACGCTCGCCATGACCTTCGCGATCATGCAGCCGGTGAAAGGCGCGCTGATCGCCTATCAATGGGCGCTCAGGATGCATGGCTTCGACCCCGAGGGCGATATCCACGCCATGCCCGTCATCACGCCGGCACAGGCGCCGTGATGAACGAAACGCTTCTCGCCCTGAGCGAAGCGGAGAGGCTGGCGCGGCTCAATCACGAGGCGCGCGACCGCTCCTTCCCGAATGTCCGCCCCGTGGATGCCGCGACTTTGATCGTTCTCGACCGGCAGGGCGCGACACCACGGGTGCTGATGGGAAAGCGCCACGAGAAGCATAAATTCATGCCGGGACTGTTCGTCTTCCCCGGCGGGCGCGCGGAGCGCGCCGACACCGCGATCCCGGCCAGTTCCGAACTGACACCGGAAACGCAAGCCCGGCTGATGGCCCGCGTGGCGCGCGGCACACAGGCGCGGGCGCGCCGCCTCGCGCTCGCCGCCATCCGCGAGACCTTCGAGGAAACCGGCCTTGTCATCGGCCAGCCGGTAGAGAGCGCCCGCGCCGGCAATACCGGTTGGGCGGAATTCCTCGCCACCGGGTTTGTACCCGACCTTGCTGCGCTGCGTTTCCTCGCCCGCGCGATCACGCCGCCACGCCGGCCCAAGCGTTTCGACACCCGCTTCTTCGTGGTCGAGGCGGAAGCGATCCGCCACAAGGCCGGCGATGTCGTCGGCCCCGATTCGGAGCTGACCGAGCTTGCCTGGCTCAGCCTGGCGCAAACAGCCACCCTGCCCCTGCCCGCGATCACCCGCGCGATTCTCGCCGATCTTCACGCCGCGCTTGAGGCCGGCTGGCCCGACAAGCCCGCCCCCGTGCCCTTCTACTACGAGGAACGGCGCGCATTCCGCCGCGATCTGATCGGCTGAATTGCTTCGGGGAATTCTCTTCATCGATTCAGGGAAACCTCTTGCCCGGTTCAGGGAAACCTCTTGCCCGGTTCAGGGAATTCTCTTGGCGGCAGCGCCAATTCCGCCTTGACTTCGCCCGCTCTTTCCGCGATACGACGCGCTCTCACCGGGCTCTGGCCCGGTCATTTGTTTTACGTGCGGATGGCGGGCTGTGCCCGGGCTTTTCGCGCCGGAGGTTGACATGGCCAAGGCCACCACGATCAAGATCAAGCTGCTCTCGACCGCTGACACGGGCTATTTCTACGTCACGAAGAAGAATGCCCGCACCGCGACCGAAAAACTGTCGTTCAAGAAGTACGACCCGGTGGCGAAGAAGCATGTCGAGTTCAAGGAAACCAAGATCAAGTGAGCGTTTCGCCGCTTTGATTTCGAAGGCGCCCGCGGGCGCCTTTTTTATTGCGCTAAATCGGAAAAGACGCGCTGAAACGAAAACGGCCGGCCGGAACCGGGTGAGGAGGCAACCTAACCCTTATCCGAACCGGCCGAACCTCGTGGGCGCAGGAGATGCGGCGGACCTGAACATCCCGCGAGGGGCGCGCGCATCCGCAAGGCGAGCGCAGCGCGTCAGGCTGACGTTAGATGAGTCGCAAGAGCACGCCAACCCGCGAATCGCGGTTCAGGCCGCCTGGCGCACGCAATTGCGCCCGTTGCGCTTGGCCTCGTAAAGCGCGGTATCCGCCAGCTTGAACAAAGCGTCGCCGGAAACACCCGAGCCGGAACGGGTCGCGACGCCGATCGACGCCGTGACATGGATGGTTTTCGTCCCCGAGGAGACGGAGAAGGGACGCATGTCGATCGCCGAGCGGACACGCTCGGCGATCCGCTCTGCGGCATAAGTATCGGTATCGGGCAGGACAATGACGAATTCCTCGCCGCCGAACCGCGCGACGATATCGATCGAGCGCACCAGCCCGCGGAACCGCTCGGCGCATTCACGCAACACATCGTCGCCCGCATCATGGCCATGCTGGTCGTTGATCGACTTGAAATGATCGATATCGACCATCAGCAGCGAAATCGCGACGCCGCGCACCTGCTCGTCGTTGAAAAGGCTCGAAAGCTGGGTCTGAAGATAGCGCCGGTTATGCAGCCGGGTCAGCGGATCGATGATCGCCAGCTCCATGGAGGCCTGAAGGTTCTCGCGAAGCCTATCCTGATAGCGCTTCTTGCGGATCTGCGTGGTCGCGCGGGCGATCAGCTCGTTCCGGTCCACCGGGCGAACGAGATAATCGTTCACCCCCATGTCGAGCGCGCGGGAGAGGCGCGGGTCATCGACGGCATCGACGATGACAAGGATCGGCAGGTTGCGGAAGCGATCGCGCGAGCGGATCTGCGAAATCAGGCGAAGCGGGTCCGCTCCCTGGATCGCCATGGAGAAGACCACGACATCGAAGCCGGTCTCGTTCAATCGGCTGACGACATTCTCAGCCGAAGCCTCGACTTCGGTGACATGATGCTGCGCCAGAGCTGAGACAATGCGCTCAACCGCATTCGGCCGGTCTTCGATCAGGAGCACACGCCCGTTATGGCCATCCTCTGCGGCGGCGGAGACCAGCGCATCAGGCAGGCCCAGCCCGTTCGTGCCTGCGGAGCGGGAGCGCAGCTCATCGGTGAGATGCTTGAGCCGCACCAGCGAGCGCACCCGCGTCAGAAGCGCGATTTCATTGATCGGCTTGGTGAGGAAATCATCCGCGCCGGCCTGAAGCCCCTGAAGACGGTCAGAGGGAGAGTCGAGCGCCGTAACCATCACCACCGGCAGATGCGCGGTAGTCGGCGCCGATTTAAGCCGGCGGCAGACCTCGTAGCCGTCCATGCCGGGCATCATCACATCGAGCAGGACGATGTCGCACTCGCCACGCTCGCAGATTTCGAGTGCCTGCGGACCACTCATGGCCGAGACGACCGTGAAATATTCCGCACTCAGCCGCGCTTCGAGCAGGCGGATATTCGCGAACACATCATCGACTACCAGAACCCGCGCCGTCATCGAAATCCTGCCACCAGCCTCTTCTTCGCCACATTCTTGCCGATCCCGGACAATTTGCCCGATCAGCCGATGAAATTTCGGACCGTCTCGACGAATTTCGCCACCGAGATCGGCTTTGAGAGATACCCTTCACACCCGGATTCACGGATGCGCTCCTCGTCCCCTTTCATCGCGAAAGCCGTGATCGCGACAACGGGAATGGCCCGTAGCTCCTCATCTTCCTTCAGGAGCTTGATGACATCGATGCCGGAGACCTCCGGCAGCTGGATATCCATCAGGATCAGATCCGGCCGGTGGCGCCGCGCCAGCTCGAACCCGTCGAGCCCGGAGCGTGATTTCAGAGTCGAATATCCGTGCGCCTCCAGCAGATCGTTGAAGAGCTTCATGTTGAGGTCGTTATCCTCAACGATCAAAACCAACTTCCCCATCCCCGACCCGTCCGCGTCCAGCTACAATAGGGCTTCCCGAAGGCAGCCCGCTTGAGCCTGAGACTAGGCCCGAACCCTGAATGAAGTTGTAAAGGAGGGCAAAATCAGCGCCGCGCCTACCCCCAATCACCAAGATGGTTTAGAGAGGCTTGCGCCGTTATAAGACCAAAGGAAATGCGTCATGCCGCTCAAGCCCACCGCGCCGGACGCGGAGGAAATCGCCATTTCTGCACTTGGTTTTCTCGCCGGTGACCCCGCCCGCCTTGAGAGATTCCTCAGCCTGACCGGGCTCGATCCCGCTTCCTTGCGCGCGGCGGCACAAGCGCCGGGCTTTCTTGGATCCGTGCTCGATCATCTCATGGCCGACGAGGGCCTTCTGCTCGCCTTCGCGGCGGATAGCCGGGTCGCCCCGGAGGCCATCACCGCCGCCCGCGCGCGACTCGCCCCCTAGGCTTGAGGTCTTCTTGGCCTAGCGGGCGCAATTCCCCAACGGCAGTTCCTCATAGCGCACGGCGCGGGCCGCGAGCGAAAATTCCGGGAACTCGAAGAGCATGTCGCTGACGACGCCGTTGGCGAAGGTCACGGAGCGCAAGGTATAGACCGGGACACGATCTCCCGGCGCGTTCTCGTAATAGGCGATTGAAACCGGCCAGCGCGTCACGCCATCGAGCGCCGGGCCGCGCATCGCAGGCTCCAGTCGAGCGTTGCGTTCGCCCTCTAGGGGGCGGCCGATCGTGGCGATTGTATCGAAAACTTTCTCTCCTCCCTCCGAACCATCGAAGAGGCGCGCGTTGAACAGACGGTCCCCGCGTTGCGCGGCCTCGACCAGCGACCGCATCAAGGCCGAGGGGAAGGCGATGGCGCCATCGAAGTCGCCCTTGGCGCCGCGCGGCTTCAGCATGGCGACGCTGACGGAGCCGTCCCCGACGCGCTTGGCGGTCCCATCCGCATCGCGCGTGACCTGCCCGTTGATGCGGGAATGAACGGTGAAACGGAATTGCTGCCCGGCGCCCTCTTCCCAGAGGTTGATCTTGAAATCGAGGTTCTTGGCCTGACCATCGGCATCCGCCAGGCTGGTCGCCTGACGGAAACTGGTCGCGAATCCCTCGCAGGCATTCCCGGTGAATTCGAGCGCGATCACCCCCTCGGCCCGCGTGATGCTCCCGCCGCCTTTCGGCCCGAGACTGACCTCGTAAGCGATCCGGTGCGGCTGAAGCAGGACCGGAGCCGCGCTCACCGGCGCGGCGGAAATCCCCAGGACAAAAAGGATGGGGAGCACATTTTTCATCGAAGGGTCACTTTCGGCGGTAAGAGTGTCGCGCGAATTTCACACAGAATACCATCATGGCCGTATCCGTGGCAAAATTCGGACGAATCGCTCCTTTCCGCAACCTCCCTCTTTTCCGGAGTTTTCCATGTCCGCCATCGAAGCAAAATTGCGCGAGCTCGGCATCACCCTGCCCACGCCCGTCGCCCCGATCGCGAATTACGTGCCCTATCGCCGATCCGGCAATCTGCTGATCGTCGCCGGGCAGATCTGCCTCGGGCTCGACGGCAAGCTCGCGGATCGCCACAAGGGCAAGCTCGGCGCCAATGTTTCGCCCGAAGCCGGGCAGGAAGCCGCCCGGCTCTGCGCGATCAACCTCTTCGCGCAGGCGAAAGCCGCGCTGGGCGATCTTGACCGGATTTCGGGGTGCCTGCGCCTGGGCGGTTTCATCGCCGCGACCCCGGATTTCACCGCCCTCCCCGGCGTGATGAACGGCGCCTCCGATCTGATGGTGGCTGTTCTCGGCGATGCCGGCAAGCATGCCCGCACCACCGTCGGCGTTCCGGTCCTGCCTCTCGACTGCTCGGTCGAAGTTGACGCCATTTTCGAAATCGCCTGAACCTTGCCGGATATCATGATGCCCCGCCTCACGCCGCTTCCCCTCACACCGGGTTTCCTGGCCCGGCCCATCGCCCATCGCGGGTTGCATACGCGGGTGCGGGGCATCATCGAGAATACCCGCGCCGCCTTCGATGCTGCTATTTCCGGTGGTTTCGGCATCGAGTGCGACATTCAGGCCAGCCGTGACGGCGAGGCGATGGTGTTCCACGATTTCACCCTCGACCGGCTGACAGAGGGAACAGGCCGGGTCGACGGCGTGGATGCCGGGGCGCTGGGTGAGATTCCCTTCCTGCAGGGGACGAGCCGGATGGAGCCGCTTGGCGCCCTGCTGGCGCAGGTCGCCGGACGGGTTCCGCTCGTCGTCGAGGTCAAGAGCCGCTTCGAAGGCGATGGGCGCATCGCCACCCGCATCGCGGCGCTGGTGCGCGATTATGCCGGCCCGCTGGTGCTGAAATCCTTCGATCCGGGCAAGATCATCGCCCTGCGTGAAGCCGGCGTGAAGCAGCCGCTTGGCATCGTCGCCACGGCGGATTACGCCGATCACGATTACGAAAGCCTCTCGGCGGACGAGAAACACGCGCTCGCCAATCTCCTGCATATCAACGAGAGCAAGCCGGATTTCCTCTCCTGGGATCACCGTTACCTGCCCTCCGCCGCGCCTTTCCTGTGCCGGTCGCAACTCGGGCTTCCCGTGATGAGCTGGACGATCCGCTCACGCGAGGCAGCGGCGAAGGTCGCGCCGCATGTCGACCAGATCGTGTTCGAAGGGTTCGATCCGGCCTGACGGGGCCTTGGTGGACGCGCCTTTCGCGCTACATTGGCGCCATGATGACCAGCCGCCCCGCTTCCGTCGAGATCCTGACCGCCATTGGCGACGTGCCCGCTGCGCAATGGGACCGGCTCGCGCGAGGGCCACGCGAGCAAAAAGCCAGCGCGGCCAGAGGCATGGAGCACCGCGCGGAATCGATCTCGGAGCACGCGACAGCAGGGGTAGCCCAACCTTCGGGCGCGCTCGGCATTGTTTCGGCTGAACACATTGAATCGCTTCCTGAACAGACTGAATCATCCTCTCAAGAGGCAGATTCAACCCATCAAGACGACGCCTGCAACCCTTTCATTTTTCACGCTTTTCTTGAAGCGCTTGAAGCATCGGGCTCGGTCGGCGGGCGTACCGGCTGGACCCCGCTCCACCTGCTCCTGCGCGACGAGGCCGGCGATGCCATCGCCGCCATGCCCTGCTACGCCAAGAGCCACAGCCGCGGCGAATATGTCTTCGATCACGCCTTCGCCGAGGCGATGCATCGCGCCGGCGGACGCTATTATCCCAAGCTCCAGGTCGCGGTGCCGTTCACGCCAGCCAGCGCGCGCAAATTCCTCATCGCCCCGGAGGTTGATGCCAGCCCCGCGCGCGAAGCGCTTCTGGGCGCGCTTGAGACCCTGCGCGCGCGGATCGACGCCTCCTCCATTCATGCCACTTTCCTCATTCCGACGGATCGCGCGGCTTTCAACGAGGCCGGCTACCTCATGCGGCAGGACCAGCAATTCCATTTCCTCGATCGCGGCTATGGCGATTTTGAAGGCTTCCTCAACGCCCTCGCCTCGCGCAAGCGTAAGACGCTCAAACGCGAACGCCGCGCGGCGCTCGAAGCGGGAATCAGCGTGGAATGGGTGACCGGCCCCGCGCTCACGGAGGCGCATTGGGATGCATTCTACGCCTTCTACATGGAGACGGGCGGGCGCAAATGGGGCACGCCCTATCTCACCCGCGAATTCTTCAGCCGTATCGGCACGGCGATGCCCGAGAAGATCCTGCTCGTCATGGCCCGGCGCGCGGGGCGCTATATCGCGGGCGCGCTCAACTTCATCGGCGCCAATACACTTTACGGGCGCAATTGGGGCGCCATCGAGCATCATCCCTTCCTGCATTTCGAGCTGTGCTATTATCAGGCCATCGATTTCGCGCTCGCGCATGGTCTTGAGCGCGTGGAAGCGGGCGCACAGGGCGAGCATAAACTCGCGCGCGGCTATGAGCCGGTAATCACCTATTCCGCCCATTCATTCGCAGATGCCGGGTTGCACAGAGCGGTGTCTGAATACCTCATTCGCGAGCGTGCGGCGATCGCCCAGATGCAGAATGAGCTGGAGGCGCTGACGCCATTCCGCCGAGGAGAAGATTGACTTGTCAGATGGACTTGCGGCGACTCCGTCAGCGGCTGTACGATGTGCGCTGGCGCACATCACGGCCCGCTGATTTCGCGCATTGTGCGGCAAGGCATTCAGAAGTCATTCAGCTGGAGAATGGCTGCATATGGGTACCCAACCGGCGAGCCCAAGGAGCGATACGATGGATGTAACGACTTCTCCTGAACACATAATGGATCGCCGTTCGGCGCTGCGCGGGCTGTTTGGCCTTGCCGCGGCAGTCGCGGTCGGCGGCGCGCTGTTGATCCCGGATACGGCGCAGGCGGCACCGGCAAAGCTTCCCGAAGCGCCCCCGACACCGCAACTTGACGGCAATGCCGGCGACATGGCGCGCGACGAGGACATGCCGAAGGCCGAGAAGACGCAATATTACTATTATCGCCGCCCCCGCTACTACCGGCGGCCACGCTATTACCACCGTCCCCGCTATTACCGCCCCTATCGTCGCCCGCGCGTCTATCGCCGGGTCTATGTGCGGCGCGTTTATTACTGATCCGCTCTCGGAATCGATTGCGCTCATGCCGGGTGAGGCGAGCGGCGTTGATTTTGCGAAAAGCCCCGTTACGAAGGGTGGCGACAGCCACCCTTTTTCACATGCGGCCCCCATGACCTATGATCCCGAGAACATCTTCGCCAAGATCCTCAAGGGCGAGATTCCCTGCCACAAGGTCTACGAAGACGAGCAGACGCTGGCCTTCATGGACATCATGCCCCGCTCGATGGGACATGTGCTGGTCATTCCCAAGGCCCCTGCCCGCAACCTGCTCGACATCGCCGCCGACGATCTCGCGGTGCTGATCACCCGGGTCCAGAAAGTCGCACTGGGCGTAAAAGAAGCGCTCGGCGCCGATGGCATCACGCTCCAGCAATTTTCTGAAAGCGCGGGTGGGCAGGAGGTTTTCCATATCCATTTCCACATCCTGCCGCGCTGGGACGGCGTGAAGATGCTGTCGCATCCCGCACCCAAGGCGGATATGGCGGTGCTGGCGGAACAGGCGGCGAAAATCCGCGCAAAGTTCGCTTGAGCACGAACCGGCGGACGCTTTTCAGCGGCGTGCTGCTGTTCGCGCCCGGCCTTGCTTCCGGCGTGCCGATGCGCGCGCTTGATCTCTACGACGAGCCGCAGGCGATCATCCTTCGCCTGCTTGAGGCCTATGCGGCGGGCAAGCCGCCTTCTCCCGCCCGCCTGCCCTTCGTCCATCGTCTGCGCACCGCGCTGGCACGCACGGACCTCGCCGTCGACCCCGTCACCGGAAGCGCCGAAGACGCGATCCACGACATCCGGGTGGGCCCGACACGCCTTTCCGAAAGCCGACGCGGCAGCGTGGAGGCGCGCTTCACGCAAGCGGGCAAGGAACGAAAACTATCCTTCGATCTCGACATGACCTCGGGCGAATGGCTCATTACCGATATCCGCTACGACAGCGCGTCCAGCCTGCGCCGCCTGCTCCAGATCACGCCGTAGCGTAGAAAGCGGCGCCGATCAGCAACGCCTCCCCGACAATCACGCCGGCCATGATCGATCGCCGGAAAAGAAAGAAGGCAAGGCAGCCGCCCAGCAACGCTCCCCAGCGCCAGAGCGCAGGCACTACGGCCAGCGCGCCCGAAGGGCTGAGCAGCATTTTCGCGACGACACCGGCCAGCAGCGCGGTCGCCACCGCGCGCACCCAGACAAGGATCTGCGAATCCTCGTCCAGCCCCTTGACGAGGAAAACGGAAAGCCAGCGCCAGATCTCGCTGGGCAGAAACCCGAACAGGATCACGACCAGATAGGGCCAGAGCCCGCCGGTCGCGTGTTCGAGGGCCGCGATCGCCGCGCTCATGCCGATCTCCGGGCGTTGAGGAGGCGCTGGGCACAATAAGCGAATGTGCCGCCACCGACCCCCACGAACAGCAGATCAAACCCGGCCGGCGCGAAAAACGCCGCGACAGGCATGGTCACGAAGCCGGAAAGCAGCGCCAGCCAATCGAGCGCCTGCCGCGCCCCGGCCACCAGCGCGACCGTGAAATAGATCGGCGAGGTAAAGAGCAGCCCCGCCGCGAGCGCCGGGGGAAATTGCTTGATGAGGTAATAGCCCGCGCCGGTCGCGACAGCCGCCGCGAGCATCACCGTATTGGCGAAACCGAGGAAATACGGAATTCGTGCCTCGAGCGGCATGCCGGGCAAACGCCGCATCCCCTCGACCCAGGCTGTCACCGCGACATAATGCGAAAGCACGAGCATCAGCCAGGTCGGCGTGTTCGGTCGCCGCATGATCGGCAGGATCGCCATGCACATCGGGATGAAGCGGATCGACGACAACGAAACCGCGACCGCCACGGCCGGCAGGGCCATGCCGCCTGCAATCGAGCCGAAAAGCACCATCTGCCCCGGCCCAGCCCAGATGGCGAGCGTGGAAAGCACGCCCGCGCCCATCGGATAGCCGATATCGCGGCACAGCCCGCCGACGCCGACCAGCGCGCACATCAGCATGAAGGCGGGGAGTCCCGTGGCCGCGCGCACCCCGGACCAGAAAAAAGGCCAGGGCGAAGCAGCGGCGGGAGAATCGGGAGGCGTGGAATCGTCGATCATGGAGTGGCCGGCATCGTATGCCGACCGCATGCCGAGGTCGAGATCTCTCCCGCGTAGCGCGCGGGTTTCGCCCCTATTTCTTCAGCGGCAGCTTCGGCACAGGCGAGCGGCGCGGCTTCGGCGGTTCATCATCCGGCGCATCGTTTTTCGGGGCGTTGTTGTCGGGTGCCGGCAAGGGCGGGCGAGGTGGCGGCTTGGGAAGCCGCGCGCGCGGCGCCGGCGCGGAAGCCTTGGCCTTTGCGGGTGCTTTCTTGCGGCTCGGCGCCTTCGGCCTGGGCGGGATGATCTCGGCCCTGGGCTTGACCGGCCCTTCGGGGAATTCGAAACCGAGCTTCTTCCTCCCCTCCTCCTCGATCACGATTACCCGCACCGCGCCGCCATTTTTGAGCTTGCCGAAAAGAACCTCCTCGGCGAGCCCGGTCTTGATCGCGGTCTGGATCAGGCGGCCCATGGGGCGCGCGCCCATCTGCTCGTCATAGCCGTTCTCGACCAGCCATTCGCGCGCCTCGTCCGAGAGCGCGATCGTGACATGGCGATCCGCCAGCTGCGCCTCGAGCTGCGCGATGAACTTGTCGACGACCTGTGAGATCACCTCCCTGGGCAGATTGCCGAACGGGACGATCGCATCGAGGCGGTTGCGGAATTCTGGCGTGAACAGCTTGTTGATCGCCTCCACATCTTCACCCTCGCGCCGGGCGCGGGTGAAGCCGAAGGCGCTTTTCGCCATATCGGAGGCACCGGCATTGGTCGTCATAATGAGGATGACGTTGCGGAACGGCACTTCCTTGCCGTTATGGTCGGTCAGCTTGCCGTGATCCATCACCTGCAGGAGGATGTTGAACAGGTCGGGATGCGCCTTCTCGATCTCGTCGAGCAGGAGCACGCAATGCGGGTTCTGGTCGACGCCATCGGTCAGCAGGCCGCCCTGATCGAAACCGACATAGCCCGGCGGCGCGCCGATCAGCCGCGAGACGGTATGGCGCTCCATGTATTCGGACATGTCGAAACGCAGCAGCTTCACGCCCAGCACCGAGGCGAGCTGTTTGGCCACCTCGGTCTTGCCGACGCCGGTCGGGCCGGAAAAGAGATAGCAGCCGATGGGTTTTTCCGCTTCGCGCAGGCCCGCGCGGGCGAGCTTGATAGCGCTGGAAAGCTGCGCGATCGCCGCTTCCTGCCCGTAGACGACACGCTTGAGCGTGGTCTCGAGGTTCTTGAGCACCTCGGCATCGTCCTTGGAAACCGTTTTCGGCGGGATTCGCGCCATGGTCGCGATGGTCGCCTCGATCTCCTTCAGGCCGATCGTCTTCTTGCGTTTGGCAGGCGCCAGCAGCATCTGCGAGGCGCCGGTCTCGTCGATCACGTCGATGGCCTTGTCGGGCAACTTTCGGTCATGGATGAAGCGCGCCGAAAGCTCCACCGCGCCCTTGACCGCCTCGTTCGTGAATTTGAGGTGATGGAAATCCTCGAAATAGGGCTTGAGCCCCTTGAGGATCTCGATCGCATCGGGGATCGAGGGCTCGTTCACGTCGATCTTCTGGAAACGGCGCACCAGCGCGCGGTCCTTCTCGAAATACTGGCGATATTCCTTGTAGGTGGTCGAGCCGATGCAGCGCAGGGAGCCCGCCGCGAGCGCAGGCTTGAGCAGGTTCGAGGCGTCCATGGAGCCGCCGGAAGTCGCCCCGGCGCCGATAACGGTGTGGATCTCGTCGATGAACAGGATCGCCTTCGGATGCTGCTCGATCTCCTTGACGACCTGCTTGAGTCGCTCCTCGAAATCGCCGCGGTAGCGCGTGCCGGCGAGAAGCGTGCCCATGTCGAGCGAGAAGACGGTCGCATCGGCCAGCACTTCCGGCACCTCGCGATCGACGATTTTCTTGGCCAGGCCTTCCGCGATCGCGGTCTTGCCGACGCCGGGATCGCCGACCAGCAGCGGATTGTTCTTCTGGCGGCGGCAGAGCACCTGAATGGTGCGCGCCACCTCGGCCGAACGGCCGATCAGCGGATCGATCTTGCCGGTCTTGGCCTTCTTGTTGAGGTCAACGGCATAAGAAGCGAGCGCGCTTTCCTTTTTCGCGCCCTTGCCGCCGCCCTGCTCGCTGTTCTGCGCCGCACTCTCGCCTGTTTCCTCGCTTTCCTCGTCAATGCCGCGCGGCAGGCGCGGCTCGGAAGCATCCGGGCGCTTGGCGATGCCATGCGAGATGTAATTCACGGCGTCATAGCGCGTCATGTCCTGCTCCTGCAGGAAATAGGCGGCATGGCTCTCGCGCTCGGCGAAGATCGCGACGAGCACATTGGCGCCCGTGACCTCCTCGCGGCCGGAGGATTGCACATGGATGACCGCACGCTGGATCACCCGCTGGAACCCCGCCGTCGGTTTGGTATCGGCCCGCTCGCGCGAGACGATGCTGTCAAGCTCGGTGTCGAGATAGCTCGATACCGTTCCCCGCAACGAATCGAGATCGACGTTGCAGGCATTCATGACGGCAGCGGCATCCTCATCATCGATAAGCGCGAGCAGCAGATGTTCGAGCGTCGCGAATTCGTGCCGGCGCGAAGAGGCATAGGCCAGCGCCTGATGCAGCGCATTCTCAAGATTTTTGGAAAAACTGGGCAATGTCCCGCTCGCTTTCCTCGTTTGGCGCCCGCAGGCACCGGGTCCGGCTGAACAGGCGCGGCAAGAAGCGCACCCGGCTTGTCACTTTTTTTCCATCACGCATTGCAGCGGATGCTGGTTCTCCCGCGCGAGGTCCATCACCTGCGTAACCTTGGTCTCGGCGATCTCGAACGTGTAGATGCCGCATTCTCCGACACCGTGATGATGCACGTGCAGCATGACATGCGTGGCCTCTTCCTCGTTCTTGTTGAAGAACCGCATCAGCACATGCACGACGAATTCCATCGGCGTGTAATCATCGTTGAGCAGCAGCACCCGGTAGAGATCCGGGCGCTTGCGCGCGACCTTCGTGCGTGTCGCAACGGCGGTGCCATGCGATGGCCGCCCCGCCATGCCATTGCCGCCCGAGCCTGCCGCACCTGTCGTCATCCGAAACTTCCGCAAATTCGAAACTTCCGCAAATCAGCGGCCTTGCTTGAGAGAGGTTATGCCTGTTCGCGGCACAATCAAGCCCAACGAGAGATCAATCGTGAAGCCCGGTGTGTCACCCTCCAGCATGTAGGCAGGGCGCCCCCGGATTGAAAGGTGGCGGCACATAAAAAGCCGCCGTGAAAGAGAAGCCAAAACGACAAAAGCCCGGCCTTGCGACCGGGCTTTATTGTCAGGGAAGTGCCGAACCTGCGCCCGACAAGGCGCGGATTGGCGACGCGGGCGCAAAGCCCGCGAAACTTACTTCGCCTGGGTCTTGGCGACAGCGGTTTCGAAGGGCTTGAACGCTTCCTTCGCGAGACCGGAGACGAGTTCGCCAACCTTGGTCGCGTGAGCGACATAGCCTTCATAGGCGGTCTTGGCGTAATCCGACTGGATCTCGAGGGCCTTGTCGAGCGTCTTCACGCCGGCGAGCTTCTCGAAAGTGGCGGAACCCGCCTCGATCGCTTTCTTGGAATAATCGGCAACTTCGGTGGCGATCGCCTGAACGCCCTTCTGCTGCGCGCCGAACGCCTTCACGGCGAGGTCGAAATTCTCTTTGCCGAACTTCTGGATGTCTTCGAAAGACTGGATCATGGCTCTTCCCCTGAATTGGTCTGGGCGGGGCGGTATCCGCCTCGCTTGCAGGGTTCATTTATGTTGCGGCGCACAAAAAGTCAAACTCTTTTTTGCAGCGCACCATTTTCATATCGGGACAGCTTCCCACTCCCAAAAGCGAGCAGGCTTAACCGAGGGGTAACCGAACCTGCGGCATTTTAGCGAAAGGCTTTGGCGTTGCTCTAAAGTCACGCATCCACGTTGGATGCTGGAGTTTTGGTATGCGTATCTCTTGCGTCTCTTCGGCCTCCCGGCTTCTTGCCGGTCGTGCCCTTGCTTCCCTCGTCATCGCCTGCCTGCTCGCGGTCGCGCTGGGCGTGCCGGAGGCCGAGGCGCGCCGAAAACGCAACCGCGTAGCGGCGGCCCCCTATTCCCCGCCTTATGCCTCGATCGTCTATGATGTGAATTCCGGCCGGGTGCTCCAGGCCACGAATGCGGATGCGGCGCGTCACCCCGCTTCGGTCACGAAGGTGATGACGCTCTACATGCTCTTCGAGCAGATCGAGAGCGGACGCTTTCGCCTCAACACCGAATTGCCCGTCTCGCGCGAGGCGGCGAGCCAGGCGCCGTCCAAGCTTGGGTTGCGGCCCGGCGAGACGATCCAGGTCGAGGATGCAATCAAGGCGCTCGTCACCAAATCCGCGAACGATGTCGCCGTGGTCGTCGCCGAGGCGATCGGCGGCGACGAGGACCGCTTTGCCGCGATGATGACACGCAAGGCACGCGCCATCGGCATGTCGCGCTCGACATTCCGTAACGCATCGGGCCTGCCCAATCCCGGCCAGATCACCACCGCGCGCGACCTCGTGACGCTCGGCAAGGCGATCCAGGACCGCTTCCCACGCTACTATGGATATTTCGGCACACGCACCTTCAACTATGATGGCGCTTCCTATCGCAACCACAATCGCCTGCTCGGGCAGGTCGAGGGCGTGGATGGCATCAAAACAGGCTTCACCCGGGCTTCGGGCTTCAACCTGTTGACCTCCGCCAAGGCCGATGGCCGCCACCTGATCACGGTCGTGCTTGGCGGACGCTCCGCCCGTATCCGCGACCAGCAGGTCGCGAGCCTCATCGAGGATCATATGGACCGCGCCTATGCCGGTCGCCGCATGAGCGCGAAGGCGACGGAAGTCGCCGCGCGCGACGAGACGGATGAGGAAGAGGAAGGTGGCAACCCCGCCGCCCGCAAGGCGAAACCCGGCACGGGCCCGGCCTATCTCCCCGCGCCGCGTGTTGCCGCCGCTCCGGTGCCTCCGGCCGCGGTTCAGCCGCAGGCCGCCGCGCAGGTTCAAGCTCCGCAGCCTGCTCCGCAAGCCGTTGCCGCCCTCCCCCCGAGCCGTCCGCGCCCGGCCGTGATCGCGGAGCCGCCGGCCCGGCCGATCGACGAAAGCGCAAGCCTCAACCGCGTCCGTCCGCTCGCCCTCTCCTCGAGCGGCTCGACGAATATCGTCCAGACCGCGACGACGCCGCTCGCGCTTGTCGGCAATCCCAGCCGCCCGCAGCCGATGCGCTGGGTCGCGGGTCCGCAGGCCGCCGAGCCCCCCGCGCCGCGCCGCGCGCCGGGCGAGGAGCGTCTCGTTCCACCCGGCAATGTCCGCTACACCAACAGCACCGGCGAAAGCGCGAAGGTCGAGGAAAACCAGCCGCTTCCGCAGGCGAAACTCGCCGAGATCGCCGCCCCCAAGGCCGAGGAACGCCTCCCTTCCATGGCAAGCCGGGCGCAGATCGCCGCCGTGTCGCCGCCCCCCGTGCCTGTCGCCGCGCCGCGCGCGCCTGAACCTGTTCGCGTGGCCGCCGCCACGCCCAAGGCCGAGGCTGAAAAGCCCGCCCCCGCCAAAGCAGCCGCGCCGCCGCGCTCTGGCTGGGTGATCCAGCTCGCTGCCGCCGAAAGCGACGCCAAGGCCCGCGTGATCCTCGGGGATGCGAAGAGCAAGACCGGCGCCCTGCTCAAGAGCGCCGAACCCTTCACCGAGAGCGTGACCAAAGGTTCCGCGACGCTCTGGCGGGCCCGCTATGCCGGCTTCGATGCCGGGGAAGCCGAGCAGGCCTGCAAGGCGCTCAAGCGCGCCGGCTTCAACTGCATCGCCCAGAAACTGTAAGGTTAAGGAAAGCACCCATGCGTGACCTCATGGAAGCCTCGCCGGAAATGCGCCGCCCGCTCGGCGCCGCGCCTTCAGCCGCGCCGCGTGGCGGCGAGCGCGACATCCTTCGCCCGATTGACCATGGCCGCGAGATAGGTGGAGCCGCCCCGATCGGGGTGAAACCGCGCGATCAGCGTGCGATGCGCCGCCCGAACGGCCTCTTCGGAAGCCCCCGGCTCAAGGCCAAGGATATGATAGGCCTCCTCCTCGCGCATTTCGCTGGAAACCGGCGCCGCGCCCTGCCGCGGGTCCGTATCGAACTTCACGTGCTTACGCCAACCGGGCGCCCGGCGGTCCAGCTCCTGCGCGACTAGGTTCAGCCCCGGCGGATCGAGCGTCGCCAGCTCCTGCGCGAAAACGACCAGCTCCGCCGTCTTCAGCTTCTCGAATTGCCGCCCCTGAAAGCGCCCCGCGAGAATCCGCACGGCAATCGTTCCATCCGCGAGATCGATCTCAACGAGCATCGAGGCGGTGCGGATTTCCGAACGCCGCGCCCGGCCGATAGGATCGATCAGGCCCGGCAGGCGAAAGCCCAGCAGCCAGGCCGAAAGCGAAACCAGCACGATCGCGAAATCCCAGCGCCCCTTGAGCGCGAGCAGGATGCCGGCGCCGCCCGCGACCGCGCCGAAAAGCTTGCGTGTCAGCGGCGTGAGGTGGTCGCCCGCCTTGCGGCCCGGTCCCAGCGCAAACCACCAGACGACAACGCCGAAAACCAGCGTGGAGAGGATATAGTTCATCAGCTTCCCGTTCTGGGGCCCCGTTCTCGACCCGGTATATCAGAGAAGGCCGAGGGCGCGCAGATCCTCGCGCATCGCCTCGGGCATCTCGTCAGGTATGTCGCAATTCGAACCGGCGATATCGGGCGGCGCATCCTTCGCGGCAAGATACCGCCAGCCCTGAAACGGCCGGCAGGCGCGCGGCCGCACCGGCACCACCACCGGATCCAGCACGAGATGGCAGCGCGAGATTCCGTCCTCGCCCGTGAAGGGCTCGATCGCGGTGATGATCTGCCGCGCCGCGATGCGCCCCTTGATCACCCAGTAGAGCGAGCCCTGCCCCGCGATTTCGTCCATTCGTTTGGGCACCATCCGTGTCGTGTGGACCTGCCGCCATACCCGCCCCAGCCGCTTGTGCTGGAGGCGCGTTTCCTCGATCCAGGATTCGAGATCCTGGATGCTCTCGCAGCCCACGCATAACTTGAGGATATGGAGCGCCACGCTCAACCTTCCGCGATCACCATGATCCGCACGCCCTCACCAAGCTGCGCGCCCGCCTCGAAGGCGATTCCCTCGACCAGACCGGCGCGCGGCGCGAGCACCGGATGCTCCATCTTCATCGCCTCGACAATGGCGACGCGCTGGCCCTTCTCGACCGCCTCGCCTTCCACGACGAACAACGCGACGAGCTTGCCATGCATCGGCGATTTCACATTGCCGCCGGCATCGGTGCCGTGATCGTCGAAGGAGACGTCGAGCGGATCGGCCAGCGCGATCCGGGTCTGCCGCCCGCGATCGAGCACATAGAGCGCGTCTTCGGCACCGACCAGCGTGAAATCACGCGCGTTATCGCCCGATGCGCCCGGCGCCGCCTCGCAGGCTGCATCCAGCTCCACGCCTATGGCCTCGCCCTCCGCGACAACCCTCGCAATACCGCGCCGCCCCGGCGCCAGCGCGAAGCCATCGGCTTCGGTGAAAGGGTCGTCGAGCCAGCCCGAACGGGCGATCGCAGCGGCGTGAAGGCGCGCCTTTTCCTCCGCCACCAGCGCGAGCGCGCCCGCCGTCACCGCCACCCTGTCCAGCGCGGGGGGAACCGCGCCCAGAGCCTCGAGATTGCGGTCGATCAAGCCGGTATCGAGCTTACCGGCGCGGAAATCGGGATGATCGAGCAAGGCGGCGAGAAAGCGCGTATTGGTCTTCGGCCCGGCCACGACGGAGGCCATCAAGGCATCGCGCAACCTGTCGAGCGCTTCGTCGCGATTGTCGCCATGCGCGATCACCTTCGCGATCATCGGGTCGTAGAAGGGCGTGACCTCCCCGCCCTCGATGACGCCCGAATCGATGCGGATTCCCTCGCCTTCCGCCAGCCTGAGCGCATGGAGGCGCCCGGTCGAAGGCAGGAAGCCGCGCTCGGGTTCTTCCGCGTAAAGCCGCGCCTCCACGGCGTGGCCATCGATGCGCAAATCCTCCTGCACCACCGGAAGCTTCTCGCCCGCGGCAACCCGGAACTGGAGTTCCACGAGGTCGAATCCGGTGATTTCCTCGGTCACCGGATGCTCGACCTGAAGGCGGGTATTCATCTCCATGAAATAGAAGCCATCCGGCCGGAGCCCCTTCGAGCCATCGGCGATGAACTCCACCGTACCGGCGCCGAAATAGCCGACGGCCTTGCCTGCATCGACCGCCGCCTTGCCGAAAGCCGCGCGGACCTCCGCCGTCATGCCCGGCGCCGGCGCCTCCTCGATCACCTTCTGGTGGCGACGCTGCATCGAGCAATCGCGCTCGAAGAAATGGATCACGTTGCCATGGCGATCACCGAAGATCTGCACCTCCACATGGCGTGGCGCGGTGACGTATTTCTCGATCAGCACCCGCGCGTCACCGAAGGAATTCTGCGCCTCGCGCTGGCAGGAAGCGAGCGCCTCCTCGAAATCCGCATGTTTGTCGACCCGCCGCATTCCCTTGCCGCCGCCGCCGGCCACGGCCTTGATCAGCACGGGATAGCCGATCTGATAGGCTTTCTCCTTGAGAAAGGCGGGGTCCTGAATCTCGCCGTGATAACCGGGCACCACCGGAACGCCCGCCTTCTCCACCAGCGCCTTGGCGGCATCCTTCAGCCCCATCGCCCGCACCGCGGAAGGCGGCGGGCCGACAAAGACCACGCCGGCGGCGGCGCAAGCCTCCGCGAATTCCGCGTTTTCCGACAGGAAGCCATAGCCGGGATGCAGGCATTGCGCGCCGGTCTTGCGCGCGACATCGAGAATGCGCTGGGTGACGAGATAGCTCTCCCTGGCGGGCGCCGGGCCGATGCAATGAGCTTCATCCGCAAACGAAACAAAAGGCGCATCCGCATCGGCCTCGGAATAGACCGCGATGACACGCATGCCGAGGCGGCGGGCGGTCTTGGCGACACGCAACGCGATTTCACCCCGATTGGCGATCAGAACGCTCGAAAACATGCGATATCCATCCTGTCCGTTATGGCCGGAACGATGCGACCTTGCCGGGCGCTTGTCCACGCCCGACGGGCACAATCCCCGGCTTTTGATGCGGCGCAGCAGGCGGCAGCACATCCTTGATAACGCCACGCAAGGGACTGGCCAAGCCCACTTCATTTGCCTTTGCCCTTGCCTTGGCTATCGGTATCATGTGTTACTAGATCGCACGCGGTGAACGCCGTTCACCTCACAGGCCCGCCATCCTGTCTTGCCGCAGTTGATCCAGCGGGCGGGAAGCTCCCCGCGCGGCGGGGATGGCGGGATCGAGCACCTTATTAGAAACGGAGAAGGATATGCCCCTCATCGCCCCGCTTTCGACGGACCATGACGCTGAAGTCATGGCGCTTGCGACATTCTTCAACGAGACGTTGGGCTTTCCGCCCAATTCGATCCTGACGATGCAGCGCCGTCCGGCCATCGCAAAAGCCTTCATCGGGCTCAACAAGGCGGTCATGGAAAATCGCGGTCGCGTCAGCGCCGAGCAGAAGCGGCTGATCGGCTATATCGCGAGCGCGACTGCCGGTTGCCGCTATTGCGAAGCCCACACGATCCTCGCGGCGGGGCGCTATGGTGGTTCAGCCGAAAGGCTTGCTGCGATCTGGGAATACAAGAGCAGCCCGCTCTTCAGCGAGGCGGAAAAAGCCGCTTTTGATTTCGCGCTTGCGGCGGCTTCAATCCCCAATGGCGTGGACGAGAGCATCGCCGCCAATCTCCGGGCCCATTGGGACGAGGGCGAAATCGTGGAAATTCTCGGCGTTATCGCGCTCTTCGGCTTCCTGAATCGCTGGAACGATTCGATGGGTACGACACTGGAAGCGGGCGCAGAAAACGCAGCCCTCGCCAATCTGACCGGCGCCGGCTGGAACAAGGGCAAACATCGCTGACAAGAATCAAGCCCGCGATGACGGGCGGCGATGCCGAAACATCACCGCCCGAATCTAGACCGCTTACTTCGCGGCGACGACCATGATCTCGACGAGATAATCCGGCGTCGCGAGGCCGGCCTGAACCGTGGCGCGCGCCGGGGTGTTGCCCGGGCTCACCCAGGCATCCCACACCGCGTTCATCGCCTGGAAGTTCTTCATATCGGTGATCCAGATATTGGCGCGCAGCAGCTTGGACTTGTCGGTGCCGGCCTTGGCGAGGAACCCGTCGATCTGCGCGAGCACATCCTTGGTCTGGCCGGTAATGTCCATCTTGGTATCGCTGGCGACAATGCCGGCGAGGTAGACGGTATCGCCATGCACGACGGCCTTGGACATGCGCGGGCCGCAATCGATACGCTGGATCGAGGACATGGAAAACTCCTTGAAAGGTGGAAGAGAAGGCAAGTGACGCCAGCAGATACCGAAAGAAGCCGCGCCTTTCGAGCGGAAAATGGGCTGCGTGCGAAATCAAGGGTGCGAATCCTTCTCGCCGCTCCGGTCGCCGATACACGCGCTCTCCGGCGCCGCAGGCTTATCCCCTGCCCACAAACGGCATCTTGGTCGCCATGACATTCATGGTCAGGATATTCGCCTCCAGAGGCAGGCTCGCCATGTGCAGCACCGCCTCGGCGACATGACGCACATCCATCGTCGCCTCGACCGCGATGTCTCCATTCGCCTGGGTGATGCCGCGCGCCATCGGCATCGCCATCTCGGTCAGCGCATTGCCGATATCGATCTGCCCGACGGCGATATCGTATTTGCGCCCGTCAAGCGCGCCGCTCTTCGTCAGCCCGAGCACGGCATGCTTGGTGGCCGTGTAGGGCGCGGAATTCGGCCGCGGCGCATAAGCCGAGACGGAGCCGTTATTGATGATGCGCCCGCCGCGCGGGTTCTGCCGGCGCATGATGCGGAACGCCGCCTGCATACCGTAGAAGACACCGGAAAGGTTGGTATCGACCACCTTCCGCCAGGCATCGACCGGCAATTCGTCGATCGAAACCGGCGGCGCGCTGATCCCCGCATTGTTGAAGACCACATCGATCCGGCCGAACTCCGCAACCAGCGCGTCGAAAGCGGCATTCACTTCGTCAGACGCGGTCACATCGGCGACAAGCACGCGGCCGTTTGCGCTCGAATCGCCGGCCATGCATCGCGTTTCGTCGAGGGTTTCGCGCCGCCGCCCGAGCAAACCCACCTTGTATCCCGCGCCGAGAAAGGCCAGGGCCACGGCGCGTCCGATACCGGACCCGGCGCCGGTAACCAGCGCGATTTTCGTCTGTTCCATCATGAGAAAAGCCTCCGTTGCGGCGGAGGCTAGCCTTCAGGCAGAAGGATGTCATCCGTTCATGGCGCTGCGCGGCATGCGCTCGAACGCCGGGGGCGGTGCTCCGAAGGGACGCGCGGGATGCGCCGCGACCCGCTCGCTCTCGGCCATGTCGGAAGCGATACGAGAGATGATGTCGCGCAGGATCGGCTTCGCCATGCCGAAGCGACCGACATAATCATGCAGCAGCCCGAATTTCGGGCCGAGATCCATGGTCTTGCCCTTCACGATATCGATCGACCAGCCCATGGACCAATTATAGAATTCCCGCGTGCGGATCTGGGCGTTGGAAATGAGCTGGAGATCGAAATGACGATCATCGCGGATGATCTTCGAGAAGAGCAGCGCCACCCGTCCGAAATCGCCTTCAATGGCCTGATAGAAATACCCGTTATTGTAGAGAAGAAACCCCGTCAGCCCATGTGCATCGTTATAGGCCTGGGCGTGGCGGCGAATATCTTCCAGCATGTCACGGAACTGCTCGTTTCCCGGCAGGATGCGTGATTTGCTGCGATAAACAAGTGCGACTTCCATCCAAATTCCCTCCGGCGCGATGTTTCTTCATCCTGTTTCGGCGGACGCACGAATCACATGCTCTTGGCACAGCAATGCTGCCCATTAGTTGTGTGTTGTCAAATTTTGATCGTAAAAGTTGTATTCAGCGGGCGGATGCCTGCTTCGCCGCTGCGATGGCGCCGGCCAGGGCGGCGCGGGCGAGCGGCGAATTGCGCCAGCAGGTGGAGCCGAGCGCGCGGGAAATTTCCGCGCAAAGCACGCCGGCATCCTGCCCCGCGAGCGTGGCCAGATCCACGATGCCGTATTCCTCCAGCCTTTGGACCACCTTCGGCCCGACGCCTTTCACGGCAAGGAGGATTTCGCGGTCAGCGGGGGAAAAGGGCATGGGAATATCCGGTCAAAACGATTGCACGCATCACCCGTCATGGTCGGGCTTGGCCCGACCATCCACGACTTGCGACGTTACGAAGGTAAGTCGTGGATACCCGCCCCAAGGGCGGGCATGACGCGCGCGGGAACGGCATAACAAGGAGTCTTTCATCGATTCTGGATCACGTCCGTTGCTGCGCATCTCCGGGAATGACGGGGAGGGTGCGTCATTCCTGACCGAGCATAGCGAGGGGCGGAACAACTATTTGCTGATGAACGCCCCACACCGGATTTGCTCTATTTGGTCAGATGGAAATACCAATATTCTTGACCCTGAAAAGCCTATAACACGCCTATCGTCATAACGAAAAATACTAATTCCGACGAATTCCCCTTTTTTCAATATAAGATTGCATTCCTTTCCTGGATGAAGTTTTATATAAAAACTTCCATAATAATTGCCAAAAAGCATAATAAACGCTAGGGACAATATGGAATACCTTGAGTGGTATTCTGAAAAATTTAAAAAATGCTTCACACAATAAAACATAAAATACAAGGCTAAAAGCGCCATTTGAGAGGCAATTAGAAAATCTAATGAGTTTAATTTAAAATATAAATCAAATAATAATATAAAAATAACAAATAAAATATATATTAATATCTCAATTTTGCTATTTTCTCCAAATTATACTGCAGAAGAAAGCCAAATTGGGGGCTTTTCTTTTAGAAAGAAGTTAAGAATATGACCGGTGAAACCAAAAATAAATATTAAATATATATGTATAGAAAATATTGGTTGTATTAAATCAGCGATAGAAGCGCTAGCGAACAAATAGCTCCCGATGTATTTGAAGATAGCAAAATTAAATCCTGCAGCATACGCAATAGAACAGCTTAATATTGCGTAAAATATAGCTTTTAGATTACGCGGAACCAATTCATCCATCACTTCCCCCCCTCACATCCTGAACACGCCGAAGCGCGTCTCGGGGATCGGCGCGTTGAGGCACGCCGAGAATGCCAGCGCGAGCACGCGGCGCGTCTCGGAGGGCAGGATGATGCCGTCATCCCACAGCCGCGCGGTGGCGTGGTAGGGATGCCCCTCCTCCTCGTATTTCGCGCGGATCGGCGCCTTGAACGCCTCCTCCTCCGCTGCCGGCCATGATTTGCCCTCGGCTTCGAGATTGTCGCGGCGCACGGTTGCGAGCACCGAGGCGGCCTGTTCGCCGCCCATCACGGAAATCCGCGAATTCGGCCAGGTGAAGAGGAAGCGGGGCGAATAGGCGCGCCCGCACATGCCGTAATTGCCGGCGCCGAACGAGCCGCCCACGAGCAGCGTGATCTTCGGCACCTCCGCCGAGGCCACTGCCGTCACCAGCTTGGCGCCATCCTTGGCGATGCCGCCCGCCTCGTATTGGCTGCCGACCATGAAGCCGGAAATATTCTGGAGGAACAGCAGCGGAATGCGGCGCTGGCAGCACAATTCGATGAAATGCGCGCCCTTGAGCGCGCTTTCCGAGAAGAGAATGCCGTTATTGGCGATGATCCCCACCGGCATGCCATGGATGGCGGCGAAACCGGTGACGAGCGTCGTGCCATAGAGCGCCTTGAACTCGTCGAAGCGCGAGCCATCGACAAGGCGGCCGATCACCTCGCGGATATCATATTGGCGCTTCAAATCCGTGGGGACGAGCGCTTCCAGCTCAGCCGGATCGAGAAGCGGATCTTCGGGTTCGGAAAGCGCGATGTCGATGTTCTTGCGCGAATTCAGGTTCGCGACGACCCGCCGCGCCAAAGCCAGCGCGTGGCCGTCATCCGCCGCGTAATGATCGGCGACGCCGGAGCGGCGGGCATGGACATCCGCCCCGCCGAGATCTTCCGCCGAGACCACCTCGCCGGTCGCGGCCTTCACCAAGGGTGGGCCACCGAGGAAGATCGTGCCCTGCTGGCGCACGATGATGGTTTCATCCGACATGGCCGGAACATAGGCGCCGCCCGCGGTACATGAGCCCATCACCACCGCGACCTGGGGGATGCCCATGCCCGAAAGCCGCGCCTGATTGTAGAAGATGCGGCCGAAATGCTCCCGATCGGGGAAAACATCGGTCTGGTGCGGCAAGTTCGCACCGCCGGAATCCACCAGATAGAGGCAGGGAAGCCGGTTCTGCATCGCGATTTCCTGCGCGCGCAGATGCTTCTTCACGGTCATGGGATAATAGGTGCCGCCCTTGATGGTCGCGTCGTTGCACACCACCATCACCTCGCGCCCTTCGACGCGGCCGATGCCCGCGATCATGCCGGCGCCGTGGATGTCGTCGTCATACATGCCGTTGGCTGCGAGCGCGCCGATCTCGAGGAAGGCCGAGCCGGGATCGAGCAGGTTCAGCACCCTGTCCCTCGGCAGCAGCTTGCCGCGCGAGAGATGACGCTCACGCGCCTTTTCCGGCCCGCCCAAGGCGGCGATGCGGCGCTTCTCGATGAGATCCGCGCGGATGGCGCCCCAGGCCTGCGCATTGGCCTCAGCCTCGGGAGAACGCGGATCGAAACTCGAACGGATCGTCGCCATACATGCCTCGCCAACAAGAAAGGGACGGAGCCGGAAGCTCCCTCCCCCTTATCGACGTTTCTTCCAGCGCTTTCAACGGGAAGCGCGTGCAATGCACAAAAGAGCGCGCGGCTCAGCGCCGCGCCGGTGTCCCCGTGGCCTGCGGCTTGTCGATGTTGTCAACGGCGGGAATCCGCCATGGCTCAGCCGTACCGGCATCGAACCATTTCTTGAAGGCCGGCAGGGCGTAGATGGCGTCGATATAGTCGTTGCTCGCCTGATCGACGGGGATTTCGTAGGAGCGGATGCGGGTAGCGACCGGCGCGAACATGGCATCGACCGCCCCGAACTTGCCGAAGAGAAAATCGCCTTCAGAGGCGGCTTCCGCCCGGAAACGCCGCCAGTAATTGGTGAGGCGCATGACATCCTGCTCCGCCTCAGGCGAAAGCCGGCGCGTGGCCTTGCGCCGCAGGTTCATCGGGCAATGGCTGCGCAGGGCCTGAAAGCCGCAATGCATCTCGCTTGCCAGCGCGCGGGCGAGGCCACGCCTGTCCGGATCAGCCGGCCAAAGCCCGGCTTCCGGGTGCCTGTCGGCGACATACTCGATGATCGCCAGCGATTCCCAGATCATCAGCGTGCCGAATTTGAGCGCAGGCACCTTGCCGGTCGGCGAATATTGCAAGGCAAGCTGGCGCGTATTGGATTGATCGAGCTGGATCAGCACCTCCGCGAAGGGGATGTTGTTCGCCGCCATCGCCAACCATGGCCGCAGCGACCAGGAGGAGTAATTCTTGTTGCCGATCACCAGCGTGAGTTTCGGCGGGTATCGATTCTGCTTTACCGGAAAGGCGGTCACGATCTTCTATCCTCCCTGACGGGTTTTACGGTCCGTCCACCGCGCCGCCGGATTTCTTCCAAGCGCCAAAGCCGCCGCGGATATGCGCGACGGGATTCAAGCCCATTTCCTGGGCCGTTCTTGCCGCAAGCGCCGAACGCCAGCCCCCCGCGCAGAAAAAAACAAACGTCTTGTCCTGCTGGAATTCGGGCTTGGCGTAGGGGCTTTCGGGGTCGATCCAGAATTCGAGCATTCCGCGCGGGCAATGGAAGGCGCCAGGCATGCGCCCCTCCCGCTCAAGCTCGCGCGGATCGCGCAGATCGACGAAAAGCACGTCGGCACGCGCGAGCATCGTGCGCGCCTGATCGACCTCAAGGGTCGTTATGCCAGCTTCGGCTTCCGCCAGAAGCTGCTTGTAGCCCTTGGTGATGCGTTGAGGCATTCTACGCTCCGAATCGCCCGACGGCGCTACTTTTACCGACCCCGCGCGCCACTGCCAATGCGCAAGGATTATTGTCCGCCGCGCAGCGCGCCTCTTCCTGAAGGACCCAGCCATGAACCAGAACCGGATGGATCTCTCCGTCATCGAGGCGGAAATGCTCGCACGCGCCGCCGACTGCGAGCCGGGAAAGACATTTTGCCCATCAGAAGTTGCGCGCGCGGTCGCGGGGCAAGCACCGGATGCCTGGGGCGCGGCGATGGTGCCGGTCCGGCGGGTTGCCGTAAAGCTGGCGCTCGAAGGGCGTCTGGTCATTCACCGCAAGGGAAAACCGGCCGATCCGCTGGATTTCAAAGGTGTTTATCGCCTGGCGCCTCCCAGGCTGGATTGATTAAATTTTTCGCGATCGCTTGAACGACTTGTTGAGCACAACCGCTAGTATGCTCGCGACTTGCGCATCGGATTAGGCTTTTCGCAACGCCCCGCGCGCATTTTGCCCCTGCATTTCTCACTTGGCAGAGGCGACCATGTTCGGCTTCAAGGCATTTCGGAAAGACAACAGGGGCGCGACGGCGATCGTGTTTTCGCTGGCGATCATCCCGGTCCTTGGCGGCTTCACGCTCGCCTATGATTATTCCTCCGTGATGACCGCGCGCTCGAACTACCAGCGGATTACGGATTCCGCCGCTCTGGCCGGGGCGACGGCATCGAACAGCGACAGCGACAATTTGCGCAAGCAGCGCGCCAAGGAATGGTTCGACGCACAGGTCGCGGCCAACAATCTCACGCCGGTCTCGTCCCAGTTCGATGTGACGAACGGCGCCGTCACCGTGAAGGCAGGATTCACCCAGAAGTCGCTTTTCAGCATTTCCGGGCTTGGCGAATACAATGTCGGCGTCTCATCAACCGCGCTGATCAGCCAGGAAGCCATCCGCCGGGTGCTTGATGTCGCCATGTGTATCGACGCCACGGGCTCGATGCAGAACACGATCGACAGCGTCAAGTCCCGTGCGCAGAGCTTCTCCGCCGATCTCAATACCGCGCTGAAGAACCGCGGCTACGATGCATTCGATTACACCCGCATCCGGGTCGTGTTCTATCGCGATTATTTCGCCGATCGCGGAAACAAGCCGGTTGCAAGCCCGTCCTACTCCTACGAGTATGGCAGCTGGATCAGCAACGCGCCGCCGATGACGAAATCGGATTTCTTCCCGCAGCCCGCTGAGAAGAGCGCGCTTGAAACCTTCATCGGCAGCGAGAAGGCGATGGGCGGCGGCGATCTGCCTGAATCCGGCTATGAATGCATCAACGAGGCCATGGCGTCCAAGTGGTTCAAGAAGAACGATGTCATTCCCGGCACGGAATACAAGGCCGATGAGATATACCCGGTGGTCATCCTGTGGTCGGATGCCGATGCGCAGCCGGTCGGCAAGGCGAACGCGGTCGCGCAATTGGCCTATCCCGCCGCCATGCCGCGCGACAATCTCAGCTTCCTCGCCCGTTGGAACGCGGAAGGCATCATCGACCAGAAGAACCGCCTGCTCGTCCATTTCGGCCTGTGCAACAATGGCTCCTGGAGCACCGCGCGCATCATGACCGGCTATATGTGCGGCGGTACATTGAGCGAAGGCAATACCAACATGATCAACAAGATCGCCGACGTGATGGCTGTCCGCTACCAGAACAAGCTGACGCGCCTCACAAAATAAACCCTCACGCCGGCATCACGGACGGGGGCAGAAGTCTCCGTCCGACCAATTCGGGCTGGAACGCCCTGTAAAAAGCCCGGCTCGCGCCGGGCTTTTGCATGGTGGGACTACTGGCTGCGTCCGCGCCGGTCTCACAGGCCTTTGGAGAACAATTCACGCCCGATCAGCATCCGGCGGATCTCACTCGTTCCCGCGCCGATCTCATAGAGCTTGGCGTCGCGCATCACGCGCCCCGCCGGATATTCGTTGATATAGCCGTTGCCGCCCAGAAGCTGGATCGCATCAAGGGCGATCTTTGTGGCTTTCTCGGCCGAATAGAGGATCGCGCCGGCGGCATCCTCGCGCGTCGTCTCGCCGCGATCGCAGGCTTTCGCGACGGCATAGACATAGGCCTTGCAGGCATTCATGCCGACATACATATCCGCGACCTTGCCCTGCACGAGCTGGAACTCGCCGATCGATTTTCCGAACTGCTTGCGGTCATGGATATAGGGCATCACGATATCCATCGCCGCCTGCATCAGCCCGAGCGGGCCGCCGGAAAGCACCGCGCGCTCGTAATCGAGGCCCGACATCAGGATCGCCGCGCCCTTCCCTTCGGCATCAAGGCGATTCTCTTCCGGCACCTCGCAATCCTGGAAGACCAGCTCGCCCGTCTCCGAGCCGCGCATGCCGAGCTTGTCGAGCTTCTGGGCGATCGAGAAACCCTTGAAGCCCTTCTCGACGATAAAGGCCGACATGCCTTTCGAACCCGCCGCAGGATCGGTCTTGGCGTAGACGATCAGCGTCTCGGCGGAAGGACCGTTGGTGATCCACATCTTCGAACCGTTGAGGATGTAGCGATCGCCCTGCTTCTCGGCCTTGAGCTTCATCGAGACGACATCCGAGCCCGCGCCTGGCTCGCTCATCGCCAGCGCGCCGAGATGCTCGCCGGAGATCAGCTTGGGCAGGTAGCGCGCCTTCTGCTCCTTGCTGCCCCAGCGACGAAGCTGGTTGACGCAGAGATTCGAATGCGCGCCGTAGGACAACCCCACCGAGCCCGAGGCCCGCGAGATTTCCTCCATCGCCACGACATGCTCGAGATAGCCGAGGCCGGTGCCGCCATCCTCCTCCGGCACGGTGATGCCATGCAGCCCCAGCGCCCCCATTTCCGGCCAGAGATGGCGCGGGAACCAATCCTCGCGGTCTATCCTGTCCGCAAGCGGCGCGATCTTGTCCTGCGCGAAGCTCGCGACACTCTCGCGGATCGCATCCGCTGTTTCACCGAGATCAAAATTGAAGGGGTTCGCGGCATTGGGGATCAAGGGAGCCTCCCGACTCTCGATTATGTCAACAATACTGCCATAAACCAGAGGCGATGCCTACACCAGAGGCCCTGCCGCCCGGTCGATCATAGAGCGCTAACCTTGCCACACGAGAGCTGCAAGGCCTTAACGTGCCGATGACCCGTTCTTGCTAAGCCATCCGGGTGAAAGGAATGTCATGTCGGCGACAAAACACGCATGGGGAGCGGCGCGCGCAACGCGCCTGATGGCGGCACTCGCCGGACATGCGAACCGTCTGGGCGCCTATACGGCGCTTGCCATCCGCTTGGCCGCGGCCGGCCTTGCCTATCTGCTCCAGATCATCCTTGCCCGCGCACTCGGCGCGGATGGCTATGGTGCCTTCACCTTCGCCTGGAGCCTGGTGATGACCTTCGGCTTTCTGGCGACGTACGGATTCGGGCAGATCGCCGTGCGCTTCCTCGCCCAATATCACGAGCAGAACGCGCTCGCGCTGGCGCGCGGCTTCATTCTCAGCGGGATCGTGATCACCCTTGTCATGGCCGGCGCGCTGGGCGTGCTGGGCAGTTACCTCCTGCCGCTGGCCGCCCAGGCCTATGGCCCGACAACCGCGCGCGTGCTCGGCCTCGGCCTCTTCGCCCTGCCCTTCCTCGCCCTCACGGATTTCTTCGAAGGCATCGCCCGCGCATTGGGCTGGCCGATCCGCGCGCTTGCACCGCCCTATCTCATCCGGCAGGGCATCCTCGTGCTGGCCTTGCTCGCCGCCATGGCTTTCGGCGGTCTTGTCCGCCCCGAATTCGCCATTCTGGCCGCGCTTGCCGCATCCGTGTTGGCACTGGCGGTGCAGATCGCGCTGATGGCGCCGGAAATGGTGCTGACTTTTCCCGGCCGCAGCCGGACCTATGCGTTCGGCGACTGGCGCCGCGCCGCGACCCCGACCTTCCTCGCCGATCTGGCGCAGCTCGCGCGGCAGAATATCGATCTGATCCTGCTCGGAATTTTCGCCCCCGTCGCGGTACTCGGCTTCTATTTCGCCGCGACACGGATCGCATCGCTGCTGGGGCTGGTGGATTTCTCGATCGGCGCCGCCTTCGGCCACCGCTTTGCCCGCGAGGCGAAGCCCGAGCGCACCGACAATGCCGCGATCGAGGCGCTTTTCCGCAAGGCGCGGATGGCGGGATTGCTGCCCGGCCTTGCCGTCGCCGCCATCCTGATCTGGCTCACTCCTTACATCATGATGCTGTTCGGCCCGGCTTTCGAAGCTTCGGTGCCCCCCGCGCGCATCCTTATCCTCGCCGCATTGCTGCGCCTCGCGAACGGCCCGGCGGAGGATCTCCTCAACATGGCGGGCCATCCCGAGGCGGTCCTGCGCGGCAATGCAGCGGGCGCGGGGGCGATGTTCGTCGCCTGCCTCCTGCTCATTCCGTTCTTCCATGCCCATGGCGCGGCTCTGGGGGTCTTCGTCGGTACGCTCGCGAGCCTTTTCGTACTCAACCGGAACATGGCGCATCATCTCGGTTTCGCACCGTTCCCGACAGGCCTGCGATGAGCGCCACCCGCTTCAGCGCGGAATGGCGTGACATACGCACCCTCACCGAGCAGCGGGAGGCGTGGCAGCACCTCGCCGATAACGCGCTTGAGCCGAACCCGTTCTACGGCCTCTCCTTCCTCTCGGCCCTGCAGGGCAACCTCTCACCGGAGCACCCGATTCGCGTCATCATGGTCTGCGATGGGCAAGGCCGGCTCGCCGGCTTGTTCCCCGTGGAACGCCCCTTCTTCGCCGATGGCCTGCTCGGGCGCGCATGGCGGATGCTCGGCGGCCCCTACCTGCCGCTGAGCACCCCGTTGATCGCGCGCGAAGCGCCCGAGGCCGTCATCATCGCCGCGCTCGATCTTCTCGCGAAAAGTCCCGGCCCCGATCTCCTGCTTTTCGGTTTCCTGCCGGAAAACCGCCCTGTCGCGCATCATCTCGGGAGGGTTCTCGCCGCAAGGGGCGCGCAAAGCCGCATCCTTCGCCGCATTGCCCGCGCGGCGGTCGAAACCGAACTCGACCTGGCGACATACCGCGCCCGCCTGTGGCCGCCGCGTCAGAACAAGGACCACGCCGCGCTTGCCCGCCGTTACGCCGCCTTGGGTACGCTCACAAGCCGGCGGATCGGCCCCGATGCCGCCGATTTCCCGGACCGGCTGGCGGATTTCCTCGTGCTCGAGGCGAAAGGCTGGAAGGGTGAGGCCGGCACCGCGCTGGCAAGCGACCCCAACCGCAGGGCTTTCGCTGAAGCGGCCTTCGCCGGGCCGGATGCGTCGCTCGCCATGCTGGAACTGAACGCGAAACCCATCGCGATGAGCCTCGATCTGGTCTCGCAAGGCGCCGGCTATTGCTTCAAGACCGCGTATGATCCCGATTTTTCCCGCCTCGCGCCCGGGCGTTACCTCGACGGCGAGATCGTCGCGCATGGCGCGGGCGGACCGCTCCAGCGCCTCGATTCCTGCGCCGGACCGGGTCATCCGGTCGAGCGGAGCTGGCGCGAGCGCGAAGAGATCGTCGCCTTGCTCGCCAGCGTGACGGAGAGCGGCAAGCAACCCAGCCTGGGGCCGGTGGCATGGCGTTTCCGCTTGCGGGCCGAGATTTCCCGCCTGATGCACCCCAAGGGCTATACGACCCGGAAGGGGTGAGCGCTCATTCCGCCGGCGGTTCGGCCTCGTCATCGGCGCTGGCGACCTGACGCGGGCCAGCTCCATTCAGCGCGAGATAGCGGTTCCATTCCGTCCGCGTGCCGGCGAAGGCATTGCGATCCACCGCACCCTTGATTCCGGGTATGCGTCCTGTGGTCGTGAACTGCCAGAGCTTCCAGTTGCGATTGTTGTAGCGCTCATGCGGCTCCGCAGCGACAGAGCGCAGCCAGAACGGATTGTCGTAATGGTGGCCTTCCAGCACATCGGCATGGAAGGGAATGTCAGTATAGATGATCGGCTTCTTGCCGGTATGCGCGGTCATTGCTTTCAGCATCACCGCGATCTTCTGGCGCGCAAGTTCGGGATCGATGCGCTTGGGGCAGGTTTTCGAATGGCCGTTCCATTCGACATCGAGCACCGGCGGCAGCGCATCCGCGTCGCGCGGCACATTCTGGCGGAACCAGGCTGCCTGCTCCTCGGCCGAGCGGCACCAGAACATGAAATGATAGGCCCCGCGCGGCACGCCGGCCCGGCGCGCGCCTTCCCAGTTCTCGCGGAAGCGTTCGTCGAGATGGTCGCCGCCCTCGGTGGCCTTGATGAACGCGAAGGCGGTGCCGGCGCGCTTGACCTCGTACCAGTCGATCTCGCCCTGCCATTTCGACACGTCGATGCCGTGAATGGGGAATTTATGCGCCTTCACCACGCCGGGATGCGGCTTGGCGTCGCTCTTGAGCGGGTAATGCGCGCGAAACTCGCCCGAGCCCCCGGCAGAACAGCCAGCAAGGAGGAAGGCTGCCGTCAAGGCGGTCAGCCCGGCGAAAAAGGATTTACGGGAGCGGGCGGCTTTGGTCATTCTGTCACCCTGCCAATATTCAGGAGTTTATCCGTTTCACGCATTCCGGCAAGGCGCTCGCGCGCCGCCGAGGTGAGGCGATAAGCCCCGATTTCACTGACAAAAGATTAAAACCGCGTGGAAAAGTTTACTTAACGCGGCGCCTTTCACTTCATCCGAGCCCGAACCACAGGGTCGCGACGCCGAGAAAGGCAAAAAAGCCGATGATATCGGTCACCGTCGTGACGAAAGGCCCGGAAGCCACGGCGGGATCGACATCGAAACGGTCGAGCGCCAGCGGAATGACAACCCCAGCCAACCCCGCCGCCGTGAGATTGACGATGATCGCGATGCCGATCACGAAACCCAGCTCGATATTGGAGAACCAGAAGGCCGCGACCAGCCCGAGCAGCAGCGCGAAGGCGCAGCCATTCAGGAAGCCGACGAGAATCTCGCGCCGCACGATGCGCGGCGCGTTGCCCAGGCCAAGCGCGCGGGTCGCGAGCGCGCGCACGGCGACCGTCATGGTCTGCGTGCCGGCATTGCCGCCCTGGCTTGCGACGATGGGCATGAGCACCGCGAGCGCCACCATCTTTTCCAGCGATCCCTTGAAAAGCCCGATGACAGCGGCCGCCACCAGCGCCGTCAGCATGTTGACGAAAAGCCACGAGAAGCGGGCCTTGGTGGTTTCGAGCACCGAATCCGAGAGTTCCTCATCCGCCGCGACACCGCCGAGCGCGCGGATCTCGGCATCCGCCTCCTCGTCGATGATATCGACGATATCGTCGAAGGTGAGCACGCCGACGAGCCTCTGCGCCTCGTCCACGACCGGAATCGAGACGAGGTTGTAGCGCTTGAACAGCTCGGCCACCTCGCGCTGATCATCGGTGGCCTGCGCGACATGATCGGCTTCGAGCATGATCTTTTCGATCTTCACCGGACGCTTCGAGCGCAGGAGCCGGTTGAGCGGCACATGGCCGGTGATCCGCCCCGCCGGATCGATCACATAAAGCTCGTAGAATTCATCCGGCAGGTCGGAGGTATCGCGCAGATGGTCTATCGTCTGCCCGACCGTCCAGAAAGGCGGCGCGGCGATGAAATCGGTCTGCATGAGACGACCGGCGGAATCCTCGGGATAGTCGAGGCTGCGCTCAAGCGCGACGCGCTCCGGCGCCGGCAGCTTGGCGAGAACCTCCTCCTTGTCCTCGGGTTCGAGATCTTCGAGGATGTAGACCGCATCGTCCGAATCGAGATCGCGCACGCCCTCGGCGATCTTCTCGTTCGGGATTTCCTCGAGCAGCTCCTCACGGACGATGTCCTCGACCTCGGTGAGCGCGGCATAGTCGAAATCCGCGCCCATGATCGCGACGAGGCGCGGGCGCTCCTCCTGGTCGAGCGCTTCGATCAGATCGCCCAGATCCGCCTCGTAGAGATCGCCCGCCAACGCATTGAGCGCGACGCGGTCCTCGGCCTTGATCGCGGCCCGAATCGCGGACAGGAATTCAGGACGGATCTCGCCCTCCTCGTCGCGGATATCCGCGGCAAGATCGGCCTGCGCACGCGCGAGATCGGTGGCGGTTTCGGGCATGGTCACCATCGGACAGGGTCGAGCGGAATGAAAGCGGCGCGCGCCTTTTTTCTGTCTTAGAAAGCCCGCCCGGTTTTGCAAAGCCAAGATTGGCGAAGGAAGATGAGCATTCGATGAACCATTACCTCCTCCGCAAGCGCGCCTCTCTTTACGCCCTCATGGCGCTGACCGCGCTTCTCGGCGCAGCGGGCGCTGGCGCAGCGCCTTGCCCGCCCGGCGCGCTCGGCACCCACCGGGTTCAGGTGGTCGCGCCCGATCCGGCCGCGCGCTTCGGATTGAAGAGCTACGACAAGACCCTGCCGCTCGGCGAAAAGGAAGTCGTGCTGACCTTCGATGATGGCCCCCTGCCCGGCCCCACCGACGCCGTCCTGGCGGCTTTGGAGAAGGAATGCGTGCGCGCCACCTTCTTCCTGATCGGTCGCAATGCGAAAGCCGCGCCGCATCTTGCCCGGAGAATCGCGGAGGCGGGCCACACCCTCGCCAATCACTCGATGACCCATCCCTGGACGATGCGACAGATGGACCACGATGCGGCGTGGCGGAACATCATGGAAGGACAGGCCGCCATCGAATCGGCGGCAGGAAAGCGGATCGCGCCGTTCTTCCGCTTTCCCGGCTTCGCGGATACGCCGGCGCTGCTCGAATCGCTCGCCGGCGCGGGAATCGTGGTCATGGGCACGGATATCTGGGCCAGCGACTGGAACGTGATGAGCCCCGAGCGCCAGCTTCGCCTGACCATGCGCCGGCTCGAACGCGCGGGAAGCGGAATCGTCCTCTTCCACGACACCAAGAGCCAGACCGCAGCCATGCTGCCCGCTTTCCTGCGCGCGTTGGCGGAGGGGGGCTGGCGCGTCGTGCATATTGTGGGGCCTTGAGGCTTTCCGGCCTGAAACGCAAAAACCCGGCATTGCCGGGTTTTGAAGCACCAATCCGAAGAGAGGAAATGGTGCGGACGAGAGGACTCGAACCTCCACGGTGTTACCCACTAGCACCTCAAGCTAGCGCGTCTACCAATTCCGCCACGACCGCACACCGACCGAACCCCGTGGGGCCTTGGCCGAGGCGCGCTCTCTAACAAGGCCCGCACGGGATAGCAAGCCTCAAGAGCGCGCCCGCTCGATTTTTATTTGCGTCGCCCCCGAACCCGCCGATCAGCCCGCGTCCGGCGCGGAGTGGCGGGGGAAAGCCTTCTCGACTTCCGGCCGGCGCGTGAGGCTCGTGATCTCGACCTGAATCCGCTTGCCCTGCACGATCACCTGCCCGCGCGCGACGGGAAAATCATTGGCGAGGATCTCGACCTCATCGTTCTCGTTCGCATCGAGTTCGATCACCGCGCCGCGCCCCATGCGCAGAAGGTGATGAATCGGCATGCGCGAGCGCCCGATCACAACCGAGATCTCGACCTCAACCCTATCAACCGTGTTGGTGCGTTCCTCGCCCGACATCTGTACGATACCTTCCTGCCTCAGCCTGATCCGGCAGCCCTTTCCCGCTTTCAGCGAGACTCGGGTTGACCGGGCAATTTCTGCCCATCTATGTCCCATGAACATGGTCAACAGCTCGTTAACACCGCCGCTTTTCCCGCGCCTCGCCCCCGATCCGCTCGGGCCCGTGGAATGGATCACACCCGCCAGCCCAATGGGCTACGAGGAGGCTGTCGCCTTCATGGAGGCGCGCGCAGCGGCAATCGCCGGCGGGCAGGCGCGCGAGGCCGTACTGCTGGTGGAACACCCGCCACTTTACACGGCCGGCACCAGCGCGAAGCCGGGAGATCTCGTCTCGGCACGCTTTCCCGTCTTCGAAACCGGGCGCGGCGGGCAGTTCACCTATCACGGGCCCGGCCAGCGGGTGGCCTATGTAATGCTTGATCTGAAAGCGCGCAGGCAGGATGTCCGCGCCTTCGTGAGCGCGCTCGAGGCCTGGATCATCGAGACGCTTGCTTCCTACAGCCTGCGCGGCTTCACGGATCCCGAACGCGTCGGCGTCTGGGTGAAGCGCCCGGACAAGGGAGAAGGATTCGAGGACAAGATCGCCGCGATCGGCATCCGGCTGCGGCGATGGGTTTCGTTCCACGGCATCTCGCTCAATGTCGAGCCGGATCTGACGCATTTCGACGGAATCATCGCCTGCGGCATCCGGGAGGCGCGCTACGGCGTGACCTCGCTGGTGGATCTGGGCATTCCCGTGACGATGCCGGAGGCGGATATGGCGCTACGGGCAGCTTTCACCCGCATTTTCGGGGCGTGAGCGCACACCATTCCCCCAAACCATCAGTGCGCGCCGATACGAATCGGGGAAGCCCTCTGCCTCGACCGCGGCAAGGACGTTCTCGAGATAGCCCGGCACCGGCCGCCCCGGCGCCGAATCGGCGGCGACATAGAGCAGAGCGCGCCGGGCGCCCCCCGCAATCACCACAGGCTGGTTGATCTTGAGATAAAGCCCGCGATCCACTTCCTCGAACTTGTCGAGAGCACGCAGATCCGCCAGCGAGGCATCCCACAGCAATCCATGGACCTCTGCGCTCGGATCGCGGGTCACGCTGGCATAGCCACAGCGCGCGATGATGAAACGGTGCCGTTTGAGGATTGCCGGCGCGATCAGGCGTGCCTGCGGTGCACGCCGAGCCATCGCGGCCCGATCCATGTTTGCGCCATAGGCAAAGTAAAGCGGCATGGCCTTCCCCCCGCCCCATTCCTTATGGAGCGATCGTGAAGAGCGCAATCGCAGACCTCGACAGCCGGTCAGGCCGCGTGTTCAAAAAGCGCGAGACGGTTCTTCGCGAGTTTCATCGCGAGGGCGGTAAGCCGCTCCGGGACATCGCCGATCTCGCGGATCAGCGCGAAAAGCAGGGCCGGAACCGAGGGGGAAGGCGCATCCGAGGTCACGGCAAGGAACCAGTCGAGATCGCTCTCGCCGATGTTTCCCCAGGGCTGCGAGCGCCAGACGAGAAATTCAACCATGCTCTCGACGAAATAGGCGGTCCATTCCGTATCGTCGCGCCCGTTCGTGTGGTCGAGCATGACAAGGAACTCGGCTTCCTCGCGGCTATTGATGACGGAGAAGGAGCGGATGTCGAGCGCAACGGCTCCCGCCGCATCAAGCCCCTGGGCTTCGCCGAATTCGGCCGGTTCAACCGGCCGCTGCGCCGCGCTCACCATAATATCCATCCCTGTTCGCGGGGCGTGCCCCTGTTGGATCCCGCCGCCCGGACCTTTGGTCTCGTCGCGGCAATGTCTGACTGCCTGTTGTTCCGGCGGGTTTGCCCCGCTCGTGATGCAAGAGTGAGCGTTAAGCGTTGCGCATTCCTTTATCGGTGCGCTGGCACACAAAACGCGGTGAAGGCTTTGCAAGCGAACGCTGTTAACGCGCCCTTGCCGCGCTGGCGCGAAGTGTTGGCATGCGCTTTGGGCATTTCCTGCTGCCCCCTCGCCGTGCCATCATCCAGACGAGTCCTTTTTCTTCCCCTCAAATGGAATGCACCATGAATACGCCTGACAGAATCGTCGCGGACGATGCCGCCGCCACGGCCCTCCTTGACCGGATCACACTGATCGACGGCCATAACGACATGCCCTTCGTGATCTGGTCCGATCCCGATGCACGGGGGGATGTCCGCCTGTGGGATGCGCGCAAGCGCCATCCCGAAACCGACACCGATATCCCGCGCCTGCGCGCCGGCCGCGTCGCCACGCAGATCAATACGGCTTTCATTCCCACGATGATCGCCCATCCGATCCGTACGCGCCTGGAGGTCATCGACGTGATGCTCCAGCTCGAACAGCTCTATCCCGATGTCTTTCACCCCGTCCTGAAACCCGACGACATCGCCGCGGCCAAGAAGGCGGGCAAGATCGGGCAATTGAAGGCCGTCGAAGGGCTGGTGGGTGTCGATCGCGTGGGCCATCTCAGGCTTTTCCACGCGATGGGAATTCGCCTCGTCACGCTTTGCCATAACGAGACGCTGCCCTTCATCGACAGCGCCACGGACAAGCCGGGCGCGACCCCGCTTTCCACCTTCGGAGCCGAGATCATCGCGGAAATGGAGCGGCTCGGCCTCGTGATCGATATGGCGCATGTCTCACCGGCGGCGCAGCACGCGGTGATGGATGTCGCGAAGGGGCCGGTGATCATCAGCCACGCGAATGCACGCGCGCTCTGCTCGCATCCGCGCAACGCGCCCGATGACGTGATCCGCCGCATCGCCGACAAGGGCGGGATCGTCATGCCGACCTTTGTCCCCACCTTCCTGGAGCAGGTGGCCTACAGCAAGCTGCTTCCGGTGATGGATGGCATGGGAAAAGCAAAGGAAGGCGTGGACAAGGCGGAATATGAAGCCGCCCGCAAAGCGGCCTTCGCGGCCTTCACCAAGAACGGCGTCGAATTGCTGATCGACCATATCGAGCACATGCGCAATCTCGTTGGCATCGAAGGGCTCGGAATCGGTTCGGATTTCTATGGCGGGCACAACCCGCCGGGCCTGGAGGATGCCTCCTGCTTCCCGGCCCTGTTCTCGGCGCTCATGCGCCGCGGCTGGAAGACTGGCGATCTCGAGAAAATCGCGGGTGACAACTTTCTCCGCGTCTGGCGCGCTGTCTGGCGCGATACACCGGCCATGACGGCCTGAAGAGAAAGGCCGGCTTTTCAGCCGGCCTTTCCCTCCCCCAGCCCTGTTGCATTCCGGGCCCGCCCTCAAGGGGAGCCCGGAAACAGGCAAACAGGTCAATATGCCATCAGCAGCGGCGTCACGGCGTTCTGCGTCAGTTCGACAGTCACGCCGCCGAGCAGGAATTCGCGCAGGCGCGAATGGCCGAAACCGCCGGTGATCAGGATGTCGGCACCGCTCGCCTGAGCATGGCTATCCAGAACCGCCGCGACGCTCTTGCCGGCGCGGGGAACATCGCTCAGCGTCACCTTGAGCCCCTTGCGAGCGAGATGGCGGGCGAAGTCAGCCGCCGGCAGCGCGCCGGAGAGGTCCTTTTCACCGCTCACCGTGACGATCTCGATGGTTTCGAGCGCCGGGAAGGCGTCGATCGCATCGGAAACCGCCCGGACGGCGTGGGACGAACCATCCCAGCCCACCACGGCCTTCGTCACACGCCCCACAGGCGCGCGGCGCGGGCTCGCGATCAGGACCGGGCGCCCGGAATGGAAAAGGGCCTCTTCGAGCAGCATTTCAGTGGTATCGAGCGCGCCATGCGGCTGGTCGATCACGACGATATCCGCGGTGCGTGCAATAAAGGCCGCCTTTTCCGCGACATCGCCGAAAGGACCGCTGACCACCGCGATATCGAGATCAACACCTGCAGCCTTGGCGTCCGCCTTGAAGGTCTCGGCGAAACTGTCAGCCTTGGCCTTGGACTTCTGGTTGACCTCGGCGGCAATCGAAGCGCTCATCGAGGTCCAGAACGGTGTGTAGGGCGCCGTGAAGACCTGCACGCCGATAATCGCGCTCAGATGCGCGCCCGTTTCAGCGGCAAGCGCAATCGCCTGCTTCATAGCCGCGACCGGCATTTCATCGGCTGCGCGGATCAGACACGCAACATCGACCGGGCCGGATTTGGACTTGGACATGAGACCTCCTTGAACTGCATTCCATGCATCGCATGAAGCGATGGATTATGGCATGATAAAGATCAAGGAGGCAGCAGCCTTAACGACGCAAACACATCCGGAAGGGATGCCCGGCGCCAACCAGAGCGTCGCAGGTTACAGGGAAGCTTCTCAGCCTCCGGCAGCGAGCGGCGCCGGAAAACGCGGCGGGCCGTCTCCTGCTTCAGCGGTCGCGATCGCGAAACGCAGGCTGTCGGCGATGCGCGTCGCCCTCTCCATGAAAAGCGCGGCGATCTCTGCCGTGCAAAGGCGGGCCGTCACCTGCCCGAACAGCGCCAGCCAGTGCCGGAAATGCGCATCCTCCACGCCAAGCTGGAGATGCGCCGGCACGGGTTTGCCCTTGTAGCTGCCTGTCAGCAGCAGAACCGAGGACCAGAATTCAACCATGGTCTCGAGATGGGCCGGCCAGCGCTCCGGCGCGATCCGTTTGCCGAAGATCGGCCCCAGCAGCGCATCGGCGCGAATCTCATCGTAGAAGGCATGAACGACCTGGCTTATCAGGTCGCGCGTAATTCCGAGCTGGCGTCCCGGTGCGTGATCACGGTGTGACACGGCGCGCACGGCCTCCACGACCGGCGATTGAGACTTATCCTGCGGCATGGCCGCGCTCCTTAAATATGCATTTTCGATGCTTTATATAATCGCGGCTTCCAAAAGCAATATCTTTGATGCATATTATTCCCAAAGAGGATCGCCCATGCATCTCACTCTTCAGACCGACTACGCCCTGCGCGTGATGATGTTCGCCGTCACGCAGGCGCGCATGGCGCCCGACACCCTTTTTTCCGTCGAGGATGTCGCCGATGCATATGGCATCTCGCGCAATCATCTCATGAAGATCGTCCAGCGACTGGCGGCGGAAGGTTATCTCGCCAGCTTTCGTGGCCGCAATGGCGGGCTGCGGCTTGGCAAGCCTGCGGAGACGATCCGGCTCGGGGGGCTCGTGCGCTTTCTAGAGGAAGATTTCGAGATCGTCGCCTGTTTCGGCGATAACGGGCGCTGCCGCATCGGCGGTTGCTGTGGCTTGCAGGGCGCCTTCGCGCAGGCGCTGGAGGCGTTTTTCGCGACACTCGACCAGTTCACCCTGGCGGATATGGTGCTGGGCGGACGTGCGATGGCCGTGCTTGCCCCAATGCTTCAGGCACGTGGCAGGCAGGCTCTGAGCGCCTCCACCTCTTCCTGAAGCGCCGCGCGGGAGACAGGCGCGCCCACGGGCGCATCGGGGCGGGATGAAGCGAAACGCGCGAGCATCGCTTCGAGCATCGCGCGTTTCTCGTCCTTCTCGCCAAGCGGATTGAGCGCCACGAAATAGGCGCAGGCAGCGACATGCAGCAGCAAGCCGTTGCGTTCGGCGAAGGTGCAGACCTGCCGGATCGTTGCTACGGAGAACATATCCTGCCGACCGCGCAGGATCAGCGGAATGCCGATCATCGCCACGGTCGCCCCCGCGTCGCCCTTCAGCGCATCCTTGCGCGCGCGATCCAGCGCAGGGCCGGGGTCCTCTTTTTCGATCGCTCTGGAACCGGCATCGACGTAATGCGCAACGATCCGATCCAACCGTTTGACCAGATCCGAGCAATCCGGCGCGGATTGTGCGCGGGCCAATCCTGCCAGCGCGCCAAGCAGGAGGCTAGCTGCCAGCGCCCTGCCCGCCCAGAGCGGCAAGCAAGGCCGCCGCAGCCAGGAAATCGCGTTCGCGCGCCATGCGGAAACCGGCGGCTTCCTCGTCCGCGCCCCAAAGGGCGATCTCGAAATCAGCATCAACCTCTCCTGCCGCGAATCCGGCTTCCGGCGTCACCGCACCTTCCGCAACGGCGAGCGCGATCAGAGCGGAGCCGGAAATTGTGGTCAAGACATGGAAAGCCGCGAGTTTTTCGGGCGCATGAAAGGGTTCGAGCGCAGCGGCCAGCGCCGCGATGGCTTCCGCGGGCTGCTCCACGAAACCGATCCCCTCCGCAAGGCGGAAGCGGGCGCCGTGCCTATCGCGCATATGCGCAATAACGGGGTCCCAATGACGGGATTCGAGCGCGACAAGCTTCTCCGGATCGCCGGCGCGATAGCAGACGAGATCGGAACGCGCGTATTTGACGATATCAACCGCCACCGCTTCCGCAGCCTCGGTGACATGATCGATGGCGGCATGGAGGATGCGCGTCACCGGCATGCTGGCGGGGTCGATGCGCTCTGCTTGCGCGGCCCATTCATCGGCCAGAAGCGCCGCGGCCTGCGGTGTGGAAGCCGCAAGCATGTGACGAAGCTTGGTGCGCGCCGGGCGGCCATCGAGCAGCAGCACATGCCTGCCCTCCTGCAAATCGGTCGAAACCGCCTTGTAGAAGCGTTTGGGCAATTCGCGCTTCTGCGCGGCGCGAGCCGTGCGGACAGGGTCGTAGCGCGCGGGGTCCTCGCCATCGCCGAACCAATCGGAAATGAGGGGGCGCTTTTCAGGTGTCTCATTGCTCATGGGAAGCGGATAGGCTCAGCCGTCGGCAGATTCAACCGTGATATCGCCCCGCACCGCGAAGCTGTCGATCCTCCGGCGCAGATCGGCGGCATCCGCAGCGATCGCATCGGCGCCTTCGGCACGAAGCCGGTCCGGGGCCTGGAACCCCCAGCCGACGCCCAGCGCATAAATTCCCGCCCGTTTGGCCATGATCATGTCGAAGGAGGAATCGCCGATCATCAGCGCATTGCCCGCCGGAACGCCCGTTTCCGCCAGCGCGCGGTGGATCATGCCGGGATCAGGCTTGGAAGGTGCGTCGTCCGCCGTCTGGATCGAGGCAAAATACCCCTCCCAGCCCTGTTTCCTGAGGAGATGGTTCACACCGCGGCGCGCCTTGCCGGTCGCGATCGCGAGCGTGAAACGCGGATCGGTATGAAGCTGCGCGATGAGGGCGCCCATGCCGGGGAAAAGCGGCTCGGAAATGGTGGCCTCGTTGCGCATCCGGTAGGCGGCATCGCGGTAGGCCGCCTCAAGCGCCGCGACAGGGCCACCCGGCGCAAGGACCGCGAAAGTCTCGGGAAGTGAAAGGCCGACAATCGCCAGCGAAGCCTCGCGCGGCGGCGCGGGCACCCCGCAGGCGGCAAAAGCCACCGCCTGCGCTGCAATGATCATATCGGCGGAATCGACGATCGTGCCGTCGATATCGAAAATCAGAAGCGTCCGGGTCACCCGCGCGTCATACACGCCCGCATGTGGGAACGGAATGCCTGATCGCCGCGCTCAAGTTTTTTCTCCTGCGCTTCCTTGCGGCAGGTCGCGAGCTTGGCGAAATGGGGGTCCTTCTTACCCGCGCATTCGTCGATCGCGTTGCGGCGCTCATCTTCGGTCAGGCGCTGGTTCTTCACCTCGTCCCGGCAAGTACGCATCGTCTCGCGGCGCTTTTCCTGCTCCGCCTTGCGCCCCTGCCGGAAGGTCTCACGCTTTTCCGTCATGCATTTGCGCATCGCGTCGCGACGCGCATCGCCGCTCAGATCGCCTTTCAGCCCAGCCTCGCAGGCGGCGCGCGCATCCTGGCGCGCGGTTTTGGAATCGGGGGCCGGCGGGGTCTGGGCAAGCACAAGCCCAACCGTGAAAATGCAGATACCGGCACCGAGTGTCACGGTTTTCAGAATTGTCGAGAATTTCATCGGAGCCACCTCTTCTTGGTAATGTGGCTCCTTATTAGCCCCCCGGTTTTGCCCGGAAAATTGCGGCAAGCTGAACTTTTCGTAACCTTGCTATTTCTCCGGCGCATTCTCGATCGGATCGTATTGGCCGGTATCGAAGCCGAGCAGATTCCAGCTCTGGAGCATATGCGGGGGAAGCGGCGCGGAAACATCGAGAAGGCGTCCGTCGCGCGGATGCGGGATCACGATCCGCCGCGCAAGCAGATGCAGGCGATTCTGGATACCGCCCGGCAATTGCCAGTTCTCCTTGTCGAAATATTTCGGATCGCCGACGATCGGATGGCCGATCTCGGCGGTATGCACGCGCAATTGATGCGTTCGCCCCGTCACCGGCTTCAGCGAGACCCAGGAGAGCTTCTGCGCCGCCGTATCCACCACGGCGTAATAGGTCAGCGCGTGATCCGCGCCCTCATCGCCATGTTTGGCGACCTTCATTTTCTGGTCGCCATGCGCATCCGTGCCCTTGGCGAGCCAGGTCGAGACGCGCCCCTGCTTGACCTTGGGCACGCCTGGAACGAGCGCCCAGTAGATCTTGCGCGCGGCACGTGAGCGGAAGGTCTTCGCGAGCGTCGAGGCCGCCAGCCGCGATTTCGCCACGATCAGGCAGCCGGCCGTATCCTTGTCGAGACGGTGGACAAGGCGGGGCTTCACGCCCTCCTTGTCGCGCAGGGCCTCGAGCATCCCGTCGATATGGCGCGTCATGCCCGAGCCGCCCTGCACCGCGATTCCATAGGGCTTGTTCAGGACCATCAGGTCCTTGTCCTCGTAGAGCGTGATCGATTTGAGGAAGGCCGCGTCATCCTTCGGCCCGCCCTTGCCCGGCTTGGCGGAGACGGGCTTCGCGCTGGCGGCGGCCGCGGCGGCTTTCGGCGCCTCCCCGGCATAGCGGATGCCCGGTTCGACCGGCGTGGGCTCCATCGCTTTTTCCAGCGGGGGAATGCGCACCACCTGCCCCGGCTCGATCCGGGTCTCAGCCTTGGCGCGCCCTCCGTCGAGGCGCACCTGTCCGGTCCGGAGCAGCTTCTGGAGATGGCCGAAGGAAAGATCGGGGAAATGCGTCTTGAACCAACGGTCGAGGCGCATGCCCTCTTCATCGGCGGAAACGGTTCGGGTGGTGACGGCGCTCATGAAACAAATCCGGCTGAGGGAAACCTTGCTATCGCATTGATCCGTCTCGGCTGGAAGCCCTTTGCCCGGCATGCCTGCCATTCGGCGCGCCCTGTGCAGCGGGCCTGACGGGTGTTAGGGTATGGGCATTGATCCGATTGTGATTCGATTTCAAGGTGCCTGATGACCCGTTTCCACGATGACGACGACGATGAAAAGGACAAGGAAGGCGGCGCTGCGCCGCGCTCCCCCGCTTTCGATGCGCTGATGCTCAAGGCACGCAAGGTCTTTGTCGTCGGCGAGATCAATTCGCGCATGGCGAAGGACGTCGTGCTCCAGCTGCATGCCCTTGCTGCCGCGAGTGACGATCCGATCACGGTTTTCGTCTCCTCACCGGGCGGGCATGTCGAATCCGGCGATCTCATTCATGACGCCATCCGCTTCATCAAGCCCAAGGTCTTCATGGTGGGCTCAGGCTGGGTGGCGAGCGCGGGCGCGCTGATCTACATCGCCGCCGAGAAGAAGAATCGCTTCTCGCTGCCCAATACCCGCTTCCTCCTGCATCAACCGGCCGGAGGCGTCGGCGGCAAGGTCACGGATATCTCGATCCAGGCCGCCGAAATCAGCAAGATGCGCGACAGGCTCAATGCGCTCTTCGCGCGCGAAACCGGCCAGAAGATCGACAAGATCGCAAAGGACACGGATCGCGATTTCTGGATGAGCGCGCAGGAGGCGATCGATTACGGCCTCGTAAGCAAGATCATCACTTCGGAAAGCGAGATTCCGGGCCGCTGATCAGCGCCCGCCCGCCAAAACGCCGCCGAGCCAGAGCCCGGCGGCGAGCGCACCCAGCGCGCCAGCGACCGAGATCGCGACATAGAGCGCGGCCTGCCCCGTTTCTCCGCGCATCCAGAGTGTGGCCGCGTCGAGCGAGAAAGCGGAGAAGGTGGTGAAGCCACCGAGAATTCCCGTCATCAGGAAGAAGCGCGCTTCCTGTCCTCCCGAAGGCAAGGCGACCACAAGACGCGCCAGCAGGCCCATCGCCAGCCCGCCGAGCAGATTCACGGCCAGCGTTCCCCACGGGAAGGCCGGCCCCAGCCAGCGCAAGGCGCCAAGCCCGACAAGCCAGCGCAGGACCGACCCGATCCCGCCACCGAGAAAAACCAGAAAAGCCGTCTGCATTGGTGGGTTGTGCCGCAGGCCACGCTTTCTGGCAAGCCATCCGGAATCAGCCTGGCCGCGGATATGCGCGCCGGTGCCTAGATCAGGGCGGCCGGGAAGCTCGCCACGGATTCGCTCGCGCTTGTGGTTTAGCGCAGCATAAACGGCGCCGGGGGCTCCCGGCGCAGCAATGTGCGCCAGCGCACTTTCAAACCTTGCAATGCCTCTCTAAACCCCTGTCATCCGCATTTCTCAAGGGGTTGTCATGCCAGTTTCCGTTCTCGATTGCCGCCGCCTCGCCCTTGCGGCGCCGCTTCTGTTTGGGATTGCGACGGCAGCCCAAGCCTACAAGCACGAAGATACCGGGCTTGAGGTCAATCTTTCCGGAGATTTCACGGTCACCGAAGGCCCTGCAAAGCCGGGGCAAAGCGTGATCGTGCATGTGAATACCAAATCCGGCACGCCGAAAGCGCGCAATGTCGATGGCAATCTATGCGCCATCACCGTTATCGAGGCTGCGGCCAATAACGGGCTCGAACAGGACACCATCAACAAGGCCATCGTCTCCGAGGCCTTTCAGGGGCCACTGAAAGCCAGCATAGGCCGCGTCTTCACGCTTTCCGAGCTGCGCTCCTTCAACCTGAAGGACGTGATGGGGCTCGAATTCGAAGGCGATCCGAAACTTGGGCCGGATGCGGAGAATATCCGCGCCTTCTTCTCGCTGATGGAAACCTCTGCCGGGCGCACCACGCTGATCTGCGTGACGGATAAAGCTGGGTATGCGGCCGCACTGCCCGTCTTCCGTACCATCCGCACCGGCGTCACCCCACCGACGGAGTAAAAAATGTTCCGCAATATCCTTCGCATCCCGATGCTCGCCGCCGCGCTTTTCCCCGGCTTCGCGGTGGCCGAGAATCTCGATGCCATCCGCGCGCAAACCGCCAGCGCGCTCGCTTCGGCGGATTACGTGCGCAAGCATTGCCCGAACCGGAAGATCGACGACGGCAAGCTCACTTCGCTGGTGAAACGCTCGAAATGGAGCCTCGACCAGCTACGGGCGGATGAATCCTACGAAGAACAAGACCTGGTGCTGAAGACCATGCACAAGGATAAAGGCCCGGCGATCATCTGCCTGGTCATCAGCAAAGCCCATGGCGGCTATGCGCGGGGCGTCATTCAGTAACGGATCAGTTCCGGTTTTCTAGTCCGTTCTCCTGCCGCTGCTGGCGGATCATATCCCGATTGGCGCGGATATGATCCGCCAGCTCGCGCAGCCCCTTGCGCGCAGCCTCCTGCGCGCGTCGGCCCTGCGGGCTCGCGAGGTCCGGTGCTGGCAATGAGCGATCCGCCGCAAGCACACGCTCGATGATCTTGAGCAGCGCGGGAACATCGCCATAAGCATGGCCGTTGACGGGCCGGCCGATGGTTTCCATCAGCGAAGCGAAAAGCGCGCCATCTCCATCGCCGCGCGTATCGGGCGCGAGGATGAGCCGCGCGCGATAGCGCAATTGCCCGAAATAGAACAGGAAGGTGGCTTCATCCCTGCGCCCGGCCTGAAAGGCCGCGCTGGCCTGTTTCATGATCAGAGCGGGATGCCCGGCCGCCGCTTCGGCGGAAACCGGCGCCGGCTGCGCCACCACGCGCGCAGGAAGCGCAGCGATGAGCAGAATCGTGAGGGTCTTGAGAAGGCGGATCATCCGCGATTCCTCTCCTTGCGCAGCTTTTCCCAGAATTCGAGCCTTTTACGGATCTCGCGCTCGAAGCCGCGCTCGGGCGGGTCATAGAAATGGTGCCGCCCCAGGGCCTCGGGCCAGTAATCCTGCCCGGAGAAGGCGTGCGGCGCATCGTGATCGTAATCGTAGCCGGCGCCGTACCCTTCCGATTTCATGAATTTCGTCGGCGCGTTGAGAATGGTCTTTGGCGGGGTAAGCGAACCCGCTTCCTTCGCAAGCCGCATCGCGCTCTTGTAGGCGAGATAGGCCGCGTTCGATTTCGGCGCGGTCGCGAGATAGATCACGGCATTGGCGAGCGCCAGCTCCCCTTCGGGCGAACCGAGCTGCTCGTAGGTCTCCGCCGCCGCGCGGGCATGGACCAGCGCCTGCGGATCGGCAAGGCCGATATCCTCGACCGCCATGCGCACGAGCCTGCGGGCGAGAAAACGCGGATCCTCGCCAGCATCGCACATCCGGCAGAAATAATAGAGCGCGGCATCAGGGTCCGAACCGCGGATCGTCTTGTGGAGCGCGGAAATCAGGTTGTAATGCCCATCCTCGCTCTTGTCGTAGATCGGCGCGCGACGCTGGATAACATCGGCAAGCCCCGCTTCGTCGAAAATCTCGCCCGGCGCGGCAGCGCGCCAGATCTCCTCCGCCAGGGTGAGCACGGCGCGACCATCGCCATCCGCCATACGCGCAAGGGCGATGCGCGCCGCCGGCATCAGGGGAAGCGGTTCCCCTGTCAGCGCTTCCGCGCGATCGAGCAGGCGCAGGATCGCCGCCTCATCGAGCGAGCGAAAGGTGAGCACCCGTGCGCGGGAGAGCAGCGCGGCATTGAGCGCGAAGGAAGGATTCTCCGTCGTCGCGCCGATCAACGTGATCGTGCCGTCTTCCATCACCGGCAGAAAACTGTCCTGCTGCGCACGGTTGAAGCGGTGGATCTCGTCCACGAAGAGCAAGGTTCCCTGCCCCATCTTGCGCCGGGTTCGGGCCGTCTCGAACACCTTCTTGAGATCCGCGACGCCGGAGAAGATGGCGGAAACCTGCTCGAAAGCGAGGTCGGTCTCATGCGCAAGAAGGCGCGCAACGGTGGTCTTGCCCGTACCGGGCGGTCCCCAGAGAATGAGCGACCCCAGAGAGCCGGAATTCACCAGCCGGCGCAGGGCTCCGCCCTCGCCTGTCAGTTGCTCCTGACCGACGAGATCGGCCAGGACCTCGGGTCTCAAACGGTCGGCTAAGGGTCGACCGGGCTCGCCCTCCAGCGCCACGCTTACCCCCCGAAAGCGGTGTTGAAGGTCTGTCCGCCGCGATTGAAGGTCACGCGCCAGAGGAAGGTGCGACCCTTCGTTGCTTTTTCGATCGCGGACGTGTCCTCGATACGCTGGCCATTGATGGCGATGATCACGTCCCCCTTCTGGAAGCCGACCTGCTCAGCCGTCGAGCCCGGCGCGACATCGCCGATCACCACGCCCGAATCGATCCCGGACACGGAAAGCTCCTCCTTCACCGCCGGCGAGAGGTTGAGCGCCGTCGCCCCCTGGAAGGGGGAATTCGCCTTGATCGTCACAGGGTTGCGCGCGGGAATTTCAGGCGCGGGAACAAGCTTGACACTCAGCTCCTGCTTTTTGCCATTGCGCAGTACGACAAGCCTCGCCACCCCGTCGATCGGTCGCGTGGCAAAGCGGAAGCCGAAAGCATCGGGATCGTCGATATCATGGGTATCGACGCCTACAATGACATCGAGTTTCTTCAGCCCGGCCTGATCCGCCGGGCCGCCGGGGACAACCCCGGCCACCAGCGCGCCGACAGGACGCGGCAGGGAAAGCGTTTCCGCCAACTCGCTCGTGACCGGCTGGAGCGAGGCGCCAAACCACGGCCGTTTTACCACACCGCCGCCCGTACGCGCGCTTTCGAGCACGGCGCGCACCATATTGGCGGGAATTGCGAAACCGATGCCGTGGCTGCCGCCGGAGCGCGAGAAGATTGCGGTATTGATGCCGATCACGCGCCCGGCCATATCAACCAGTGCGCCGCCGGAATTGCCGGGATTGATGGCCGCATCGGTCTGGATGAAGAACTGGTAGTCCGAAACGCCGACCTGCGTGCGCGCGAGCGCCGAGACGATGCCCTGCGTCACCGTCTGCCCGACGCCGAAGGGGTTGCCGATGGCGAGAACGAAATCGCCGACTTCGAGCTTGTCCGAATCACCCAGCTCCAGCGCGGGAAAGGCTTCCGCGGATTTAATCTTGAGGACCGCCAGATCGGTCTTGGGATCGCGCAGCTTGATCTCGGCTTCGAATTCACGGCGATCCGCGAGCGCGACCCGGATCTCGGTCATGCCCTCGATGACGTGGTGATTCGTCACGACGACGCCGTCCTTCGCGATTATCACCCCCGAACCGACCGATTGACGCGCACGTTCCGGTTGCGATCCCCCGCCAAAAAACCGCTCGAAAAACGGGTCACCCTCGAAGGGATTGCGCGCACGGGTCTGCTTCTGCGAGGCGTAGATGTTAACGACCGCCGGCGCCACGTTCTTGACGATCGGCGAGAAACTCAAGCCGATTTCCGCGCGCGAGGCGGGAATGCGCGGGGTTGTCGCACCCTGCGCCATGGCGTGGGAATAGCTGACAAGGAAGGTTAATGCCGTGAGAAACCCGGCCATAAACCAGCCATAAACCGTTCCGTGACGCTGCATCCTGCGGTTCATTGTTCAGAGTTTCCTTATATGTCAGCCTTTTACCCGAACAAGCCGGGAGAGAGAGCTTGCTAACACAACTGGTCTACACTTGTCGCCCGAGGTTCGATGCAAGAGGCGAGGATGGAAATCGCATCTTGCGCGAGATTGCGGAAAATGCGCGGCAACATGCCGGCAGCGGTGAAATTTCCGGCGTTACCCTCGTTGGAGGCGATTGGTTCGCACAGATTCTCGAGGGCGAGGCCAGTCAACTGCGCCCGGTGTTCAACCGAATCCTCAGCGATGAACGCCAGGAATCACTCCGTCTCGTCGATATGCGCCTGACGCAGCAACGCCAATTCGATTCGAGCGGGGCGATCCTCCACCCCGACGAGGCCAGCACGCTGGCGCATAACCAGCTCGCACAGCTCGGCGCCGACGACTTCCTGAAAATCGCGGCCGCCAGCCTCCCCTCCTCTGAAAAGAGCGGGCAATAAAAAAGGCGGCCGAAGCCGCCTTTGATCCAGAGAGGCAAAGCCGCTTACGCGGCTTCTTCCGTCTTCGGCTCCGCAGCGACGCGGGCCTTGTCTGCCGCGCCCTTGGCGTCAACGTCGCGATCGACGAACTCGATCACCGCCATCGGAGCCGCGTCGCCGTAGCGGAAACCCGCCTTCATGATGCGCAGATAGCCGCCATTGCGCGATGCGTAGCGCTTGGCGATGACATCGAACAGCTTCTTAACGACGCTCTCGTCCTTGATCTGCGCGATCGCCTGGCGGCGCGCATGCAGATCGCCGCGCTTACCGAGGGTCACGAGCTTCTCGACGATGGGGCGCAGGTCCTTGGCCTTCGGCAGCGTCGTCATGACCTGCTCATGCGTGATGAGCGACTGCGCGAGGTTGGCCAGCATGGCCTGACGATGGCTGGAGGTGCGCCCGAAGCGGCGACCGCGAAAACCGTGATGCATTTTGGCTCTCCTTCATTATGACGCCCGCCGTGCCACGGTACGGGCGACCTTGTTCTGGCGAATGATGAGTAGCGAATGGATCTCTTGTCTCTATTCGCCGTTCACCACTCCCTATGCGCTCAATAATGTTCCTCGAAGCGCTTGGCGAGGTCTTCGATATTCTCCGGCGGCCAGCCCTGCACATCCATGCCGAGATGCAGCCCCATCTGCGCGAGCACTTCCTTGATCTCGTTGAGCGACTTGCGGCCGAAATTCGGCGTGCGCAGCATTTCGCTTTCGGTCTTCTGGATGAGGTCGCCGATATAGACGATGTTGTCGTTCTTCAGGCAGTTGGCCGAGCGAACAGAAAGTTCGAGTTCGTCGACCTTCTTGAGGAGCGCGGGGTTGAAGGCGAGATCGGGGATTGCGGCCTGCGCTTCCGGCTTCTTGGGCTCCTCGAAATTGAGGAAGATCTCAAGCTGATCCTGAAGAATGCGCGCGGAATAGGCGAGCGCGTCTTCCGGCGTCACCGAACCGTCGGTCTCGATGGTCATGGTGAGCTTGTCGTAATCGAGGATCTGGCCCGAACGGGTATTCTCGACGCGATACGAAACCTTCTTCACCGGGGAGAAGAGGCTGTCGACCGGGATGAGGCCGATCACCGCATCCTCGGCGCGGTTGCGATCCGCAGGGACGTAGCCCTTGCCGGTGGAGACATGCAGCTCCATGCGCAGCTCCGCGCCGTCATCGAGCGTGCAGAGTTCGAGTTCCGGGTTGAGAACCTGGATATCGCCGGTCACCTGGATGTCGCCAGCCGTGACCACGCCCGGACCGGATTTGCGGACCAGAAGGCGCTTCACGCCCTCGCCCTGCATCTTCAGGGAAATGTCCTTCACGTTGAGGACGATATCGGTCACATCCTCGCGCACGCCGGCGATCGAGGAGAACTCGTGCAGAACGCCGTCGATATGGATCGCGGTGACAGCCGCGCCCTGGAGCGACGAGAGAAGGATACGGCGCAGGGCATTGCCCAAAGTCATGCCGAAGCCACGCTCAAGCGGCTCGGCCACAACGGTCGCGATGCGGGTCGCATCATCGCCGGCTGCAATCTCGAGCTTCGACGGCTTGATCAGGTCCTGCCAATTCTTCTGGATCACGATGATTTATCCCTGGCTCTACCTTGAAACAGCAATCGGGCCCCGCGACCATCGCAGAGCCCGTAACGCAGTGTAACGCGTATCAGACGCGGCGGCGCTTGCGCGGGCGGCAGCCGTTATGCGGGATCGGCGTCACGTCGCGGATCGAGGTCACCTGGAAGCCGGCGGCCTGAAGCGCGCGCAGGGCCGATTCACGCCCCGAACCGGGACCCGAAACCTCGACCTCGAGGGTGCGCATGCCATGCTCCGAAGCCTTGCGGGCTGCATCCTCGGCCGCGACCTGCGCCGCATACGGGGTCGACTTCTTGGAACCCTTGAAGCCCATCGTACCGGCGGAGGACCAGGAGATCGCGTTGCCCTGAGCATCGGTGATCGTGATCATCGTGTTGTTGAACGAGGCATTCACATGCGCGACGCCAGAAACGATGTTCTTGCGCTCGCGACGGCGAATACGTTGAGCTTCCTTGGCCATAATGTCTTGAGCCTTCGTGTCTTAAGGAACAGAGCGGCGCCGGAGCGCCGGAACGACCGAAGTCGCGGATTACTTCTTCTTGCCGGCGATCGGCTTCGCCTTGCCCTTGCGGGTGCGCGCATTGGTATGCGTGCGCTGACCGCGAACCGGCAGGCCGCGACGATGGCGCAGACCGCGATAGCAGCCGAGATCCATCAGGCGCTTGATATTCATGGCGACTTCGCGGCGAAGATCACCTTCGACGATGTAGTCGCGGTCAATCGTCTCGCGGATCTGGAGCACTTCCTGATCGGTGAGCTGATTGACGCGGCGTTCCATCGGAATGCCGACCTTGTTGCAGATTTCCACCGCATTCACCGGGCCAATGCCGTGAATGTAACGCAGCGCGATGCACACGCGCTTGGAAGTCGGAATGTTCACGCCCGCGATACGCGCCACGTCGTCTCTCCTTCATCCGGCCGGAAACTGCTGAGTTCCGCCGCAATGACCGGCTTCACCCGGTCCATCGTCAAAAAATCCGTCCGCAGACGGGGCCCTTCTTTGCTCTTTCGCCCGCCAGAAGGCGACCGGAAGAGAAAAATATAAAAACGCGCGAGTTTCCCCGCGCGAACGGCCTCGTCGGTAAGGGCTTGCGGATAAACGAGTTAAGCACTCGCCGTCAAGCCCAAATCGACACAAAAGCACGCAGTTTGCGTGCCTTCTGGCCTTACGATCCTTATCGCGCGAGAATCGCGTCGATCCCCGCCGCAACCTCGGCAATCGGCTGCATGCCGTCAACTGCGCTCAGCTGACCCCGCGCCGCATAGAACGGCGTTACCGCCGCGGTATCACGATTGTAGGCTTCAAGGCGGGTCTTGAAGATTTCCGGGTCATCATCCTTGCGCACCGGCTGTCCGGCGGCCTTCGCCTCCTGCGCGCGCTTGACGATACGCTGGACCAGCGCCGATTGATCGACCTTAAGCTCGATCACGGCGTTGAGCTTGAGATTCTCGCCGTCGAGCAGCGATTCGAGTGCCTCCGCCTGCGCGACCGTGCGCGGGAAGCCATCGAGAATGAAGCCCTTCGCGGCATCGGCCTGGGCGATCCGGTCCCGGATGATGCCGATGACGATCTCGTCGGAGACAAGCCCGCCCGCATCCATCACCGCCTTGGCCTTCAGGCCGACCGGCGTGCCGGCGGCGACAGCCGCGCGCAACATGTCGCCGGTCGAAAGCTGCACGATCGCGTGCTTCTCGACCAGACGCGCAGCCTGCGTCCCCTTGCCCGCGCCGGGCGGTCCGAGCAAAATCAGTCTCATCAGCGCCTGCTCCCCCTGAGCTTGGCCTTCTTCACCAGGCCCTCGTATTGGTGTGCGAGCAGATAGCCATGCACCTGCGCCACGGTGTCCATTGTCACCGAAACGACAATCAAAAGGGAAGTACCGCCAAAGTAGTAGGGCAGAGCCGCGGCGGACATCAGCACCTCCGGCAGCAGGCAGATAATCGTCAGATAAGCCGCGCCGATGACCGTGATTCGGGAAAGAACATGGTCGATGTAGGATGCGGTCCGTTCGCCCGGCCGGATACCGGGGATGAAGCCGCCCTGCTTCTTGAGATTATCGGCCGTCTCCGTGGGGTTGAAGACGATCGCGGTGTAGAAGAAGGCGAAGAAGATGATCAGCGCCGCGTAGAGCACCATATAGAGCGGCCGACCATGGCCGATATAGGTGTTCATCGTCTGGAGCCATTGCGGCCCGCCCGCCTGCGCAAACCCTGCGATCGTGGCAGGCATCAGCAGCAGCGAGGAGGCGAAGATCGGCGGAATGACGCCGGCCGTGTTCAGCTTCAGCGGCAGGAACGAGGTCTGCCCTTCATACACGCGGTTGCCCATCTGGCGCTTGGGATAATTGATCAGGAGCCGGCGCTGCGCCCGCTCCATGAACACGATGAAGGCGACGACCACGACAGCCATCACCATCACGCCGAGAATCACGCCGGTGGACAATGCGCCTTCACGTCCGAGCTGGAACATACCCACCAGCGCGCCCGGCAATTCCGCGACGATACCGGCGAAGATGATCAACGACGTACCGTTGCCGATACCGCGGCTGGTGATCTGCTCGCCGAGCCACATCAGGAAAAGGGTGCCGCCGGTCAGCGTCACCACGGTCGTGAAGACGAAGAACATCCCCGGATTCTGGACAATCGTGCCCGAGCCCTGCAAGCCCACCGCGATGCCCCAGGCCTGGAACAGCGCGAGAATCAGCGTGAGATAGCGCGTATACTGATTGATCTGGCGACGCCCGGCCTCGCCTTCCTTCTTCAGCGCCTCAAGCGAGGGCGAGACGGTGGTCATCAGCTGGATGATGATCGAGGCCGAGATATAGGGCATGATGTTGAGCGCGAAAATCGCAAGACGCCCGACAGCACCACCCGAGAACATGTTGAAAAGACCAAGCCAGCCGGCCTGCTGCTGCTTGAAGGCATCCGCGAGCGCTTCGGGATTGATGCCGGGCAACGGAATATAGGTGCCGAGGCGATAGACGATCAACGCGCCGAGCGTGAACCAGATACGCTTCTTGAGCTCTTCCGCCTTCGCGAGAGCGCCAAAATTCAGGTTCGCTGCAAGCTGTTCTGCTGCCGATGCCATATCAGACCCTGTCCCCGTCCCTGCCCTTGCCGCAAATGGGCGTCAGGCGTTGTCGGAACGATCAGCGGAGTTCCGCCGGAGAATGAGGGCGCATGGTGGCTGCGCTCAAGAACCGGCGAAAGACTGTCGTTCTTCCGTCGAAAAACACACTCCCCGGTCCCGCGCGGCGCGCGTTCGGAAGGTGTGCAGCAGACATAAGAACAGCGCCGGGATTTGTCACCCCGGCGCTGGATGTTTTATCAGGCGCCCGCTTCCGCGAGCAGCTTCACGGAGCCGCCGGCCTTCTCGATCGCGGCGACCGCGCTCTTCGAAGCACGGAACACCTCGAAGGACAGCTTCGCCTTAAGCTCGCCAACCCCGAGGATCTTCACGCCGTCACGAGCCCGGGAGCAGATGCCCGCAGCGACAAGGCTCTCGACCGTAACGGCCGCCTTCTTGTCGAGCTTGCCAGCATCGATCGCTTCCTGGATGCGGCCGAGATTGACCTCGTTGAGGTCCTTCGCGCCGATATTGTTGAAGCCGCGCTTGGGCAGGCGACGATGCAGCGGCATCTGACCGCCTTCGAAGCCCTTGATCGCGACGCCGGTGCGGGCCTTCTGACCCTTCACGCCGCGTCCGCCGGTCTTGCCTTTGCCCGAGCCGATACCACGGCCCACGCGCATGCGGTTCTTGGTTGCGCCTTCGTTATCGCGCAGATCGGTGAGTTTCATGTCGCTCTCCTCACCCTTCGATGATGCGGACCATATGCGCGACCTTGGCGACCATACCGCGCGTGGCGGGATTGTCGGGAAGGACCGAGCGGCGGCCGATCTTGTTGAGCTTGAGGCCAATCAGGGTGGCGCGCTGATCCTTCGGACGACGGATCGGGCTGCCATACTGCTCGACGGTGATGGTTTTTGCGGGTGCTTTCGCCATGGCTCAGCCTCCCTTACGCATCGACCGCTTCGCCGCCGTCGATGTCACGACGGCGCGATTGCAGGACGGAAACCTTCAGGCCACGGCGAGCCGCGACGGTGCGCGGGCTGTCTTCGGCCTTGAGCGCGTCGAAGGTCGCACGAACCATGTTGTAGGGGTTCGAGGAGCCCAGCGACTTGGCGACGACATCGTGCATGCCAAGGCACTCGAACACGGCGCGCATCGGGCCGCCGGCGATGATGCCGGTACCCGCCGGAGCGGCGCGGAGGAGAACCTTGCCGGCCCCGTGACGGCCCGGAACGTCGTGGTGGAGGGTGCGGCCCTCGCGCAGCGGCACGCGGATCAGCGCGCGCTTGGCGCTTTCGGTCGCCTTGCGGATCGCTTCCGGCACTTCACGCGCCTTGCCATGGCCGAAGCCGACGCGGCCCTTCTGGTCGCCGACGACCACGAGCGCGGCAAACGCCATGCGGCGGCCACCCTTCACGGTCTTGGCGACGCGGTTGATATGAACGAGGCGGTCAACGAACTCGTTGTCGCGCTCCTCGCGTTCGCGGTCCCGGTTGCGCTCGCGTCCGCCTTCGCGGCCGCGGCCCGAGCCGCCTTCACGTTCTGCTGCCATGTCTCTCTTCCTTACTTGCGCGGACACCGATCGGTTTCCGCTCGCTTGGGGCGGGCGCAGCCGAAATCCTGATTAAACAGAATCGGTTGCGCCAGCTTTTTGATGCGGGATCAGAATTCCAGCCCGCCTTCACGCGCGCCATCGGCCAGAGCCTTGACGCGGCCGTGATAGATATATTGTCCGCGATCGAACACGACGGCCTTGACGCCCGCCTTGAGCGCGCGCTCGGCGACGAGCTTGCCGATCGTCTTCGCGGCTTCGACATCCGCGCCGGTCTTGAGCTTGCCCTTGAGATCCTTTTCGATGGTCGAGGCGGCGACGATCGTCACGCCCTTCGCATCGTCGATGATCTGGGCATAGATCTGCTTGGAAGACCGGAAGACCGAGAGACGCGGACGGCCATAGGCCGCAGCACGGATCTCGGCGCGGACACGCGCCTTGCGGCGCTCGGTAGTGGTAAGATGTGCCATGACCAATCCGCCTTACTTCTTCTTGCCTTCCTTGCGGAAGATGAACTCGCCCTCGTACTTGACGCCCTTGCCCTTGAAGGGTTCGGGGCCACGATAGGCGCGGATCTCCGCGGCGACCTGACCGACCTGCTGCGCATCGATACCGGAGACGACGATTTCCGTCGGCTTCGGGGTCACGACCGCGATCCCGGCAGGAATCGGGTAGAGAACCGGATGCGAATAGCCCAGCGAAAGGTTGAGGTTCTTGCCCTCGACCGCCGCCTTGTAGCCGACGCCGTTGATCTCGAGCTTCTTTTCGAAGCCCTTGGAGACGCCGACGACCAGGTTGTTGATCCGAGCGCGGCTGGTGCCCCAAAGCGCGCGGGCGCGCTTCGTTGCGGTGCGCGGATCCACCGTGATGACGTTGTTCTCGAACTTAACAGCGACATCATCGGGAACGATGAAGCTGAGTTCGCCCTTCGGACCCTTAACCGAGACCTTCTGGCCCTCGACCTTGGGGGTGACGCCGGCCGGGATATCGACCGGCTTTTTGCCGACTTTCGACATAAAAACCTCCTCTCCCGTTCCGATCAGAAGACAGTGCAGAGCACTTCGCCGCCGACATTGCCGTCGCGCGCATCATGATCCGCCATCACGCCACGCGGCGTGGAGATGATCGTGATACCGAGGCCATTGGCCACGCGCGGCATGGTGTCAACCGACGAATAGACGCGACGGCCCGGCTTCGACACGCGCTTGATTTCGCGGATCGCCGGCTGGCCTTCGAAGTATTTCAGCTCGATATCGAACTCGGTGCGGCCATTGCCGAACTGGGTCTCCGAATAGCCGCGGATGTAACCTTCGGCCTTCAGAACATCGAGGACGCGGGCGCGCAGCTTGGAACCCGGCGTCAGGACGCGGGACTTGCGGCGCATCTGCGCGTTACGAATACGGGTGAGCATATCGCCCAGAGGATCGTTCATCGACATGATCTCCCCTCCTTACCAGCTGGATTTCACGAGGCCCGGAACGAGCCCCTTGTTGCCGAGTTCGCGCAGGGCGATACGGCTCATCTTGAACTTGCGGTAGACCGCGCGCGAACGCCCCGAAACCTCGCAACGGTTGCGGATCCGGCTTTCGGCCGAGTTACGCGGCATCTGCGCGAGCTTCAGCGTCGCGGCGAAGCGCTCCTCGATCGAAAGTTCCTGGTTCTTGATCACGGCTTTCAGGGCCTCGCGCTTGCCAGCAAACTGCTTGGCAAGCTTCTGACGGCGCCTGTTCTTCTCGACCATGCCTTTTTTGGCCATCGATATTCCTCCTGGTTTCCGCGTTTAAGCGAAAGGGTCGCCCCCTGGCTTACTGCCGGAACGGGAAGTTGAACAATTTGAGGAGAGCACGGGCTTCCTCGTCGGTTTTCGCGTTGGTGCACACGATCACATCCATGCCCCAGATCTGATCAACCTTGTCGTAGTTGATCTCCGGGAAAATGATGTGCTCCTTAATGCCCATCGCGTAGTTGCCGCGCCCGTCGAAGGACTTGCCGTTGAGGCCGCGGAAGTCGCGAACGCGCGGCAGCGCGATCGTGATGAAACGGTCGAGGAATTCGTACATGCGGGCCTGGCGCAAGGTCACCTTGCAGCCGATCGGCATGTTCTCGCGCACCTTGAACTGCGCGATCGCCTTGCGGGCCTTGGTGATGACCGGCTTCTGGCCGGCGATCTGCGCCATATCCGCGGCAGCGACCGAGGCCTTCTTGGAATCGCCGGTCGATTCACCGACGCCCATGTTGAGCACGATCTTCTCGATCCGGGGGATTTCCATGACGTTCTTGTAGCCGAACTGCTCACGCATGGCCGGCACGACGACGTCGCGGTAGTGCTTCTTGAGCCGGGGCTCGTAATTGGTCACATCAAGCATCGATCAAATCTCCCGAACGCTTGGCGAAACGGACCTTGCGGCCGTCATCGAGCGTCTTGAAGCCGACACGGGTCGGCTTGCCGTCCTTGGGGTCGGCAACGGCGAGGTTGGAAAGGTTGATTGTCCCTTCCTTGTTGATAATCCCGCCCTGGGTGTTCTGCGTCTGGCGCTGATGCTTCTTGATCATCGCGACGCCACGGACAACCGCGCGGCCTTCCGCCGGACGGACTTCGAGCACTTCGCCCGACTTGCCCTTGTCACGGCCGGTGACGACGACAACCTTGTCGCCCTTCTTGATTTTCGCGGCCATCACAGCACCTCCGGCGCGAGCGAGATGATCTTCATATGCTGGCGCGCGCGCAGCTCGCGCGGAACCGGCCCGAAGATACGGGTGCCGACCGGCTCCTTCTGGTTGTTGATCAGCACGGCCGCGTTGCGGTCGAAACGGATCACCGAACCATCGGCGCGGCGGATGTCCTTCGCGGTGCGAACGACGACGGCCTTCATGACGTCGCCCTTCTTCACGCGGCCTTTCGGAATGGCTTCCTTGATGGAGACGACAATGATGTCGCCCACGCCGGCATATTTCCGCTTCGAGCCGCCCAGCACCTTGATGCACATGACGCGGCGCGCACCGGAATTATCGGCGACGTCGAGATTGGTTTGCATCTGGATCATGTCTGATCCTTCCTTTCCTTCAGATCGGTTTCCGGGAAGCCTCGGCTCGCCGGACTACGCCTGACGAGGGAACGCGAACGCCCCCTCCCCTCGATGCACCTTCAGGCAAGCCGAAAACGACAGGCCTTGAAAATGCGCAAAAGACAATGGAACCTTTCGGCTCCATCTTGCTTTCTCCACTTGCGCGGGAAGCGCGAAGCCCTAGACGCTTCGCGCTCCGAAGACAAGCGAAATATGGACAAGCCGGAAAGCGTTACGCTTTCGAGGCCTGCGGCAGAACCACCCAGCGCTTCAGCTTCGACATCGGCCGGGTTTCCTGGATGGAAACCTCGTCACCCGTCTTGCAGGCATTCGCCTCGTCATGGGCGTGGTAGTTCTTCGACCGGCGAACGGTCTTCTTCAGGAGCGGATGGGTGAAGCGACGCTCCACCTTCACCACCACCGTCTTGTTCTGGACATCGCTGACGACGACGCCCTGGAGAATGCGCTTCGGCATCGCTTTATCCTCAACCCTTCGCCGCGGCGGCGAGTTTAACACGCTGGATCGTCTTGACCCGCGCGATATCCCGACGGACCTCGCGGACGCGGGCCATATTCTCAAGCTGGCCGGTCGCACGCTGGAAGCGCAGGTTGAACTGCTCCTTCTTCAGCTTCACGAGCTCGTCCTGCAGCTGATCGCCCGTCATCACGCGCAGATCGGAAAGACGCTGGTTCGATTTCATTTCGCCCTCCCTTACTCGGCGATGCGCTGCACGAAGCGCGTCTTCACCGGCAGCTTGGCGGCCGCAAGGTCAAGCGCTTCCTTGGCGAGCTCGGCGGGAACGCCGCCGATCTCGAACATGATCTTGCCCGGGCGGATCTTGCACATCCAGTATTCGGGAGAACCCTTGCCGGAGCCCATGCGGACTTCGGCCGGCTTCTTCGAAACCGGAACATCCGGGAACACGCGGATCCAGACACGGCCTGCGCGCTTCATGTGACGGGTCATCGCACGGCGGGCGGCTTCGATCTGGCGCGCGGTGATACGCTCCGGATCCATCGCCTTCAGGCCGAACTCACCAAAAGCGAGCTCGAACCCGCCCTTGGCCTGGCCCTTCACGCGGCCCTTGAACTGCTTACGAAATTTCGTACGCTTCGGTTGCAACATGGCTCAAACTCCTCACGCCTGTTCGGGCGCGCGGCGGCCCTGCGAACGCTGGTCCGAACCTTCGGCGCGCTTGTCCTGCGCCATCGGATCGTGTTCGAGGATCTCACCCTTGAAAATCCAGACCTTGATACCGCAGGTACCATAGGCCGTATGAGCGGTGGCGACGCCGTAATCGACATCGGCACGCAGCGTGTGCAGCGGCACGCGGCCTTCGCGGTACCATTCGACACGCGCGATCTCCGCGCCGCCGAGACGGCCCGACGAGGTGATCTTGATGCCTTCGGCGCCAAGACGCATCGCGGACTGGACGGCGCGCTTCATCGCACGACGGAAGGCCACGCGGCGCTCGAGCTGCTGGGCGATCGAGTCGGCCACCAGCGTCGCGTCGATTTCCGGCTTGCGGACTTCAACGATGTTCAGAGCGACCTCGCTCTTGGTCATCGCCGAGATCTGCTTGCGCAGCTTGTCGATATCCGCACCCTTCTTGCCGATCACCACACCCGGACGCGCCGAGTAGATGGTGACGCGGCACTTCTTGTGCGGGCGCTCGACGATGATCTTGGAGACCGCCGCCTGCTTGAGAAGCTTCATCAGCTCCTCGCGGATCTTGAAGTCCTCGTGCAGCATCGAGCCGTAATCGGCCGAATTCGCGTACCAGCGGCTATCCCAGGTACGGTTGATGCCGAGCCGAAGACCGATCGGATTAACCTTCTGTCCCATGCTCTTACTCCCCGGCCTGACGCACGACGATGGTGATGTTCGAGAACGGCTTCGTCACGCGCCCGGTACGGCCGCGGCCGTGGAACTGGATGCGCTTCATGACGATCGACTTGCCGACGAAAGCCTGCGCGACGACGAGCGCGTCAATGTCGAGATCATGATTGTTCTCGGCATTGGCGATCGCGCTCTCGAGGCACTTCTTTACATCCTTGGCGATGCGCTTCTGGCTGAACTCGAGATCGGCAAGCGCGGTCGAAACCTTCTTGCCGCGGATGAGCTGGGCGACGAGGTTCAGCTTCTGGGGGCTGACGCGCAGATTGCGCGCAACCGCCTTGGCTTCCGTATCGGCCTCGCGCCGGATATTGGCAACCTGGCCCATGTTACTTCCTCTTCGCCTTCTTGTCGGCGGCATGGCCGTAATAGGTACGGGTCGGCGCGAACTCGCCGAGCTTCATGCCCACCATCTCTTCCGAGATCAGCACGGGAACATGCTTGGCGCCGTTATAGACACCAAACGTCAAGCCCACGAACTGGGGCAGGATCGTGGAGCGGCGGCTCCAGACCTTGATCACATCATTCCTGCCAGAGGCCCGAGCGGCCTCTGCCTTCTTCAGAAGGTATCCGTCAACGAACGGACCTTTCCAAACTGAACGCGGCATCAGCCTCTCCTTACTTCTTGCGAGCGTGGCGCGAGGACACGATGAAACGGTCCGTGCGCTTGTTCGAACGCGTCTTCTTGCCCTTGGTCGGCTTGCCCCACGGGGTCACCGGATGGCGACCGCCCGAGGTACGACCCTCACCACCACCATGCGGGTGATCGATCGGGTTCATGGCGACGCCGCGGTTATGCGGGCGGAAGCCAAGCCAGCGATTACGACCGGCCTTGCCGATCGAGATGTTCATATGGTCCGGGTTCGACACCGCGCCGATCGTGGCGAAGCACTGGCCGGAAACCAGCCGCTGCTCACCCGAGTTCAGGCGCAGGATGACATAGCCCTGGTCGCGACCGACGATCTGGGCATAGGTGCCCGCCGAACGCGCGATCTGCCCGCCCTTGCCGATCTTCATCTCGACATTGTGGACGATCGTACCGACCGGGATATTCGCCACCGGCATCGCGTTGCCCGGCTTGATGTCGACGCTCTCGCCCGAGATGACCTCGTCGCCGACATTCAGGCGCTGCGGCGCCAGGATGTAGCTGAGCGTGCCGTCCTGATAGGCGATCAGGGCGATGAAGGCCGAGCGGTTCGGATCGTATTCGAGCCGTTCCACCTTGGCAGCCATGCCGAGCTTGTCACGGCGCTTGAAGTCGACCAGACGGTACGACTTCTTGTGCCCGCCGCCACGGAACCGGACCGTGACACGGCCCATGTTGTTGCGGCCGCCGGCGCTCGACTTGCCTTCGGTCAGGCTCTTGACGGGCTTGCCCTTGTAGAGCTCCGAACGGTCAACCAGAACGAGCTGGCGCGTGCCGGGCGTGACGGGATTATAATGCTTCAATGCCATTGTCGTTTCTCCCGTCTCACAGGCCGGTCGTCACGTCGATGGTCTGGCCCTCGGCGAGGGTCACGACCGCCTTCTTGACATCCGATTGCTGGCCGATCGTGCCGCGGAAGCGCTTCACCTTGCCCTTGCGGACCAGGGTGTTGACGCTCTCGACCTTCACGTCGAACAGCTTCTCGACCGCCTGCTTGATCTGCGGTTTGGTCGCGGTCTTGGCAACCTTGAAGACGACCTTGTTCTGCTCGGAGAGCGCAGTCGCCTTTTCGGTGATGACCGGCGAAAGGATGACGTCGAAAAGCTTCGGATCGATGCTCATTTACGTTCTCCTCAGCCCGCAAACCGCTCAGCCAGCGCTTCGAGGGCGGCCTTGGTGAGGACCAGCTTCTCGCGACGCAGGATGTCGTAGACGTTGATGCCCTGCACCGGCAGGACGTCGATATTCGGAATGGCACGCGAGGCGAGGACGAAATTGTCCTGAAGCTCCGCGCCGCCGATGATCAGCGCATTGTCGAGACCGAGCTTGCCGAAGGTTTCCTTCAGCGCCTTGGTCTTGGCGGTGTCGATCTCGGCCTTGTCCAGCACGATGATCTGGCTGTCCTTGGCCTTGGCCGAAAGCGCGTGCTTGAGCGCGAGAACGCGGACCTTCTTGGGCAGATCATGCGCATGGGAGCGCGCGATCGGGCCGAAGGCACGTCCACCGCCGCGGAACTGCGGCGCCTTGGCCGAGCCGTGACGGGCGCCGCCGGTACCCTTCTGCTTATACAGCTTCTTGGTCGTGCGGTTGATGGTCGAGCGCTCCTGGGCCTGGTGGGTACCGGCCTGCCGCTTGGCGAGCTGGTAACGCACCATGCGGTGCAGGATGTCCGTGCGCGGCTCGAGACCGAAAACCTCGGCCGAGAGCTCGACGGAGCCGGCTTCCTTGCCGGCGAGCGTGGTGATCGCGAGTTTCATCGCTTAGGCCTCCGTCGTTTCAGCCGGCGCAGCCGCGCCATCGCCAACGAGACGGAACTTGCCGGGAACCGGCGCATCCTTGTGGGCGGGTTTCTTGATCGCATCGCGAACGGTGATCCAGCCGCCCTTCACGCCGGGGACAGCACCCTCGACGAGAATGAGGCCGCGCTCGGCATCCGTGCGGACGACCTTAAGGTTCAGCGTGGTCACGCGCTCGACACCGAGGTGACCCGGCATCTTCTTGTTCTTGAAGGTCTTGCCCGGATCCTGGCGGCCACCGGTCGAACCGATCGAGCGGTGCGAGACCGAGACGCCGTGGGTGGCACGCAGACCGCCGAAATTCCAGCGCTTCATACCGCCGGCGAAGCCCTTACCGGTCGTGGTGCCGGTGACATCGACGAACTGGCCCGCGACGAAGTGATCGGCCGTGATCTCGGCGCCGACAGGGAGGATGCCCTGATCGTCGACGCGGAACTCGGCGAGCTTCATGCGCGGCTCGACCTTGGCGACCGCGAAACGCGCGCGTTCAGCCTTGGAGACGTTCTTCGGCTTGGCCTTGCCAGCACCGAGTTGGAGCGCGACATAGCCGTCCCGCTCAGCAGTGCGGTGCGCGACAACCTGGCAGCCATCCAGACGCAAAACCGTAACGGGGACGTGCTCGCCGCCCTCGTTGAAGACCCGGGTCATACCGAGCTTCTGTGCAATTACCCCTGACCTCATGGGCGATGTTCCTTATACCAGAGGAGGTCCACAAAACCTGAGCGCGAGAAGCGCTCAGAGACGAATTTCAACATCGACACCGGCGGCGAGGTCGAGCTTCATCAGCGCGTCCACGGTCTGCGGGGTCGGGTCAACGATATCCAGAACACGCTTATGCGTGCGGATTTCGAACTGCTCGCGGCTCTTCTTGTCCACGTGGGGCGAGCGGTTCACGGTGAACTTCTCGATCCGGGTCGGAAGCGGAATGGGGCCGCGCACCTGCGCGCCCGTACGCTTCGCCGTGGAAACGATCTCGCGCGTCGAGGTATCGAGGACGCGGTGATCGAAAGCCTTGAGGCGGATGCGGATGGTCTGTCCGTTCATCGCTTAATTCCCTGGCCTGTGCCATGCCCCCTTGCGGGAGGCGGTGAGGAAGGGTCTCCCCTTCCGGAACTGTCAAAAAGAAAGCGCACCGCCAAAAGGCAGGCGGTGCGCGTTAAAGCCTTTGGCCTCAATCGAGGATCTGGGCGACGACGCCGGCGCCGACGGTGCGGCCGCCTTCGCGGATGGCGAAGCGCAGCTTCTCTTCCATCGCGATCGGGGTGATGAGCTCAACCTCGAACGAGATGTTGTCGCCCGGCATCACCATCTCGGTG